>ERZ791829.576-NODE-576-length-31788-cov-4.749661_pt1 | contig 31788 bp, 25 predicted proteins | sample MGYA00510296_ERZ791829 | MGnify/ENA primary metagenome ERZ791829 (study PRJEB30046, sample SAMN00791973) | human gut metagenome | study: EMG produced TPA metagenomics assembly of the A metagenome-wide association study of gut microbiota in type 2...
GCGTTGCCCCAAACCCCACAAGGGAGCTCCGCCCCTTGACCCCGCAAGGGGGAATTCCCCCTTGACCCCTTCGCGCGATTGAGTTGGTCGCTTTTCCCTGCTTTTTCCGCGTGTTTATCCCTTTTTAGTTGCGGTCATTGCGCTTGGCAATCAGGATAAGCCGCAGCAGCGACAGCAAACTCGTCACCGCCGCCGCCACATACGTCAGCGCGGCGGCGCTCAGCACTTTCCGAACATTCCGCTCTTCCTCCGCGCCGGAAATGTACCCACCTTCAGACAGCATCTGAATCGCGCGCTTGCTTGCGTCAAACTCCACCGGCAGCGTCACCAGCGCGAACACAGTCGATGCTGCGAACAAGCCGATGCCGATGTACACCAGCGGCTGCCACGCGAAAATCAAGCCGAGAATGAACATCGGCGTGGAGAGCGACGAACAGATATTCACCGCCGGAACGATAGCGGAGCGCAGGTTCAGCGGCGCGTAGTTCTCCAGCTTCTGCATGGCGTGGCCCGCCTCGTGCGCGGCGATGCCCATCGCGGCAATGCTGTTGCTGCTGTACACGCCGTCGGAGAGATTGAGAACTTCCTTCGACGGGTCGTAGTGGTCGGTCAGTTCGCCGGACACATGCCCGACGCGCACGCGGGTGTTGCCGTTGCGGCGGAGCAAATCCGCAACCATCTGACTCGCCGTCAGACCGCACTTGGCGGGAATCCGGCTGCACTGCGCATAGGCGCTTTTCACCTTCGCCTGCGCAATCAAGCCGAGAATCAGACCGGGGATAATCAGCAGATACGTCCAGTCCCAATAATAATAGTAGGGCATTTTGTTCATTCCTTTCTGAAATTCGCCGGAAAGCATTTTCCCCGGTTTTCTCTTATCCTATCACATCTGCCGCGCAAGTGCAAGCGGACAAAAACGCCGAAAATGTTCAAATTGTGCGTTTTTCGTCCGCGAAAGTGGATTTTTTCGGATTCTGCCCGGAAAAGTCCGCTTGTTACATTGACGAAACGGGAAAGAAGCGGTATAATAAATGTATGTGTGCCCATGCGGAATGAATCATTCGTGCAGGGGACAAATTTCGTTTTTCGGCAGAAGGGAGGAAGCGCGGTGAAGCATGTGGGACGTGCGGTCTTTTTTGCGTGCCTGACGGCGCTTCTGCTGCTGGGGATGCGGCAGCTTGTCGTCGCCCCGGAATCCGCTTCTGCGGAATCCTCCCCTGCCCCGCCCGGTATTCCGGCAGTGATGACGGCTGCTTTGCCCGCGCCGGAGAGCGCCGCGGCATCCGCATCCACCGCACAGGAGGCGCTGCACCGCCCTGCTGCCTTGCCAGCGCATCCCCCCATGCCGGTGCTGACCCGCGCGGATGGCTGCGGATGGCTCATCACCGGGCGAAGCTACGTCCGCACAGTGTACATCGCGTTCCATTTGGAGGGCAGCGCCGGATAGAGGGTGTCCGCTGACTGTCCACTTCCCCATGAAAAGAATGAAAGGAAGCATTCTCATGAAGAATACGAAGACGAAATCCATCGTCGCACTGGCCATCGTGCTGGTGCTGACCGTGGTCTTCGGCATCGTCGGCGTGACGGGCATGTCGTTCCAGGGCGGGCTGTGGAAGCTCTTGCCGTGGCTGCCGACGACCAACGCTGATGCTTGGCCGCAGGCCATTTCTCTGGGTCTTGACCTGCGCGGCGGCGTGTATGTGGAGTACAGCGCCGAAGCGCCCGAGGGCAACGACGCGAACTTCTCTGACCTGCTGGACGCGACCGTTTCCGCCATCCAGTCCCGTCTGACCGACAAGGGCTATGCCGAAAGCACCGTGCAGGTGCTGGGCACGAGCGGCATCCGCGTTGAAATCCCGGATGTGAGCGATCCGAGCGAAATCCTGAACCTGATCGGCGAACCCGCGCTGCTGGAGTTCAAGGATCCCGACGGCAACACCTTCATGACCGGCTCTGACGTCCGTCTGGCGCAGGCAGCCATGACGCAGGACGGTCAGTGGGCGATTTCCTTCCAGCTGACCAGCGAAGGCACGAAGCTCTTTGCCGACATGACCAGCAAGAACATCGGCAAGACGCTGGGCATCTATCTGGACGGCGAGAAGCTGATGGCGCCCACCGTGCAGTCCGCCATCACCGGCGGCTCCGGTCAGATTACCGGCAACTTCACGATGGATCGCGCACAGACCATCGCCGCGCAGATTCAGTCCGGCGCGCTGCCGCTGGTGCTGACGCAGCAGAAGGTTGATACCGTCTCCGCCACGCTGGGCGATAATGCGCTGTCCACCTCCGTTTTCGCAGCCATCATCGGCATCGCGCTGGTCATGCTCATCATGATTGTCCGCTACCGCCTGAACGGCGTGGTCGCCTCCTGGGCGCTGTGCATTTACACAATCGTGCTGTTCTGGGTGCTGGCGGTTTTCCCCGGCATTCAGCTGACCCTGCCGGGCATTGCCGGTATCGTGCTGGGCATCGGCATGGCGGTAGACGCCAATGTCGTTATCTTCGAGCGCTTCAATGAGGAAGTCCGCGCGGGCCGCAGCCTGAAGGTTGCCCTCAAGACTGGCTTCCACAACGCGCTGAGCGCCATCATCGACGCGAACGTGACCACCATTATCGCCGCCATCGTGCTGATGATTTTCGGCACCGGTTCTGTGCAGGGCTTCGCCAAGACGCTGCTGCTGGGCGTTATCGTGTCCCTGTTCTCGGCGCTGCTGGTCACTCGCTTCCTGATGAAGCAGTTCATCCAGCTCAAGAACTGGAACGTGAGCGCTTTCACCTCCGGCGTTCAGTCTGCAAAGGAGGCCAAGTAATATGACAATCAAGAATTACTCCAAGCAGTGCCTGATGATTTCCGCCGGCATCATGGTGCTGGCGCTGCTGCTGAGCCTGTTCGGCATGGGCATCAACGTCGGCATCGACTTCTCCGGCGGCATGTCCATGCAGTACACCATGGGCGAAGCCGTCACGCAGTCCGACATCGAGGGTGTGCTCAACGGCATCGGTCTGAAGGACTACGCCGTATCCGTGCAGGGCACAGGCAAGGATTCCATCAACATCCGCATCAAGGCAATTGACGAAGACGGCGTGCAGGGCGTGCAGGCTTCCATCACCGAAGCCTTGCAGGCGAAGTACCCGAATGCCGCCATCTACGGCGACGTGAACTACGTCGGCCCGGTCGCCGGCGCGACGCTGCTGCGCAACGCTTTCCTGTCTGTGCTGATTGCCGCGCTGTGCATGCTCATCTACATCGCCATCCGCTTCGACTTCAACTCCGGCGCGGCGGCGGTGCTGGGTCTGGTGCATGACGTGCTGATCATGCTGTCCTTCATGGTCATCCTGCGCTCCTTCGTGCAGATGAATTCTTCCTTCATCGCGGCGATGCTGACGATTGTTGGCTACTCCATCAACAACACCATCATCATCTTCGACCGCATCCGCGAGAACGCCCGCAAGATGCCGACCTCTACGCCGCGCGTGGACGTCGTCAACCGCTCCATCAAGGAGTGCCTCGGCCGCACCATCAACACCACGCTGACCACGCTGGTGACGATTGTCTGCCTGTACATCTTCGGCGTTTCCTCCATCCGCGAGTTCGCCCTGCCCATCATCGTCGGCATCATCTCCGGCGTGTACAGCGCGAACATGATCAACGGCTACGTCTGGGCGTTCCTCGAAGAAAAGAAGCGCGCCAGGAAGGCTGCCAAGGCGTAATTTCTCCTACTTTACCCTCACTGGACGGTGCAGTTTCGGGCTGCACCGTCTTTTGTTGTTCTTCACGGAATCTTTGGGGAAGAGCAGCTTGAGGGCGCGTCTGCGGACGCGCAAAGTTACTGGCAGGGACGCTTCGCTGCCTGCACCTTTGTTGAGCGCGTTTGGCATACTGGTCGCCCGTGGAACTGTTGGGGCGTTGCCCCAAACCCCACAAGGGACGCTGTCCCTTGACCCTGCAAGGGGCAATTGCCCCTTGACCCCTTTTCGCGATTGAGTTGGTCGCGCTTTCATGCTCCTTCCGCGTGCAGCTTTTTGGGGCTTCGCCTAAGCCCTTGTTTGCTTCCCCTACTTTCCGTAAAGAACCAGAAAAGGGCTTGGAAAAGCATCATGCGCTCTTCCAAAGCCCTTATTCTCATGTTCGGGATGTCAGCACGATGCCGCATACCCCTTCTCGTCCTTCATGATGTGCACAATCGTGCTGTTCGTGCTCCCCATGCCGACGCAGACCAGCTCGCCCAGGTGCGCAATCAGGCGGTCAAAGCTGTCATCCAGAATGCCGTCCTGCGCGTGGATGCCGCCGCCTTCCAGCGCCAGACACGCCGCTTCCACCGCAAGCCCCGCGCTCAGGGCGACCTTGCTCGCGCAGCCCTCCTTCGCGCCGTCGCAAATCATGCCGCTGACAGAGCCGAGGATATTCCGCGCAGCCTGCACCATCTCGCCTTCGCCGCCGCCCAGCAGGTACACGACCCCCAGCGACGCGCTCAAGCCTGACGCCACGCCGCACGCGCACACGCTCGACAGGGGGCCGATGAAGCTTTTGATGTACACGTTCGCCAGCGCCGCCAGCGCAATCGCACGCAGTTCCTTTTCCTCCGGGATGCTGAAATAGCGCGCCGCCGCATCCACCGTCAAAAAGAGCGTGATGCCCTGATTGCCGCTGCCCGTCGCGGTCATCACCGGCAGCGGAACACCGTGCATCCGCGCATAGGACGCCGCGCCCGCCATCCGCTTCGCCGACGCGCAGAGTGACGGGTCATCCAGCGTGATTTTCGGCAGAACGCAGTGCGCCAGCTCATCCGACATCGCGCGGTCGTAGATGGTTCGGTTCATGGTCAGCGCGTCGCGGAGGAACGCCAATTTATCCAGCGCAACCGTGTCCGCAAAGGCGATAAATTCCGCCAGCGACCCGCAGTGCGCGCCGCCTTCCTCCACCGATTCCTGCTCGGCAGGCGCTTCGGTAAATGGCGCATGTTCGACAAGGGTGATATGATCGTGCGCACCCACCGTGACCACACGAACCGCGTCGCAGTCCGTTCGCAAAATCGTTTCAATATATAATCCGCTCACGCCGTCGACGATTTCGACTTTCACGCAGCCGCGCAATGCCTTTGCTGCCGCCAGCTGCTCCACCGTCACCGTGTGCAGCGCGTTCATGCCCGCGTCCGCGTCGCCCGCCGTGATGCCCAGCGCCACACACAAATCTACGCCGCGCTCATCCGCGCCCGGAATACCCACGCCCATGGCGTTTTTGAACAGGTACGCATCCAGCCGCGCCGTCACCTGCGTGACAGTCCCCTGCGCAGCCTTGCGCGCCGTCGCCGCGTTGAGGGCAATTGCCGCCGGTTCCGTACAGCCGGTTGAGGGGGCAAGCGAAGCCCTAATCATCCGCAGACATTGCGTTTCATCCATCCGATAGTTCCTCTTTTCCACCCGGCGCAATGCCGGATTTGCTTTTTCCATGAACACAATTCGCCCTCAAACCGCGAAATTCCTGCCGAAAACCTTTCTTTTTGCAAAAATCGCCTATTTTGCTTGTGAAAAAAGCGTCATTTCCCCTTGCCAACCATCGTCGAGTTATTGTATAATAAAATATACGGCAGATGCTTCTTCTGCCATTTCGACCAAACGAATAAGGAGGAGAACCATGAAGAAGTTCCTTTCTCTCCTGCTGGCGCTGACGATGCTGCTGACCCTGTGCGGCGTTGCGAGCGCGGACGCGGGCGTCTTTACGGGCGTCGGCGACAGCGAAATCGGTGGCAAGGGTGCCATCGAAGTGGCTGTGACCGTGGATGAAAACGGCGCAGTGACCGCCATCGAAGTGACCAAGAATGGCGACACCGCCGGCATTTCTGATCCGGCTGTGGCGCAGATTCCGGATCTCATCGTCGAGCAGCAGACCGCGAACGTTGACGCGGTTGCGGGCGCGACCAAGACCTCCGATGCCATCATGGCCGCTGTGACCAAGGCGGGTCTGGACACCGTGAAGTGGTCTACGAAGGTGGAGACTGTCGTCGAAAAGGCGGAGGACGTCACCATCGAGACGGAAATCGTGGTCATCGGCGGCGGCGGCGCTGGTCTGGCGGCGGCTGTGCAGGCGAATCAGCTCGGCTCCAAGGTGCTGGTGCTGGAAAAGATGGGCAAGGTCGGCGGCAATACCATCCTCGCTGGCGGCGCGCTGAATGCAGTCAACGACCGCTCTGAGCAGGCGATTGCCTACAACGACTCCGTCGAATGGCACTACACCCAGACGCTTTCCGGCGGTGACTATCAGGGCGATCCCCTGCTGGTGCACACGCTGGTGAGCAATGCGTGGGACGGCGTGCAGTGGCTGATGGATCTGGGCATGGAGTTCCAGGACGAAACGGCTGGTCTGTTCACCGTGACCGGCGGTCTGTGGCCGCGCGCCCACAAGCCGGTTGAACCGCTGGGCACTGGCTTCTTCAAGACCTACATGAACTACATCGACAGCCACGACAACGTGGACGTGATGCTGAACACCCGCGCGACCGAAATCCTTGTGGACGAAAACGGCAAGGCTTGCGGCGTCGTGGCGACGGGCGAAACGGGCAACACCGTGACCGTCAAGGCTTCCAAGGGCGTCGTGATGGCGACGGGCGGCTTCGCGGCGAACGTCGAACTGCGCAGCGCGTACAACACGCAGTGGGCGGATCTGGGCGACAGCATCAAGAGCACCAACCACGCGGGCGCGACCGGCGACGGCATCAAGATGATGCAGAAGCTGGGTGCTGACTTTGTGCAGATGGGCAACATTCAGCTGCTGCCGCTGGGCGATCCGGTGACCGGCTCCCTGTCCGGCAACATCGAGCATGACGTGGAAACCCGTATCTTCATCAACAAGGAAGGCAACCGCTTCGTCAACGAGGGCGGCCGCCGCGACGACATGACCAACGCCCTGTTCGCGCAGACCGATGCGTACATGTGGGTCGTCATGGACTCCGACACCTATCCCACGGGCGACGAACGCAACAACTTCGGCGAAACCGCGAACCAGCTGGTGGAAGCCGGCCGCGCGGTGAAGGCGGACACGCTGGAAGAGCTGGCGGAAAAGATGAACGTTCCGGCGGACACGCTGATTGCGGCTGTCACGGAATTCAACCGTCACGCAGAAGGCGGCGACCTTGCGGGCACGCCGGACGAATTCGGCCGTACCCTCTACAAGACCCCCATCGACACCGCGCCCTTCTACGCGGCTGCCCGCATTCCCACCGTGCATCACACGATGGGCGGCGTGCGCATCAACGTGAATGCGCAGGTGCTGGATGAAAACGGCAACGTGATTCCTGGTCTGTATGCTGCGGGCGAAGTGACCGGCGGCATCCACGGCGCGAACCGTCTGGGCGGCAACGCACTGACCGACACGGTCGTCTTCGGCCGCATCGCTGGCGAATCCGCTCACTACGAGAAGTAATCTCGCATCCCCAGAGGCTCGGAGGAAACTCCGAGTCTCTTTTTCGTGCATTTTTCCGCTTTTCCATTGTAATTTCCTCAAAGGCATGGTAATATAATACTATTTCCAGATAAGAATGCGCCAAGATGCGCCGCGAGTTTTTCATTCTGGCTAACGTGAATGAAACGCAGCGTAGCAGCGCTACGCTAAGTGGAATGAGCGGACGCCAGAAGGGAAAAGGCGCAAGCAGATGGCGCAGGTGAATCTGGAAATAGTATAACAGAAAAGCCATGAATCGAGGTACTGTAAGAATGCGTTCCATTGTCAGCCGCTGTGCTGCCCTGCTGTCAGGCGCTTTCCTGCTGATGAACAGCGTTCCTGCTGCTTTTGCAGAAGAGCCAAACACAATTGTTCAGAAGGAGGCTCACACCATGCAGACGTACCGTCAGATGCTCACAGAGCTTGCACCGGATGCTGTTTTTGCGCGGCAGGAGGGTGTTTCCTACCCGACGTTTCAGAAGTACACCTACTATTCACGCACGGCGCATCGGGATACCCCGGTCAACGTGCTGCTGCCGACGGATTACGATGAGCAGCGTACTTATCCCGTCCTGTACATTCTCCACGGCTACTGGGACACGCAGGACTGGATGGCGCGCGATGCAGTCGGACTGAGTGTCATGCTGGGCAATCTCTGGGCATCCGGCGAGGCAGAAGAAATGATCGTCGTTCTCCCCTACATCTTCTGTGACCAGGAGCTTCGTTCCTGCACAGGCATGAACCTGCGCAATTCGCTTTGCTATGACAATTTCGTCAACGACTTGACGGCAGATTTGATGCCCTTTATCCAGCAGAATTTTGCCGCCGCGACGGGGCGCGAGCAGACCGCTATTACCGGCTTTTCCATGGGCGGGCGTGAGTCTCTGTTCATCGCCCTGACGCATCCAGAGTTGTTCGCGTGGGTAGGTGCAGTCGCACCAGCCCCCGGTTTGACACCGATTCCCGGCTCTGCTGATCATCCGGGGCAGCTTCAGGAATCGGAGCTGACCTTCGGAGACACAAAGCCGGAGCTGCTGCTCATCAGCGCTTCTCGCGCTGACGGTGTTGTTACGTCCGCACCTTCGGGCTATCGACAAGTTCTTCAGCTCAATGGTGAAGAGCTCGTTTGGCATCAGCTGACAAATACACAGCATGACCATACCAGCGTCAAGCCGCACTTGTACAACTTTTGTCGAATGATTTTCCGCCGCGAATGACACGTTCCGTCGTAAAAACACCAGCAGTACAGTCATTCGCTTGCAATCAGCCGCATTTCGTCCTATAATAAAGGCGAAATCCACCAAAAGGAGTGTATGAGCAATGAGCAAGCAGAACATCGACTGGAGTAATCTCGGCTTCGGCTATATCAAGACGGATTATCGCTACGTTTGCCGCTACAAGGATGGTCAGTGGGACGAAGGCGGGCTGGAAACCGACGCAAACATCACCCTGAATGAGTGCGCTTGCGTCTTCCAGTATTGCCAGGCGTGCTTTGAGGGCATGAAGGCGTATTATACCAAGGACGGGCATATCGTTTGCTTCCGCCCGGACATGAACGCCAAGCGCATGGCGGACAGCGCCGCGCGGCTGGAAATGCCGCCCTTCCCGGTGGACAAGTTCGTGGACGCGGTGAAGCAGGTCGTCGCGGCGAATGCGGATTTTGTGCCGCCGTATGGCACGGGCGCGAGCCTGTACATCCGCCCGTTCATGATTGGCACGAACAGCGTCATCGGCGTGAAGCCCGCGACGGAGTTTGAATTCCGCATTTTCTGCACGCCTGTCGGCCCGTACTTCAAGGGCGGCGCAAAGCCGATTGCCATCAAGGTGAGCGATTACGACCGCGCAGCCCCGCACGGCACGGGCAACATCAAGGCGGGGCTGAACTACGCCATGAGCCTCCACGCAATTATGGAAGCGCACCGCGAGGGCTTCGCGGAGAACATGTATCTTGACGCGGCAACCCGCACGAAGGTGGAGGAAACCGGCGGCGCGAACTTCATTTTCGTCACCAAGGACGGCAAGCTGGTCACGCCCAAGAGCGACTCCATCCTGCCCTCCGTCACCCGCCGCAGCCTGCTCGTCGTGGCGGAAAAGTACCTGCATATGCCGGTGGAAGAGCGCGAGGTGTACTTCTCGGAAGTGCCTGATTTCGCGGAATGCGGCCTGTGCGGCACGGCGGCGGTCATCAGCCCGGTCGGTCTGATTAACGACCACGGCAAGGAGATTCGCATCCCCTCCGGCATGGACGAAATGGGTCCCGTGCTGACGAAGCTGTACACGACCCTGCGCGGCATCCAGCAGTGCGAAATCGAAGCGCCCGAAGGATGGATTCTCAAGATTCAGTAACGGAAAACTGCGCAAAGGCACAATAGTTCGCGCAGCGAAATCCGAAAAAAGGATAAAAACAGCCTGTGGACGAATTCCGCAGGCTGTTTTTGATTGCAATCAGAACAAGTCCAGCATGTTATCCAGATAGATTTCTTCCCGCACTTTCAGCTGGCATTCCGGCTTCGTCAGGTAGTACAGCAGAAATTCCAGCACCAGCGCGCTGCCCAACTCGCGCCCCTCAATCTTGAAGTTCTCAAAGCCCATCGGCAGGTACGTCCGCTGAATATCCTTCACCCCGATAAAGCCCGGATTCTCCATCGCCTTGGAGAAGCGGTAGCCGCCCTGCGCGTCCGGTGCGTGGCAGCGGTGCTCGTCGCCGCCCTCGCCGAGATTCTTCCGGCTGACGGCTTCGTAGCACGCGCGGCGGTCGCGGCAGCCGAAATAGCAGCACTCATTGCAGAGGAACTCCACCTTGTCCTTTTGGCCCTGCGGCAGGGCATTCAGCTTCTCCAGCGCGTGATTCAGGCGGAAATCCGGCACGACATAGCGGAATTCCGCTCGTTCCAGTTCCGTCTGCAAGTCGGGAAACGATGTCAGCACCTTCGTCGTTGAGGACACGAAATACAAGTTCGGATACGTTTTCTGCAAATAGCGCAGGAGCAAATCCGAATGGAGAATCACGCCGCCATTCCCGCCGTCGTTCAGCATCCGGCAGAGCGCATTGCAGCGCGCATCACGCAGATGCTCCGCGCGCAGGAGGGAGTTGCTGAACGTCAGGCGCGGCGAAATGCCGTAATCACGCATCAGCGCCAGCACATCCCGCGCGCTTGACTCCCCCGACCCGACGTGCCCGCCGCCCCACAGGCAATCCGCCGGTGCGCCGTAAATCGAGCCGATGTCGCACCAATCATAGAAATATTCCGGATGGTTTCGGTAGAGCGGCAAAAATCGACAATACAGTTCGTAAAACTCGAACAGACCGGGCAGGTGATAGTGGGCGATTGTCATGCCTGCTGCCCTTCTTCCGCCGTCAGCAGCCAGTCTTTGCCCTGCCAATGCACTTGCAGCTGCACTTTCTTCCATCCCTCCGGCAGGCGCGGATGCAGCGTCGGCTTGCCGTCCTCGAAGCGCAGACCCAAGAAGCCATAGAGCAGCACCATATACGCGCCGCCCGCTGCCGCCGGGTGCGTGCCGCCAATGTACACCAGCCCCGCCCACTGCTTGCCGCCGCCGACAATATCCGCCTCGGCGGATTTCAGGAACAGCGGATACGCTGCCGCCGGACGCCCGATTGCGCACGCGCACAGGGCGTACATGCACGCGGACAGACTGCTGCCATGCTCGGTTCGCGGCTCATAGTAATCATAATTCGCGGCGATGATGTCCGCCGGGTACTGCCCCAGCATGTACAGCAGGGCAATCACGTCCGCCTGCTTAATGACCTGCGTCTGCGCCGCCACGCCATATGCGCCGCCCCAGTATTCGCGCGGGTCAATCAGGCGGCTGCGCACCTCCGGCACGAGCACGTTTTCCAGCTTGAAGTAGCCGTCGAACTGCTCAATCAGCCCGGTTTTCGGGTCAGGCGCTTGATGCTTCAAGTGCTTCGCGGCATCCGCAAAGTGCATCAGTTCCGCTTCGTCCGTCTCCGGCAGGTACTTCCGGCAGACCTCCACCGCGTAATCCAGCGTCATCCGCGCCATTTCGTTGGTGTAGGCGTTGTTTTTCACATGCTCGTGGTACTCGTCCGGGCCCATCACATCCAGCAAGTCATAGGTGTCGCTGAGGATGCGCTTGGAAATCAGGCTCATATAGAACCTTGCGCATTCCAGCACGACGCGCGCGCCGCCGCTTTGCAGCAGCGAATCATCCCCCGTGTACTGCGTATATTTCCGCAGCCCATACACGACGGCGGCGCTGATGTGCACCTGCGTATCGCGGAAGAACGTGCGCATCGGTCGCCCCGTGAACACGTCGGTGACGTTGTAGTCCGTGCAAGCGTCCTTGCCGCCCTCGACGCTCTCCCACGCATAGAACGCGCCCGCATAGCCGTAGGATTTCGCCTTGTCCAGCGCGCCCGGCAGCGTCTGCACGCGGTATTCCAGGCAGTGCCGCGCCACCTCCGGCATACACGCCAGATAGAAATCCAGCATGAACATCTCTGTATCCCAGAAAATCGCGCCCTTATACGTCTGCCCGGACAGCCCGCGCGCCGCCACCGACAGCGCCGCCCGATGCCGCGGCGCGATGCTCATCAAGTGGTACATCGAGTAATTGATCGCGAACTCCGCGCGCTCGTCGCCTTCAATCGTCACCCGCGCTTTCTGCCAGAACGCTGCCCACGCCGCCCGCTGTTCCTCGCGCAAAGCATCATACGCTGGGGCATTTTCTGCCGCTTCCATGGCGGATGCTTCCGGTGCGTCGCCGTCGCTGGTGGTGTACACCGCGGCGACCTCATCCAGCTGCCACGGCTGACCCGCCCGAAGCGCGATTTGCGCCGTCCGAACGCCGCCGTGCGTGATTTCGCCGTCCGTGCAGCTGCACCGAAGCGCCGTGCAGACGCGCTGATGGTCATCCGTTTCGCCGGTCAGGGCGACGACGCCGTCCGATTCTGTCAGCGTCAGCGTCTCATAATGCGGGCCGTGGATGTCCCAGACGTTTTCATCCACGCCGAACGCAATGGTGACGATGCTGTCATGTGTCGCCGTGATGGTCACGCGCTGTGCGAGCAAATGCACCCGCTCCATCGCGCAGAACCTTTCCTGCCGGATGGTGATTTCGCCCGCATCCGCCTTGAACGTGCTTTCGCGGGTGAACACACCGTCGGCAATATCGAGCGCGAGGCGGTGCGATGTAAGCCGATCGGCATTTTCCGGCAGCGACACGCCTTTCACGGCGACATACAGCGGATTCGGGGCATTCAGCGGCTCTTCCCAGCCCTGCCCCTTTTGGTGGTGGATGCCCGCGAGGTTGACGGCGGTCATCTGCTGTACGCCCGCCTCGCCAATCGTCCCGCGAACGCCCATATACCCATTGCCCGTCAGGAAGCGGTTGCCGTTATCCGCGTCCTGTGCCGGGTCAAAGCCCGTTCGCTCAATCACCGTATTCATCCGTGTATTCCTCCTCATGTTCAAAACTTCCCTCCATGCGGTATTCATGGAGGGAAATTCGCGGCTGCACTGCGCTTTTCCTGCTACGGATTGCAGGTTTTGGGGTGCGGAAATTTCGGTTCTATGCATTTACCCTACATACTCCAGCAAATCCGACAATTTCCCCAGATGATACGTCGCGCGCGCATCCTCCTTGGCGTCCCCCATGGCGGCGCAGGCAAACCCGCCCGCTTTGGCAGCTTCCACCCCGGCATGGGCGTCCTCCACCACCACGCACTGCTCCGGCTTCAAGCCCAGCATCTCCGCCGCCTTCAAAAACACCTCCGGGTTCGGCTTCGAGTGCGTGATGCAGTTTCCATCCGCCACCGCGTCGAAAAACCCATCCAGCCCCATCCGCTCCAGAATGAACGGCGTGTTCTTGCTCGACGAGCCAATCGCCAGCTTCAAGCCGCGTGCGCGCAGGGTGTCCAGCGTGCGCTTCACATCGCCGGACAAGTCAGCGGGCGACATTTGGTTCAGCAACTGCCGATAGCGCGTGTTTTTCTCCTCCGCCATCGCGTTTTTCTCTTCCTGTGAGTACGCCTTATCGCTTTTTTCGAGGATGATATTCAGGCTGTCCATGCGGCTGACCCCGCGCAAAAGGCCGTTGCGTTCGCGGTCAAAGGGGATGCCGAGCCGATCCGCGAGCGCCTTCCACGCGCGGTAGTGGTACTCGTCGGTCGAGCAGAGAACGCCATCCAAATCGAAGATAATGCCTTGATATTGCATCGTGATTTTCTCCTATCAATAAACGCAAATTTCCGCTGCCTGCGCACCGTCGGTGCGGGAGGCGGAATTCATTGTGAACACAACCTTGACAAAACTGGCTTCCACACTATCGAAATCAATGCGGATGCGATTGCCCGTCGCAGGGTCGAATTGGTACTGCGTGGCGGGTGCGACTTCGGTAAAGTTCTCGCCGTCCTGGCTGACGAGAACGGCGATTTCCTGAATGCGCGCCTCCCAGATGGCGGATGGATTCAGGCAGACCGCGACGGTCGAGATGGTATGCGTCTCGCCCAGCACGATGAGCATTTCCGCCGGGAATCCTTTGCTTTCCCAGTAGGTATCGGTTTTGCCGTCGTTGACGTTTCGGCTGACGTACACGTCGGTATGCGCGCCGGAAATGACTTCCTTATTGAGCGCGAAATTCTCCGTTTCGGGGAGGGCGATGTACTGGTCAGCGGGGTCAGGGAAGCACGCCGGGCGCTCCGCCTTGGTCTGGTCGGGCGCGGGGACAACGGTCACGATGGTGGGAATTTCTTCTTCCGCCTGCGTCAGAAGGGGCAGGCACGCCAGCGACAGGGCGAGCATGGTGCATACGACAGAACGCATTTTCATGAGCGAAATTTCCTTTCTATATATAATGGTGGATATGTGGATGATTGGCAGGTCGGTCGCGCCCATTTGGCGCGACAATATGCAAGTGGGCGAAAGAGCAAGTTGGGGGGCGCGTCTGAGGACGCGCGAAATTACAACCGCTGCGCTGAAAGCGCTTCGCTGTTCAGCGCTCGTGTGGCAGAATTGCGTGCTTTTCCATTACTGGTTACACGACAAACTGTTGGGGCGTTGCCCCAAACCCTACCAGAGGCGCTGCCTCTGGACTCCGCAAGGGGGATCCCCCCTTGACCCCTCCGCGCGATTGAGTTGGTCTCACTCCCTTAATTCTTCCGCGTGTTTATCTTTTTTTCTTACTCCACCACTATTCCCTCACAATAATCATCATACCGCAGCTTCATCTGCTTCAAATTCGTCATCTTCTCCCCCAGAATCGTCACATTCCGCAAGGTCACATTCGTAATCCGATTCTCCTCCCCATGCCCCGACAATCTCGATGCCGGCACTTTCCCATCCAGCGTCCGCAGCACCGTCAGGCCATCAATCAGCACATCATCAATCGACCCAAACTCATCCTTGACCGTCGACCACGCCGAATTTTGCAGCGTCATCTCAATCAATTCCTTATTATTGCCATTATCGCCCTGCATGAAGGCGTTTTCGACGACGATGTTGCGGTAGACGATGGCGTGCACATACGCATCGTCGCTGTTATGGATGCTGATAACGGGCTTGTGGAAGTTGTACAGCACAGTGATGTTCTCAAACAGCACATCGCTGATTTCGGGGTCAAGCGTCCAGCCCTTGTCGGTTTCGTAGCCGATTTCCATGGACTGGGCGAGGTCCGTCCACACCTGCATATTGCGGAAGGTGATGCCCTTGGTGGAGCCGGAGTAGTTCTTGATGACGAGGCTGTCATCCCATGTGCGGGCGAAGCTGTTCGTCACGGTGTGGTCGGTGCAGGACTGGAAGGTGAAGCCGTCGCCATTTTGACGGCCGGAAATGACCTTGACGTTGTTGATTTCCACATGCTTGGAGGAGTAAGAATTAACGTTCCAGCAGTTGGAATTGGCGACGATAATGCCGTCGATGATGACATCCTTTGCGTGATTGAGATCAATCGGGACGCGCGCATACGAGCCGGGCTGATTCCACGCATCGTAGTCGCTGCCGTCGATGATGCCGCGCCCACAGATGCGGACGTTCTTGGCGTTATTGACGGAGATAATGGAATGCAGCACCGCGCCGCCGGAGATGTAGAGTGTCTGCCCGTCTTCCAGCACGATAGCGTCCATGACCCACTCGCCGGAGGGAATATAGTAGACGTTCGGGTCGTCGGGATCAGGGACGTCCGTTTCCAGCGGATTGGCGAAGATGTGCAGCGCCTTGTTGACGTTATCATTGAATACAACCGTGTACTGCCCCGGCTCAGTTATCATGAAGGAAACTTTGCCGTCCTTGACTTCGGGCGTAATCCCCCACGACTGCGGAATGACGGCGGCGCTCTCCACTTTGTCCGGCAGTCCGGGCATTTCAACCTCGATGCGCACTTTGCCCTCGAAGTCGAAATAGGTCATAGGCGTGGTCGTCGGCTGGGTGTTGGCGTTCCAGATGTGTTCGTGGTTGACCATCACGTCATAGACGAACAGGTCGTTGCCGTTCGCGGTAACTTTCGCCGTCGCGGAAGTCGTCATCGTCTTCGGGCCTTCGTAGAGGGTCAGCAGCGTCGGATTCTCTTCGGCAGTCGCGGGCATCATCCACGCGGTCAGCAGAAGCATCAGCACAAGCATCAGGATGGGGGTGGTTCTCTTCATCGTTCATGTCCTCCTTGTTCGCCGCGGCGTTTCCAGTGCGTGGAAAACGTCCGCATTTAGTTAAGCGTTAAACCTGTACCATGATTATAGCAGAAAATTTGAAAATGTGCAATGTGCCTGAAGATAAAAATTTTCAGAAAAAGCCTCTTTTCCCCTCTTGACATGTGGCAAATGGTATGTTATAATCATGTCAACGATAGGTTGAGCGTTAAACCCATCCACACGTCAACATCATAAAGGAGGTATCCCCATGAAGAAGTTCCTTGCTTTCCTGCTTTCCCTGACGATGGTGTTCGCGATGGCAGCTGTTGCGTTTGCTGAAGGCGAAACCTACCTGTGGGACAACTTTGACGACCGTGACCCGAATGCCAAGCCTGAGCTTGCGCCCAACGGCGCGCACCTCTGGTGGGACAACTGGGCGAACCTGCGCGCAAAGAATGAGGACGGCGCGCTGAAGCTCGATATGCGCCCCAAGGCGTATGACCCGGAAGACTACGACAGCGAAGACGACTACTACGCCCACGCCGCCGACTGGATGGCGAACTGGGGCGAAGCCGTTGACATGTGGGGTCTGGACGGCATCTCCTACTGCAAGTATCTGACCATCCGCATCAAGGGCGCGGAAGGCGGCGAAGAGAACAAGCTCATCATGGACTGGCATCCGGAAGACGCCAAGTTCTACGCGGCGCGCTTCTCTGACCTTGTGCTGGCGGACGGCACGCACCCGGTCATCACCACCGAATGGCAGGATCTCGTCATCGACCTCGAAGCGTCCGGCTTCCCGGGCATGACCAACGCCCTGCACATCCGCGCGTTCGCCAAGTGCGTCATCTACCTGGACGAAATCACCTTCTCTGAAGCCGTTGCGCCCATCGACGCTACCAGCTCCGAAACCATTCAGGCTGGTCTGACCGCGCCGGAAACCGGCAAGCCCGGCGACCTGCCGATTAAGGACTATCTGGCTGAACTGGAATAATTCCAAAACGTTCAAAAAGGGGGGACAGTTTCGGCTGTCTCCCCCTTCTTTTACGGATTTTTTTCCAGAAACCGCTTGCGAACAACTTCAAAGACTGGTATACTTTTTATGATGCGCACGGACTTCGTCCGTTCTCTTTGATCCGCGCAGATTGCCACGCCTAAAACACTGCATAAAATGGAGCATCGCATGGTCACACTCAAAGACATTGCCGCCGAAGCAGGCGTAAGCATTACAACCGTTTCCAACGTGGTGCATAACCGCAAAAGCCGCGTTTCCGAAAAGAAGGTTGCAAAAATCTGGGAGATTATCGAGCGCGAACACTACGTTCCCAGCATGTCCGCACGCTCGCTGGCGAACGACCAGTCCGCCATCATCGCCATGGTCACTTACATCACGCCGCGCACCACCGGCAGCACCGTCAGCGACCCCTTCATGAGCAGCGTCGCCGCCAGCGTCGAGCAGCGCACCCGCGAAGCCGGCTACTACCTGATGCTGCGCTCCGCCGAAAGCGTCGCCGCGCTGGAAGGGCTGATTCACAGCTGGCGGCTCTCCGGGCTGATTATGACGGGGCTGTTTCAGGATTCGTTCTTCGATGCCGTAGCAAAGCTGGGCATTCCCGTCGTCCTCATCGACAGCTATGTGGACGACCCGAACATCTGCTGCGTCGGCTTGGAGGATGAAAAAGGCGGCTACCTCGCCACGAAGCACCTGCTGGAGAACGGCCACCGCGTGATTGCGTTCGCGTCGCCGCCGATTTCCCCCGCGGGCGTTATCGAACTGCGCCTGCAGGGCTATCGCCGCGCCTTGGCAGAATACGGCGTGCCGTACGACCCGGCGCTTGTCTTTACGCAGGAAATTTCCGTGCAGGAGGGCAAGAAGCTGGGGCATCAGCTCAGCACACGTCCCGAAATCACGGGGATTTTCGCCTCGGCGGATATTCTGGCGGCAGGCATCATGTCCGGTCTGCATGAGTGCGGGGTAAGTGTGCCGCGCGATAAGTCGATTGTGGGCTTTGATGATCATTATATTTCGCAGCTGGCGATTCCGGGGCTGACAACGATTCATCAGGATTCGGAGAAGAAAGGCACTTTGGCGACGGAGATGATTTTGGCACAGCTGCGGAAGGAAGAGATTGCGCAGAAGAAGGTTATTTTGCCGGTGCACCTTGTGGAAAGGGGCAGCGTGAGGAATATCAAGGCATAAGGAAAAAGAGGATAAAACCGCATCTTTCCTTCTTTGTCGATTCCGTGATGAACCAATTCGGAAATAGTATCATACAAAATCATCGGCACAGCGCCAAATGAAAACTTGGTGCTGTGCCGATGCTGTTTAAAAGGGCGCATGCAGGTTCAGAAATGGCAAGTCATCAAACAAAGTTCTCCTTCGCTCCACCGTTCAGAGACGCTGTCCTTTATCCCAGCGTGATGCTGACCGCGCCATCTGGGCTGACATTCAGTTTCATGCACAGCAAGTATCGCTTGTAAAACGCTTCCTTCTCCTTGTCCGTCATCATAATCCACGAGTTTTGCAGCGCCGTCTCCATCATCTCGCGAACGTTGAATGGTTTCATGCTTTCTCCTGCCAGCTGCTGATTGATTTGCTCCTGAATTGCATTGATCAGCGTACTGGTTTTGATGTTGTACGACGCCGCCGTGCAGAAGTCGTCAATGAAGCAGAACGGGATTTCATGCCGCGCCAAGGTGTCCATGATGGCCATGCCCGTTTTGCCCTTCTCCAGCATAACAAGGAAGCGGACGCTGTCCAGCTGGCGAATCATCGCCCAGTAGTCGCTGTCCGACGACACAAGGATGACCGCATCCACGCCGGAGGTATACACTTCGCGGCTTGTCCGCACCGCCAGCGCCATATCGCACTGCGATTTGTTCTGGTTCAGCCGCTCGACCTTAATATGTTCCAGCTCAAGGTTCGCTTTTTCATCCACCGCCGTAGAGAGCGTGCGGTCAACCAGCGTTCTCCATTGTGCCGTTGTATACTCGCTGTCAAACAGAATCACCTTGGATATTTTGCCCAGCTGCTCGGTCGGGAGGCTGCTCAGCGCCGCCGCGAGCTTCACGGCATCCGAATTTTCGCAGTCCACCACAATCAGGCATTTTTTGCATTGCTCCAACAGTCTGCCCAGATTGCGCATCGTGTGGTTGCCCGCATCACGCACCAGCGACAGGTTTTCAAAGCGGTCTTCGTGGCGCTCATAGAGAATCGTTACGAATTTTTCATCATTATAGAGGATATTGCCCTTGCTCTCCGGGCTCGTGGCAACGGCATCCCAGTTAATCCAGCAATGGAACGGGTAGCGGCGGGTATCGCTTTTATAGTATTCCCCTGCTTTTTTGATACCATCTTTTTTCGTCCCGTTCGGCATCAGGAAAATGGGTTTCACATAGTCCCACTTCACCCATTCCGGGAAAAAGCGCGCCACTTGATTGATTCGGTTGCTGATTTCACAATTGATGCTGATAATGTATTCGTCAATATCCGGCTTTGCTTTGTAAATTCTGACGCCGTCCTGTTCCAGCTGCGCCACCGCTTCTGATGGAATGAGATTCGGCACGCTGCCGATATTGCGGAAGCTCATGCGAAATTCATTCACAATGGCTGGATAATTGCGTTCCATCGCCGTGCGAATGCGGCACAGATTGCGAATAATGCGCGCCTCTTTGTGCGCATCCAGCTCTTCGTAACTTTTCAGCAGAAATGGTCTTGCATTTTCTTCGCCAAAGTTTTCTTTGTCGATGCCAATAAGGTATGCCATCGGCGACACCAGCGTGTACGTTGAATTCTGGAACTCATTGTAGATGATTTTCTTGTCAAGCGCCGATGGCTTTTGCTGATTTTCCGGATTCTCATCGTCTATTGCAAGTGCTTGAACGAGTTTTGATAAATCAGCGAGATTATTGGAGGTGATTGTTTTACGCGCTTTCGGCTGGGTTTTCGTTTTCTTTGCCATGTGGAAGACTCCTTTTCTGTATTTTTTTGTTCATTTCCATCATACCATTTTGGCGGCAGCATTGCAAGGGCAGCAGCGCACAAATATATTCCTGCTTTGCGCATTGTTTTTCCCGGAAGTGCTTGACAAAAACTGCTCGATAGTTTTATTTTTCTTGACAGCAGGTAATTATAGTGCTATACTATTATTAACATTAGATACACACAAATTGATTATGTCGGGAGGGCTTTCTGTATGGAATACGTCACCCACCTCCGCGAGGACGGCAGCTATCAGCCGCTCAAGGAGCATTTGGAAGGCACAGCAGAGCTTTCTGCGGAATTTGCTGCTTCTTTTGGATCGAGTTCTCACGCCAAAAGAACAGCCTTGCTGCATGATATCGGCAAGTACAGCCCCAACGGCCAGCGCCGCCAGCGCGACCCGGAACACACCGCCAAGGTGGACCACAGCACGGCAGGTGCGAAGGCGGCGGCAGATTTGGACGATATGCACGCGGCGTTTGCCATTGCGGGGCATCACGGCGGTCTGCCCGACTTGGGAACCCGTCTCAGCCTCGATGATGGCACATTGTGCGCACGGCTGAACAAAAAGCTGACCGGCGGCGACGATCCCTCCGCGTGGCGCAGTGAGATTTCTTTGCCAACAGGCGTTCAGCCCACACCGCCGTGGCTTCCGCGGAATGATGTGCGCCTGACTGCCATGTACATCCGGATGCTGTTCTCCTGTCTGGTGGATGCTGATTTTCTGGACACGGAGCGCGCGCTCAGCAAGGAAGAAAAGCCGCGCGGCATCGGCGATTCCATGCCCGCGCTGCTGGAAAAGCTGCAAGCGCACGTTGCCAAATGGCTGGAAGAGCCCAAGTCCGACCTCTGCGCGCTGCGCAACGAGGTGCTGCGGCGCTGCCTGCGTGGCAGCGAAGATCCGCAGGGCTTGTACAGCCTGACCGTCCCCACAGGCGGCGGCAAAACGGTTTCGTCGCTTGCCTTTGCGCTCAGCCACACGGTGAAGCATGACATGAAGCGCATCATCTACGTCATCCCCTACACCAGCATTATCGACCAAAATGCGAAGGTCTTTCGGGATATTCTGGGCGATGAGAATGTGGTGGAGCATCACAGTCAGGTGGATTTGCCCGATACGGATGCCGAAACGCCCGATGCCCTCCGCAAGCGTCTTGCCTGCGAAAACTGGGATGCCCCCGTCATCGTCACGACCGCCGTGCAGTTCTTTGAATCCTTCTATGCCGCCAAGCCCGGCCGCTGCCGCAAACTCCACAACGTCGCCAACAGCGTGGTGATTTTCGACGAGGCGCAGACGCTGCCGATTTCGCTGATGCGCCCCTGCGTCTCGGTAATCGACCAGCTGGTTCAGCATTACGGCGTCACCGCCGTTCTCTGTACCGCGACGCAGCCCGAATTGCTGTCCATTTTCAGCGGCTTCACCGCGGGCACCCGCATTCAAGAGCTTGTCCCCGACCCGGATGCGCTGTTCAGCAGCCTTCGCCGCGTCACCTTCCAGCAGGACGGGATGGTTTCGGACGAGGAATTAGCCGTGCGGATTCGTCAGGAAAATGCCGTGCTGTGCATCGTCAATTCCCGCAAACAGGCGCGCAGTCTGTACGAAGCCCTGCCGGAAGAGGGGCGTTTCCATCTCTCCACGCTGATGAACGCCATCGACCGTGAACGCACCATTGCCACCATTCGCGAACGCTTAGACAAGAAACAGTGCTGCCGCGTCATCTCCACCAGCCTGATTGAAGCGGGCGTTGACGTGGATTTTCCGACCGTATACCGCGAATTAGCCGGACTGGACAGCATTCTGCAAGCCGCCGGACGCTGCAATCGCGAGGGAAAGGAAGCGGCGCAGGACAGCATCGTCCACATCTACCAGACCGAACACGCGGTTCCACCCATCATGCGCCCAAACATTGAAAGCTGCCGCACAGTGCTGCGCCTGTATGCGGAGGACATCGGCAGCCGCAAAGCCATCCACGCGTATTTTTGCGATTTGCTTTTCAAGCGCGGCGAAAATCAGCAGCGTTCACGACCCGTTTCGTCCGAAAATGATTTACTGGATACCAGCAAAACGCTGTCATCCGAAGCAAGATTTGCTTTCCGCGAAACCGCCGAGCATTTCCGCTTTATCGACACAGATACAGTGACGGTGTACATTCCGACACCTGAAAACAGCGAGGACATCAAAGCCCTGCGTGATGGGCACTATTCGCGTGAGCTTTTCCGCCGCCTGGGGCGCTGCGGCGTGAGTATCTACCGCCGCGAGTATCAGGCGTTGTGCAGCATCGGCGGTGTCACGGAAATTGCCGATGCGCACTGCGGCATTCTAAGCGACATCAAATTGTACACGCCGGAATGCGGCTTGCAGGTCAGCTGCACAAGCGGGCTGGCGCTGTTCTCCTGATAGATGTAAAGAAACGGGCGGCAAGCATTGCGCTCACCGCCCGCCCCGTTAGACGATTGTCTAGCTTAGTATTTCAACCCACAGATAGAAGCAGCGAATTGCCCGCCGTTTCCATCCGACTTTGGCATTTTATCATCTTTTCGCTGGCGTGTCAAACCATGATTGATAGTTCTGTTCAATCTCAAAGTTATTTTCTATTTTAGTGAATTTTCTTCTTGACATATACGCTGTGCCGTGCTATACTGTTCTTGTCAACCGAAAGGAAGTGAGTTGCTGACGATACACCCATTCGTCCCCTTGCGAACTGTCACTTGCCCACATCGGCAAGTGTTGATTGAGAAGTAAGAATGAGGAGGTGAACCAATGTCCATCAAAATGGAGGTGTGGGGCGAGTACGCTTGCTTCACCCGGCCTGAAATGAAGGTTGAGCGTGTCAGCTATGACGTTCCCACGCCCAGCGCCGCCCGCGGAATGGTAGAAAGTGTATACTACCATCCAGGCCTAAAATGGCATGTGGATAAAATCTACGTCTGCAAGCCCATCCGCTTCACGAACATTCTCCGCAACGAAGTGGCATCTAAGATTTCCGCCAGAAACGTGCTGACCGAAGCCAACGGCAAGAAGCGCTCCTATATCGACCGAAACGCCGATATTCAGCAGCGCGCTACCACCATGCTGCGCGACGTGCATTACGTCATTGAAGCGCACTTCGAGATGACCGAAAAAGCCAATCCGTCGGACAATCCCGGCAAGTTTCAGGACATCGTGAAGCGGCGTCTTCGCAGCGGTCAAGCATACATGCAGCCGTATCTGGGCTGCCGGGAATGCACGGCGCATTTCCGCCTTTGGGAGGGCGGCGACATTCCCACCATCGACGAAACGCGGGATTTGGGCTATATGATTTTTGATATGGACTATTCTGATTTGGAAAACATCCAGCCGATGTTCTTCCGGGCGCAGATGGTGCATGGCGTGATTGATTTGACAGACTGTGAGGTGGTGAAATGATTCTGCAATCGCTCGTGCGGTGCTACGATTCGCTCGCCGCACAGGGCACGTTGAAGCGTCCCGGCTGGTCCGCCGTCAAGGTGCAGTGGGGCTTGTGTCTGACTGCCGACGGGCAGGTGTCGTCGGTAGAAATGCTCGGCGCGGCAAACGATAAGGGCAAGCTGCTTCCGCTGCAGGACTTTCTGCCAACGCCCGTCAAGCGCACCTGCGGCAGGGCAGCCTGCTTTCTCTGCGACAACGCAAAGTACCTGCTGGGCATCACCAATGAGCCGTACAACGGTACAGGCAAAAACCCCGCCAAAGAGGCGGAAGCCTGTTTCCAAACCAGTGCCCAGAAGCATCATGCGCTGCTGGACGGCGTATCCTGCACGATGGCGCAGGCGATTCTCCGCTTTTTTGACACTTGGCAGCCTGAAAAGGCAGCGCAGTCCCCTGCCCTGCAGGAGCATTTCGATGACCTGTGCAAGGGCGGCAATCTCGTTTTCTGCATGATGGGCGCCTCAGGCAAAGCCGAAATGGCGCACGAAGTGTCGGAAATTCGTGCAGCGTGGGAGGCGAGCGTTGCCGGCGGCAAGAGCAATGCGGTACAAGGCCGCTGTCTGGTTACAGGCGACGAGGACACCATTGCCATGCTGCATCCAAGCATCAAGGGCGTTGTGGGCGCGCAGTCTTCCGGCGCATCGCTGGTTTCCTTCAATGCCCTCGCTTTTGAATCCTACGGGCGGAGTGGCAGTCAGGGTTTAAACGCCCCCGTCGGGAATCATGCCGCCTTTGCTTACGGCGAAGCGCTCAACTACATGCTTCGCGTGAAGGACTATCACAGTCTTCTGGGATCTGCCACCCTCGTTTACTGGGCAGAAACGGCGCAATCCGCTTACAGCGACTGCTTTGCCGCTCTGCTGGGGACTAACGAAGACATGACGCAGAATACGCTGGACGGCATCATGAAAGCCATCCGCCTTGGGCAGGGTCTTCAGTGGGAGAATGTTCCGCTGGATTCCCGTGCGCCCTTCTACATTCTGGGGCTGTCGCCGAATGCGTCCCGTCTGTCGGTTCGTTTCTTCCTGCAAGGGACGTTCGGCGATTTTGCCGCGAATTTGGCGCGTCATCAGGAGCGGCTGAACATCATTCGCCCTTCCTATGACACGCGGGAAACACTTTCCGCCTATTCGCTGCTCAAGGAAATAGCGAATTCCAAGAGCAGGGACAAGCTGCCGCCGTCGCATCTGGTGGGCGATTTGCTCCGCGCCATTCTCGGCGATACGCCTTACCCTGTTTCATTGCTGACGCAAACAGAGCTGCGCATCCATGCGGAGCACAATGTCAGCCGCGGCAAGGCGGCAATTCTCAAAGCGTGGCTGCTGAAAAACGGCAGCAATCCACAGTACAAGGAGGTCATCGACGTGCAACTCAACGAACAGACGAATTACGCACCGTATGTGCTGGGTCGTCTCTTTGCGGTGCTGGAAAGCCTCCAGCAGAAGGCAAATCCCGGCATCAACGCTACCATCATGGATCGTTACTTCAACGCTGCCTGCGCAACGCCCAGCATCGTTTTCCCGACGCTGCTGAAGCTGGCGCAGAGTCACCTGAAGAAACTTGATACCGGCTATTTCATCTATTACGACAAGCAGATGACGGAACTGTGCGGGCGCTTGACTGACAGCTATCCCGCGCGTCTGAACCTGCAAGATCAGGGTATTTTCCAGCTGGGCTACTATCACCAGAAACAGAAGTTCTTCACAAAGAAGGAGGAAAACAGCAATGTCTGATGTGATTCGCAACCGCTATGATTTCGTGGTGCTGTTCGACGTGCAGAACGGCAATCCCAACGGCGACCCCGATGCCGGCAACATGCCCCGCACCGACCCGGAAACGGGTCTTGGGCTGGTGACGGACGTGTGCCTGAAGCGCAAGATTCGCGACTATGTGGCGACCGTCAAGGAGGGCGACCCGCATTACGGCATCTACATTCAGGATGGCGTTCCGCTGAATCGCTGCGACCGTGAAGGGCTGGAGGCCTGCGGCTACGGCGACATCAAGGAGGACGACCTCAAAAAGAAACTGAAGTCGAATGACCCGGAGATTGACCGCAAGCTGCGCGATTATATGTGCAGCCACTACTACGACATCCGGACGTTCGGCGCGGTGATGACGACGTTTGTCAAGGCATCGCTGAACTGCGGTCAGGTGCGCGGGCCGGTGCAGCTGGGCTTTGCCCGCAGCGTTGACCCCATCGTGCCGCAGGAAGTGACCATCACCCGCGTCGCCATCACAACAGAAAAGGACGCGGAGAAGAAGGGCACCGAAATGGGGCGCAAGTACATCGTCCCCTACGGGCTGTACCGCGCGGAAGGGTTCGTATCCGCAAATCTGGCGCGCAAGACCACGGGCTTCAGCGAAGAAGACCTCGCCCTGCTGTGGGATGCCATCCTCAACATGTTTGAAAACGACCACTCCGCCGCGCGCGGCATGATGGCAGTGCGCAAGCTCATCATCTTCCGCCATGAGAAGGAACTGGGCAACGCCCCCGCGTGGAAGCTGTTTGAACGCGTGCGTGTAGCGCGTAAGGCGGATGTGGCGGTTCCGCGCAGCTTTGCGGACTACGAATGGACGGTGGATGACGCGAATCTGCCGGACGGCGTCACCTGCGAAGTGAAGGGGTGACGCAGCAGGACGCGACCCTCTCCGCCTTGCAGCATTACGCCTACTGCCGCCGCCAATGGGGATTGATTTTTCTGGAGCAGCAGTGGGCAGAAAATGCGCATACGGCGGAGGGGCAAGTGTTCCACCAAACGGCGCATCACGGTCCGGAGGCGGAATTGCGCGGCGATACGCTGATTCTGAGGGGACTGCGGCTGGAATCCGCCCGCCTGCACCTGCACGGCGTCAGCGACGTGGTGGAGTTTCACCGCAGTCCCGACGGTGTTGCGCTGCACGGACGCGAAGGGCTGTGGCTGCCGTACCCGGTAGAATACAAAAAAGGGTCAGACAAAACGCAGGATGCCGACGAGGTGCAGCTGTGCGCACAGGCGCTCTGCTTGGAGGAGATGCTCTGCTGCGCCATCCCGGAGGGCAGCTTGTTTTATGGCGAACCCCGCCGTCGGACGCGGGTTGCGCTGGATGAACCTCTCCGTGTGCGAACGCTGTCGCTTCTGGCGGAACTGCTGGAGAATCAGGCGCGCGGACATACGCCATCCGTTCGGGCACACAAGGGCTGCAATGCCTGCTCGCTCAAGGATGTATGCGTTCCGCGGCTCAGCCGAACTGGCAGCGTCCGCGCCTACATGCACGCCCGTATTGCGGAGGATTCGCCATGAGAAAGATGCTGAATACGCTGTTCGTGACGACGGAAGACGCCTACTTGTCGCTGGAAAACGAGAATATCGTCGTCCATGTGGGCGAGGAAAAGCGCGCGCAGTATCCCCTGCTGATGCTGGAGGGCATTCTGACTTTCTCCTACAAAGGCGCAAGTCCAGCACTCATGGGTGCTTGCGCAGAGCGCGGTATTGGGCTGACGTTTCTGACACCGCGCGGGCGATTTTTAGCGCGCGTCTGCGGCAGCGAGCGCGGCAATGTTCTGCTGCGCCGCGAGCAGTATCGGCGCGCCGACAGCCTATCCGCCAGCTGCCTGATTGCACGGAATTTCATCTTCGGCAAGGTATACAATCAGCGCTGGGTGCTGGAGCGTACCATCCGCGACCACGCCTTGCGCGTGAATGTGCAGGCACTCAAGGATGTTTCCGCCGCGTTAGATGCCAAGCTGCCGCAAATTGAATCAGCGGTTGATTTAGATGTGCTGCGCGGGCTGGAAGGCGACGCATCCGCCGATTATTTTTCGGTATTCGACGAAATGATACTGACTCAAAAGGCGGATTTCTTGCTGAACGGCCGCAATCGCCGCCCGCCGCAGGACAACATGAACGCCCTGCTCTCCTTCGCCTATGTGCTGCTCGCCAACGACTGCGCTGCCGCGCTGGAAAGCGTAGGGCTGGATGCCTACGTCGGCTTCATGCACCGCGACCGTCCGGGGCGCACGTCGCTCGCCCTTGACCTGATGGAAGAACTGCGCGCCCCGATGGCAGATCGCCTCTGCATCACGCTGGTGAACAACCGTGTGCTGCAGGACAAGCACTTCGACCGGCAGGAAAGCGGCGCCGTCTTCCTGAACGATGCCGGGCGCAAGCAGTTCTTGACCGCGTGGCAAAACCGCAAACGCGAAGAAATCACCCACCCGTTCCTGAAAGAAAAAATCATGTGGGGGCTTGTTCCCTATGTACAGGCGCTGCTGCTTGCGCGCACCCTCCGCGGCGACACAGACGGTTATCCCCCATTCCTCTGGAAATAACCCGAAAGCGAGGCGTTCCCGATGCTGGTTCTAATCACCTACGATGTTTCCACCGTCGATGCAGACGGCAAACGCCGCTTGCGGCAAGTCGCCAAGCGCTGCGTCGTCCACGGTCAGCGCGTGCAGAATTCCGTATTTGAGTGCTCTTTGGATGCCGCACAGTACAAGCCGCTTCAGGCGGAACTTCGGCAGCTGATTGACCCGGAAAAGGACAGTTTGCGCTTTTACAACCTCGGCAATCACTACGAAAGCCGGATTGAGCACATTGGCGTGAAGACGAGCTACGCCCCGGAAGGGCTGCTGATGCTGTAAGGGTGCGCCGCGCGAATCGCCCGTGCGAAGCGCAAGCCTCCAGCCTTTTGCAGGGAGGTTCGCACCGGATTTTGCGGTTTTTCCGGCAAAATTACCGCATTTTCGGCTAAGCTGATTCTCAAAAGGACTGTTTTGTGGTATACTTTTTGTGCAAAGTCTATGATTCTGATCGACAGAATTGTTACTTTGCGCAGTCGCTCCCCGTGCGGGGAGCGTGGATTGAAATTGCAAGATGCCGGCGCGATGGCAAGCCTCTATAAGTCGCTCCCCGTGCGGGGAGCGTGGATTGAAATAGATATTTGTGGCTAAAGCACGTTGAAGGTGTTGACTGTCGCTCCCCGTGCGGGGAGCGTGGATTGAAATTGATTGACGTGAACAAGACCGACATACCGACATGTCGCTCCCCGTGCGGGGAGCGTGGATTGAAATGTGCTATGAGCGTGGAACCATCACGCCGGAGATTACGTCGCTCCCCGTGCGGGGAGCGTGGATTGAAATTGCTTCCTCCTGCGTGAAGATTCCAGCGGCGACTGTCGCTCCCCGTGCGGGGAGCGTGGATTGAAATTTTCATCTACATAGGAGGTGGTTGCGTACTGTTCGTCGCTCCCCGTGCGGGGAGCGTGGATTGAAATTCCGCCGATTGCCTGTGTAGCCTCATAATCTCCGATGTCGCTCCCCGTGCGGGGAGCGTGGATTGAAATATACAGCCCGGTTGCAATCAGCACACCGTTAGTTGTCGCTCCCCGTGCGGGGAGCGTGGATTGAAATATGGATGGTATACTGGTCGACGCTTTGACCGTCTACGTCGCTCCCCGTGCGGGGAGCGTGGATTGAAATTTTCAGTGTCTCCCAGTATGTGGCAAGAACATCGCGTCGCTCCCCGTGCGGGGAGCGTGGATTGAAATGTCTGTAGAATGGAAGAAATTGCAGATGCACCACCGGGTCGCTCCCCGTGCGGGGAGCGTGGATTGAAATTGCCGTATGTGATGTAGTACTCGTCATCCACATACGTCGCTCCCCGTGCGGGGAGCGTGGATTGAAATCGAGGTTGTCGTTTGAGCCTCCCTATTGCCATCGTCGCTCCCCGTGCGGGGAGCGTGGATTGAAATAGCATCGTAATGCTGCGCCATTTTGATGGCCTGCTGTCGCTCCCCGTGCGGGGAGCGTGGATTGAAATCAGCCCGTCAGGTGAGGAAATACCAGTCCCGACGTGGTCGCTCCCCGTGCGGGGAGCGTGGATTGAAATATAGAAGGAACGGAATAAATATTAGTTCCATTCATGTCGCTCCCCGTGCGGGGAGCGTGGATTGAAATTTTTTCGCGATACTTCTTCATCGCGCGGACGGAAAGTCGCTCCCCGTGCGGGGAGCGTGGATTGAAATCAGCAGTTCAAGGCGACGTTTCAGGGCGACCCGGAGTCGCTCCCCGTGCGGGGAGCGTGGATTGAAATTTGAATCGCTCTACAAGAGTTATTCGCCAGAATATGTCGCTCCCCGTGCGGGGAGCGTGGATTGAAATAGCAGGAACATCGAAGTGCCGCCGCACACTTCCCGTCGCTCCCCGTGCGGGGAGCGTGGATTGAAATGGATAACCAGCGCGATAGAGACGCGCAGGAAGGTCGTCGCTCCCCGTGCGGGGAGCGTGGATTGAAATTTGACTTCCAGCGCTCGGCACACATCCGCCGCCACGTCGCTCCCCGTGCGGGGAGCGTGGATTGAAATCGTTGGGGTCACATCGGCATAAATAGAACGCAATGTCGCTCCCCGTGCGGGGAGCGTGGATTGAAATCTGGTTGTGTCGCTGCTACAGTATCAACATCCGGTCGTCGCTCCCCGTGCGGGGAGCGTGGATTGAAATTATTACGCGTCCATTGTCTTCAAGCGGATTTAGCGTCGCTCCCCGTGCGGGGAGCGTGGATTGAAATTGGAAGCGACAGAACCACTTGTTGTAGACTGTTACGCGTCGCTCCCCGTGCGGGGAGCGTGGATTGAAATCACTGAGGAAGGCACTAACAGGCAAGCACGGTAGTCGCTCCCCGTGCGGGGAGCGTGGATTGAAATAATTTGTTCACAATTTACGATGGCACTTTGCTGGTCGCTCCCCGTGCGGGGAGCGTGGATTGAAATATTGCTCAAGCCCCCATGTAACAAGGATAATAAACGTCGCTCCCCGTGCGGGGAGCGTGGATTGAAATTGCGTCCGGTAGCAAAACTCCGCAAGGCGGCGGTGTCGCTCCCCGTGCGGGGAGCGTGGATTGAAATTGTTGCAACCGTGGATGAAGATAACAGACGAGCGGGTCGCTCCCCGTGCGGGGAGCGTGGATTGAAATCATTCATCTTGTTTAATATATCCAGTGCCACAATGTCGCTCCCCGTGCGGGGAGCGTGGATTGAAATGTTTACCAGAATCATGTAGTTGAAAGCGAAACTAAGTCGCTCCCCGTGCGGGGAGCGTGGATTGAAATAACCATTCTTCCATTAAGACCGCTGATGCTTGTCGTCGCTCCCCGTGCGGGGAGCGTGGATTGAAATAGGAACTATCGCTTGTGTCGGCGCCGGTGCTGGTGCTGTCGCTCCCCGTGCGGGGAGCGTGGATTGAAATACCACCGGCGCGCTGAACGTCGCCGGGGACAGCGCGGTCGCTCCCCGTGCGGGGAGCGTGGATTGAAATGCCGATCCGCCGACCATAGGGAGGATTGCACCAGGTCGCTCCCCGTGCGGGGAGCGTGGATTGAAATTTGAACTCTTCGGCGGTCATGCCGGAAACCGTCGCGTCGCTCCCCGTGCGGGGAGCGTGGATTGAAATGCCATTCCGCCGCCTCGTTCGTCCCCTCCGCGGGGGTCGCTCCCCGTGCGGGGAGCGTGGATTGAAATATGCAGCAGCGGCAGATGGAAACCGCCCCGGCAAAGTCGCTCCCCGTGCGGGGAGCGTGGATTGAAATGCTTGCTGGAAGCCGACAGAATCTGCAACCCGGACAGTCGCTCCCCGTGCGGGGAGCGTGGATTGAAATCCGCGTTCTTGCGGTAGGGTGCGCGCAGGGCGTAGTCGCTCCCCGTGCGGGGAGCGTGGATTGAAATGCCATTCCATGCACACAGGACAAGCCCGCAGTAGCGTCGCTCCCCGTGCGGGGAGCGTGGATTGAAATGACCTGCCCAGCTACATCGCGAAGGAATTTGCCGTCGCTCCCCGTGCGGGGAGCGTGGATTGAAATAGCCAGCCCGTGCCGACGAGCTTCGCATCCGGGCAGTCGCTCCCCGTGCGGGGAGCGTGGATTGAAATCCTACGAAGCCGACAGCGACGGAGACGGAGACGAGTCGCTCCCCGTGCGGGGAGCGTGGATTGAAATTCTTTGTCGGCATGGCAATCGTTGGACGCGGCGGGGTCGCTCCCCGTGCGGGGAGCGTGGATTGAAATGGGCAAATCGCGACCGTCTCATCGATTAGCCGCTCGTCGCTCCCCGTGCGGGGAGCGTGGATTGAAATGACCTCTGCCAGAAGGTCATCGTCAGGCGGGTTATGTCGCTCCCCGTGCGGGGAGCGTGGATTGAAATCAGCGCATACCAGACGAATAACGCAAGCGGCGTAGTCGCTCCCCGTGCGGGGAGCGTGGATTGAAATCATTTATGACAAACCATATTTTGTATACCAGAATCGTCGCTCCCCGTGCGGGGAGCGTGGATTGAAATCTCCATTCT
>ERZ791829.609-NODE-609-length-30112-cov-4.676648_pt1 | contig 30112 bp, 18 predicted proteins | sample MGYA00510296_ERZ791829 | MGnify/ENA primary metagenome ERZ791829 (study PRJEB30046, sample SAMN00791973) | human gut metagenome | study: EMG produced TPA metagenomics assembly of the A metagenome-wide association study of gut microbiota in type 2...
CTTGATACCCGGTACGAAGTAAAGGTTGGCGATATAGGCGGCGTCACGCAGGTCATTCTTATGATTGACATTGCGAAGTGCCTTTACGTCGGTGCCTTTGACAAGGCGCACCTCGTGCCCGAGATCGGCGATGCTCCGAGCATGGAACATACTGCCCTTGCATGCCTCCATCAGGACAACAGCCTGAGGCAGATTGGCCAGAATCTCCCGAAGCTTTGCATAGGAGCATCCATCCAGCCTTAAGCAAATTTTTCCGTTCTCATCGTAGCCGATGACATCGCAGTGATCTTTCGCGAGGTCAACGCCGATGACTTTCACGATTTTGCTTTTAGGCGAATTTTGTGTAGTATTCTTGTCGAAGCACTCCTCTTGTCGTATGAGTATCAAGACTCAATGGCACTTTGATGCCGGTGTACTCGCATGGGCCCCGAGCCCGCTAGCGAGAGAAAAGAGAGAGTGCTTCTTTTTTTGCGTTTTTGTCAAGTTCTGCATGGATGGTCTCCGGTGTTCGATGCCCCTTGGGAGCTGACCATCCAATTACATCCGGCAGACCCGCAAGCCTGCCGGATGCCGCTGTTCTTCCGGAGAGAGGAATTACCGAGCCGCAGGAGTGCCACCCGCCTCAGCATTCTTCTTGAGCGCCGCTGCAAACTCGACCGCATACTGCGCGACCTGCTGCAGGTTCACCTGGTTGTTTTCAACGGGAGCGTTGGCGGCAAGCTCAGGCTGACCGTTCTTGAAGCTCTGGAAGACGAAGGCCTTCACGCCGTCGCGCTTCTCGTTGAGCATGAGGCCGTAGAGCACACAATGATCACAGGCGTCGGTCTTGGCATCTTCGGGCAGGACCTTGACTTCATAGCCCGCAGTCTTCAACCCCGCGGACACGGCCTCAAGCAGCTGCGGGGTCGGCGTGCGCGGAATTACGCAGAGCTGGTTGTCTGCGGACGCGCCAACCTCCTCGGACTGGGCGCCTCCGCCCAGAGTTGCACCGCAGCCCGTCAGGCCCAGGGCCAAAAGCGCCGCAGCGCCTGTCATGGCGATAGTCTTCTTGAACATTCTGTTGTCCCTCCACAAATGAATCGTTCCTGCCTCCCGGAAGAGGCTGATTCTTACAATATACGAAATCAACGATTTCCCGACAAATGCCCGCCGTTAGGCACTCTGCCAGTAGGCATATATCTGGACGCCGAACTTGACGGTCAGGCGCCCAGCGTCAGAAGCTCCTGCATCGTTGACAAGCCTATACAAATTCTCCGCTCTCTGCCTGCTCGCCCCCACAGGCCACTGGCTTGATGGAGTCACGAAGCCCACCCCCTGATCAAAACCGATCAAAAGGGAAGATCCGTCCTTAAACGTGACGATCAAGCGTCTGGGATGAGGTATGCCTCTTGTACTGACAGTTTCACTATCCACAGCAAAGCTCAATCCGTGGTTGCGGAAGCAAAGCGCCCGCACGTCACGTGCAATTTCATCTCTTTCCTCCTCGCTTTCCCAATGTGCGGAGTAATTGGGATTCCAACGGGATCTTCTATCCTCCTCCTTGAACTGAAGAGTCCTAATATTGAAAGCGGCATCTTCTGCGACCGTTGCCACCTTTCGGAGCCCCTTAAAAAGCGATAGAACCAGAGGAAGATCGATATAGCGCATCAGGTAACGATCCGTATAGGATACCTGACGAACAATTCGGCCCTCAAACAATGCGCTTACATCAGCATTGCCAAACCTTCTGCTGACCGCCTCCAGCACTCGCTCTCCAAAATTGCCGACACACAGACCTTCGCTTTCGAATACCTCCTCCGTAACCACTGTTGCATCATGACGATTCGAATCAATCTGCATCATCCGCCTCTGAGGTTGCCCGCCAGTTCTAGACTCCAGCATCCCATCGAGCTCGCCGATCAAGATCGGACGCTCTGACTGAGAAGGGTTCCATCTACATTTGACGGCATCCTCAACAGCCAGTGCTCGGCATCCATCCATAGTTCGCACAAGAATCAGTATGTTCTTCAAGTCCGCACCATTCAGGCGGTCCACAGCACTTTGAGTGAAGGCAACCCCCTTGTTGAAGAGCCAGTGAAGTTCGTTCTGCTGTTCGTGTTCAAGAGCCCCCCAATCGAAGCCAATTGCAATCATCTCCACATTGCCAAAGAGAGTCTGCGCATAGTCTACGATTCCATACAGCTCGGATCCCATAAGACTTTCTTCGATCTCAGGACGCTCTCCCACTACGAACTGAACCTTCTCCACAACGTCAGCCATACTGCGCAAATAATCCGTTATGCGAGCGTTCAGATAACGAGCACCCCGTCCGGCCATGGCCGCAAGGTTTGTCGGCACATTCAAACTTCGCAAGAGATCATGAGTCAGCACTTTGAGGGCGTCGAAGCGGTTGAGATCCCGCATGACATGTCGCGTATCAAAAGTCAGCAGGCAGGCCCCGCAGACGGTTGAGCAATTTCTCCTGCAGATGAGAACTTCACGAGCCCTCACCAGAAGCTCTCCCATCATGGGCTCCAAGCGACTAGAATATCCGCCCATATTGTGGTCATAAAGATTTACTATCAAATCTCCCGTTTTCAGGCTACGCTTGAGCGCGACCGCGATCCCGATTTCATCCTCCTCAATACCGAGTCGTTCAGCCACGCCGCGCCTGAGTGCAATGCCAATGCCAAGCCCAGCAGACTCGATGCGCTCCTTGTCTCCTCCGAACAAGCCGCATGCACCATTGAACACGACCTCCAGAGCATCCGTCGTGATTTCCGCTGCAAGCACGAGATTGTGCTTCATTTGGAAATCGTGCCCTGACAGTCCCCCTAGACACTTGCCCGTCTCATTCACACCGTGCTGCGAGATCCTCAGTGGTGAATGCTGGTAATAGGTCTCATCGAGCTCGCACTCATCGGCGGACACTTCGGGCTTCGCCCAACCGCAGTTAAGGCACACGGCAAAACCAATGCCATTGCCCTCATTCATGCTCAGCACGCGTGCCATACTGCTCGACTTGATTCGAAGCATGTCTCCGTTTCCGAATGAGCGCGACTCGCCCTCAATGAAGACGGTTGCCTCCTTGCGGGGATAATGCTTGAGAAGGGTATAGTCATTGTTGGGCACGTAATTGCCGGGAACACAAAAGCCCGACGGCTTGATCGCGTATCGGCTGCTTGCCGCCATAATCCAAGTGCCGCAATTCGGGCAAGCCGCCCCCTTCGAAGCCTGAGAGGCAAGGAACTGCTGTCCGCAGCAGTCGCACGACATGACATGCTCAATCTGTTGAATTTCCGAGACGCCCTCGACTGATGCCGGGGACTTCCAGTTGAGCGTCAGGCCCCCTGACTCATACACCGCACCGTCAATGACGACTGAAACTCCAGGTGCGTATTCATGAATACCTATGTGCGCAGGTCTGCTAGGCAGCTCGTGTCTTGAACCATGCTCGTATTTTTCGTTCGCCTCCTGCTGAAGCGTCCTGTAGTTGAAAGGCGTCACATTGATGATGCGAACCGTCGAAGGAAGATAAAGAGCCTCAGTCAGTGCCTCATAAATTTTCTCGTCCTTGAAGCGCTTGAGCTGATGGGTCAGAGCTTTTTTTCCAATTTCATCCTTAACATCAGCAATAAGGAAGTTGTATCTGTGCATCTCGTCCTTCCAGGACTTGATGTGCGCCATCATTTCGTTGTGCGAATCCGCAGCCATGCTTGCCACGCTCTCTTCGGCCAAAACGCTGAACCGGGTGACCCTCTCCAACGCACGCTTCAGATCGGCTCCCACATCATCGTCACACAGCGATGACAGCCATCTCAGATAATCAAGACCGGTTTGATCACACCATTTTTCCCTGGTGAGCTTGTCTCCATCTTTTTCGTCAATGGTCGCGAAGAAAGCCGACAGAAGTTGAGCATTGACATGCCGCTGAACAATGCGTCTGGAATCGAGCGACACCATCAAATTGGGCTTTGCACCTTCAAGTGCCCACTTGGGATTGGAAAACACCTCCTGATCACGAGGCGAACTTCCCGCAACGACAAGCGCGTTGGATCTGGTTTCCTTACGACGCCCCGCACGGCCCGCTCGCTGCATGTAGTTCGCAGGATAAGGCGGCACGGTCATCATAACGACCGTATTGATGGCCGCGAGGTCCACACCCATTTCCATGGTGGTGGAACACGAAAGCACATTGATGAGCCCTTTTTTGAACTCATTGACATAGTCAACGCGCGTTTCTTTCGACAGCTGGGCTGTATGCTCGGCGGCAGCATAGTATCCGGTCCTTTCCAGAGCCATCGTGCCGTAGCGGTTCCAATAACCGTTATCCACCAAATCCCTGAAAGACTTGGATTGGGCGAGCTGAGTCTGAACCTCCTGTCGAGCCGTTCGATAGGCATCCTGCCACAAAAATGGATCAACGTTCACCTCAGGCAGCGTCACCTCCGTCGCTCCCGACCAACGCGTGTTCTGAGGACACACGGCCTCCTCGGGCCTGCCTATCAGAGTATCGTAAAGCTTGTTCGACTCCTTGAACGCCCAGACACTTTTGTTGAGTCTGAGCGAGATACAGGATGTATCCAATGCATAACCTGCGCCCTCAGCACCCGCAGGAGTCAGCAGCCTGCGAGCACGAAGAACCGTAAACGCCTCCTTGAGGATGGTGTTCACGACATTGCGCCGATCATCCGTCATTTCGGCATCGTTATCCAAATTTATTCCCAATAAACTGCCCGTATACTTGACAAAATCAGCACTGCGAGCTGAGTTTTTCGGATTGACGGCAGGCCATCGAAGCTGACGCGCACCTGCCTTTTCTTCTGTACAGGGAGCCAGGTAGGTCTTGCCCACGACAAATCGATTGCCGCCGCGGGCCGCCCACCACTGAGGCAGATGAACCGCATAACGCGCCCTCACCACAAAATCAACCACCAGCTTGAGGTACTTTCGCCACCCTTCAAGACCGAACCGTGCAGGCCATTCGGCTGGTGTCTGTTCCACATTGGCTAGCTCAGGATAGACGACGGAAACCAGTCCACACGTCTCAAGCGTCGCACCGTTCTTCGGACGATAGAGGAATTCGCGAAGCAAAAGGATCTGAGCAGTGTCATCAGCCTGAGCCGGCGTGATCTTCTTGTGAAGCCAAAACGCTTCTGTCAAATGTCTGGTCGGCTTAGCGGTTCCATCGTCCGTTGCTATCTCCTGACGGATCGACTCGTGCACTTCCCTCCAGGAGATCTCAGGCTTCCCCGCCTGCAACTTGCGTTCAAAGTCCTCCCGGATTGTTGCCGGCAGGTCGGGTGTCTTCAATAACATTTCATAAGACGTGCGCTCAGCAGCACTCAATGACTTTCCTGCAGTCTCCAGTAACTGACGATACAAAGTAGCGATCGTAAATGAGCGCTCGCCCTCACGCTCCAGAAGCGCGCCAATCTTGGCTGTTCCCTGACGGGAGTCGGCGAAGGTCAGAAGTTTTCTGCCATGCTTTGGCAACTCAGCAACGTCCTTATCGGTGGAACAATGCTCCAGAAGATAGGGCATCAGCGACTGAACGTAGCGGGAGGACACCTGCCTCAAATAGAACTGTGCCCAGCGAGCCTTTTCACCGCACGTCGGGCAACAGACCTTTTCTCGCTCATCGACGTCCCCGAAAATGAAATGAACTGTAATCTCTCTGACATCGTCGGCGTTCTCTTGCGAAGGCACTGTCAACAGCATGCTCTGAGCCAGTACACCCTGCTCATCATTCGTCACGAGAACAGGCTCGCTCCAGCGTTCTGCATCATCATCGACACCACCGTCAGGATAATCATGATCTTCGAACTCATCTGATTCTGCCGAGTCATTTTCCTTGTTCCCAGCAGAGTTCTCCTCCTCGCCCCCTTCACTCATGTCAATGCCAACGTCGTTCAGCCCCGCGGCGGTCACGACTTTCCACAATTTTTCCGAATCCTCTGCGTCACCTGGATACTCCAGACTCTCCCCTGCGCTTGAAGTCACATAATCGGCCTTCAATACAACGGAGTTACAGCTTTTGCATGCAACAATGGGCAGCACAGGAGCACCACAGGTACAAATGCGCCTTTCGTCCAGCCATACCTTTCCGAAATGCCATTCCTTGTCGCAAAGCTCCTCATCCTTGTGAGGACACTGAGGATCTACGCACGCGCCGAGCGTTCCCGTCGTATTGAAGTATTGGTGCAACCTCAACGGCAACAGTGCCTTACGTCCTGTCTTATCATCAGGAAGCACTCCTGTCACAAGATCAATCCATCGCAACGCTTCATCACGCTCAATGCCTGCCGCTTTGGCCACGTCGGAAAGCGAGGCATAGCCCGGCCCCGTCAGGAACACGTTGCGAACCGTCATCGCTTTTCGCGACTTCATAAGCGCTGCCTCAAGCTCCGGCTCCGACAACTTTTCCAGCTCATCAGGCGTGACGTCGTCCTCCAGCAAATCCGTCCTCACAGGCTCAGGAACCTCCCTACGCCCCAGAACTAGGTGCACGCGGTCTGCAGAAGTGCCAGAAACGTCCATGACGAATTTCCGAAGCCTTTCCCTCGCAACTTCGTCATCAGCGTTCACTGTTGCGGAAGTCGCCACAAAGTGCACATCTCTGGGATCGACTCCGAAGGCGTTGATTGTGCGACGCAACAGAAGCGCCAGATTGGCGGCCTTGGAGCCAAGATAGGTATGGGCTTCGTCCAAAATGATCCACCGGAAGCACTTCGCGCTACGCGTCTTGGCAACCATGCCTGCGTCTTGCTTGCGTAAAAGCATGCGCTCCAACATTGACGGATTCGTCAACATGATCTGAGGCACGACCTCGCGCATCGTTTCTCGATCGAACACTTCTTCGGGGTGTGCCTCCAGATTAAATTTTTTGGCAGCCGCTGTCTTTTTCTCATCGGTTTCCCCGTTGTATATGACGAAGCGAATCCGTTTTTCTTCGGGACAGTCGTGCGTCCAGCACCTCAAGCGATCCCTTTGGCTGTCACTCAAAGCATTGAGAGGGTACAAAAGCAACGCTCTGATGCCTTTTCTGTATTTTTCGCCTCTCTTGAACTCCCGAACAAGATCCTCGAGCATCGGCATCATGAAGCATTCCGTCTTACCAGATCCAGTCCCGCTCGAAACGATCAGGCTGTTGCACTTCGATTCATCCAATAGCCACTGGAAAGACTCATACTGCAGCCTGAAAGGTTTTCTGTCGGGCGGGAATCCCTCCTCAGCCTTCTGATTCAAAAGCGTCATCGTTTCATCACTGAAAAGCCCGTCCCGAACCATCTGTCTGAGAGTTCGTCTGGAACTTTCCCACGGGAACATGCTTTCGAAAACAGGATCCGCCATAAGTGAGTACGGGCGCCCCTGAGCTTCGAACGTACGCCGAAGCCATCTGTTAAGCGGTGCACTCTTGAAAAAAACGGAGGACAGCGCCTCATCAACTCCCTTCTGCTTAAGTCCGGCCAAGTATTCGGACCAGTAGGCATAGCGGTTTTTCGTCATGTCATTTCCCTTGTTGCTCGTTCGTCAGGTGAGCCATAAGAAGCGCGGCGAATCCAAAAGCATCGGCCGTCAGTTCGGGATCTCGCGAGAGCAACGATTCCGTAAAGTAGAAAATCCCTTTCTGTGCCAGTCTGGTCTGCTTTTCAAGACCTTCAGCCTTCTGGGAGGTCATTTCCCAACAGAAGGCCATGATGATCGGAAGGATCACAGGAAGTTTCCAGTACTTGACGCGCTCAAAGCCACGCAAGCGCGCCGAGCCCTGCACCCTGTCGACTCTAAGGAATTCTCGCTCAATCAATCTGAGCATCTTGGCCTCAACCTTGCCCATCTCTCCAAGAGAAGTGACATATTGGCGGCTCAACTCTTCCACGACCGTCATGAGGCGAGTTTCCTGAAAAAAACCATCTCCTCCATCTGCAATTCCGTTCTGATGACGATCAATCATCTCATGCCACGCTGAACGCAGATGATCCAGACTGACGTTCCTCATCCCCTTGGCCAGAGGAGCGTCCAAGCCGCATATGAGCTCATTGACATGCTCAGACGTCAAGTGCAACAATCCTTCCGAAGCCAACCCGACAAGCATCTTGTGACGCACAGCGGGAATCATGCTGACAGACTCGTCGTCAAGAAGGTCACTGACAGGTGAAAAGCCTCCATCCTCCAGTCCCATCTTTTTTAAACAAGTATCGATTTTCCGAAGCGCTAGGTTGAGACTACTTTGGGATATCAGTTCCCATCTCCATGAGTGAAGACGTGCAACAGTTGACAGCAACGATCGCACTCCTGACGGTCTCGGGGTTGTCAATGTCAATACGGATGCAAAGGCAAAGGCCAACGGCACATTTCTGGAAAGCGCGCGCCAATAGGGCAACTGAGCAAAGCCTCTGCCTCCCAGAACCATTAGCTGATCCCGCAGAAACCTCCAGGTTTCAAGACAGCTGGACGGCTTGCTCAAAACATCCTGGACAGCTCCTTCCATTTGTCAAAAAACGGGAGATACATCCGAAAAATCGGTCTTCCATAATCTGGGAATCTGCTGCACGATAGGCGCATCCATGGACGTGCGAAAACCATTCGGAACGAATATGGCAGGCGGCGTCCTCAGCTTTGCATCGCCAAGCTCATAAATCCACCACGGTTCGCTCGAATTCAACAGGACGGAAGGCAACGGCAGAGGCAACCGTCTGCCGACAAGTCCCAACGTGACACGTTCAAAGGGGCTCCAAAGAGATCTTGCCTCCACACAAATCGGTCGGGTGCAGTCGTCAGAAACCATGACGTCGTTCGTCTCGGTGATCAAAAATCTCGTATCAGCATGCACAACACGAACTCGGCAGCGATTGGTGGCATTCTCCTCATCGAGTTCAATTGAAACATAGCGCTCCTCCGCTTCACCGGCGCAAGCCCTCATGGTGCGATAAATCACCGGCGAAAATTCTTCAAAATTAAGAATTCCAACCCCTGTCTCTGCATCAACGTGAATGGGTACGAAAGACTCGTAGTTCTTGCGTCCCAGATGCTCGTTCACCTCCAGAGCTTTGGGATATATTCTCAGCCCAAAACGGAAGCGACCGCCCTTCGCCGCTGCGACCTTGACAACAGCCTGAAGATCTTTGATTTCATCCAGCGTCAATTCATGGTCATGTTCATAGCGGTTGCGGGTAGTGCGAGATATGAAACCCACAAAACGTTGCGGGTAATCAAGAGTCAGGAGAATCGGCGAAACACGATGCCGTCCCAGAACTTCAAGTGTCAGGCTTAGCGAATCATTGATGCTCCTGCGCGGATTGCACGTCACGACACAGTCACGATCAAAATACTCGATTGAAACATCTTCATCCGATGTCTTGCAAGACTGTATGTCCCAATCACTGAATTCAATCCTCCCAGGCATGGCGGATCTTGCCAAACAGCTCGAATCATCGGCAATTGAGGGCAGGAGAACCACGCGGATGCGGCGTTTCAGCTCACCTGCATCATCCGTGACCTTGCAGACAAACTTTCCGACGGATCCCACAGCACCATATTGCTCTCGGCCAACATCGTTGAACCACCGAACGCTCCTCACTTCCTGCTCAAGCCACGCTCCAGGCTGATGCCTGACAACCTTCGGCATTCCTCGATACACAGGAAGACCGTCCGCCGTATAACCCCACAAGTTTCCACGCAGTTCATATATCTCGTCAGACACCTTCACCTGACGCAGTCTGATTGCATATACATCTTGTTCAACATGGATTTCCAGACTCTCGAACACGCGCAGAAGCCTGCCGCCCATGAAGTCGCCAGAGACTTCTTCAAAGCCCCCCTCTCCTGCGCTGACCCTGGCATCAGCATGGATCCAAACCATGGCTTCGCTCCCTGCAATGGAGCAGCTGCCATTGCCCTTGAAGCTCCAGCGGGACAAATCCACAGACTGTCTGACAAACACCAGAGGCTCCTTGACATCCACAGGCCCCAATCCTCTCAATGGAATCTGAGCCTTCATCAGGGAACCCGATGAGGTCGCAGGACGGTACGTTGCCACAACAGACCTCAGGGCTTCAGGGCCACTGAATTTGACCGAGTTTCCACGATGCATTCGCATGGCGATCATGTTTACGCCCGCCTGTGCCACCATGGCCACAGGCCTGTCTCCCAACAGCAACGTGCCTCTAGTAAAAGAGCTGAGAGCGCTCAACGGAAAACCGAATACCGAGAAAAATTGTTCTTTGGGCATCGTGCGCTTCTTGAATTCCACGCGCCCGAACAGGCCCCATTGCCCCTCTCGATTGACCAACAACCGTTCAACCTCGACAACACGGCCGTTGTCCTCTCCTTTTTCGGCTCGTTTCAGATTCGAACTGAACTCCCTGAGGAACTTGCCAAACATCTCGTCGGTCAGTCTGCAACCGGGAAACTCAAGATCGAAAGACTGGAATTGAGAGGAGCTGAGCGTGTTCGTTCCCTGTGCAGACGACATCTCCTTGAGCGTCAAACGAAGGGTAACCACAGCTTTGGATATGATTTCAACGGCACGCTCTTTAAGAATTCCAGATGGAATTCCTTTGAAATCAGGATTACTCAACTGCCCCATCAAATACGCATTGATCAATACCTCATCAGGAAAACCGTTTCTTGCCTGCCAGCGAAAGATCGAAAAAATCATCCGCCCGACCCAACCGCTCTGCTTCAAAAGGGCCTTTACCGGCACACCAGCCTGAGAGAAAACATACCCAATGTAATAAAAGCCCTCATACGTAAAGGCTCCGTCATGCCCCCAATAGTGCGCAGCCATCTGCACGAGCCTGGTTCTCAAGACGGGATCGTCATCCACGTCTTCAGCTCCGATGCTAGCGAGCGGCGGCTCCCACTTGACAGAACCGTCCTCATACTCATACGCATACCACAACGCACAATACAAAACGATCGATGCAGCATTTGGAATCAGGCAACCCAGACGTTTTCTCCGGTCCGAATCCGCCTGAAGGCAACTCCTCAAGCTAAAATATTCATCGATCGTCGGATGATATTGATAAAGCGAGCGACCATCAGGACGTACAAGTCCTCGCCTTTTCAAAAAACCGGCCAGCCAGACTTGTGGCGTAGGTTGGGAAACTGCATCATCGTCAGACTGATACACGGGCACTCCTTGTCGTTTCAAAAGGTTAGTCAATATTTTTTTTGGGGAGCGACGGGATACTTCCAGCCGTGACAACGATTTACGCCACGCCCGATTTACATCCTCACGATACGATACCAATCATCACCATAAACGTCACTATTTCAGTAGTCAATCATACCGTAAAGATAGCGCGACATTTCATGCTGTCCTCAATTTTGTTCAAGAAAAACCAAGAAACTCAGCAATCGCGCTGTGTATAGCTGGTCTTGGCATCTGGTCTTCCCGCAACAAACCACGCCACCACGCACCACATGAACACGAGGATCATGAGAAGCACTGGCATGCGGCCGAATCCGAAGGCCGAAGCCCAGGCGCCCGCCATCATGGGTGCAAGGCCGGCCAGCAGGTAACCGCCGCACTGAACGAGCCCCGTCACGCGAAGAATGTCAGCTTCCGGCGTCTTCTTCGTCACGGCGGTAAGCGAAATCGTCACGAAAGCGCCCTGCAGGACGCCCATCACAAGTGCTGCCCCCATGAGGCCTGCGAATCCTCCCAAGCCCTCCATCCACATCCAGAGGCCCGTCAGGTAGACGGCGCCGACCACAGGATAGATTTTTCGCTCCACAGGCAGAAAACCGCATCCGAGAGATCCGGCAAACATGGCGCCAAGGTAGAGTGTCACGGCATTGACCGCATCAGATCTGGAAACGCCCGCTGCCTCAAGCCCTGAGGGCATCATCGACGCAACAGTGAAGGTGAGCCCCGCCTGAATCGCAACGAACCACACGAGAAGTGCAACGGGAGCTCCACTCTTCTCGGGACGCCTTCCCTCCCGTTCAGGAACGGGCAGAGGAACACCTCCAAAACCCACTGCCCAGACAAGCGGCGCAAGAGCCGCAAGTCCCCAGACAGCAAAGGGAGCCCACCAGACGGCCCCCACCTCCAGAGCCGGCATGACCGCGGCCGTGCCGAGTAGGCCGCTGACGCTGAGCACCGCCGTATAGACACCCATCACCTGAGACTGGCGGTCATGAAAGACCACCTTGACGACAGAAGGAATCCAGACGTTCAGGCCCGCGATTGAAACGCTTAGAATCAGAGTTCCGAGAAAGAGAGCAGGTACCCACTCGACACATCGGACGAAGGATCCGAGTGCGACTCCGGTCAGAGCGGCGACGGCGAAGGTTCTGCTACCGAATCCGGCCACCAACGGCAGAACCGCAAGGCTGCATAGCCCGAAAGCCATGGTCGGAATGCCAGCGAGCACGCCGAAAGACTCCCACGGCAGATTGAAGACATCGCGCACGACGGGAGCCATCGGACCCACGGCATTGATGGGCCCGCGCATGACAAGCGCGGCAAGGACGATCATGAGGAGGATTTGTTTTTGGCTGTGCATCAGTAGCCTTCAGAAAAGCGGTTACGGGAAAGGCTATCCCCTCTCGCACACCTTGACCAGATTGGATTTCCCGAACCGAGGGTTTTCGTCACCGCTCGCAGCCACTTTCCACGAGCCGTATCGCCGTTCGGATAAGTTCTTTAGGGATGAAGAACATGCTTAGGGTGCGAGGCCGGACATAGTCTCTGGAGCCACGCCGTCTCCGCTAAGGCCGCCCCGTCATGCTCAAGGATCGCCACTACGAACCACTGAAGCTTCTGCGTCCTATCAGCCCCGTTCTCGACGTCTCTTCCGTCAACCAGGTGCTCTGCGCAGGCAACGACCCCGACATCAACCGTCGCATCGAGCCGATGCTCTGGTGCAAAGTCTCGATCGTCAAGCAACAAGGCGAGATCCTCCGCAAGATCAACCGTCCGAACACCGGTTGCCTCGCCAACCCGATCCACTTCTACCGCGCCCAAAACGAATATAGGGACATCGACAATCTGCCCGCCGGCTCGCTCAAGTACTGCCAGCTGTGCGACATCACGGCCGAAATGCCCGACACGATGGACGGCATCCTCTATCAGGTCCGCAACTTCCGCCTGTTTCCGGGAACCGGTGGGCCGACCTCGTGCAGCTTCTCAAGCACCTGCCGAACCTGACGATCTCCATCGAGGCCTGCAACGCGAATCTCGCCCTGACGATGTCTCCGCTTGACCACGCCCTCATGTACCTCGAGAACATGGTCGCCGTGCTCAACGCTGCAGGCGAGCACTAATCCTCACAAGATGTCTCAGCAAGTTCTCCCATTTCGTGCATTCCACACAGGCGGGCTCCTCCAGGAATCAGCCGCACTTTGGGGGACTGACTCTGTGGAAAAAAAGCCTGCAGAACAGAGTTCTGCAGGCTTTTTCGCCAATCGAACTTATTCGAATTGTTTCGAGCGGACTCGATTCAACGGACGGTTAGACCGTCATGATTTCCTTGTCCTTCTCGGCAACGACCTTGTCGACTTCGCCGATGAAGCGGTCGGTGATCTTCTGGATTTCGGTTTCGGCGCGGCGCTGATCGTCCTCGCTGATTTCCTTGTCCTTGCAGAGACGGTCGACGTGGGTGTTGGCGTCGCGACGGAGGTTGCGAACAGCAACCTTGGCGTCTTCGCCCATGCCTTTGACGACCTTCGTGAGTTCGCGGCGGCGCTCTTCGGTGAGCGGGGGCAGCGGAACTCGGATCACCATGCCGCTCGTGGCGGGGTTGAGGCCGAGATCGGAGTTGCGGATGGCCTTTTCAACGACGGCGACCATGTTCTTCTCCCACGGCTGGACCGTGAGCGTACGGGCGTCGCCGACGCCGAGCTGGGCGACCTGCGTGAGCGGGGTCGGGCAGCCGTAGTAGTCGACCATGATGTGTTCGAGAAGACCCGTGGAGGCACGGCCCGTACGGATCTTCGTGAAGTCTTCGCGAAGCGTTTCGATGGTGCGTCCCATCTTGTGCTGGGTCTGGCTGATGATGTCAGCAACAGTCATTTTTAGCTCCTGATTGGATTTCCGCACGGTCCCTCGCGGACGAGCAGAAACGCGGCGCCCGACAAAGACGGACGACGCTAGGGTATTGAATAAATTGAAGAGCCTGCGGGCCGTCAGGTCTGCAGGCTCACGTCATGCTGATATTTTAGCCAAATCTCAGGAATGCACGAGCGTGCCTTCCTGTTCGCCGAGAATGACGCGGCGCAGAGCGCCCTTCTTGTTGATGTTGAAGACCTTGATCGGCAGGCCCTGTTCGCGGCAGAGCGCGAAGGCGGTGGCGTCCATCACCTTGAGGTTGGAGCGGAGCGCATCGTCGAAGGTGATTTCGTCGAACATCGTGGCGGTCGGATCCTTCTTCGGGTCGGCCGTGTAGATGCCGTCGACCTTCGTGGCCTTGATCACGATCTCGGCGCCGATTTCGGCGCCGCGCAGGGCGGCCGTCGTGTCGGTCGTCATGAAGGGGTTGCCCGTGCCGGCGGCGAAGATCACCACGCGGCCGAGACGAAGATGACGGAGGGCCTTGCCGCGGATGTACGGCTCGGCAACCTGCTCGATGTTGAGGGCGGACTGAACGCGAGCCTCGACGCCGTTGTTGCGGCAGGCGTCCTGAAGGGCCATGGCGTTCATGACCGTGGCGAGCATGCCCATGTAGTCGCCCGTGGCGCGGTCCATGCCGGTGGCGCCGAGTGCGACGCCGCGAAAGATGTTGCCACCGCCCACGACGATGCCGACCTGAACGCCGAGCTCGACGACGCTCTTGATTTCCTCAACCATGCGGGCAAGAACCGTACGGTTGATGCCGAAGCTGTCTTCGCCCATCAGGGCCTCGCCGGAAAGTTTGAGAAGAATGCGCTTGTAGGCGGGCTTGGCCGCCGTTTCCGCCGTCTGATCCATGTCGTCACTCCGAAAGTCAAACTGTAATTTGTGCTGTCAATCATGCCTGCAGGGCGTCGAAAGGTACGTCCCGTAGGCAAAATTACCTAATTATAAGCTAGCCCGATTTTTACGCAAACAATATTTTCAGAGGCCCTGACGAGACTCAGACAAAGCCTGCGGGACACTGCCCACGAGCCGTTTCGGCACGGTTTGTGCTTGCTTGACCACCATGAAAAAACGGGATGTCCCGCAACAGGGCATCCCGTTTTCACTTGAGGCTGAATCAGCCGCTTGGGCTGATTCGTGCACGCGTCAGATTAGGCCTTGGCGGCGGCAACCTGGGCGGCGACTTCAGCAGCGAAGTCGTCAACGCGCTTTTCGATGCCTTCACCAACGACGAAGAGCGTGTAGCCGCCGATCTGGGCGCCGGCAGCCTTCACGAGTTCGCCGACGGACTTCTTGTCGTCCTTGACGAACGGCTGGTTGACGAGCGTGACTTCCTTGAGGAACTTCTTGACCGTACCTTCGGCGATGCGTTCGAGCATGGCTTCCGGCTTGCCGGCTTCGCGGGCCTTTTCGATGGCGATGCGGCGTTCGGCTTCGATCTGGGCCTGGTCAACGCCGGTCTCGTCGAGAGCCTTCGGCTTGGCGGCGGCGATGTGCATGGCCACGTCGTGGGAGAGTTCGGCATTGCCGCCGATCACGTCGACGATGACGCCGATCTTGGAGCCGTGGATGTAGGAGTTGAGCTCGCCCTTGGCTTCAACGCGCGTGAAGCGGCGGAACGTCATGTTTTCGCCGATCTTGCCAACGAGGCCCTTGCGGACTTCTTCAAGCGTGGCATCGCCGATCTTGCAGGCGGCGAGGGCTTCGATGTCGGCCGGGTTCTGTTCGGCAACGGCGCGGACGGCGTCAGCAGCCATCTGCAGGAATTCCGGGTTCTTGGCAACGAAGTCCGTTTCGGAGTTGACTTCGAGGATGGCGCCGAGCTTGCGATCGTCGGAAAGGTAGACAGCGACGACGCCTTCGGCAGCGATGCGGGCGGCGGCCTTCGTGGCCTTGTTGCCGAGCTTGACGCGAAGGATTTCCTCAGCCTTGGCCATGTCGCCGTCAGCTTCCGTGAGGGCCTTCTTGCATTCCATCATCGGGGCGTCCGTCTTGACGCGCAGTTCCTTGACCATCGCGGCGGTAATAGCAGCCATGTTCACTCTCCTAGAGTATCAGTAGAAAATTTTAGAATTCAGAATCACGAAAAAAGGGGGTGACATGATGTCGCCCCCTTTCTTCAGCCGGAGACCTGAGGGGCAGAAGTAATTCGGCCTGCCAGAGGCTCCTGCTTAAGGACAGAGTCGCGGTTCTCTGCGAACGGTCGACATTGTAATGTATGTCGACCGCCGGTGCAGGGAATCCGCTTCAACCGAAATTAGGCAGCGGGCTGTTCTTCGGCTTCAGCAGCCACTTCGACGAACTCTTCGTCAGCGGCGGCTTCAACGATTTCCGTCTGGCTGTCGGCACGGCCGGCCAGAACGGCGTCAGCGATGCCGCGGGCGTAGATGGCGACAGCCTTGGAGGAGTCGTCATTGCCCGGAACAACGTAGTCAACGCCATCCGGAGAGTGGTTCGTGTCGACGATGCCGATGACCGGGATGCCAAGCTTGTTGGCTTCCTGGATGGCGATCTTGTGGTAGCCGACGTCAACGATGAAGAGAGCGTCCGGAAGAGCGGACATTTCCTTGATGCCACCGATGGACTTGTTGAGCTTTTCAACGTTGCGCTGGAAGTCGAGGGCTTCCTTCTTCGTCAGGTTGGCAGCAGAGCCGTCTTCGAGCTGCTGCTCCATGTCCTTGAGACGCTTGATCGTGCCGCGCACCGTCTTGAAGTTGGTGAGCGTACCGCCGAGCCAGCGCTGGTCAACCCAGCAGCTGCCGCAACGCTGGGCTTCGGCGGCGATGATTTCGCGACCGCCGCGCTTGGCGTCGACGAAGAGGATCTTGCCGCCCTGAGCGGAGAGCTGGCGGGCGAACTTGCAGGCTTCTTCGAACTTGGCAACCGTCTTTTCGAGGTTGATGATGTGAATCTTGTTGCGGGCGCCAAAGATGTACTGACCCATCTTCGGGTTCCAGAAACGGGTCTGGTGACCGAAATGGCAACCAGCTTCAAGCATTTCACGCATGCTGACCATGATTAATTCTCCAAGGTTTAGAGTCTGACACGTCCTGATAAGTTGAGCGCAGGACAAGCCTGCACAGCACCTCGGAACAGAACGTGCGCTGATTTCACCCGGGACCGACCAAGGTTCACCGGGCAGGATGAAAAACTCCGGGGCACGAGGCTCCGGATCTGAAAGCGCACGATTATACGTGAGGGTTGAACGGCGTTGCAAGCGTCGCGGGCAATTTTCTTCGGTCCATCACGCGCCTCCCGTCCGCCCTCGGGGCGTCCGCCTGCAGTTGCCCCCGTCGAATTGGTGTACTATCGCCGATAAGGACCGCCCGCCGCCCCGACAGCAGGGACCGCCTGCGGTCATGCAACACTATTAAACAGCAACAAATTCCGCACATCATGGCCATCCACATCAAAACGCCGGAGGAGATTGCGGGCCTGCGCATCGCCGGCCGCCTCGCCTCCGAACTTCTCGACTACCTGACGCCCTTCGTCAAGCCGGGCATCACCACGGGCGAACTCGACAAGCTCGCCTACGACTACACGGTCAACGTCCAGAAGTGCATCCCCGCCTGCCTCGGCTACCAGCCCGAAGGCATGACGCCGTATCTCGCCACCACCTGCATCTCGATCAACCACGTGGTCTGCCACGGCATTCCGGGTGAAAAGAAGCTCAAGCACGGCGACATCGTCAACATCGACGTCACGAGCATCAAGGACGGCTTCCACGGCGACACGTCCCGCATGTTCGTCGTCGGCAAGCCGACCATCGCGGGCAAGCGCCTCTGCGACCTCGCCTTCAAGACGATGTGGGCGGGCATCGAGGCCGTGCGTCCTGGCGGCACGTTCAACGACATCGGCGTCGCCTGTCAGGCCTTCGCCGACAAGAACGGCATCTCCGTCGTGCGCGACTACGGCGGCCACGGCATCGGCCGCGGCTTCCACGAGGAGCCCCACGTCCACCACTTCCCGATCAACCACCCGACGCCGAAGTTCGTCCCGGGCATGGTCTTCACGATCGAACCCATGGTGAACGCCGGCCGCTACGGCGTCACGATGCTCGGCGACGGCTGGACCGTCGTCACGCGCGACCGCTCGCTCTCCGCACAGTGGGAGCACATGGTCCTCGTCACCGAAACGGGCTACGACATCCTGACGTGCTCCGCGGGCACACCCGAGCCGCCCGACTTCGTCAAGGGCTGGAAGAAGCCCGAGGGCCTCTGAGCCTGAAACCTCCGCAGGCCGTCTCCGACGGCCTGCACCGCATCCTGAACGGCCCAGTCCGCGCAGGAGCCCCGCCCCCGTGGGAGTTTCCGCATGCCCGCAGAACCCGCCGCATACAGGCCGGTCATCGTAATCCCGGTCTACAACCATCCCGCCACGGTGGAGGACGTCGTCAGACGCCTGCTCTCCACGGGCACTCCCGTCCTTCTCGTCGACGACGCCTCCGACCCGCCCGCGCAGGAAGCCTGCGAACGATGCAGGGCCATGGGCGCCGGCCTCGTCCGCCGTCAGTCGACGGGCGGCAGGGGCGCCTCCATCCTCACGGGCTTCAAGGCCGCAAGGCAGGCGGGCTTCACGCACGCGCTCGTCTTCGACGCAGGCGGCAGGCATGATCCCGCCGCCGTCGGCAGCTTTCTCGAACTCTCCCGCAAGCATTCCAACGACCTCGTCTGCGGCTATGCCCGCACGTCGAGCGCCTATCCCGCCCGCGCACGTCTCGCACGCCGCATGGCCGACGCAGGTGCATGTCTGGCCGCACTCAGTCTTGCGCCCAAGGACGTCATGTGCCGCCTGCGCGTCTACCCGCTCGCCGCCGTCTCGCAGCTCTCCGCCTGCATCGGACTCGGCAGACGCGCCGAATTCGAATTCGAGTCACTCGTGCGCCTCATGTGGATGGGACTTCGCCTGCGCGAGCTTCCCGTCGATCCCAGACCGCCCGCCGACGGCGTCTCCCACTACCAGCCCGTGCGCGACACGCTCCGCATCGCAGGCATGAGCGCCAAGCTCTTCATCATCATGCTCACGAGGCTCCCCGCCGTGCTGATCTCCCGTTCCACGGGCTGGTCGCCCGCCCCGGGACTCGGCTCCGAGCACCCTCAAGCACATCCGTCCAGGAGTCCATCCGATGACCGCTCCCGAACCTGACGCCGCAGGCGCACCCGCCCCCACCATCCGCGAGGTCTTCGACCGCGAACGCGAGCGGCTCGCTCGCGAATGGGAGGCCAAGCACGACAGCGAGGCCTATCTAAGAGCCCACACGAGCGTGCTCGACACGGCGGTTCTCGCCATGCTCGCCGAGAGCGGCCTGCCCGCCGACCGCATTGCGGTGGCGGCCGTGGGCGGCTACGGCCGCGGCGAGCTCTATCCCTATTCCGACATCGACCTTCTCGTCCTCACGGACGAGTCCGTCAAGGAGGACGAGTCCTGTCAGACGGCCCTCGCCACCTTCACGACCAGACTCTGGGAGCTCGGTCTCACGGTCGGCGCATCGGTGCGCAGTACCTCTGAATTTCTCTCCGAGGCCGCCGAGGACGTCTCAATAGCGACCACGTATCTCGAAAGCCGCTGCCTCTGGGGCAACGGCAGACTCTACGCCCAGGCGAGAATGCACTTCGCGCAGACGCTTGACCCCAGGCGCTTCTTCCGCGACAAGATGCTTGAACTTGCCCGACGCCATCAGAAGTTCGAGGACACGCCCTATTCGCTCGAGCCCAACATCAAGGAGAGCCCCGGAGGCCTTCGCGACCTGCAGGTCTTTCTCTGGTGCGCCCAGGCCGCAGGCATTGCACAGTCCGTCTCCGACATGGCCTCCGCAGGCCTCATCACCGAGCGCGAGATGCATACGCTCGTCGCCTGCGAACACCATCTCGAGTCGCTTCGCATCACGCTGCATCTGCTCACACACCGTCCAGAAAACCGTCTGCTCTTCGACGTGCAGGAGGCGCTTGCGAGCGCACTCGGCTACAGCGCCACGGCACAGCTGAGGCCCTCCGAGGCTTTGATGAAGCGCTACTACCTCAATGCCAAGGCCGTCGTGCAGATGTCGGTCATTCAGCTTCAGGCAATCGCCGACCGTCTGTTCGGCAGCTACGACAACGTGCCCGCCGTCAGGCTCGAGGCCGCGTTCGTCGCTCGCGGAGACGAGATGGACATCGCCGGAGACGACGTCTTCAGGACCGATCCCAACGCGATGCTGAGGCTCTTCTACGTCTACCATTCGCATCCCGAGCTCACTCGCCTCTCAACGCGCCTGCTGCGCGCACTCTGGCACGCCGCCCCGACGATCGACGACGCCTTCCGGCACGATCTGATCAATCAGGCGACCTTCCTCGACATCCTCAGGATGCCCAAGGGAACCTACCACTCGCTCAAGCTCATGAACACGTGGGACGTGCTCGGACGCTTCCTGCCGCCCTTCAGGCACATCGTGGGACAGATGCAGCACGACCTCTACCACATCTTCACGGTCGACCAGCACACGCTCAGGACAGTGCGCAACATCCGCCGCTTCGCGCGCAGTGAATTCGGGCACGAGTATCCTCTCTGCTCCCAGATCATGGGCGAGATTCCCGACAACTGGCGTCTGGCGCTCGCAGGCCTCTACCATGACATCGGAAAGGGACTCGGCGGCCACCATGAGATCATCGGCGCCGAAAAGGTCACGGCCTTCTGCCGCGCCTTCGGGCTCGACGATTCAACGACAGACTTCATCGCCTTCCTCGTGAGGGAGCACCTCACGATGAGCCTTACGGCCCAGAAGCGCGACATCTCCGACCCCGAGGTCGTGCGCAGATTTGCAGACGTCGTCAAGACCAAGACGCGACTCGACGCCCTTTACCTTCTCACCGTCGCCGACATCCGTGCGACGAGCCCCAAGGTCTGGTCGCCCTGGAAGGCCCAGCTTCTCGAAACGCTCTATCACTCGACCCTCGCCATGCTGCAGGGCGAGGACACGGCCGTTTCGACCGAACACACGCAGGCCGAACGCAAGACCCGAGCGCTCAAAATTCTCGGCGACACGGTTCCTGATCAGGTCCGAGAGGCCTTCTGGCGCGAGCTCAACGTCGTCTACTTCATGCGCCACACGCCCGAGGAAATCGCCTGGCACACTGCATCGCTCGCCGAGCGCATGCACACGACAGAACCCGTCGTCGAAGTCAGAAGAAGCGAGCGCATGGGCGGCATCCTAATCCTTCTCTACCTCCCCGACCGCAAGGACCTCTTCCTGAGAGCCGTAGCGGCGATCGGCAAGTGCAGCCTTTCGGTCGTCGATGCGCGCGTGCACACGACCCGCCACGGCTGGGCGCTGGACACCTTCCTCGTCACCGACCGCTACGAGCGGGAGGACGAGGAGGCGCTCTCCAGAAAGATCACCCGGGAGATGATGAAGCTCCTCACGGGCGACGGCCCTCTTCCGCCCGCCCCGAAGGGCAAGCTCTCCAGACGCTCCCGCCACTTCCCGACCCGCACGGTCGTGACGACGCTGCCCGACGAAAGCGGCCGGGCCTGGATCCTCAACATCATCTGCACGGACAGGCCGGGCCTGCTCTACAGCATCTCCGAAGTGCTGGCCCAATACCGCATCAACCTGCAGACGGCCCGCATCGCCACGCTCGGCGAGAGAGCCGAAGACGTCTTCCTCATCGACGGCCCCGTGCTCTCCGACGACGAGACGCTCCTTGAGGTCGAAGCGAAGCTCGTTGAGGCAGTGGCACCGCCGAAATAAAAGAAGAAGCACTCGCGCCATGAAAAAGCCGCCCGCAGTCACACGCTGCCGGGCGGCTTTGCCTTTGCTGCCTGAGGAGAGACTCAATCTCCCTGCAAGGCGGGACGGACAGGAAGTGCGGAGGGCGCTTCCTGAGTCTGACTTCCACCCTTCATTCTGAAGGGCACAAGACGGAAGAGGCGCGTCTTTTCCGAAATCCAACGTGCGAGGAGCGCGAAGAGGAAGACTTCCGTCATGAAGCCGAAGAAGGCAACATAGGCGAACCAGACGTTCTGCGTCTCGTTGACGATCGGAATGATGAGCCATCGCAGATCGCCGTGAACGATGTAGATGAACATCGAGAGGCCGCCCGTCCAGACGAGAAACCTCGAGGCCGAGAGCTTCTCCCGGAAGATGCCATAAAGAAGGAAGGCAACCGTCACGACCGAGAGGAAGCTCAGGTGGAAGAACTCGGGATCGACGAAAGTGAGCGGCAGCACGGCGGCAAGCCCGAAGACGACGGTCGCGGGAATGCGGCGGCCTGCGGCAAGCCATGCGCCGAGAAGGAAGAGCGGCAGCTGGCCCAGAGGCGTTGCATAAACGAGGACGCCTGCGTCCAGAAGCGGCTGGTAGAAGGCGTAGGCGCCCGTCATCGAAAGGAGCGCGACGCCCGCAGCGCCCCAGGCGCTGCCCGTGGCAAGCCTGTAGACGAACGGGAAGAGCAGATAACACTGCACGATGAGCGCCATGAACCACCAGACGGTCACGAAGTAGCCGAAATCGCTTGGGCGGAGATTTTCGGTGAAGGTGAGGAAGACGAGGTACTTCCTGAAGAACTCCGCGTCGGGCAGGCCGCCGTAGGCCATCAGCTTGTAGAGGATGAGAACGGAGACGCCAACGACCGTGAGAAGCATGATCTTGGCAATCTGGTTGCCCGCCATGCGGAAGAGATCGGCCGTCGAAATACCGCCCTGCCTCGAGGCGATGCCGAGCGCCTTCTTCATGAGGCCGTAGCCGGAAAGAAGGATGAAGACGTGCACGCCGTAGTGCCCGAAGAAGGAGACGAGCGGGTGGAAGGCGTCAAGGGGATTGGCGGCAATCTGCTCGACCGTGTTTCGGAAGGTCGCCTCTCCAAAGGCCATCTCGTTTTCGCCAGGGAAGGGCTTGACCTGATGGAAGAAGTTGTGCGCGGCGATGAGGAGGATGGCCAGTGCCTTGAGGACGGCGGAGTCGTTTCTGGTAAGCTCCGCGCCGCCAAAGACCGATCGCTCGTAGAGATGAGTGAGCCTTTGCATGTCGCGTATCCGGTGAGTCCGGCACGAAGCCGGGCGTTGAGGGGCCGGAGCATGGCTCCGGTCGGACGGACGACGATTCCGGCAAGAGGACGTCGGAAGACCGGCGTCTGGAAGGGACATCCGCTCACCGCAGCCTTCGCCCGATGCCTCATTATGTCGGTGACACACCGCGTCACGGCTCCCCTTTTTGACACTGCATCGGACTTTGCGTTTGGCAACAACCTCCAAACATTTATTTACGACACCTTCCTCGAACCCACTGTCCCGCAGGCGAAGAGAAAAGGATACGAAAAGGCGGACGAAAAAAGGGGAGGAGGCTCCGAGAACCTTCTCCCCTGCAGCGAAAGGCGCCTTTGCAACGTCAGGACTGAGGATCCTGCGGCGTCTCGACAGCCTTTTTCTTCTGCCTATGGTGACGGGCACGGCGCGTAGAGACGCCGATGTTCCCCACGTTCACCTTCGGGATGTCCTCGACGCCCTTGCCGCCGAGCTCGCGGATCTGCTCGCTCAGCTTCTCGATGACGGCGTTCTGCTCGTGCGTCACGCGCACGAGCTCCTTGATGGCGACGGAGTACGGGTCGTCGCTCTTTTCAACGGCGTAGGCATCGAAGCGCTTCGCTTCGTCGGGCTTGTTCTCGCCCGCCTGGCGGCCGGGCACGCCCACGATGGTTGCGCCGGCGGCGACGGGCTTGATGACGACGGCATTGGAACCGATGCGGGCGCCCTCGCCCACGGTGAAGGCACCGAGCACCTTGGCTCCAGCGCCGACGATGACGTTGGGTTCGAGAGTGGGATGGCGCTTCGTGCCTTCGGCGAGGCTCGTACCTCCGAGCGTCACGCCGTGATAGAGCGTGCAGTCGTCGCCCACCTCGGCCGTTTCACCGATGACGACGCCCATGCCATGGTCGATGAAGACGCGACGGCCGATTCTGGCGCCGGGGTGGATTTCAATGCCGGTCAGAAAGCGGCCCGCGTGCGAGACGACACGCGCAACCGTCTTCCAATCCTGTGTCCAGCACCAGTGCGACAGACGATGGATCATCACGGCGTGAAAGCCCGGATAGGCGAGGACGACCTCCCAGCGGGAATGAGCCGCGGGGTCCTTCTGCATGATGGTCGCGATGAGTTCACGTGCGTACTGAAGCATGGATGTGTCTCTGTAGGTGAGGCCCGCCGCGCGGGCCGAAGATTCTATTGTGGCAGAAAGCGAGGGGGCTCGCAGGACGGATCCTCTCAGGCACCCGTCTTCGAGCCCTTGCGCTCGCGCTTGGGACGGATGATCGCCGCACAGATGCCGCGCAGGAGATCAATCTCGGTTTGCGTGAGGCCGCTGCGTCCGAAGAGCCTTCGCGTGATCGGCATCAGGAACTTGGGATTGGCGGGATCGTGCACGCCGCAGGCGGTCATGGCCTCCTCCCAGTGGCGAAAGAATCCCTCGACGGCCTCAACGCTTGCAGGCTGCTCGTGCTCGAAGCGGGACTGCCAGTCGTAGAGCTCTCCCTCATGCCCTTCGGCGGCCATGAGCGCCATGTGCATCTCGTAGGCCGTGATCTGGACGGCCTGAGCGAGGTTGAGGCTCGGACTCGCCGGATCGGCGGCGATGGCGGCGCAGCCCTGACAGAGCATGACCTCCTCGTTCGTCATGCCGCTTCGCTCGGTGCCGAAGACGAAGGCGATGTCGCCCTCCATTTCGTCGAGCCAGGCGACGGAACGCTCGGCGGCGGGGCGTAGGGGGCTCATCGGAGGACCGAACTCTCGGTCGTAGCCCGTGAGCGCCCAGGCGAAGGTCACGCCCTCAAGCGCTTCGGCGAGCGTGTCGTGCATGCGGGAGGCCTCGAGCACGTCGACGGAGCTCGTCGCATAGGCGACCGCCTCTTCATGAGTGCGGTAGCCCGGCTCGCGGGGTGCGACGACGCGAAGGTCTCGAAAGCCCATCGTCTTGATGGCGCGGGCGGCGGAGCCGATGTTGCCGGGATGTGCAGGCTCGCAGAGCACGAAGCGCACGCGGGAGGCGAGCTGGGGAATATCCATGTCGATGTATCCGAAAGCGACTGCGGCACAAGATGAAGAGGTGGCGCAGAATGGGAGGGCGGACCGCAGGGAGCATCCGCCGCAGGGAATCCGCTCATTCTACCTAAATTCGGCCGCGGCGCCCGTGCGGCAGAGGGAGACGGAGGAAGGCGCACCTCGCCGAAGGCCTCAATTCAAGCCTGTTTTTTTTGCTCAGCAATCCCTTTGATCGGCTAAAATGATTGTTTGCGCCGACAAGGGTCGAGCCCTCTGCTCCCCAGTCGTGCGCCGCAACGTTTTATATCCCACACTGTTTCTCATCGTATGAAATCGCCTTATATCGCCGTCGCCGTCAAGGCCGCCCGTCGCGCCGCCTCGGAAATCACCCGCGCCGCCACGAGCCTCGACACCCTCGAAGTTGAAAACAAGTCCGTCAACGATTTCGTGACCGCCGCCGACCGCGCCGCCGAAGCCGCCATCGTCGACTGCCTGCAGCACGCCTATCCCGATCACGCCATTCTGACGGAAGAAGCCGGCCGCATCGGCGCCGCCAAGAGCGACTACCTCTGGATCGTTGATCCGATCGACGGCACGCTCAACTTCATGCACGGCATTCCGCAGTACGCCGTCTCGATCGCCCTCGCCTACCGCGGCGAAGTGGTCGCCGGCGTGATCTACGACGTGGCGAAAAACGAGCTCTTCACGGCCGCCAAGGGCGAAGGCGCCTTCCTCGACAACCGCCGCATCCGCGTATCCGACCGCAAGGACATGAACCGCGCCGTCATCGGCACGGGCTTCCCGTTCCGCCGCTCGGACGACTTCAAGGGCTACATGATGAGCTTCATGCGCGTTGCCGAACGCACCGCCGGTATCCGCCGTCCGGGCTCCGCCGCGCTTGACCTCGCCTGGGTTGCCGCCGGCCGCTACGACGGCTTCTGGGAATCCGGCCTCAGCAAGTGGGACATCGCCGCCGGCGGCCTGATGGTTCTCGAAGCGGGCGGCCTCATCACCGACCTTTCGGGCGGCGAAGACTGGCTTGAACAGGGCCGCGTCTGCGCCGGCACGCCGCGCATCTTCGCCCAGCTCCTGCCGCTCGTGGGCAAGCTGCCCGCCGCCGGCGAAGCCCAGAAGGCCTAATACCTCGACTGCACCAGCAGTCTGACGGGCCGGACCGATTCGTCGTCCGGCCCTTTTTCATCACCGGAGCCCGCATCCGCGCCCGCCTTTCCCTGAAGATCCCATGACCGAGACTTTCATTCACGACGAAGACCTTGACCTCAACGACTTCACGCCTGCGATGCGTCAGTTCATCGAGGTGAAGCGCCGGTACCCCGAGACGCTCGTCCTGTTTCGCATGGGTGACTTCTACGAGACGTTCTTCGACGACGCCGCCAAGGCCAACCGCCTGATCGGCATCACGCTCACGAAGCGCGGAAAGCTCAAGAACGGCGATCCGATTCCGATGGCCGGCATTCCGATGGTCTCGCTCGACCAGTACGTCGCCCGCCTCGTGAAACTCGGCGAGTCCGTCGTGATCGCCGAGCAACTCGGCACGCCGGGCAAGGGCCTGATGGAGCGCCGCATCTCTCGCATCATCACGCCGGGCACCCTTACGGACACCTCGCTTCTTCCTGAAAAGGACGACGCGGTGCTTCTCTCCGTCTCCCGACCCGCAGGCAAGAACGCCGTCTGGGGCTTCGCCTGGCTCACGCTCTCGAACGGCGACTTCTTCGCGACCGAGGTGACGGACGAGCAGTTTGACTCCGAAGTGGCGCGCATTTCGCCCTCCGAGGTCCTCGTCTCCGAAAAGCTCCGCGATGCCATGAGGGAGACGCACCCCGAGCTCACCGTGACGCCGATGCCCGCCTGGCACTTCGATGCCGAGCACGGCGAAGAAGCTCTCAAGAAGACGTTCGGCCTCGACAACCTTGACGCCTGGGGCGTGACAGGCAAGACGGGCGTGCTCGCAGCCGCCAACGCGCTTCTCGACTATACGGCCGAGACTCAGGTCGACATGATTCCGTTCATCAGCCCGCTGAAGCTCACGGACGAATCCGAATACATCATCATCGACCCCGCAAGTCGACGCAACCTTGAGATCTCGGACACGATCCGAAGCGAAGGCCGGGGCCCCACGCTCTTCTCCGTGCTCGACCGCTGCGGCACGTCGATGGGCAGCCGCGAGCTTCGCCGCTGGCTCAACCTGCCGCTTACAAAGGCCGACGAGGCCCGCGGCCGCCACGACGCCCTCGAGGCGCTCGCCGAGAATCAGGACTTCTCGAGCTTCGTCGAGACGAGGCTTCAGGGGCTACCCGACATCGAGCGCATCGCAAGCCGCATCGCACTTGGAACGGTGCGTCCGAAGGAACTGGCGGCGCTTCGGGACGCGCTTCCGCTCGTGGGCGAGCTCAATGCCGAAATCGCCTCCCGCGAGGAGACCTGGTTCGGCATGACGGCGAAGACGCTTTCCCTGCCCGCCGAAATCTTCTCGAATCTCGAGGCCGCGCTCCTTCCCGAGCCCGCCACGCTTTTGCGCGAGGGCGACGTCATCCGCTCCGATTTCAACGAGGAGCTAGGACTCCTGCGCCAGATGCGCGACAACACGGGCCAGTTCCTCCTCGACCTTGAAAAGCGCGAGCGCGAAAAGACGGGGCTCACGAGCCTTCGCGTCGAGTACAACCGCGTCCACGGCTTCTACATCGAGGTCTCCAAGGGACAGGCCGCGTCCGTCCCCGTCGAATACCACCGCCGACAGACGCTCAAGAACACCGAGCGCTTCATCACGCCCGAGCTCAAGAACTACGAGGATCAGGCACTCTCCTCGAAGGAGCGCTCCGCCGCGCTTGAGAAGGAGCTCTATGATGGCCTCGTCGCCTCGCTCGCCGGCCACGTGCCTGCTCTGATGGCCGCCGCTCGCGCGCTCGCCCAACTCGACGTCGTGGGCACGCTCGCGCGCCACGCGGTCGAGCACCACTGGGTTCGCCCGACGCTTACCGCCCGTCCCGGCATCGAGATCATCAAGGGCCGCCACCCCGTCGTCGAGACGACGATCGAGTCCTACGTTCCGAGCGACTGCCGCCTCGGAGACGGCCGCCGCTGCCTCATCATCACGGGCCCCAACATGGGCGGCAAGTCGACCTACATGCGCGCCGTGGCGCTCATCACGCTTCTGGCGTGGGCGGGCTCGTTCGTGCCTGCAGAATCGGTCACGATCGGTCCCGTCGACCGCATTCACACCCGCATCGGCGCATCCGACGATCTTGCCCGCGGCCGCTCGACCTTCATGGTCGAAATGACGGAGGCTGCCGCGATCCTTCATCAGGCAACCGACCGCTCGCTCGTGCTGATGGACGAAATCGGCCGAGGCACGGCCACGTTCGACGGCCTGTCGCTTGCAGGCGCGATCGCTCAGGAACTCGTCGAGACGACTCGCTCGCTCACGCTCTTCGCGACCCACTACTTCGAGCTCACGCAGCTTGCCGTCAACCTCAAGGAGGCCGCCAACGTGCATGTCTCCGCCGCTCAGACCCGCTCGAAGATCGTCTTCCTGCATGAGATCGAGGAAGGTCCTGCGAGCCGCAGCTACGGCATTGCGGTGGCCCAGCTCGCGGGCGTGCCCGCACCCGTCGTTCGCCGTGCGCGCGCCATGCTCACGAAGCTCGAGAACCGCGAGGCCGCCATCGACTCGCCTCAAGCCGACCTCTTCGGCGACGGCCTCTTCTTCGAGGGGCAGACCTCGTCCGCCGCCGTTCTCGAAGCCCCTGCCGAGCCCGATCCCGCGCTTCGCGAGTTTGCGGAGGCGGTTGCGGGCCTTGACGTCGACAGTCTGACGCCGAGAGAGGCTCTGGCGAAGCTCTACGAAATCCGCGAGGAGGCCGTGAAGGCCGCCAAGGGCATCTGACGCAGAACAGAAAGTTTTCAGCAGGCTCGGGACGAACCGGAACCTGCGACCGGCGGCAGGATTGTGCGCCCGAATTTGCAAACCCTCAAAAAACCTCTAAAATTATCAGAATTTTCACGTTTCGGATCTCCCGGGAGTCATTGTGTCGAAACAGGATCAGCTTTCCATGGATGAAGAGGCGCTCTTTCGCGACATTCATCACCACATTCTTCGCCAGGCCAAGGCCGGCGAACGCATTGATACGGAGACCGAACTGGCCACCCGCTTCAACGTGACGCGCTACAAGGTGCGCAAGGCACTGAGCGTTCTCTCCCAGATGGGCGTCGTCGACCGTGCGCCCAAGCGTGGCATGACCGTCAATGCGCTCGGTCCCAAGAACCTCTCCGCCCAGATTCAGGTTCAGATGGACATCGCGAACTTCGACATCCGCGAGTTCATCGAGGCCCGTCAGCTCATTGAGGTGAACATCATCCCGCTCGCAATCCGCCGCATGACGCCCGCCCTGCTCGGCCGCCTTGAGGACGCGATCAGCCGCATCGAAGCAAACGCCGGCAATTCCGCCGAAGCTGACCGCTGGGACCGCGAGTTCCACCTTCTCCTTCTTGAAGCCTGTGGCAACCGCGTGCTTCAAGTCTTCTCCGCCGCACTCGTAACGTACTTCGAGAAGACGACCGAGAACCTCCCGCAGAACGATCCCCAGTTCTTCCTCGACATCGCGAAGAACGAACGCCTTCTGCTCACGGCCATCAAGGCTGGCAGGGAGGATGAAGCCAAGGCGCTCCTGAGCCATCAGCTCGGCGAACAGGTCGAACTCCTTCAGGGCACGCGCTAAGCATCCTGACGCAAAGCTTCCAGACGGGGCGGTCTTCCGAAAGAAGACCGCCCTTCTTTTCATCCTTGGTACGCACGAAACCCTGCGGTCGCACGCAGTTGCGCTCTGAAGAGCCTCAGATGACGGTCCCGGACGAGCACCCAGAACGTTGCGCCCGCGCCGAAGATGTCCATGAGCACCCTGCAGACAGCGCCAGCAAGCCGTTCCTGAGCCACAGTCACCGATGTCGCAGGACAGAAGACAAGCAGGCGCAGAAAAGCAAAAACCCCAGTCTCTTTCGAAACCGGGGTTCTTGGAATGGTGAGCCTGACGATGTCCTACTTTC
>ERZ791829.615-NODE-615-length-29969-cov-20.652738_pt1 | contig 29969 bp, 37 predicted proteins | sample MGYA00510296_ERZ791829 | MGnify/ENA primary metagenome ERZ791829 (study PRJEB30046, sample SAMN00791973) | human gut metagenome | study: EMG produced TPA metagenomics assembly of the A metagenome-wide association study of gut microbiota in type 2...
TTTTCTTATCGGTTCTTGTTTCATAGTTCATCAAATGTCTAGCCGTGTGTACAGCAAACGTATATGCTACTGTTGCGTAGTCCATGCTCAAGAAATTATCCTTTTCTTCCACTGCCCACGGAAGGACAGACTGAGTATATTGTGCTGATCCTCCCAAGTTCAGTCTATCGCATTTCATTCCTTCCCTGTTCCAGTGATAAACAAAGGAAGGTGCCTCTGCTATATCCAACAGAGACAAGTTGACCTGCTGCATGATTGATTTGTAGCGAATATCTGATCCGTAGAATGTACCGCCCCCTGTTACAAGCAAATTACCTTCGATATAAACTCTACCGCCAGCACCATCTAGCCCCATATATACGGCTACTGATCTCTTAGCGCCCTCATACTGATAAACTCCTAACATAAGTTCTCCCCAGTTATTCCCAACCTCTCTTTTACTACCAATGATATAAGATGTTTGCCATCCACTGGCTGCTGAATCATACCATCCCAATATATTTCGTATATTTCCAGCAGGAATACCGGCAATACCTTCCGACATAAACCTACAACTATAAACCTCAGAAGTATTATTTATGTTATTTGCAGCATATCCACCACCACCATTTCTATAAGAACCGTTACCGAGATAAACTGATTTTTCACCGTAACTTCTTATGAAATAAGTATCAGACATATACCATCCACCACCACCTCTAATACTATACCAACCTGAATCTCCTTCAGATCTAAACCAATCATTCGAAACATAAGAATTTGCATAAACTCTTGCGTCAGATGCCAATGTTAAAACATTACCTGCTGAAGTGTAAAATAATATACCTCCATATCCTGAAATATGAATTTTACTATCTCCTCCGTATGTAAATCCATACCAAGGATAACCCTCATCGTGAGCGTCTGCTGGATTATATGCGAATGTTTTAGCATTCACATAAGCATAATTAGTATTAATATTACCTACATTGCTCATATCTCCACTTACGTTTTGAGTACCGTTGAAGTTTTGCCCCCATAGAGTTCTTGCGGTTTGAAGTTTTGTGGCAGAAGCCACATTGTCTGTAAGAAATGCAACTGTTGACCACGATTGCCATGTTTCTGTATGTACATCTGACCTGCTTCTATAATATATTCTGTTTGTATTCTTCCAAGCTAAAAGTAATTCACCGCATCCGCCTCCTTTTACACTTAATAAGTTACCAAACGATACTGGATAACCATTATTATACACTTGGTACAATCTAACTCCTGCGGCTGGCATTGTAGTTCCGGATATTGCAGTTTTATTACCTTGAGAAGTAAGACCTAGAACATTTGCATTTAGAGTTACATTTACAGATCCGTCTAAACTTACAGATCCGGATAAATACGAACCTAGCGTTATAGTTCTAGCTGTTGCCCATTTACTTGCCGTAGCTGCATTTCCTGTTATTCCTATGCCCCATGTACCACTAGCACCACTACCCGTTTTAGTAGGTGCATCTGTGATACCATAGCCAGCTAATGTTGTAGCTTTAACAGCATAGTTTTTTCCTGACACCCAGCTTTCGGTTGCGTAACCTGTCAAAGCAGTAGTAAGGTGCGACTTGTTGATCTGTTCCGTGGTAGATCCGGCTAAAGCTGTCCACATAGCAGACTTATCGAAGGATGATCCGCTACCCTCTCTTGCTTTCAAAACTCTTGATCCGTCAACTTCTTGCCAGTATATAGTATCATTGTCTATTGGCAGTCCGTCATAAATTGTATCAAAACTTTGCCCATTGCTAGCGTACATAGTCAAAGCCCCTGTTAATGCCAGATTTCCTTCCAGCATTAGCGCACCATCCTCCAATTTTCTCAGCTTAATTCCGGCAATAGTAACCCAGTCCGATGCTGCCAGCGAAGGTGCTGTAATAGCTCCGGATGCCTTGATAGCGGCTGTATTCAGCACAGAGGAAAATGTCTTTTCCCCTGTGATCGTTTGCTTGGTTGCCAACGTAACAAAGGTGCTATCTACATATTTTTTGTCGGCCTTTGTTTCTAGGATCTCTGCTAGATTATCCGTTTCTGCCATTCCGGACAAAAACGCTTCCAGTTCCTTCCATTTGTTTATGATTGTATCAGCATCAGAACCTTCCAAGAAGTCATTCAGCTTATTAGACACAGCATTTAAAGCCTCAGTAGTTGCATAGTTCTTGCTAGCCACCCAACTTTCGGTAGCATATCCGGCCAGTGCGTTAGTAAGATGCGACTTGTTGATCTGGTTGTCCGAAGATCCGGAAAGTGCAGACCACATGGCATTTTCATCGAAGGAACTTCCTGCACCAGCAATAACTTCAATCTTACCAGTTGTGGGATTCTTCCAAATCGTTTGATTGTCCAAAGGAAGCCCGTCAAAAACAGACGGTACTTTACTATTTCCTGCACTATATTGAGTTACACCGCCTTGAGTAAGTACGTTATATTTTGTATAAGCATACTTTTCTCCATTTTCGTCAGTTTCAAGAGTCCATAGGTTTTTGATAGCTGCAAAACCTTCAATCATTTCACGCTGCGCGTTAGCGTATGCTTGAGATAGAGAAGCCGACAATTCGTTGAATGCCTGTATTACATCAATATTCTGATTTGCACTTGCAACCTCATCTTTGAGTTGTTGAGTATTCCCCTTGATAACCTTATTGCCGACCTTGATAGTCTGATAGCACGGCAAATCAAGCCGCTTTTCAACCATTAGAACGCGGGTAGAAAGTGACTTGGTTCCATTGATAAACGTAACGGCTTGCCCCATGCTAATGTCGGTTTTGTTTGTGTAAAACCATGTGGGATCACTCTGAATCTGATAACTGTTATTATCCTCCGTGTAGTATGCCATAGCCTTGTCAAGCTCTTTTTCCAACTCGGCTTGTGCGCTGGCCGTATACTCGGCTGGCATTTGTATATTGTATAGGATAACACTATCACCATTCTGTGGAATAATGTAAGCAACTCCTGGTATTATCTGTCCACTTGTTTCGTCAATGATAATCTCGTAGTCTCCAGCTTTTACCTCAAACGGAGTCACATCGTTTGCATCGCTTACCGTTTCAGTTTTCTCGTGATAAGCAAGTTCAAAGTCACGACTGGCAAGCTGTCCGCTTCCAAAGGAGACAGAAAGTTTTTTTCCTTCAATTATCATATCGGCATTGAAAGAAAAATCCGCTATCTGGAAGTACCATATTGCGTACTGCTCATATACGGGTTCTTCTTCCGTTCCGCCAATCTGTATCTTCTGCCCTGCGTTGTCCAATCTGTAACGTAATCTAGCTCGTACATCGGATATTGTGAGCTTTGAAGACGGGTAAATTTCATCGAAATACAGCACCTTAACAAATATCTCATTCTGCTTTAACCCCTCACGAATATCCTTGTATCCATTCGGGTATTTTACAGGGTCAAGTGTTAGGCGGTTATTAACTACTGCTCCGCTCTGTGTTGGGCCCTGCACGATATTACGTGTTGAGCCAAACGCATAAAAGCGTGTATAATATCCTTCGTTGTCAGTTGCTACTGAGGGGACTTGTACATTATTGCCAACTTCAAGCGTAATGGACTCACCAAAGATACACTTCGACAGATATAACGTATTAGTCTTTTTATCCGCCCACCATTCCGTTTTACATTCGCTTGCAATACTATTCAGTATCGAAAAGATAGATGATGACTGAGAAGAAATTGTAATTGTGGCTGGCAGGCTATCCGATAGCTGTACCGTCCAATCTTCGCCTGTCTCGTTCTTAATGGCCTGCTTAATAATGTACATAGCATCAGCTGGGCTCCCGGTAAAATCCCAATCCATATCACGTGATTTTACTGTGCGACCATCCTCCTCATACGTATAAATGGGGGTTATCTGCTTACTCCAGTTCATTATGCGTGATTGAAATTGTGGCGCATACTGATACGTACATTCATCCTGACGAATTGGTGTGTAAGGCTCATGAAGCGTATACTTTTCTCCATTACATTCTATATATGCAGATAATGGGATAGGAGTCCCTTTATCAGACATCCATGATAATTGGATATAATCTGAATTCATCAGTTCCTCAACGGATTTCGACTGCTCATTTGGAAGAACTGAAAATAGAACTTTGCCAGATATGTCTTTAATTTCTACCATATCCCCAAAGTTCATAAATAGAAAATGGAAGCCCTAAAAATTTAGACTTCCATTTGAAACAATAAAAGGAATGTTTGTTATTCGCTTCTATCTGTAGGATTTGGCTCGCAAAATTTACTCGAAACTCTTCCGAAACATCTGTCTGGACTCAAACCATAGGAAATACTTTTCCCTAAAAAGACAAGCTTATAGACTTCATTCCCTAATGTAGGAACTTTGATATTTACAGCACCTTTCTCCAATTCTTTCTGGAAGAATTTCTTTTTTGTTCGATAGTCGCTTTCCGAGCTTCCTTCAATCGTAAATTGCAAAGTAATTTCACGTGATGCCACCTTCGCATTATCCGTTATAACACGTTTCCCATGCTCTAATCGGCTTTCATTCTCGATATAGTTTTTCATCTCATTGAAACCGTCAATACTGTCAAGGAAGCCGTTTCCCATGCGTACGCCCCATGTTGTCCAGGCATCTTTTCCGTTAATAATCAAATCTCCATTCATATTAATACCTTTCCTGTTCCATCGTTAATAATCTCATAATTACCACTTATATTCTCAATACGTACCACTGCATAATTACCCACTTTAATGCATGCATTGCCGCCATGCATAAGAATAACCTTATAGGCCTTATCTGTGCCATGATAAGTCAATTGGGCAGTACCACCGATTATTGCCTTATCTTCGTTTACAGCTTTCACATCCTCCTCTATATGTACTCCGAATGACTCTACATTGCCTTTCATGGTGCGAAACATCTCCAGTGATGGGTAATTATTACCACGGCAAAATTCACAGCCTTGTGGTGAAAAGAATAGCCATACTAAACTTTTCCAGTCTGTTGCCTTACCGGATTGAGAACATGCACCCAATCCGATAGCCTTATTTAAAATATCCTTTACCTCTATCATAATCTTGATGTATTACGTTTGACTTCTGCTATATCTGTTTGTATCTGTTTAATGGGTTTAATTATCTCGCCTGTATTTTCTCTGATTTGCTGTAACTCCAGATAGGAATTTGCCAATATGGTACGCGTTTCATCAGCGATATTACACATTTTGGTTATTTGTGATGTCAATACACTGATGGAACCTCTTAATTCAGTAATGGCTACCGTCTGTTGCTGCTCTGTAGCTTCTATTCTGAGATTTGATTCATAAACAGCAGTAAACCTACCATTAAGTTCGTTTGCGCTTTCTTGAGACATAGTGGTAAAACCTTTACTTGACGCATTTTGCTGTTTGCTGCTATCATCCTTCATAATACTATCGGCCCATCCAAATTGCTTGTCAAGTTCTTTCTGTAATTCTTCGGCCATGTTGTAGATATAATCCTGTTCCCAAGAAGAAAGAACATTGTCTGCATAAAACTCTTGCAGTTTCTGCCTTATCCTTTCCATAGCACCGGATGATTGGGTGGCTGCTTTTATAGACTCGGTAACCATCTGGCGCATCATGTTCTTTACCATCTCCTTTGCGGACTCTGCCTTATTTTCACCATTTGTCCAAGCCTCTGCATAAGCGGATGCGAAGTTATCAATAGCTGATTTCAGATCCTCTCCGAAGATTGCATCAACTGCAGCTTCTTTATTGTTTTCTATCAATTCGTTGATATCTTCTATCTGCTGTTGCCATTCCTTGATGCGTTCATTATCAGTTTTCTTTTTATCCTGCTCCTCCCTGATTTGCTGTTGGATGAGAACTTTCTGCTGTTCTAGTAATTTGTTTTGCTGATTAATCAAATTAGAAGCATCCTTTGAATATGCCTTTTCTATAGACTCTCCCAGCTTATCGTAAGAACGGCTCAATAAGTCAATCTGCTCTTGTAAATCCTGAATGCGTTTTTCATTCTTTGCATCATGTATCTTTGCAATGGAAGAAGCGAGCGAACCTACAAGCCCTATGGCAGCACCGGCAGCGGCTCCTATTGGGCCGAATATAGCGCCTGCTTGTGCTCCTTGCATGGCAGAATTTGCTGCATCCATAGCTACATTTATCCCATCAGCAACACCCTTTAAAGCATCGGAACCGAATGCTTCACCAAGAGAGGAGAATGTATCAGATAAAAATGAACCAACCTGCATAATATCATTCATTCCATCCTTGATTCTCGCAAGAGCTTCTTCTAGTTTCTTGCTGTCATCTCCGGCATCAAACGCTTCTCTTATGCCTACTGCAACTTTCTTATAAGCAGGCTGGAGGTTATCTACAGCTTCCCGATTATTAACCAAAGCGTCCGAAATGGCTTTAATTTTTTCCGGATCATTACTCCAAACATTGAAGTTCTCTTTGGTTATCCCAAGTGACTTTCCTGTAGTTTCATCCCATTGGCCGGATTTCAGAAACTCTAATGCTTTTTGTCCGGCCATGTTGATTGTTTCAAGATCTTTCAGAGTCTTATCTTTCATATCTCCAAACAACAGAGACACGGCAGATGTGGTCTTATTTGCCTGTTCATCAATGCCGGATAAGATACTATCCCGTTGCTTGCCCAAGGATAATTTTTCTCCTTCTGTTGTAGCCTTATTGATTTTGTCTTGGTATTGTTCAATGACAGCCTGACGTTTTTGCATATAGGTGCCATATTCAGCAAGATAAGCATTCATCGCCTCTCGTTGTGCATTCAGGTCTTCTTGAACCTGACGTTTGTCTGTATTTTCTTTCAGGATGTCAAATGAACTGGTGTCAACGCTTATAGAGGAAGAATCAAAACTGCGCTTTTTGTATTTAGGATTCTTCTTTGCTTTTAAATCCTCTGTTGCCTCGAATATTTCTTTCTGTCTTTGAATTTCTTTCTGAATATACTCTTCTTTGGCCCGGTCAATAGCTTGTAATTCCTTCTTGTTATCCAGCTCACGTTGTGCAAGTATCTTCTCACCTCCATCGGCCATAGCATTAATACGTGCTTGCTCAACCTGATTTTCCAAATCAACAGCTTCTTTTGCACGTTCTAATGCCAACTTACGTTCCAAGTCTGACAGTTTCCCTCCGGCTGATGTTGTTGAGTTTTCTCTTGACACATCCTTATTCCTAACTCCGGTAAGTGTTTCTAGGGTCTTTTCTACACTCTGTAACTCTTTTTCCTTTGCCTTTATAGCAGATTCTACTGTCTTACCATCTTCTGCCTGCAGTTTCCCACTACGAAGGTCAGCAATCTCTTGATTGAGTGTCTTGATACGCTTGGTGGCATTTTCTACTTCTTTGGATATTGTAGACTGTTGGGCTTCTTTTTTATCGGATAGAGAAGATTTCTCAATCTCTTTTTCCAATTCTATGATAGCGGAAACCGTTTCGCCGAGTTCTTTGTTTACGGAATCCAGTTCTTTCTGGGCCTTATTCGCACTATCTTTGAGCTGATTGTTTACTGCACTATTTTGGGAGAATACGGTCACACCTGTATTGACTCCTTTGTTCTGTAGTGCGCTTCCAGTCATTGTTACAGATGAATTGTACAAAGATTTTGCCTCATTGTAATTCTCCGTGGCAACTTTCTGCCGCTTTTCTTGAGTCCGCTTCTTGCGATACAGTTCTTCAAGTTCTTCTTGGGCTGCCTTCATCCGTATCTGCTTCTCCAGCTGCGCCAAGTAGGATTTAATGGACTCGGTGTTATTGTTTATCAGCTTACCTTCTTCATTAAGACTGGCGTTGTAAGAAGGAATGATAGACTGCAAATCAGACAAAGCCTTCTTCTTCTGGTCAAGGGATGACGTCTCACTTTTCAATACGCCGGATAACCTGTCAACCGTAGCGGCCTGTTTGGAAAATTCCTCATCGGCCTTCTTATTCACCGAATTAAGTGTCTCCTGTGCTGTAGTGGCTTCATTGGTCCTCTTGGTGAACATGTAGACCGCCGTTCCAATCCCTACCAATGCGGCTAACAGCGCAACATAGACGTTCGACTTGGACGCCACATTGAAAGCCTGTTGTGCAGCGGTGGCCAGTCCCAATTCCTTTCTGTACATTCCTATCAGACGGATACTTTCAACGAATCCGACTGCCTTCTGCGCTACGGCCGCCGTAATCAATGCGGCCTTATATGCACCATAAGCTGCAATCAGTCCACCCATTACAGAAATCACATCATCAAGGCTCTCGACCAAATCCTCGGCTGTACCTATGCCGAACTCGAATACTTCCTTGTACTTGTTTCCGAACTCGTTCATCTTCTGGAACAGTGTGTCCTGGATATTAGACAATCTCTGTGGCCACGTCCCGGCAGAATTTTCCATAAGGTTGGCAAACTTCCCTCCTTCGGATGTCATGTTCTTGAAAGCCTGTTCGACTTCCTTAAACCCGACCTTACCTTCTTTTACGAGCTCTCCTACCTGGTCCTTAGTAACCCCCAAGACCTTGGCCAGTTCCTCGTAGATAGGAATACCACGGCCGGCGAACTGGCGAATGTCAACCGTCATTGCACGCCCCTGGGTGCGCAATGTTCCATACAGATAAATCAGTTGACCGATAGGAATCTGCAAGCCCGATGCAACATCGCCAAGCATAGAGAGTTCACCAACAACCTTGTCGGCGGAAGAGCCGTATGCCAGAAGCTGTTTCGCCCCAGTAGCCACATCATCGAGATTAAACGGTGTCTTTGCAGCAAACTGGACGATCTCCGCTATAAGCTGGTCCGCCTTTGACTTGTCCTGAAGGATGGTCGAAAGGGCAACCTGTAACTGCTGCATCTTTCCGGTTGCTTCAATCACATCGGAGCCGAACTTCTTTATCGCCATCAACCCACCGATTTCGGCAGCAGTACGCTTCAAGGAATCCGTAAGCGATTTTACAACCGCATCGTCATTGTTTGTTCCTTGGGCGAACTCCTTGTACTCCCTCGTGAGTTTCCTTACCTCCAGCCTGTTTCTAGCCTGCTGGTCCTGTAACTCGCCAAGGGAATATCTCTGCTCGTTCAAGGCTGCTTTAGCTGTATTCAGTTCAGCCAATTTAGCTTTTGAATTAGGAGAATACTTACCCATCTTTGAATATTCATCAGACAGCCGTCTGACATCATCCTGCGTATCACGGATGATTTTCCGTTGTTTGATAATTTCCTCCGTCAGCTCATCGGAGGCCTTTGACGCAGAATTAAGCTTTTTCTTCAAATCATTCTCCATCACAGCACCAGCCTTAGCTGCCTCAGTCACCAGTCCCATCATTTGCTGACGGGTGGATGCCAGTTGCGTTTCTAAAGCTTTTGCTGCAGCCGGGGATTTGTTTACGTCCATCTTTTTGAGCTGTGCTTCCAGTTTCTCACATTCCTGTCTCAGACGGATGACCTCCTGATAGTCTGAACTGACTTTAAAATATAGTGTAGCCATATCTATTTCTTGTTTCTTCGTCTGCGTGAAGCCATATCCTTACCCTTCACCTTTGTAACCTTCGTTCCGGTAATGGTGTGGAGTTTATCACGTTGCATTAATATTAAGTTTCTGTATGGTATCTCATAGACCACTTCCCGATAAGACAGATGCAGATTTTCCATGAACGATGCTATCTGACCAAGAAGAGTATCATTTCCTACAACCTCGGTTTCGCTGCCAGCAGACTTACGTTCTTCGCCAAGCTGACAGCTTTCAGAAAAACCTTTGAGTCAATCATGGACAATGCTTCCTCCAAAGCGTTCACGTTCTCTTCGTATGTTCCATTGGCCAACTCCTCACTCAAACTCTCATCACCTGTAATCAACCACGATAATGCCTTACTATAGGCTTTACTCTCTCCTAAAGAGAACAGAACTTCTTTCAGATTGTCCGCTTCTTGTACTCCAGACAAATGAGAGATTGCACCTGATAAATTGTTAACAGTAGGAGGATAAACAGTATATGCTTTCCCATTAACAAATACTGTTCTAAAGTCACTGCCAATAATAGATTCTGATATAATTTTTGCTCCTTGATTCATAACTAAAAGAAAAAGGGTGAAGCCGAAGCCCCACCCATTAAACATCCTGAAAACTAACCGCCACTTTCTTGAGCGAGAGTTATTTTCTTCTCAACGGTCTTGAAAGCATCAGACAGGGAGGTAGGTATACTTCCTGACTGTGTGGTATAGCCTGCCTTTGATACTTCATAGGAAACGGATATCCCAGATTTCACCCTCTTGGTCTTGACCGTTTGCCCGTCCAGCTTTACTGTTGCATCTGAAGGCGTTGCTACGACCTTTACATCAGTTCATGCCTCTTTAACTTCTTCGGAATCGAACCAATACTCCGGCGCAACTGCCGAATTTTTCGGCTCTAACTCCACAGCACTGACGGGAAGACCGATAGCCTTATCGGTAGTTGCTTCTCGGGCACCGATGTCGGCACGAGGAATGACGCAATACTGATCATCATCGGTCATGGCAACAATCAGTTTTTCAATATTCACCTTACCACGCGCACGTTTCCATCCTTTGTCAGTATTGATAACATCACCACCCATGAGGTCTTTCTTAGTTGGGTAATCGTATTCTCCAATGGTGAAATTGACAGTTACATCACCCATTTCCTTTTCGCTTCGATAGGTCTGTCCCGTGAGCTGGTTTTTATAATTAGTCCGGCTTGCTTCCGCTTCTTCGAGCGTCCAGGTATCCTGGTGAATATTCTTGACTTCTTTCAAGGTCTCCCCCTGTAAAAGAGTATGCAAGGCTTGTCCTGTCAAATCTGCGGTAATCTCGCTTGTTTCGCCATACCAAAGTTTCTTGATATTAGCGGCTGTGACTTTCTTTGCTTCTGCCATATTATTTCACATTTAAAACTTCAAACAAAATTCTTACATTCACATAATGACACTTTAAAGCAGTGTCCTCCTCCGTTCCAATTGACTCGATAGAATAATGATAGGTGGTATCATCATAGCGACCGGTAACACCGTCAAACAATCCCTGTGCCTGCTTCTCCAGTTCGTTCAGCCGGATGGTATTGGCTTCGCCTTCCTTCAAATCGGGAACACAAATGTTCACCTCGACGAAAGATTTCTTCCAGTATGTGCCCGGCTGTTGCTTCTTGGCGTGAATGACAATCCTTTCGGACTTTATCGCCCCTGTCAGCTTCTTGCCATGGGGAACGATTTCAATACCGAAGGGCTGGCAGTCACGGTAGAGTATGTTCGCTATGTCGGTAGTCACTATCATTGTACAATCTCCCAATCTTCTGCAAATACATCACTGATGGATGGCACCCACGAGTCTGCCCGGCCAGTATTCTCATTGTAGATAAGGCACTGGCTTGTATAGTCAATGAAGCCCTTTCCATTCAGAATAAGGTCTTTGGCTGACTGTGGAAGCGACTGCATCTTCGGAATAATTTCGCTCTCAATATGAGACGGTACTTGCTTTATAACGAACAGTCCTTTGCCATTCCACCCTTTTCTTCGGATTGCACCTCCTTGCTTTAAAACTTCAATGGCGTCACCAAAATCCATTGCGTATGATAAATCATCAGATTTATCGTATGTTTTCTCGAAAATGTCTGGCTTACAAGGATAGAACTCGCCGTTTACACCTTTAATAATGTAATCGCCATAACTTGCAAGCATCTTACCTTCAAGGGTCTCAATGTACACACCTAGATAAGGCTCGTTGGTGTTACCATGCTCATCTATCCCGAAATCCGGATTATGCTCCAGTGCGGGAGTTTCACCCATAAATTCACAGACTTCATCGAAGTTATCTAGTTTAAGCTGAATAGCTTCAATTACTATTGGTTTCTTTCTATACTTCATTTGATTTCCTCCTTCAATCGTTTCTCAGCGTATAGAGCCGCACCAGTTGATACTTCATAGCCTTTAGATTCGACGTGCGAGGCATACTCAGCATCGTTTCTAATCACCAATCCGTCATCCTCAACTGAATACTTATTTGACTTACGGAGTGTTCCGGTCCGGTTCTGATAGTTGCCATTCTTTACAGCGTAATCGACAGCCTCTTTACCAACCTTCTCCTCAACGGCTTTCACCTCGGCATAACCTTGTTCGAAAAAGCTATCCACGTCCGAAAAATCAAACTTCACATCCATATCTCTGAGTAACCAAAATAGTTTGTATTCTTCACCATGTAAACTTTGCCAGTTCCACGGATATTCTCACCGTCCATACATCTGACTTCATCACCAGCACTCAGTGAGATTTTCTTCTCACAGACTACGTGATAATTCGGTCGGAACACCTCACCGTTCTCCGAAGTAAACTCTTTGGTAGAGTTGTCGTCACACCGGCACTTACATACGTCCTGCCAGCTTTCTCCGCCGGTTCCGGGGATAGGTCGGCCAAACTCGTCTGTTTCCATCGGAATGGTGACTTTAACCTGTAATGTATGGGGCGCGAATATCATAAAAATCTAACTTTAGGTTTATCGCTTAACGTATCTTCAAGGCCGTACTTCTTGCACAAAAACGAGTAGTATTCCTTTACTCCCTTGATGTCCCAGGACATAGAGAAACCGTTCTCGCTGATGGAAGTGGCATGTAGCAATAGAGAGGGGATGAACTTCGCCATAGTCACCGAAACCAGTCCGATGTTTGACGGGCCCATCTCATCCTCTCCGCTTATCCCTGAAGACAGACTTATCTCCAAAAGGTCAGCCTCCGACAAGTTAATGCCGAAGGTCTGAAACTTCTGTGATATGTAGTCATTTACTATCATGCGTTCATGGTTGACAAATCAAAGTTCACAATCAGGTTCGGGTTCGTAATCTGAGGAATCCACTCTGCAGTGTATTCCAGATAACGGCCGTTCTTGTCCTTGTAACCGGAAATAAGCATATCACCGTCTGCCTGGGTGTAGTTACGTCCCGGTACGCCGTCCACTGCTTCGTACGGAGTGTGGAAACGCATATAACCTACCTTATCCTGCGGAAGCAAGGTGATACGGTCGTCGGTGTAAATCTGTACGTTCTTTCCGGTCTGGTCTTTTACGTAATCTTCCTTGATTTCAATGGCCGGAAGCCCGATGCCAGTGAACACTTGGGAAGCCAGTTGAGAGGTAATCAACCCGGTTGAAAGATACATCTCATTTCCTGTAAGCTGCATCTTGAACTTGTCACCAAACTCAGCCGATCCGATGATATTCTTTACGAAAGTTCCACGAGACATGATCATCTTCTGGAAATTACCATAGTCCGCTTTCAGTGCATTAATCTGCTGCTGCAAATAGGTGATGAAGTTCGTCTTCGCACCAGTATCAGGCTTAATGAACTTGAATGGCAATTCAATGTTAAGCAGATCAATACCTCCGGCATTGTCGTCCTTGTTCTTGACTGTTGCTTCTCCGGTCATCAGAAGTGAACCTACGATAATATCCATGCGCTTGTGCGCTGCTAAAAGTACCTGGCGGTAATCGTCGTAGATGAAGTTCACAATTTCCTGCATGGCTGCTACCTGGTCGGCAGGTTTAGCTGCATTGAACTTGTCAATCAAATCCTGAAGCTCAGACGAGCGGTCAATGGAAATTTGGTAAGCATCGCCAAGATAAGCGATTTCACCATATCCTGAGCCGATATTCCGTCGTTCACGGATAGGTTTCTCGCCATAACGAGAGTTGATAGAACCGGCCATCACGCCCGTAACTTGTCCAATGTAGTCCTTGAACACGCGGGTAGTTGTTCTACGGAAGTCAAGATACTGCTGCCAATAGATAGTATCCTTACGTGTCTGAAGGACCCGCTGAATAACGGCGTTAACGATGTTGGGGTCGTTAAACAGAGTATGAATAGTTAGCATCATATATTAGCCCTCCTTTCTTTATTCGTTAAACTGGAAATGTGGCAAATTTTCTTTATCCTTTGCATGGAAAGGCATAGCCAACTTAGTAGGCTCAATCTCGAATGCACGCATAAGCAAAGCTACCAATACCGGACCTTCATCAATTTGCTTTCTCTCATACAAAGCTGAGTTAGCAACCACCTTTGGAGTATTTCCGTTTACTGCTGTCGCTTCAAAAAGAACCGTTCCTGCATTCACTGTAGCACCAAAGTCTGCCGCCAATGTCAACTTATCGAAAGCCTTATCTGACTTGTCAATAGCGTTGATTGTAGCTCCATGGGAACCGTCACCGATGTGCATACCCACATAAGCCAAAGAGTTTTTCTTGATTTTCAATGTGGTATTGGAACCGGTGGTAAACTTTTCATAGACTTCTACACGGATGGCCACCTGAGCGGTTTTCTTTACCAAATCAGCGGCAATCGGAGTGAAGGATGGAAGAAACGAACCAGCGACAAGGTTGGTCGTCTCCAGCTTGTAAGGGCCTCTACGTCTTATACCGGTAGAAACGTCATAGCGTTCCTCGATGGACGGCTCAGGCTCAATGTTGTACTTAAATCCTGCTGACATAAATTACTTGTTTTTTTGTTCGACAATAGATTTTGTGTCCGCCTCAATCATTTTGGCGAACTCGCTCGCTTCCTTCTCCTGCTTCTGTTCGGCGGTTTCAGGAGCTTTGGAGAACTGAAAACCGTTGTTAGACATATCCTGCTTCATGTCCTTGAAATAAGTGTCCAAGTCCGTGTTTTCAGGAATGTTGCGGTCTTTCAGCATAAATTCGGGAATACCGTACTTCTTCGCCACTACTGAAATCTGAGAATTACGCTGCGCCTGCGCTTCTTGTTCCTCCATTTTGGCCAGTTTGTCGGCAAACGGCTTGATACCGGCGGCGATGCCATCGGCAATCATCTTTGCGATGTCTGTCTCCTGCGGCTTTGGAGGGTCATTTGGTTTCGGTGGTTCTGGTTTCGGATTCTCGATTGGTTTCCCGTCTTTCAGTCCATGCTTCTTCTCGTAGTTTGAAACAGCGGAAGTCTGCGCCTGTCCTGCACGGAAATCACCATAGTTTTGCATCACGTCCTGAAATGAGATACCCTCAACAATAGAGGTCACCTTCGTTTCGTCCGTTACACCCTCTGCCTTCTTTGTGGCGATACGGGTGAGTGTGGCAGTGTCCACCCCAGCGAATTTCTGTTGCAGTCCTGCCAAGATTTGTTCAAAGATTGTCATACCGTATGAGTTTGATTAATAATTTCATACGGTAAATTTACTTATAGAGAAAGGGAAGAGGAAATTTTAAGGCTAACGATACGAAACAATTAGGGGAATGTTCGTTTTTAGACAAAAGGAAAGCGTGACTACTGGGGGAATCACGCTTTTTTATATTTGAAGATATTATGAAAGTTTTTTCTTCTTTACTTCCTTTATTGTTCCAACAGTCAAAGCTATTATTGGAATGAGATTTATTATTAATTGCAAAATATAATTTATGTATGCTCTATTAAGTATTACAGGAATCAAACCAAATATCCACTGAGTTATCCAGATTAAAAATGCTAATATACCAATTCCAATTATAACACCTAATATAGTAGCAACTTTATCCTTCTCAACGACAAATGGTGCAAAAATCAGGAATAATGATAAGAAAGCTAAAAAAATAATCCACAAAAGAGAAGAAGTTATGGTATGCCACATTTGATTTCTTTTAATTTCTGGGAACCATTTCTCTATTTTAGAAAATATATTTCCATTTAAATTTGTACTATTGGACTCTTCTACATTTTCAAGCCCTGTATTTTTAAACAATGAAGCAAACCATTGAAAAACATTTTGTCGCTTTATTGCATTTGATATTTTTTCATCAAAATGAGCTACTAATACAGAATCAGATTCACATATTTTTTTAGCTTCCTCAACTTTTACAATATAATCAGTTTCCATTTCGTTTATCCAATAATATGATGTTCCCAAAACATTATCCAATAATAAAATGGTCAACACTACTAATAAAGGGATAGCTATTTTGCGAGAAATTGAAATTCTGTCACTTTCAAAAAAAACAATAAACCTTTTTATTATCTCCTCCATAATAAATCAGAACTTTACTTCCAACTCTTTCCCAGTCAAATCAAAAAATAGATTTTGAAGCTGATGTAAATATTTCACTTCTACATCATAACCAACTCTATTTAAACGAAAATAAGCATCGAGTTCCATCAGTGGATTATAATATACCACCGTATCATCCCATTCTCGTTTCACAAATTTACATTTACTTAATATGTCTTCTGTTATTTGAACAGGCTCAATTTGATGATAATCGTATTGGTTATTATTACCATTAACGCTAACTAGATAATTCCCTATAGCAAATACAGTTCCAATGTTACCCTCTTTGCCATTATCATTTATAGGCTTAACATAATTACCTATTCTTAATTCTTTAACATCTATCATAATCACAACAAATTTATAGCTGCCAGTTCCTCTGTCAGCGCGTTAATACCTTTCTGAATCTTCTCCAACTGCTGCTTGCGTGGTTTATGTACTCCAGCCGCATAATGCCATAACTGGCGTTCATTGATTCCGGTTATCCGGCTCAGAGCGGCCTTGGTAAAGATACTGCTATAATAGTTGATGAAGGTAGCAGCATCTATCTTGAATTTCAATGTGAACTCACCCTGCAAAATTTCCACTGGAGCGATGTTCATTTCCTTGCATGACTCCAGGTAAAGTTCAACAGCTTCCTTCATGTTCTTCTCGATTTCCTTCACGTCGTTGCCAACCGTTATCACCGGAGCACCTTCAATATAGGCACTAAGATTATTTCCTGCGTGTTCTACAATCACTTCTACGGTTTTCATACTGACCTCCTTTTTATTGTTAAACAAAAGAGGCGGGGGCTATTTTAGCCCCGCTTGCCTCAGAATGTTGTAATAAGTGCCTTTCTCAACGCCTTTCTTGCCGTGGTCGGGGACAATCACTACATGGCTACCATCAGTGTAAACCATGTGACTGCCTTTCTGCCTCACGAACCAAAAGCCATTTTCAGTAAGCAGCGTTACAACGTCTTTAACTGATTTGTAGCTCATAGCGTTTAAGACTTAATTACGATGCAAATATAGTAAAATAACGAATAATTACAAAGAAGTATTCATGTTTTTACTATGATAAAGAAAATAGCGATACCTCGAAAGATAACGCTATTTAAATAGTCAATATTTTAGATTTATATCATTCTGTTTTGTATTATCCCCGTAAATATTCTGACTGAATTGTTCTATTCTTCAGATTTACTACCAGCACTTTTGAGAGCGGAAAGCTGTCTCTGTTTCTCAATGTCGTTCTTCTGCTTCTCTGCCTGCTCTTCCTTGATGGATTCAATCTCGTCCATAACAGCATCAACGTTTCCTACAAAGGTGATGGCTCGTTTCTGTGACCAGATTTCTCCGTCCTTGGCCTTGATGGCGGTGTCTATCTTGTCTTTGAGGTCCTCCAACTTGTACGGCTGCATCTGCACATCCACGTCGATGGTCTCTGAAGCCACTTCGAGTGTGGAATTCACGGAACCCAACGCAGAGACAAGGAAATTTACACGTCGTTGCATGAACTCACCGACCGTTTCGTTAAGGTTCTCCACATTCAGGTGGGTAGACATAAACACATAGTCAAAACTCACACCGGAAACGGCATTGCCGGTTCCCTTCAGCGAGTCGAAGGAAATACGCGGAGTATTGGTCAGCCCGTAAATCTGACTGAGCAGGGTTTCCACCTCGAATTTTACGGTATCAGGCACCTGAGACCAGGTAAGATACTGGGCGTTGGCTCCCTGGCCGGTCAGCTCGACCACTCGGTTCTTGAACTCACCGGAGAAATTTTGTACGTCACCGAACAGCATGAGGATTGGAAAGAAGTGATAGTCGATGCAGTCCGCATAATTGGAGAGAAGTTTCTCCAGCCTTACGCGGAGGCTCTTGATCTTTTCACAATACGCTTCTGGACGGTACATGTAAATAACAGGGAGTTTCTTGAATCCATGCGTAAACGATCCATTATAGGCCCAGTTTCCTGTCAGTTCCCATTGGTAAACCTTATCCTTGGTGATGGTCATGAAACAAGTTATCTCCATATCGTCCAGGTCTTTCTTCTTATATTCGCGGGAAAGTGCAACCAAATCACCCTGATCATTGAAAAAAGGGTAAAGTTTGTCACCCCGGAACGGAGACCAGATAGCACTCTTCAGACGGTATTCAGGCTTTGACTTGCCAAAGATTCCTGAAATCTTTCGTTTGAGTTTTGCCCAAAAACCATCATCTTTTACAACATACCAGTATTCGGCCACTTCCTGCTCGGCCAGCCATGCCCGGACGACTTTCTTATTCTGGTATTTCAGCTTGTTCTTCTTAAACACCTGCTTCAAGGTAGAAAGAAGATTTTCTTCTGACTGGTCCGGCTGACAATCAAGAACCGGTTCGGTTCCGACTGTGAAGGCTGTCTGAATGTTCACGATGTCCTGCTCGATAGGAAGGGCAATACGATTCGGATCAACTTCTTTCCTTACCGCCGGTTCCACATATTCTTTCCCTGTTGTCGGGTCTGTAATCCGTTTCTCAGGCTGGGTAGTGATTTTGATTTTCGGATACTTTTCTTCATCAATCACAATTTCATGTTTGTTTGGATTCCAATCGTTATAAAGAGCATGAGCATTAGGAAGCTCAGTCTTGCGCCCTTTCTTCAGATAATAGATTTTTCTCTCTACATCCGGCAAAGCTAAAATTTCTTCTAAGGTCCTCATATATTAATTTTTAATGTCCAAATACTCCTGATATGTCTTTCGGTTTCATAATCCTACCGAGAAGTTCTCCCAGCACATAGTAACGAGCAGCATCAATGCCGTGGTTATCGTGGTCTTCCGGCTCGTTGATATAGTTTCCGTCCTTATCCTTTGCCCATACATAATTTCTGAACTCCCGTTGAAGGTTATAAGAACGCTTGGTGATGAAGATTTCCATACCTTGCATCTTGTCTATACCGGCATTGACTGAACCACTACCCTTTTCCACTGGATAAATCTTAATTCCACCATTACTGATTTCCTGAATGAGTCGTGGGTCTGCACTATCGGCAATCACTCTAAGATTCCAAGGTCGCAAAGTCTTTATGATATCTCCCGAAAGCAATCCGGTACGATAATCCACTTCATCCAGATACAACGCATTATCTATTATTCCGCATCGGATAGCTGCTGTAGGGTCATTAGTATAACCAAAATCCAGCCCGATTCCGACCTTCTTACACCACATGGGGAACTCATCCACTATACCCCATTTCTTGAATACGGCACCTTCAGCTACATCTGCCCAACGGCCAATGACGGTGTGTGCATACTTCTCAGGATTCTTCTCCTTCATTTCCTTGACTTCATTCAGGAACTCCGGGGAAAGATTCTCGATATTGTCGAAATAGGTGGTATGAATATGGAGCACATTCGGATGAGTGGAAACTTGTACCTGCACTCCGTCAATCTCCACCAGCCTGTGAGTATTCTCTATAAATCGCTTGTAAACCCAGTGGTTCGAGTCTGTCGGGTTCATCACGATGATAATCCGATTCTGGATTCCCTTCTGACGGATAGAAAGCATGATGGTTTCAAACTCCTTTTCCGATACCCATTCCTCAGCTTCGTCCACTACGAAGGTTGTTATACCGTGAATGGATTTCAGCTTGGCTGTCTGCACGCCTGATGATGTTTTGATACCACGGAACATGACACAGCCGCCGCTGCGCAGGTTCTTCACGTCCGTCTTGGTGCTTCTGAAATATTTTGAATGCCCGTCTAAATCCACCTTCTCCATGAATTCAGGAATAACGGAAATATGAGCCGAAACCATCGTGTATCGGGTATAGAGTATCTGATGGACGATTCTCTTTTCAGGTGACGGATGGCGCACTTCGAAAAGAAGCCGTTCAATGAACGTAGATACATTGAACGACTTTCCGCTACCACGACCTCCGGTGACAAGAATGATGAACTTGTCCTTGTTGTGATAGAGCGGAGCATATATCTTCTGGGGCTTAATCTTCACTTTCGTTCTCCTCCATCCATTTGTCTATGTCGATGCCGTTCTCACGATGAAGGTCACTCTCTTCATCCTGCCGCCGCTCAACCTTCCGCCACTCTTCATCGTGATGATACAGCCATACTGACATCGCCTGAAGGTTGGGAGCCAGTTCGCTTTCACTCACCTGAAGTTCTTCTTCACCGGTCAAATTCCCGTCCTGATCTTTCAGCTTTCTCACTACGGTACTCTTGGTCTTGATGCCACCCAAGGCCATTGCAAGGAACTTGGCACGTACAGCGGCGGTGATTGTCGCACGCCCGCGCGCTAATACGTCAGTTATCTCCGAATATTTTGACTTCATTTCGTAGAAGTAGGTTGGATTCAGCCCGAGCGCGAAAGCTATTTCCCGGTCAGTGAATCCCTTTTTGGCATACGTTTCTACCTGAGAAAGAAATTCCTCACCCCTATAATCGAATTTTGGCTTTCTTCCTCCTGGATGTTTCTTATGTTGAGATTCACTATTTCCCATATTATTTCTTTTTCAACTTTCCACACTTATCGCAAACTTCGTATCTAAAATCTAATGGCCCACTCCAAACATAATGATGAACACAAAAGAAATTCCGCTTTAAAAACGTCTTTAGCCAAAGGATAAAGTCTCCTACCATGTTTCATCCGTTATTATTACCCATGTATATACGGCGAGACACGGGCTTGTTTCCATAGACATCAATTCCTCTTTTGGAGAAATAGTTATCTATTCTCGCTGCATACCTTTCCATTATTGACCTTGTTCTATCTCTTATATTTCTTTGCCTATCTGTACCAAGTCCGTATTGCCTTCCAGCATTATACATTATACGTCTTGATTGTTGATACAACTGACTATACGTTTTCTTTCTAACTCGGCATTCCTCCTATATTTTAATTTCTTATTCAATCCTTTCTACCTGCTCATCGAATACCTCTCCCTTTACAAATTTGGCATACGGGTCATAACCGAACCTTTCACAGAAGGCCGCCTTCGCCTCGAACGTATCGAAGGAAAGCATTAAGTAAGCATCCATATCTTGTGCCTGCTTCTGGGCTGCATCCTTTACCTGCTGCTTGACTTCCTTCATGTGGGCCACCTTTTCGGCTTTTTCCATCTGCTTGGCGGCTTTCTCGGCTTCTTTCTGGTCGGTAACTGGTGCCATCATATCTTCCAAAGCATTTGCGATGGAGTTTTCTTCCTCTGTCTGGAGAAGGAAATCACAGCCAATCATGTTAAGGTCGGCAGCTGTCAGGCCGGCATCCTGGTAATCAATATCTGGAACTAACCGCGCCAATGCGTCATAGTCCCATGCACCCTGCGCGTTTGGATTGTTCATCAGGATGTTTAATTCCTTTTCCTGCTTTTCGTCCACGTCAATGACATCTACACGGATTCTGTAATCGTTCTCAGGGAATTTCTGCAGCTCATCCATGACTGTTAGACGCTGATGGCCGGACACGACAGTAAGGCCAGTTCGCTTGTTGACTACGATTCCACCAACCAGACCGAACTTCTTAATACCTCGCTTCAATGTCTTACGGGATTCCTCAGACAGTTTCCTGGGGTTATAATCAGCGAAGTGAATGGCGGAACGATTAAGTTCCACCGATTCACTCTTTATGTATTTGCTTAGTTCCATACCTATTGCTTTTGTTTATGTTCCCAAAGGATTCTTTCTGCCATCGGGAATACCTTGTAAATTCTCTGTAAATCCTGCGGGTAGTTCTTCTCCAGCCATAGCATACAATCCAAATTGAAGCCTACACCCGAACTAGCCTTGAGTGAATACCTCACAGGCTCCGGTAGGCTATTCTGCTTCATGTAGGACAGGATGTCTTTCTGAGTCCAGTCAGCCAAAGGATAACACATACCGTTGTTCTCATACCCGTTTGCTTCGTAACCTTTCAGCATGAGGCGGCGGTTCATGCCGTCAGCCTTCTTCATTCCCAAGAATGTGTAGTAAAGCCCGTATCTGAGCTGCATTGCCTTCACCACATCGGCCAACTTCAGCAACTTCACTTTGGGATTTGGCACACAATACAGGCCACCGCGAAGAATGTAGGTAAGGTTCCAGTGGGGTACCTGAACAAATTCTATCTTCGGATATTTGGCTTTTACCCAGCCGATCCATCTTTCAATATGCTCTAAACCTTTGACAAAGTACATGAACACACAGACGACTCTATCAAACTTTGGGTAGATCATGTCCAGTAAGACCAAAGAATCCTTACCCAAGGACAGGAACAGCAAAACCCCGTCAGTCTTCTGTCTGACGAGGTCAATATGGCTGTATGTCCTTTCTTGCAGTGTCATTATCCGCCACTCATTCCAAGTCCTGTGCGGACGTTATAATACTGCTGTCTTCGGGTGATGAATCTGCCACCCTGAGAGAGACCACCATTCTCTGTGGTCAAACCTCTACGGCCACCACGGTAGCCACCAGTTGAAAATGTACTTCTGTTTGTTCTGACTCAACGAAAAATTAAAGGGTTAAACATGCTTTTCTATAATTCTGCCAAGGTCATAAACGACCTGTGCTGCTAAATATATCTCACCTTGATAGGTGTATTCAATCAGATTATGATTTTCATCTTCAAACAACTCTATCTTTGCATCCTTGACTTCTACCAGTGCGCTGGCTCTGTCTTTGTTGTAGCCTACAAAGAACCGGATAGCATCGTAATGCTTAGGCTGTAAAACACCGTCTTTCTCGACACAATATCCGTCAGCATCAAGCTGGCAGTATTTCTTCTGTGTTGTAGGCCTGATTTCTCTGAATTCTTGTGTTTTCTTGCCTGACAAGATTTCGTCAAAGAACTTCTGTTTGATGATAAGCGTAAGTATTTCCATAATCGTGTCAAATTAAAAAATATTGTTGCGGAAACAGGACTCGAACCTGTGACCCCCACCAAGTCAAAGTGGTAAGCTACCAACTGCTCCATTCCGCGATAGTACCTTTATCACAAAGATACCTAATTATGAAGACAATTTTAAACAACAATTCAACACATACGAAACAATATGCTAATTGTTTGCTAATAAATCCGGGTTGTACTCATTGATGATGCTTTCAACTATCATTTTTGCCTGTTCTATGCCATCTTTATAGCCTCTGGCATAGTCTGTTCTTGTAGACAAGTAGCTGGTATCATTACCCAGCCACTCGATTATTTCTTGCAGGATTTCTTTCTCGTTCATACCCCATAACTATATTTTATCACTCCATCTTCAATCCATACAGACGATGCGTTATGTCTTTTCATAACATTATCTCTATAGACTTCATTCTCTGTAGATGCCTTTGAAAGCTCTCTTTTAACCTTCTTCAGTTCTGCTTCTAATCGCATGATTTTCTCTGTATCAGATTCGGTATTACATCCTCTAAATTGTGATACATCCATTTCTCTACATACTTCTAAATGGCATACAAAATCCTCTGTTATGGATTTAGCAACATCTTCATTCACTAAAATTCCATACTCTTCTAAAATCTCTCGCATTACGTCAATATCTACATTTCTCATAGCTATCTTAAATTATTCGTTTACAACCTCTGGTATCTTATAATAGTCACTCTTTGACGCTCTGCCTTCGGTCAACCAGCCTATACCTACCCAGCATTTTATTTCACCGTCATGAATCACTCTGTAACCTGCATCCATAACTACCTTTGGTGGGTTCACGCTCATCTTGATGCTTCTTACATCAGATGCTTTGACTGTCAACTTTTCTTTTTTCATAACCATCTTAAATTAGAATAATAAACACCATTTAATTTCGTATAATCACCGTATAGCTTTACTTTGCCTCTGTACATCATTGCAAACCTTGAACTGCCGGCAGCGGCAGAAATAAGTCTTTCTGTTACTTCTGACTCATATCCATACCGGTCAATAAGGGGGTATACTTGGCTTCTGAAGAAGATTTCACTATCAGTCATATCATTTACCGACTTGATAGGCAAAACGCCGTTGTGGGCGAAATAAACACCATTCTCAGCAAACGGGTGACAGTTCTTTCTGCATTTAGAACCATGCGTTGCCCACCTCATGTGAATGATACATTCTTCATCGGTCCCAACCTTAGAAAGATGGGCCAAAAACTTCTGATAGTCCATTGTTTTGTATCTATGCTTTGAAGAAACAAAGCCATACCCATGATGATTGATTTTCTGAACTTTATTTAAGGTGTCCAGAGTCGGCATCTGAACACCCTTTGGTTTATAGATAATGCAACACATTTTCTTTGGCTTATAGGTTTCTTTCTACTTCTGCTTCTATTAATTCTGCTTCTATTAATTCTACGTCCATGTCTGCTTCTATTTCGATGTCGCCATCGTAAGCCGTGACTCTCTCTATTTTCACGCTAGCGCTGTCCGTCACCCATCTTTTGTTCAGAAACATAGCACCGTAAGGCTCATAACTGCCTTCAATCTCTACCAGCACGTCATCTTCAGCGTCTACGACAAACTTGCCTTCGCTGTTGTCTATTGCGTCAAGTATTGCGTTTACCAACATCTTTTCAATTTTCTTCATAATCGTAAGTTTTAAGTTTATAAATTATATTTTAGATGTGCGAGGCTCATGCAAGAACCTCAGCACGTGATTTGAAGAACGACTTTTCTTTCTTTGTCAAGAAAGGTATCTCGTCAATTGAATTAATCTCTGAACTCAGCACGTTCTTTTTAGACCAAGCTACCAGTTTGGCACAGAAGTTGACCCAGTTAGAGATTTTCTCGAAGTCAGTAGAACCCTGATGCTGTCTGAATTCTATAGTCTTGTGACGTGAATATGAACAAGCGTTAACCTTAAAGTATCTGTTGTCTCTCATTGCATTTAGAACGTCATATCTCGTTCTGCAACATTCAAAGCTTATACCTTGAAGTGTCCTGCACCACTGGCTGTTGTTCGCACGTCTTGAACGTGCCATGAAAGTATCAATCACCCTCTCTAGCTTCTGATAGTTCTTGAACACATTCACATAGGCTTCACCTGACAGAGTTGCAGCCCCGATATGAACATGCAAGCCTGTAGATATATTTACTTGTGCGTTTGCCTCATTCAACGCCTTACAGCATGTTTCTAGGCTTTTCATACCCTCTTTACCAGTAAGAACTGGCGATACACATTCGATAGGGTTCTCACCTCTGATAGAAGAATCAGATACAAACTTGTAGTAGTGGTTGTTGTCAACGTGATTATAACCCTCATACTGAAAAGGTATTTCGTTTCTTGTTGCACTTTCTCTCATAAGGCTTGCAGCTACCAGGCATTCAATCTCTACGCCAAAGGTAAACTTATGAACCTCTCTGACTGGTTTAGGCAGTTCTGAAAGCAGAAGTTCAATTTCGTACTTTCTCAACCCTAACTTAATAAAAGCCTCTTTCTTTGCAGCCTTAGAACTTTTCATGTTCTTAATGTCTTGGATTTCTTCGTTCAATGTCTTCATAATCGTGCGTATTGAAAATTAATAATCGTGTGTAATTGCAGGGCTTTCGCCCTGCTCAAAAATCTTAAATTATACCTAACTTTTTTGCTATGAATGAACCTGCATCAGATCCTGTATAATCGTAACTTGCATATTCGTTAGGGCTATTTCTTTCACAATTTCTGCTGTATTCTTCATGCAGTTCTTGCGCTTCTAATTGTGTCAATCCAGATGCTATCAATGTTCTTTTCGTGCCAATGATTTCTTCGACGTATACAAACCAGTTTCTTTTTTCTGTTGTCTTCATAATTGTATGTATTTAAATTGTTATTACTTCTTGTTTGATGATGCAAAGTTAAAGCAAACTTTATTACCTACAACACTTTTGATAAAGTTTTATTTATCTATTAACATCATTTAATAAATCAAACTTTATCAAATAGACTTTTATTGATAAAGTTTACATATATTCGCAAAGCAATCACATTAAAGAGAACTTTATGAACTTACAACTGAAAGAAATCATGTCAGCAAGAAACGTAACATCTGCTTTGCTTGCTGAGAAGGTCGGCATCTCAAAGGTAGCTGTCAGCAACATTGTAACCGGTAAATCATTCCCGTCACTTGACACACTAATGAAGATGGCTGACGTTTTGAACGTGACCATATCGGAACTGATTGGAGAAACAGAATTTACTGGAGCCGGATATATTGTTTGCCCCCATTGTGGAAAGAAAATTAAAATAGAGAAAGCGGAATAAAAACAAAAGCCGGAAGCATAACGCTCCGGCTTTTTACTTGATCAGTCCTTTGACTTTCAACCTTTCTATAATTTGGTTGTAAAGATACTCTATATCCTGCCGAAAATCCTTATACTGCTGGTAGATAAAGGAAACATCAGTGATATTGTTTGAAATTACACACGGAGAGACATCCGGAAATACACCGGCAATCTCAGCCCTGATTCCATTTGGCAAGCGTCCACCAGCCAACACACTTGGAGCAAACAGGAACAGAACAATAAAAAGAAACTTCTTCCGCTGGGTGACGCTCTCCGGATTGGGCGGGCAGTCCATCCCGGCCAGCAATTCCTTGAACCAGCCATAAATCTCCGGAATAAGTGACAAATCGGTCAAAATAGGCGATGCTAACTCCTGTTCACGTTCTGATAATCTTGATTTCTGTTCACGTATTGATTTCAACTCCACGATTGATGAAAATTCTTTTGTCATAGTAGGAAAGTTTTAGTTAGAAATTCTTATATTTGCATCATAATCGTGTGTGGGAGTTGGCTTCTAATCGTGTGGGCTGGCTCCCTTTTTTGTTATATCAAGTGATATGCGTTCAGGATGGCGAAAGTGTAGATGATGATCGTAACCAGACTATCCAGAAATATCGCCCATGCTCCTAGCTTTTGGATCTGGCTGAAACTCATGGCCAAGACAATAAGGAAACACATCCACTGACTTGAAAACAATCCTATCCCCAGCAATAAAAGTCCGATGGTATCCATGAACAATGCAATATGAAGCCACGGATGCGCCATCAGATACCATTTTTTTGATGTCTTATCCAGCTTCTGAAAGACTTTTACATGCTGATACAGGTATTTACATCTAAACAGTTTTGCAAGCTCATACAGGGCTTGCAAAATGATTAAGGCGTAGAAAATGTGTTTCATGGTCAGTTCAGTAGTTTTTATCTCCGTGCTTGTACGGACGAAGTTCATTGTATTTCATCTTCTGCTCGATGTACCAGAAGATGTCGATCTCTTTTTGTACACAGAAAACTAGAATTTCAACCAAATCCACTCGAAGAAAACTGTCGAATGAATGGGTTTCAATGTAATCTGTATCTGTTATGTTACACACCAACGAGAAAATAGCTTCAGTGAAGCTCCAATTAAAGAATCCTTCGGAACATTTTAATTCATCAAGATCAACCTCTCCCAGATCCACACTTCTTAGTCCGGCCAAATCTAACAGACGAATGCATGCATCAGCAAGTTCTTCTTCTACAGTTCCTTTGATTTGTCGCTCGAAGTTTTCTTTAAAGTTAACACAGTTATAGTATTTGTTGAATGCATCAGTGTCCGCATGATTTCCTTTCCGATCAGCTTCCACCGCTTCCATAAGTTCGGATATGACCAGGCAGAGGAAATGTTCGTCACTCAGATTCTCTTCATGCCATCCGTGAGCTATCGCACACTGGTAGGCCTTATCTCTCAATTTGTTTAAGTTCATAATAATTGGTTCTTAATTGGTTGAAAATATGATACCCGATAACCGCCACAAAGCAGTTACCGGGTATTCACAAAGCACTGACACGATTTGTCAGTAAGTTATCAACAATCAAGTTCAAAGTCAATACATCTACTAGTATATTTCGTTCTTTTCATTTAACTTTGAAAAAAATTATATTAAAATCATGGAACTTATACCAATAGAAAACGAACTTATACCAATAGAAAACGAACTTACAGCTTTCAAAAAGCATCTTGACATTAACGAACGCACTATTTTTTCTGCCAAATTTGGAGACGGGAAAACATACTTTTTAAATGAGTTCAAAAATAAATTTAGCAAAGAATATGAATTTATTACCATATATCCAGTAAACTATCAAATATCTGATAATAAATAGGTTTTTGAGTATATTAAAAGGGATATTCTTATACAGATGATTTCAAAGAAAATGATAGAACCATCTTATGAAATTCCCGATTCACTAATATTCCAATTCTTTATTATGCAAAGTTCTGACTCATTTTTGGGAAACATATTAAAAATACTACCAAGTCTAGGAGTTCCAGAACAAACAGCATCTCTTTTCTTAGCTGGGTACCATGCTTTAAATTGGTCAAAAAAGATGGCTAAAAAATATAAAGAATATAAAGATGCTATTCAAAGCCAAGATGAGAATAAAATTATAGAAAGCTTTTTAAAATCATTTTCAAATAGAATAGGAAGTCCTTATGAGATTGATTTAATTACTCAAATTATAATTGACAACATTCAATGGTTCTGTAAAACTAACAACAAAAAAGTTATTTTAATCATCGAAGATTTGGACCGCATGGATCCTGGTCACCTTTTTAGAATTTTGAATATTTTTTCTGCTCATATCGACAGAGTATACCAATATCAAAATAGTAACACTCAAAAAGAAGAAGATACCACATATTCAGAATTATTACCGAATAAATTCGGGTTTGACAATATCATTACAGTTTTTGACTACAATACGACCGAAAACATTTTTCACCACTTCTACGGAAAAGATGCTAACTACCAAGGATATATAAATAAATTTACATCTCATCTGCCATTTTTTTATTCGATAGATGATATAGCACGTGAATATTTATATAAAGTTATATCAAAAAAATGCTGTATTTCCAAAGAATCCATCAGACATCTTTCAAAACAATTAAATAATAAATTGGATTCATTATCAGTAAGAGATGTACACACAATCTTAAACGGAATTGATTTATATATTCAAGAAGATATATACAAGTTAAACGATAAGGAATTTAATACAAAATCTCCTTTAACTTATACTATTGCCATATTAAAATTATTAGGTTTCTCAAATGCAGAGGTTAAAACATATATTTTAAATTTATCAGCATTAGATCTATTAACCTGTATAAATGTATTTTTATATATTCATCCGTCTATTTCTTCAAATAATATCTTTACATTCCATGGAACATCATATATTACAATAACTCCTCCTTATAGCCACATTCTCAATAAAATTAAAATAGAATCAGGACATGGTTATAGTGGTAGCCCTGAAACATTAACAGAAGATAAAATAAATAAATGCTTAGACAAAGCATTTGATTATATCATAAAATAAATGAAATTCAACAGTGTAGACTCAAAATTAATTAAATGATTTTTTATCCAAACAGCAATAAGGAATCAGTATACTCTCTAAATAATCAGTAGGAGGAGAAACTATCTCCTCTACTGACTATACTCCCAAAAACTAAGTTTCCCTTTCACATTCATAATCGGCTTATCAAACAGTACCGCATCCTTCAGCACCCAGTTCCAGCAACCTTTCTCAGCCCAGACAGACGGATGGTTCTGTACGCAGCCAGCTATCACCACGCTGCCAATAATATCACCATGTGGAAGCTCTTTTTTATTTCCGAAAAGTTTTTTTTCATATGGAATTACTTTAAAAAGCTGTTCTCTCGTTAATGCTTCCCACCCGTTCTCATCTGTAGTTTTTGAAACATGTATCAGTACCCTTTGTCCGATGTACTTCTGAGGACACCTCCACGTTCTATTCTCGATGTCTTTGATACCGTGAGCGATTAGGCTCGCCCACGGCTGTTTGATGGATATTGCTTTCATGGCTTCAATCCTCCAGTAAATCTAAGATACGACAAAGAGTACCTTCAAGAACAGACACCCTGTCCTCCATGTCATTTCTGTAATCTTCATATTCTTGGTCCTCATAGAGTGTCTCACACCCTTCATTTTTTGATGTTGAGTACATATTCCGGAGCATACCCGTTCACTTTCCGGCAGCTTATTAGGGTATAA
>ERZ791829.630-NODE-630-length-29369-cov-6.150372_pt1 | contig 29369 bp, 37 predicted proteins | sample MGYA00510296_ERZ791829 | MGnify/ENA primary metagenome ERZ791829 (study PRJEB30046, sample SAMN00791973) | human gut metagenome | study: EMG produced TPA metagenomics assembly of the A metagenome-wide association study of gut microbiota in type 2...
ACCGCCTCGTACTTGTCAGGCGTGCGCACTTTCGACAGTACATAGGGGTCTGTGAACATGTAGAAGCTGAGCGCAGCGGCGAACGCTCTGCAATCAACGCTGAGCCGGCAGATGTCTTCGGCGGTCGGCTTCTTGATGCCGAGCCCAAGGAAGTACCCAGCGGCGAAGGTCTCAAAGTCTTTGATTTTTTGCATGCTGTCTCCAGTTGTCTTCGTAAGCACTCTCAGTGCCGAACGTGCTTGCGAAGAAGCCTCGTGGCCGGGGCTTGTGTGGGTCACCTCCCGGTGCGATCATTGGTGTTGCCAGGCTCGACAGGTTTGGCAATCCGTTAACCAACACCAGGAGGTGATTTATGGAAGTTGAAAAGAAAGAAGTTCAGAAGTCTGTTGAAGAACGTCTCGCTGAACTCGAGCAGCGCGTAAAGGCGCTTGAGGAAGCTGTCACCAAGATTCCGTTTGGGAATGAAATCATTGCCAGTGTTCGTCGTGTGACCAAGAACTGTGCTACTCGGACTGCAACTGGCCGAGTTCGCTAACCTGGTCAAGCCATGCGTTTGCTTCTTCGGCGAACTTGCGGATAAGTGAACGCATGGTGTCTATGTCGCAGTCCAAAGCACGGTTCTGCATAATCAGATCAACGATGTCATCGATGCTACGATTGATCCCGTACATTCCGTCTTCATCTCCGTATAAACGTTGTCTGAGTTCTTTACGGTCTTGCAGGTCTAATTCAATTCGCATTTTGTTTTCCTGGTTCACGTGTAAGGGCTTTGCGGAGTTCTTGCAGCTCTTCCTTCGTAAGCGTGAATTCGAACGTAGGATCTCCGCTCTTCCCGATGGAGACGTGCTCATCGTCTATGGTGAGGATGTAGTTGCCGCTGAAGAAGGTGTTCGGGGTGGGCCCTTCGAACACCGGCTTCCAAGTCGCGTCATACACCATCTGGAAGAGGTGTCCGTTCGTTAGCTGGTCACGAAGAGTCAGCTTCCTAAGCTCCTCGATTTCCTCGCAAAAGGAGTTCATCTCGTCGGTGAGCTCCTTTTTCATTCGAGCGATTTCATTGTCTGCGTGGCTAATGTTTGCGGTTATTTCGATTGAATACGGAACGCGTGCAAATGCATAACAGCGAGCCTCTACGACGAATGACCTTGTAAGTCCCTCAATCCGGCTAGCCCTGTCGCGTGTTGACAGCCCGAGATATCTCTTTTTGTCAATGTTCATTTGCTTTCTCCTGAGACATTAACCGGGTACTTCCCGGCTCATATCGCCTGACGATCACGACGTTCGGCGCTAAAAGGGTCCCGAGGTAGACTTGCCCATTCACGCAGATTTTGATCTGATCACCCAAGTGATGGACGATGTCTTCCTTGTGGCTCTTGGCGATCTCGATCATCTCCAGATAGCGTTCGTCTAAGGGTGCACCGCTCATCTCGCAAACCTGATCGAGCCATGCGTTTGCTTCTTCGCTGAACTGGCGAATGAGTGAGCGCATGGCGTGGATATCGCATCGCAAGGCGCGGTTTGCAAAAATCAAGTCGGCCATGTCGTCGATGCGGTAAATCAGAGTTCTCGCGTGGCCGTCTTCGAAATAGCGCTTCTCGAGACGTTTGATGTCATCACTTTGAAGCTGGATACGTTTGTCCATTTGGGTCTCCTATGAAAGCTGGTTCAAGCGCTCTCACCTCAATGGCGTGTCAAGTGAGGAAAGGCAAAAGCGCTTGAATCGGCTCCCTCCTTTGGTTGTAAGCTAAAGACGTCGGGACCCAGCAGTTTCGACGTTTGTTTAACCAACTCCCAAAGGAGGGAATATGAAAGATTGTTTATCTACAGAGGATCTTTATTTCTTGTCGCTGGTAATGAGCGGCGCGGTTGAGCTTGAGAAGATTGAGGTGGACAAGTCTAATCGCGGAGTGGGGATCCTTTATGTCCCGGTGCGTCGCGCTCTTGCTCGCAACCTGATGCTTCTCAGCGATCTTCGTCGTGAGGTCGCCCGTCAGGTTGAGCAGCTTGAATCCGGCCAAGATCCGTTAGCTCAGATCGACGCTGAGCAATAAGGCGTTCTTTCTCGAACAAGTCGTCGAAAACGACTTTCAGCATATTCATTAGGTGCTTAACCTTGGCCTCATCCGCATCGCAGATGAGGCCTTCGTGAATGTGATCACTTACATCCGCAAGCGCCTTCGTTATGGCTGTGACATGGGAGCATCTCAGGGATCGGCCTCGCACAAGGCCATCAAGGGCGCGCTCCAGATCAACCTTCATTTCGTATTGCTTCGAGTTCATTCAGATCTCCTTACTGTGTTTAGAAAGTCGGTCAAAGCACCCTCCCCGAAGTGCGGTTTCTCTTTCATTCGGTGAGATGGCGGGGAAGGTGCTATTCGACATGGCTTTGAATATTTGGCCATTTGTCGTTCCGTCACTTCTCGTGATCTTGACCGCGTTGAGGCAACTCTGATTCAGCGGTACCGTCCTCGTTGCAACGAAGTGGTTCCCCGCTAACGGGACAAATAACCGCGTCGAACGCCGTCCACGCGGCGGCGATTGCGTAAATCAAACGCACGTCGTCGTGCGTGGTTGGCGTTACTACCAGGCGCTTGTCGATTATTTCAACATCCATTGTTATCTCCTTTCGAAAACCCACCTAAGCCCTCTCTGTGGAAAGGGCTTAGATCGGCTTTCGATCAGGTCGCGGCTGCGCATCGTCTGCGCTCAGGCCGCTCGGTGCATCGCACTCTGCTTCGTTTCAGCTGATCCTGATCTAGCTCGTGGGGGGCGATCGTCCGTCGCCATCGAGCATCCGTCGCTTTCAGGTGGTCCCCAACCCAACCGCACTGGAAGATGCCCTCCAGCCGTCCGCTCACTTTTCATGCGCGACCTTTGCGACTACCGTTCTGAGCTGTACTGCGCGTCGCTAGACCCTTCTAGCCAAAGCTACAGCCGCTTCTCAGGCGGTCCCCGACACAGCTAAGTGCCGAGATTCGGACATCGCTGCAGTCCCTTTCTCTCGCTCCGTGCCGCCGCCGAGGCTCCTTGCTCGGGAGGGCGGGGTTTCGTCCGCGTGAGGGGGGCGCTGTAGCGCGCCGAGAGTGTTGCGGACAGCAATGCTTTCCGTAACGTTAAAGTGAGTTTACCATAGAACGGTAAAAGTGGAAAGTGCGCGGCAAATAAATGCGTAGGGATTTGGAAAGGTAGGTTTAACCTATGTCAAAACCTTGCGAAATAGGGATGCAAAAAAGCCGGGCTTAGGCCCGGCTCTTGTGGTGGAGGGGTTTGGGTTAGAGGCGCTTTAAACATAGGCCGACGTAGGCGCGGCCGACGATGGCAATGTCCTCTTCGGTGGTGTCGATAGGCTTGTAGAACTCGTTGTCTGAAAGGAGACGGAGGCCTCTGGGGGTGATCTGTACGCGCTTGACGAATAGACCGTCTCCGATGCGGATGACGTACATGCCATCGCGCCGAACCGTCTTCTCCGACACGTCGACGATTACAGAGTCGCCTTCGCACAATGTCGGCTCCATCGAGTCACCGAAGGCGGTCATGATCTGCAGTGACCGCAGGTTCGCGGTCGGGCAATAGCGCCGGATCAGTTCGATCGACACTCTGACGAACCGGATCAGGATGAGCTCTCGGTCATTCAGGAAGCCCTGACCGCAGGAGACCTCGGCGTTGATGAGCGGGATCGATACTACATCGTCCGTGATGATCGTCTGCCCCTGGGGAGCGTTGCCGTCACCATATTTGATATAGGCGGGCGTGACCTCGAAAAATTCGCACAGCTTCTCGAGACCGCTTTCGTTCGGCTCCGATGCGCCGTTCAACCAGTTCGAGATCGTGACGTGAGTCGTCCCGAGCCGACGAGCAAGCTCTCTGTTCGAAAGGCCGGACGCCTTCACGAGAGCGCCAATTCTTTCGCTAACTGCTGACATAACTCCTCCATAGTGAAAGACCATTGTAAAAGGAGATTTAACGGAAGTCTGGTAAGCTAGATTATCCTTCGTGTGGTAATATATGGTAAATTGGTTTTGCCCTTTTTTCACATGGAGGAGCTATGCGCGACACGACAGTTGCTATCGCGCTCGAGCGTTACGCGCTTCGCAAAGGATTGAAGCGTGGAGCACAAAAGGAAATTGCCGAACAGCTCGGTGTTACGCGTCAGACGGTTCGCAACTGGTGCGTTTCAAACTCTGTGAGTCCTGAGTATGTCGAGGAGTTCGCTCGTATCACTGGAGCGAAGGCTTCTGACCTTAACAAGCTGACCCGCAGAGTTTGCGAGGAGTAGCTATGAGCTTCAAGCTATCCGCGCTGGCATGGAACGTCGAGGTCGACAAGTCGGCCGACCGGCTCGTTCTGCTTGCTCTTGCTTCTAAAGCCGACGACAACGGACGGAACTGCTTTCCGTCTGTAGAGAGCATTTGCGGCCTTACGGTGCTGAACCGAAAGACCGTCTTTGCCGTGATTTCTCGCCTTGCGGATAGAGGTTTGATCACAGTGCGCAAGCGCGTGAGCACGAACTCTAATGAGTACCTGCTCCATGTTGACAGATGGACCGAAAACGGTAGTACCGAAAACGGGACGACCCAAAAAGGGGACATCCCTAAAACGGAACAACGGTCATCCCAAAAACGGAACGACGGTAGTACCGAAAACGGGACGACAGTCGTACCGAAAACGGGACACTACTCTATCAATACTCAGTCAGATACTCAGTCAACTACTCAATCAGAGAGCTTGCCCGCGCAAGCGCCGTGGGAAACCGATCATTTTGACAACACCGTCAAAAAGATCGAAAAGCCGAAGGCGACAAGAGCCAAGCCAAAGACAAGCTGCCCATTCTCTCCTGACGATCCCATCCCGCCTGAATACCTTGAGTACGCACAAGCAAAGCATCCAAGCATCAACGCTCAGGCCGAGTTCACCAAGTTCGTCAACTTCCACCTTTCCAAAGACAACCGGTACAGCAACTGGCTGGCCGCGTGGAGGTATTGGGTTGGAAACATCAAGACCTATTCGCGACAGACTCAGCGTTCAACCAACATTCGATTCGAAGGACACGACAATGACTTCTCGTGCATCTACGGTTAACCGGCTGGATAACTTGGCATCCATCATCAAAGCCAAGAAGGAGCAGGAGCGTGCTGAATACGACGCACTGCCGGAAGTGGTGATTGACTGCGCTGTTCATGGAGAGCAGCACGTCAAGGTCATGCCGGGGCAGGAGGCTGACCAGATCGAATGCCCGCTGTGCGTCGAGGAGCGCCGGCGTCGTGAGGATGTCCTCTATCACTTCAGAGACAACTCACTCAAGCTCGCTGATCTTCTCGGTGACGTCCTCTCTCCTTACTGCGAGGAGCAGACCTTCGAGAGCTTCAGAGTGACTGCGCAGGGCGATAAGCGCCCGCTTCAGCAGAAGGCCTTCAAGGCCTGCCGGCAGTTTGCTGTGCGCTTCTCTGAGCGCCTCCTGTCTGGTGACAAGGCACGCAGTCGCGTGGGCATCTTGATGCACGGGCACTTCGGCAACGGCAAGACGCACCTGGCCTCCGCCATTACGTCCGTCGTTCGTGATCAGGGCTTCAGGCCTGTCTTCCTGCGTGCGCTGACGCTGTTCAACGCTTTCCGCGGCCGGTCCGACAAGGCCAACACGCTCGCAAAACTGTTGGCCCATTGCCCGCTTCTGATCATCGATGAGCTGGGCCGCTCTACCGGCAGTGAGTTCGAGCGCAATCAGCTGATCGAGATCATCGATGCGCGCGGCTTGCTGGGCTACCCCACAATCATCATCACCAACCTCGATGGCAAGGGCTATCTCGAGCTGATGGGTGGCGCTATTGCGTCCAGGACGCAGACGCTTTTCTACCCGGTCGCGTTCGACTGGGATGACTACCGGAAGAGCCAGAACATCGCCGACATGAGCATTGAGGAGGTGTTCTGATGTCAGGACTAAATGACGAAAGAGCTGAAGCCATGAGAGACATGTTGGAACGGGGATCGGGGTCTTACATCAAAGAGGTTCTAAAAGAGTTCGATGCTTGTGTCAAGGAGGCTAGGTTTTGCGCGGAATATGCCGCGGAACACCCACCAGAGGCTAACAACGTTGGATTCGAGTGGAAGTTTAAAAAACTTCGACAGGCGGTAAACAAACTTGAGGCTGGCGTGACTGGAAGAGTGTACCCAGGCTCGTTACTTAGAGAGCTTGTTAAGTCGTCCGTGGTTGATAGAGAGGATGGGTTGGCTAATGACAAATGAAATCTATTTCAGCGTGACTGGCAGAAACGAGGGCGGCAAGCTCGTCCCGTTCCTTGGGGAAGTTCGAGTCGGTCATGAATCGGTCACAGTCTTCGGTGAGGCCGCGGGGCTTGAGGACAAACTCCGAGCCGCACTCGTTGCAATTCACTTGGCAAATGCGCTCGGAATCGCTGAGTTTGACATTCCAGCGATTCTCGAGGACTGCGCTTATGACAAGTCATCCGCCGAAGCAATGATGCGTCCCTTTGAGGGTTATTGCCCGGCGGACGACGAGAAGATCAAGACGGCTCACGCCTTCTTTACTTCAATTCGAAGTACTGGAAACCGTAGGCACCTTCTCCGGGACGTGTCCAAAACAGATCGCCCATGCGACGAGGACGAAGCTTCCCGATCGGAAGATCTGGCCGGCGAATAGCAGAGACGATCAGATCGAGGTTGCGCAGTTGTACCAGATGCTCGTTGCCGTTGATGACGCGGAATGCAAATAGTGCATCACGAATGGTGCCGTCAGTTTCGTATGAGCGCTCTCCAGGACAACGAATGAGGTAGTGGTTACCGCTCTCTGTCGTGATCTCGTAGACCGATTGGTCGTTTTCAGGAACTTCAAATTTAAACATTGAATTTCTCCGTGGTTTGGTTGAAAGGATGTGCTGGGGAGCACTGATCAATCATTCCACGGAGACCGATAAAAGGGAAGAGGAGTTTGTTAAATGACGAATGGAGTAATCCACGACTCCGACTGCGCAGTCCACAACGAGCCCGCTTATCCGGCAGGCCCGTGTGACTGCGGAGCCGAGGCTAAAGCTCAGCGTAGATATCTGAGATTCCTTTATCTCCGGGCTTGTACCCGGCTGGCGCGACTTCGAAACGAATTCCGGTATCGACTAGCGCTTGTATGTCTGAAGCACGGTAAAGCGTCCAAAACGGAACGGACCGTCCTGACCGGCTACCGCCTTCTGTTTGGTATCCGCGAAGCACGAGGTTTTTGGCGCTGCTTAGTCCGCATGCGGCAGGCACAACAGTACGGCTGTAGCCGTGATAGGTGAATTGAACAACGTGTCGCTCCCGAATGGCTCGACACAAAACATCTCTAACCATAGATAGAAATTCCTCCGTGGGTTGGTTGAACAAAGCAGAACTTCTCAGGGCCCTGCATGTCAATCATCCCACGGGGAACCAAGGAGGTAAAGCATGGAATTACTGAGCTGCTTGGCAGGCTTCATCCTGCTTTTCGCGATGCTCGTCGCATGGGTTTTCGAGGGCGACTGGTTCGATGACTGATGAGGAAATAACCGTGAGAAAAAAGCATCTACGCGTCGTCCTACCGTGGCCGGCACATGGACTGTCACCTAATGCCAGATGCCATTGGGCGGTTAAGAGAAAGCTCGTGCTGATCGCCAGGCGCATCGCTTATGCCGAGACTCGCAGAAAGACGGACGGACGTCGTGCAGTGCCGGATGGCCGTATTGGCTATCGATGCTCGTTCTTCCCGCCCGACCGCCGTGCGCGCGACGAGGACAACTTGATCGCATCGCTCAAGTCGTCGCTCGATGGGATCGCTCAAGCACTGCGCATCGATGACAAGTGCTTTCACCTGCTCGAGCCCGCAGTTCGAGAGCCGGATCGACTGCACGGCCACGTCGAGATCGATCTCTTCTGGAGAGAGGAACACTGATGAATGACGGAAAAGAAAAACTCGGAGTCTCCGGATTCCTCCCGCCAGTGGCGTCAGCTTGCCTTGTTCGAGCTGCCGCCGACGCGCGACGAGTCGCGTGGGACAACTCGCTCAGGCGAGCAAAGATCATCGATGCCGCAATCCGAAAGGTCAAGCTCGAATATCCACGCTACTTCCGAGCACCGGATGACTGTAGCTGTGAACGACAACGGACGGGCAATCGGCGAGGATCATGTGAACGCTCGCTATTTGAACGCTGACGTAGAGCATGCGCGTCAGTTGCGGGCGCAGGGGTATACCTATCGGCAGATAAGCCAGATGCTTGATATGCCGATCAGAACGCTTCGGGACTATCTCTCTGGGCGTCGTCGATGTCAGTCTGTTGCGGGGTGGAAAACGTTTTTAAGGAGGTGGTGAGATGAAGAAAGATGATTTAAAAGATATTGCTGATGCGGATAGGATTGAAGCCTTTGTTTGGACATACATCATCGAGCCAGATGCGCTCAAGGTGGCTCATAAACTGAAGTTGAGGCTTCGTAAAAAGGAACCTGCCGAAGGGTACTACGTGTACCTGCTCATCGATTCTCGTGATAAAAAAATCTTTTACGTCGGGAAGGGCAAGGGGAAAAGGATGCATGCGCACGTTGTTGAGACGACGCACGGTCGCATCGCAAACTCAGTCAAGAGTGACAAGATCAATGAGATTCTTGCGGCTGGTGCAGAGGTTCTGGAGCGTGTGATCTTTACGACTAAAAGGGAGTCGGTTGCATTTACCGTCGAAAGATTCTTGATCGATAGATTGAAGGAACACGGGTTGACAAACATTGTCAGAGGAGTTGTGACGAACAATCAGGCAAGGGTACGAGAGCTGGAGCATCGTCTCAAGCATATGAAATCTCGGGACGAATGGATCTATGGACGTCATCCGGCGTATGTCGTTGACTTTGCAATAACCAGCTTTGGATCGCTCGAAAATCTCTACGACTGGATGGTGACGCAGCACATGGAATTGTTGGAGGCATACCGGAATGAATCCTGAAAACCTTAAACCGAACTCCGAGCGAACTCCGAGTGAGCGGAAAAAACTGGCCTCCAAAGCGGGGCGCGCTTCTGGTGCGTCACGACGTCGCAGAAAGACGTTCAAAGAGTTGCTTGAGGTTGCGCTTTCCATGCCTTCGGTAGAGGGTAATACGAATGCGGAACAAATCGTAATGGGGATGATTGAAGCCGCGCAGTCTGGTGACACTAAAGCCTTCATAGCGATTCGTGACACGGTTGGGGAGAAACCGATCGATCGAGATGACAAGGACGAAACGATTGGAGCGCTTGCCGGCGCTCTTCTGGGGGTCATCAATGCAGGCAAGTGACTTTGATCTTACGACGAAGAGCGGTGTATTCCAGGCAATGGTGCAAGTCGCGGCCCGTTGTTCGAAGGATCCGCTGCGCTTTGTGCGGTGTGCGTTCCCTTGGGGAAAGGGAATGTTGGAGGGTATGAGCGGTCCCGACGTTTGGCAGGAGGAGCTTCTGTCTGAGATCGGTCAACGCCTGAATGCAGGTGAAAGTGCCGCCGACGTCATCAGGATGGCTGTCGCATCAGGCCACGGCATTGGCAAGTCTACGACTGTCTCGTGGCTGATCTTGTGGGCTATATGCACCTATCCTGATACCCGTGGTGTGGTGACGGCCAATACCGATACACAGCTGAGGACGAAGACATGGGCCGAACTGGCGAAGTGGTACAACCTGTGCCTCTTCAAGGACTGGTTCCAATTCACGGCGACGAGCATCTTCTCCAAACAGCCGGGCCACGACAAGACATGGCGCATCGATGCCATTCCATGGAGCGAGTCAAACCCCGAAGCATTCGCCGGCCTGCACAACCAGGGCAAGCGAATCCTCGTCGTTTTCGACGAAGCCTCGTCCATTGCCGACATCATTTGGGAAGTCGTGGAGGGTGCCGTGACTGACCGAGATACGCAAATCATTTGGACGGCGTTCGGGAATCCGACACGATCAGTCGGCCGGTTCTTTGACTGCTTCGGTCGGCATCGTCATCGCTGGTGGCACAAACACATTGACTCACGTACCGTCGGCATCTCGAACAAGGCATTGCTCAAGCAGTGGGAAGAGGACTATGGCGAGGACTCGGACTTCTTCAAGGTCCGCGTTCGCGGCATCTTCCCATCGACATCCTCGATGCAGTTCATTCCTCGTGACATCGTCCAGGCCGCGATGGACCGCCCGATGGGGGTTGTCAACTATGCGCAGACGGTAGCGATCATCGGCGTCGACGTGGCGCGCTTTGGCGATGACGCATCGGTCATCTGGACCCGCTTCGCTTTGGACGGGCGCTCCATCGCAAAGCAGAAGTACCATGGCCTCGATGGGCATGACCTCGGCGCGAAGGTGGCAGAGCACTACAACCATCTGCGCAAGATGGGCGTGCGCAAGATCGTCATCAATGTCGATACGGGAGGCGTTGGTGCATCACCTGTCGACTGGCTTCGTCACAACGGGTATCCCGTCAATGCGATCAACTTCGGAGCTGGCGCGGTCAATACCATGCGATACAAGAACCTGCGTGCAGAGATGTGGGGCCGCATGAAGGCATGGATTGCGCAGGGCGGCTGCTTGCCTCAGGATGCCGACCTCGAGACCGATCTGACCGGCGTCGAGTACGGCTACACGCCGACGAATCAAATCCTGCTCGAGAAGAAAGAGGACATGAAGAAGCGCGGCATGGCGTCGCCTGACAATGCAGACGCGCTGGCGCTCACGTTCGCCGTCCGCATGAACGAATACATAGACAACCCGACGCCGCCGGCTGGAAGGAGACGTCAGGAGATCAGAAGTAGAGACCCATATAGATAAACAAAGAACCTAGGAGTCCAGCGATTGGTAAAGTCCATTAAGTTTTTGTAATGCTTCAGGCGGCATGGACGAAGCCATAGTAATGAGGAGATTACTTTTTTCTGTGCTGGTCAAGATTTGGTTTTGGAGAATGAGTTTTGTGAGAACATCGCCAATGACTCCGTAATGGATAAGGGTGGAATCATTGAGCATGATTTTGTAGCCGTTTTCTGCTAGGTCATGCGCGTAAGCCAGTGTATAAAGCACAAGCGTAGAACAGAGAACGTCTCTGTTGGCTATGCTCATGATTTTTTTATGAACACCTGAGTCATTAAAAAATAAACATTCAGCTGAGGAACAAACCGATGTCATTTCTATTTTGATTGACTGATTAACTCCAGGCTGTTTGAAAAGTAAAAGAAGAAAAGGTTGGTTTAAAGCTTTATCAATTTGTCTAGTTAAATAAAACCGATAGCCAAGGTAATAGAGAAAAAACGAAACTACAGCGAAGATACCGAAATAAGCCCATTCCATGGTTAGTGCGCGTGTGTGTTTGTTGATGATGGAGTATGAATGCACAAAGGAGCATCCGATGACCATAAGTATCCAACGAATCACCTGCCGAGAGGCTTGGGAAAATCCCGCGTGGCCGAAGATCGTAAAGGAGTACGGAGAGGACGTGCGATATCCGGACCTCGAGCCTGACCCTGACTATCAAGAGTATCTGTGGCTTGAGATCAAGGGGACGTTGCACAGTGTCGGCGCTTTTGACGGTGACCGCCTGGTCGGCTTCGTCAACTACGTCACGACAACCATTCCGCACTTCAAGGCCAAAAGGCTTGCGTCGTCGGAGTCTCTGTGGGTCGACCTCGATTACCGAAAGGGTGGCGTCGGTCGGGCCCTGATTGAGGCTGCAGAGCGCTTCGCCAAGGAAGACGGGTGCTACGGCTTCTACTGGGGTGTGAAAAAGGGGACGCGTGCCGAACAGCTCTTTGAAAAGGTCGCGACACCGATGAACACTCTCTTTTGGAAAAAGCTATGAGTGAGCTGGCGCTAGTCACAGACCTGCCCGCGTGCACTCCAGAGGATCTCGACGAGACGATGAAGATGCGGGCTGCTGTTGCAGAGATGCCACAGTATGACTTTCCTACCGAGCACTTCTTTCATGGCGGCATGTACGTCCGAACTGTCAAGATGCCGGCCAGCTCAATCCTGTGTGGTGCTGTCATCAAGGTGCCGACGCTCGTCACCGTCGCTGGTGACTGCATTGTCAAGGTCGGTGAGGATGCCCGAGAGATTGTTGGCTATGCCGTGCTTCGCGGAGCGCCGGGCAGATCGCAAATCTTCATTGCGCGGGCAGAGACGTACATCACGATGTCCTTCCCTTCAAAAGCCAAAACGCTTGAGGAGGCGGAGGAAGAATTTACGGACGAATTTGATCAACTCATGTCAAGGAGAAGCCAATGTCTGGCGGAGTAACAGGTGCAATCATCGCGGGCGGTGCCATCGCGGCGGCAAGTGCTGCCGCTTCCGTCTATTCGAGCAACAAACAGGCGAAGGCCCAAGAGGCCGCGTCCAAGCGTGCAGAGCAGCAAGCAAAGGAGCAGGCGGCCCAGCAGCGCCAACAGCAGCGCAAGCAGGAGGGTAGCTCTGCAAATGTAGGTTCTATCCTCGAGCAGAATATGAATTCTGGCTTGAGCGGTGGATCGACGCTTCTCACGGGGGCGGGCGGTGTTGGCGACCTTAACCTTGGTGCTGGCGGAAAACTGGGGTAAGCCATGAAGGATAAGGACTTGCGTGAGCGTGTCCTTCGCAGGTGGGAGCGGCTGAAGGTAGAGCGTGAGCCCTATGTCTCTCAGTGGCTCGAGATCAGTCGCCACATCACGCCTGCGTCTGGCCGCTTCCTGTACACCAAATCAAAGACGAACGAGGGGCGGGACCGCTGGAATCGCATCTATGACTCGACGGCGGTCCGCGCTGCGAACATTCTGCAGGCCGGTCTAATGTCCGGCATGACGGACCCGTCGTCGCAGTGGTTCTCGTTGACGACTGGCTCTCCTGATCTCGATGAGTCGCACGCCGTGAAGGTCTGGCTTGATGATGTCCAGCGCATCATGGAGATGGCCTTCACTCAGACGAACATCTATCAGGCCTTGCAGCACACATGGCGAGAGGTCGGCGTCTTCGGCGTGGCGGCCTTTGTCATCGTCGAGGACCCCGTCTACAGCTTCGTGGCGCATCCTCTCGTGTGCGGTGAGTATTGCATCGGGTGTGACTTCCGAGGCCGCCCCGACACGCTCTATCGTCGCTTCACGATGACGGCGGGGCAGCTCGTCTCTCGCTACGGACGGGACCGCGTGTCTCGCGCAGTTCTGACCAACTACGACGAGGGGAAGGTAGATGAGCCCTTCGTCTGCATTCACGCCATAGAGCCACGCTTCGACCGCGATCCAAGCAAGCTCGACAACCGAAACATGCCGTGGAGGTCTGTCGTCATTCAGGTCGATCATGATGAGGATGCATCAGGCGTCCTTGATGAGTCCGGCTACCGCGATTTCCCTGCTGTCGTTGGACGGTGGGGCGCATCGGCCTCTGACGTCTACTCGGAAGAAGCGCCGGGCATGATGGCAATCGGCGACGCGCTTCAACTCAATCACCATCAGGTGCAGAAGGGCAATGCGGTCGACTACATGGTTAATCCGCCGCTCATCATGCCGGCAGACGCTCGAGACAACGAGGTCGACTTCCTGCCTGGCGGACGAAGCTACATTGACAACCCGGGGGCGGGCAATCAGGTGCAGCCTGCTTTCGCGGTGAACCTGCCGCTCGGAGATCTGCGCGAAGACATTGCCGACGTTCGCAATCGAATCAACTCGGCCTTCAACGTTGACCTCTTCATGATGATCGCGAATGCCGGTCATGGGCAGATGACGGCTACCGAGGTGGCCGAGCGTCACGAGGAAAAGCTGATGATGCTCGGGCCCGTGCTCTCTCGTCTCAACGAGGAGGTCTTGCGTCCGCTCATCGAGCGATGCTTTGACATCCTCGCGCGTCAGGGCCAGCTTCCGCCGCCTCCTGAAGAGCTCCGAGGGCAGAAGCTGTCGGTCGAGTACACGTCCATGCTGGCGCGCTCTCAACGCGCGATCCGTGCCAACAGCCTCGACCAGTTCGTGAGTCGCGTCATGCAGGCAGCTCAGGTCAATCCGAACATCCTGCAGAAGCTCAATGCGTTCAATCTCGTTGACGAGTATGCGGACTACTTCTCTGTTGCTCCGTCCGTCGTCGTTCCAACCGATGAGGCGCAGGCGGCGATTGAACAGCAACAGCAGGCCCAGCAACAGCAGGCGCAGGCCGAACAGATGCAGCAGTCTGCTGACGCCCTTGCGAAGCTCGGCCGTGTTCCGTCTGACGATTCCACGATGGCCGGCAAGGCCGTCAGGGGACTCGCGGCAATGGCGCAGCAGTAAGTGCGCGTGTGAAGTATGACGACTGACATCATGACACCTGAGCGCGATCCCTTCCGCAGGGAGGAGGTCGAGGCTCGAGAAGAGGAGAGGATAAGGCTGCAGAAGATCGCCAATGCGCTGAAGGCCGTACTGGCCACGCGCGACGGACGCATCGTTCTGTGGCAGCTCCTTTCCGACACGGGCATCTACCGAAACAGCTTTGATCGTGACATCGCCGTGATGGCCTTCAATGAGGGCCAGCGCAATGTCGGGCTGAAGCTCCTTGATCGAATCATGTCGGTGGATGCGAATGCTTACAGGTTAATGCAGGACGAAGCGAATGGAAGCGACTGAACAGACTCCGACCGGTGGTGAGGGCACTGCGCCCGCTCCTGCCGCACAAGAGTCCGACACGAATGCAGGCACTTTGCTGACGTCTGCCGAAAGCAACGAGGGTAAGCAGCAGGCCGAGCCGCAGGAAGGCGGCAACGGTGAGGCTGGCGAAGCCGGTGCTGAAGGTCAGGCAGAAGGCGAAGAGGGTGCCGAGAAAGAGGAGGGCGAAGGCGAGAAGCAGGGTGCTCCCGAGAAGTACGAGGACTTCAAGATGCCTGAAGGTACCGAGCTCGATGCGGAAGTCGGCACGGCCTTTCAAGGCGTGGCGAAGGAGCTCAATCTCAGTCAGGATCAGGCGCAAGGGTTCCTCGACAAGATGGCTCCCGTGCTTCAGAAGCGCTCAGCCGAACGAATCGCAGAGATCTCGAGTGAGTGGATGGAACAGTCGAAAGCCGACAAGGAGTTCGGTGGCCAGAAGCTCACGCAGTCGCTCTCTGACATCGCTCGTCTTCGCGACACCTTCGCACGTAACGCCGACGGAAAGATCGACGCGGACATTCAGGAGTTCCTGAGCTCTCCGATGGGCAACCATCCGGGCGCTTTGCGACTGCTGAGCCGCATCGGACGCGCTTTCGGCGAGGCGAAGTACCCCGGTGGCGGATCTGCCGAAGACGGACGATATACCGCCGAGCAGTTTTACCAAGACGCAATGAAAGGAGGCAAGTAAATGCCGAATGTTGTGACTGACTCGAATCCGATCACTCTGGCGGACTTCGAAGGTCTTACCAGCGATAAGCCGGTGCGCCAGCTTATCCACACCATCAGAGATTACAACGGCTTCTTTGACCAGGCTGTCATCCAGCGTGGCAATGACGGCTTCGGTGACCGCGGCAAGGTCGTGACGTCCTATCCCGAGGGGCAGGTGCGTGCATTCAACGAAGGTTGGGATGCTGAGCGCGTGACGGGTGCGGACGTTCGCTACGCTGCCGCCATGGTCCGCTCCAGGTCCGAGGTGGACAAGTCCCTTCTCGACACCCGAAAGCCCAATGAGCGTGCCGCTTTCAGGCTTCGTACTGACGAAGGCTTCATGCGTGGCCTCTCCCGATCCGTGCTCAAGAAGGTGCTCTATGGCGACAGCAACCTCGAGACGCGCGACCCCAACGGCATCTTCAACATCGTGTCCCCGACGAACGAGGCTTTTGCCGATCGAATCATCGATGCCAAGGGTACGACGGCCAATGCTCAGACGGACATCCTTCTCATCAATTGGGATCCTGCCAGCACCTATCTGTTCTATCCGGAGAACGGCTCGAGCGCCGGTCTCTCCGTGGAAAACATGGGTGAGCAGTACGCCTTTGACGCCAATGGCAAGCGCTTCCGTGCGGAAATTACCGAGTTCGCATGGGACGTCGGCGTCGCAATGTACGATCCGCAGCGCGTCGTTCGCATCGCCAACATCGACTCTACGAAGCTGACAAAGAAGAACACGACGGGCCCTGACCTCCTCGATCTGATGATTGATGCTCTTGAGCGCCTGCCTGACGAGCAGCAGGGACGTGTCGCCTTCTACATGAACGACAACACTCGCTCGTTCCTGGCTCGCCAGATCCTGAACAAGGACAACGTCCTGTTGTCTCAGGAAGAGGTGGCAGGTCGCAAGTGCATGACCTTCCGCGGCGTCCCGATTCACCGCCTTGGCACGGACATTATGTCCAACAAGGGCGCTGTCCTGAAGTTCTCCTAAGGAGGAAAAGATCATGATTGACATCAAGCTCGCCTTCTGTGAAAAGGCTGACGCGAAGACTGCAATCACGTCCAATGTGATTGACTTCCTCCAGAAGGCTCCGACGACGGGCCTCAATGATCGACCGCTCTATGTGGTCTGCAAGTTCCCGACGGCTCTTGTGGGCACCTCTATCGTCATCGCGATCGAGGACTCCGACGACAACAGCTCGTTCAAGCCTGTCGTTCAGACCGGTACTCTTGTACCTGCCGACACGAAGAAGGGGATTGCCCTTCCGATGCCGATCAAGCATCGACGATACGTTCGTCTCACGACGACGCCTACCTCTATTACGGGCGGCACGATGACGGCGTATCTGAGCGACGTCATCGAGGTCCCGACGACGTACAAGGTCGAGGGCATTGAGTTCCTGCCGGGCGCTGCCGCCTGACGCATGAACAGCTGAAAATTCTTTCAGGAGGCGGGGCGGAAAACGTCCCGCTTTTTCTTTATGGCAACTGCTGTAGACATCTGCAACCTTGCGCTAGGAATGCTGGGCGACTCTGGCGATGTGACATCCATCACGCCGCCGGACGGATCGCCTCAGGCCGGCCACTGCGCTCGGTGGTATCCGCTTGCTCTTCGCAAACTCTACGAGGAGCACGATTGGTCTTTTGCGATTCGGCGCTCACGAGGCGTCGAGCTCTCGAACGTAGACGAGGATCTCTATGAGTGGAAGCACGGCTATCTCCTGCCGTCCGACTGCGTGCGTCTGCTTCGCGTATCTGAAGTCGGCAAGGAAGGGTTGCCGCTTGACTTTGAGGTCGAGCTCTATGAGTCGAACTCGGGCCGTGCAGTCTTCATGAATGCGACGAATGTCGTGCTGACATATGTCTCCTATGTAGACACGGCAACGGTATTCCCGACATACTTTGTGCAGGCTCTGGTGATCCTTCTTGCGTCCTTTCTTGTTGGCCCCGTCAAGCGCTCGGATAGTTCGAGCGACGCGGCTGTTCGTCTCCTGCAGCAGTATGAGGCTGCGCTTTCTCGAGCCAAAACGGTTGATTCGAAGATGTCTGTTCATCGTCGTCGCGATGAGTGGCCGTTGCCGTCCGGCTTGCGTGCGAGGGTAATCTGATGGCAATTCGACAATATCAACGCGCCTTCAACGGCGGAGAGGTCTCTCCCTCGATGTTCGCCCGCATCGATGACGGCAAGTACCAGACCGGCATGGCGCTGTGCAAGAACTTCCTGATCGAGCCGCAGGGACCGATTGTGACGCGGCCGGGCTTCAAGTATGTCAATCACACAAAGCATGCCGGCAAGAAAGCTAGGCTCATTCCGTTCAACTTCTCGATCACTCAGACCATGGTGCTCGAGTTCGGCGAGAAGTATGTGCGCTTCCACACGCAAGGGAAGACCGTTATCTCTAACGAAGGAAAGCCCTACGAGATCTCGACGCCGTACCTTGAGGCAGATCTCTTTGATATCCATTACGTCCAGTCGGCTGACGTGATGACGCTTGTTCATCCGAACTATCCGCCGAAGGAACTTCGACGCTATGGCGCGACAGATTGGCGTCTTGTTGACATTAAGTTCGGCTCGTCATTGGCAACGCCGACGGGGTTGTCTGCAGAACAGACGATCAACAAGGACGTGACGAATCCAACTGATTACAAGAGGACTTATGCGGTTACGGCCTTGCTGGAAGACGGCACTCAGGAGTCCGAGCGTTCGGAGTTCGTAACGCTCGATTGCAACCCGTACGGAGATGGATCGTACAACACCATTACCTGGAATGCCGTGAGCGGAGCAGGACTCTACCGCGTCTACCGTGATCAAGGTGGCGTTTGGGCGTATGTCGGCCAGACTGATCGAACCACGATCATTGATGAAAACATCACGCCTGATGCGTCCATTACGCCTCCGAGATATGACGATGCATTCAAGGACAAAGACTATCCGGGGGCGGTTTCCTATTTTGAGCAACGCCGGTGGTTCGGCGGCACGATAAATCGTCCGAATAATCTGTGGGCTACGCGTCCTGGGACTGAGGCTGATATGTCCTTTTCTCTTCCGTCTCAGACAGATGACCGCATTGCTGTTCGCGTGGCTGCGCGTGAGGCGAACAGGATCCTTCACATCGTTCCGCTTGCACAGCTCATGCTCCTCACTGGCGCTGCCGAGTGGCGCGTGTCGCCTCTCAATTCGGACGCCATTACGCCTGAGTCAATGTCGGTTCGACCCCAGTCATATGTGGGCGCGTCCAATGTGCAGCCTCTCGTCATCGGATCGAGCATGATCTATGGTGCAGGTCGAGGCGGACATCTTCGTGAGCTTGGGTACAACTATGAGGCAGGAGGCTATATCTCAGGTGACGTGTGCCTTCGCGCGCCGCACCTCTTCGATAACTTGAAAATCGTCGACCTCGCCTACTCGAAAGCGCCGTCTCCTATTGTGTGGGCTGTCTCTTCGTCTGGAAAGATGATTGCGATGACCTACGTGCCTGAACAGCAAGTCGGCGGTTTCTCTACTGTTGAGACTGCTGGCTCTATCGAGTCTGTGTGCGTCGTCGCCGAGGGCGATGAGGACATCTGCTACGTTGAAGTACTTCGCACGATCGGTGGGAAACCCGTGCGCTTCGTAGAGCGCATGTCGGAGCGCCAGTACTCTGAGCTAAAGGAGTGCATCTTCGTTGACTGTGCCGGCACATACCGTGGTGAGGCCAGGACAGAGATTGCGGGGCTCTCGTGGCTCGAGGGAGAAACCGTGAACATTCTTGCTGATGGTGCGGTGGAGCCGCCTCAGGTCGTCAAGGATGGAAAGATTACGCTCACCTATCCTGCCGAAGTCGTTCATGTGGGATTGCCATTCACGGCGGACATGAAGACGCTGCCGGTGGCTATGGCTTTGCAGGATGGCTCTTATGGCTCAGGCCACAAGAAGAACGTTCGCGAGGTCTTCTTTCGCGTGGTCAATTCATCCGGCACTCAAGCGGGGCCGTCGTTCGATAAGCTTGCTGAATACCCTGCACGATCGACAGAGTTTGCTGGCAGTGCACCTGATCCGATTACTGACGAAGTCGGATTCCAAATCCAGCCGCAATGGTCGCAGGGCGGGCAAGTCTGCGTTCGGCAGAAATACCCGTTGCCACTGAGAATCGTGAGCATGACAACGGTTCTCGAGCTCTCGTGATCGTGCGCGTGTAGGTAGATAGGCCCTCTAAGGTGTAGGCATCTTAGAGGGTTTTTCTATGGCTACAAACTCGGCTCAATTCGGATACGGGATGCTCATCGCGCAGGGCATCGCAAACACCATTACAGCGCTAGGGTCATTCGGGATTTCCAAACATTCGAATGCGGCCGCGCAGGCTCAGGCCAATATCGCACGCATCAATGCACAGATGATGGAGCGCCAGTATCAAGCAACTTTGCGTGCGTCCGAGAAGGCGATTGTGTCAAAAACGATGGCTGCTGGGCAGGTCAAGTCTGCTCAGCGCGCGGCTCTTGCTGCCAACGGCATCGCAGTCGGCGAAGGTAGCGCTGCCGAAATGCAAGCGTCCACTGACATCGTCAAGGAGATGGACGTCAATCAGATTAAGTCGAACGCACTTGCTGAGGCGTGGGGCTATCGATGGAAGGGCGTCAGCTACGAAGCTCAGGCGCTTCAGTCCGAGGCTCAGAAGGTCAACAAGTGGGACAAGTTCGGTACGACACTGTTGGGTGGTGCATCTCAAGTTGCCAGCAACTACATGCTCATGGGCGCTTCCGGGATGTTTGACACGAGCAAAAGCAGTGGTGGATGGAACTACCCGGACATTGCGTCCAGCTACAAGAAGACGATGATCGGAGGGTACTAAATGCCAATGGTTCCGACTTTTCAGGGCGGCCTGCCCAAGGTGCAGGACTCGGGTAACTCTGGGTTCTCGCCTATCAGCGTGCCTCAGGATCGCACGGACTATGACGCCGTTATGAAGAAGGCGCTCATGCCTGTGCAGGAGTGGGCCAACTCTGCGGTCAAGGCGCTAGACGTTCAGCGCGCCCGTGTCATCAAGGCCGAAAGCGACGATGCTGAGCGCGAGGTGATGAGTGCGATCGACGCCCATCTCAACAATCCAGAGACCGGCTATCTCACAAAGATGGGCCGCAATGCAATGGATGATTACCAGCCCGCAATGGAGGCGATGACTCGTGACGTCAACGCGATTGTCGGCAAGTTGTCTCCGCAAGCACGTGAGGCTGTACAGTCCCGTGTCTATGACCGCATGCAGTCTGCTCAAAGTCAGGCTCAGCGATGGAACGCAAGCCAGACGAGGCACTACCAGATGCAGTCGTCCAAGTCCCGCATCGAGTCGCTCATCGGTGACGCGCAGAACCACTATGCCGATCCGGACTACCTCGCGAAAACCTACGCGTCGGTTGCGGACGAGTGCGGCTATCTGGGCGGCCTGATGGGCTACGACGAAGCGACGATCAATCAGATGGTTTCGGAGAGCAAGGACAAGGTACAGGCGGGTCGCTTCGCTACGTGGGCGCAGGATGATCCTGTGAGTGCCCTCGGCGCATTGATGTCCTCTCCGAAGGACGCGATGGGCGCGGACACTCGTCGCAGGCTCGAGGGCTCGATCTGGCAGCAGGCCAAGGGCCTTCTCGCGGCGCAGTTGGCCGCAGGGCATCCGCTCACTGGCGACAAGTCCGAACTGTGGCACGCGATCAGGTCCGAACGCACGGGCATCGCGCTTGTCGACGCTCTGCCGCTTGCCCGCCGAGCCGAGCTTTTCTCTGCCGTCTGGACGAAGCAGAAGGAAGCGCAGTCCTCCTCGAGGCAGGATCTGATGGCTCAGGAGAAAAACTCTCTTGCGCTGATCTCCGAAACTGGCGCAGATTCGGAAATGCTCGGTCGCGATCAGTACGTGGCCGCATATGGCGAGTCCGAAGGCGGTCGCAGGTACGAGACGTACATGGCTACTGCCGAGACGGTCGCTGCTATCCACGGCTTCCGCACGATGCCCGTCGAGGCGATGGATGCGGTGATCGAGGCCGCCGCTCCCGTGCGTGGTTCGGAGGACTATGCCGACCAGGTCAAGCGCCGCGACTCGCTCATCAAGGCGCGCGACGAGGTCACGAAGATGAGGAAGGCCGACCCCGTGGCCTACGCTTCGGCGACTGGTGATTTCGGCGTCAAGGAAATCAACTTTGACGACGCCAACTCCCTCCTCAGTCAGGTCGCCTCGCGCGCACAGAGCGCAGAGGATCGAGCTCGAGCCTACGGCACTGAGGCGAAGATCTTCAGTGCGCCCGAACTGTCGCAACTCAGGACGCGTCTCGATGGGCTTGACGCTCGAGAAAAGGCGACTTTGCTGGCACAGATCGCGGCGGCCTCCGGCGACGAGGGCGTGAGCGTCGTTCGTCGTCAGATCGGCGACAAGTACGAGACGGGCTTCCTGCTCGCTGCGGATCCCGCGATGCGCGCCTCTGGCACTGCAGAGGCGTACTTCCTCGGAAAGGCGGGCATTGCCGAGAAGCAGTTGAAAGTGGGCATCGTCACGGCTCCGAGTACGGGCGTCCCGCTTCGTGCCGAAAAGCTCAACGGCCTGATCGACAATCCCGCCGTCCGCGAACGGGTGCTTGACTCGATCACTGCCGTTGCCGCCGGCAAGGTGATGGCGGGCGAGTCTTCTGGCACGGCGATGGATCAGGCGATGATGGAAATTGTCGGCGACATTCAGGAACACAACGGCTACAAGGTCGCGCTCAAGGGCGGCATGAGCCTGAGCGACCTGGAGAACGCCGTGCGCAGCAATGTGCGCAACTTTGAGCGCCTCAAGGGCGTTGTGGCCAAGCTACCCGACGGCACGCCTCTGACGGGCCAGGAGGTCGCCAAGATCCTGCCGACCGCTCGACTGAGGATGTCTTCGACGGGCGTCGATAACGATTTCGATGTCGTTCTGGCCAATGGGCAGAAGCTCATTCAGGCCGACGGCGCTCCCTTCACTATCCGCGTTGTGAGCTTTGCAAGATGATTTTTCTGAGAGAGTATTCGGAGGAGCTTCCGACCGCTCCGGTCACGTCGCCTGTGCCGTCGGTGACGGTCGAGCCCGAGAAGCAGGAGCCGAGCTGGTACACGGGGATGGGCGACGCTCTCTGGCAGGGCGCATACGCAGCCTACCTTGAAAACCAGTCTGCGCTGAAGGGTGTCGTTTCGTCTGCGGGCTTTGGCGACGATGAGTACCGCGCGTGGCTTGACGCGACGGCTGCCGAGAACCGCCGCCTCGTGCGTGACGAGTACACGCCCGATCCCGACAAGACGAGCATGGCTGCGCAGGTCCTCTACGGCGTTTCCAACGGCTTGACGAAGTACGGCATGGCCGCCGCCGTTGGCACGGCTACGGGTCCCGCGTCGCTCGCCGTGACGCCCGTCGTCTTCGGCGCTTCGGTCGGTATTGCAGAGGCGCAGAAGCTCAAGGACGAGGGCGTAGACGAAGAGACTGCGCGAAAGGCGGGCATGACGTCGGCGGCAATGAACGCCTTCTGGGGTGGCGTGCCTGGCGCGTTCGGACGAAGCATCAAGGCGAAAGTGCTCACGGGCGCGGGGCTTGGTGCTTTCACGTCGTACAACGAGATGGGCGCGATCAAGGCGATCCTCGAGAACGCGGACTACTCTAAGCTCGCGCTCAAGTACGACCCGACCGATCCTGTCGGCATGGGCGTCAATGCCCTTGTCGGCGGCCTCATGGGCCCCATGTCGGGCGGCGTCTCGTGGAGGGCTCGAGGCTCGAGGTCGGCGCAGGCCGCACAGGCTCCGGGGGTCGACGCGCCCGGATTGACGGATGTGGACGTCGAGGACGCTGCACGCTACCGCGCGACGCAGATTGCCGCAGAGGCAAACCTCCCTGTCGACCACAACAACGTTGAGCAGGTGCGTGAGGCTCACCGGGCAGAGGCGACCGCGCGCGAACAGATCGACTCCGGCAAGACCGTCCGTGTGAGCGAGAAGGCCGTGGATCCTGAGGTGATTCAGGAGATTCGCGAGAAGTCTCTGGCGAAGTTGGCCGCGCAGTCAAAGCGTGACGGCGCGATTCTGCAGAACCGCGATCGCTCCTCGAAGGAAAGCGTGGCGCAGATGCGAGAGATTGCCGCGCACCCTGACTATCTTCGCGTCTCGATTAGCAACAGCCTGTCAGACGGCGCGCCTGTTGTGACGGATTGGGCGGATATCCCCGACATTCAACGCGGCACTGCTGTGACGCTTGTGGACGGCACTGGAGCGCGCTACGACAGTCAGTACGTCGTGGTGGATGCCGACATGGTCATCACGTCCAACGACATCAACGGTCAGCCGAACAACCTGTACGGAGTCGAGGGCGTGGACGCGGCATATGCTATTGCTGGTAATGGGCGCGTGACGGCGCTCAATCACGCGTATGACCTTGGCACGGCAGATACGTACAAGAAAGAGCTAATGCTGGACGCGGCACGACATGGCGTGGATCCTGATGTCATTGCGGAGATGCAGAAGCCGATCCTTGTGCGCGTGGTCGACAAGGAAAAGCTACCCGTCGACATTGCCGATAGGACAAACACCCGTACGACTGCCGAGATGAGCATGGTCGAACAGGCAATCAATGATGCGCAACGCATCGACCTGGCATCGCTCAAGTTCACAGAGGACGGAAACGTTTCTCTCGATACGATCTCTCAGTTCGTGCAGCTCATGCCCGCATCTGAGCGCAATCGGTTGGTCGTCAACGGCGTTCCAACGGCAGAAGCAAATGCGCGTTTGGACGCTGCGATTTTTCAGTCTGTGTACAAGACACCTGGCTTGACAGGGCTTCTGGATGCAGGCAAGGCTCCAGCCGGAGTGTCGACCATGTTGCGCGCCTATCGAGCGCTCGCGCCTAAGTTACTCGATCTTGATGGCACTGGCGACCTTGACGTTCGTACCGCCATGGCTGAGGTGCTCAATGAGTTCGTTTCCACACGTGCAAACGGACAGAAGCTGTCCGTGTCAGAGCTTGCCGCTCAGAAGACGACTACACGGTCTCCGATGGCGCAGGCCTACCTCGACTACTTTGCGAAGGTCGACAAGGAGGGCGGAGGTTACAAGCGGATTGTGGATGACATCTCGTCCAGCGCAGTCTTGATCCGGAAGAACCGCGCGATGGCCGAGGCCGACGCTGCGTCTGGCGGCACCTCGATGTTTGGCGACGTAACGACGCTCTCTCAGCTTGATGTGATGCGAGACTTCTCACACCGAACAGGGGTTGAAATCGACGAGGGGCAATTCATCAAGACGGATAGCCTTGCAGGAGCTGTTCAGTTTGAGGCCGAACGGCGTGGGCAAGCTTTGCGAGATGCCATTGACTATGCGATGCGCAAGGAAGGTATGGCTCCTATTTCAGCTCCGAAGCCTTTCAAGTTAGTTGAAGTTGGGCGTGATGGAGATAAAGTTCATCGCGTTTTTGGCCTCGATGGGAAGCCCGATCTTATGGTGATGCCCGAGGGGGTTGATGGTGTTTTGCCGCTCCCGGTACGACTGCAGGAAGGTACGCTTAACGGCGACCACATTCGCAAGCACGAGAAGGAGCTTCAACAGGCTGGTTATTCAAATGTTGAACACGCACTTTACGATGTTGTGAGGAATTGGGCGTGGGTGTCCAAAGGAACGAAGGCTGACAGTTTGCGCATTGTTCGTCCCATTGTTGTTGATGAGAAAGGGCGACTGACCCGTGCTGTAATTCAGGTTGAGTTTCAGAAGGTGGCGGGGGTTTATCGTGTTGGGTCAGTGTTCTATAGCAAGCAACCTATAGAAAAAGAAACCCTGTTGCTTGATCGTCAGACTCACGACCGTGGCCTCCTCTCGTTACACAAAGGGCAACCTCAGGACTGGCATCCACCCGCGACTTCAGTCGGCAGCAACAGGGATTCAGGAGCTACGATAGCTGATCGTCAGGCTCACGACCGTGGCCACACCTCAAAGGATGTCTGGCACCCACTCTCGCCTTCAGTAGAAACTACCGCATCTCTTGATAAAAGTATCGGTCAGGATCTTGGTAATGTCAAGACTTTTAAAGCCCTTGCTGATGCAGAAAAACGAGCCAAAGACTCAGCAATCGTGAAAGAGAGCATGGCAAAAATTCGTGACTCCGAAAACGATGCTGAACTCAAGCAGTTGACTCGTCAGGCCCTGATTGCTCTTGACGACTCGCCGGATATGGCGATTCCGCTTGTGGACGAAAACGGAAACCCTGCCGCGATTAGCGCTGCCGAGCTGATCGCTCGTGAAGATGCTCGAGCGGCTGAGCTTGAGAAGATTGCGATTGATGGTGTTGCTACCGCCGTCGCGTGTGCCTTGGTAAACAATGGGATTTAAAAATGACGGACTTTCGTAAAAAGCAGATGCGCAAAGAGTGCGTCGAACGCGTACAACTTTCTCTCGGGAAAAAGATTACGCCAACAGAAGCATCAGATTTGTTGGCACAGGTGCGGGCGAGAATGGCGGCGCTTCGTCTTAAGGATCCGGTGGCTTGGGATGCTATGTCTAAACAGGCGCGAGTAGATATGGCTGTCAAGGAAGTCCAAGAGGCGATGATGGCAGAGGCGTTGAAGATCAAACAGCGTGCTCGCTTAACTGTGCTCGCGCAGGCCCGCGTTGAGAAGAGCATGGCCACTGCACGCAAGCGTGGCTACCACGGCTACTCGGCGGGTATGCAGGTCCTGCAGGAGGTCGATCGCTATGTGCAGGCGACTCAGTCGGAAGTGGCGTCTGACTTTCTGGTGGCTCTGGAAGGAAAGCAGAAAGGCATCCTCGGCCTGATGGAAGACAAGAACTTTGCTCGTGACGTTGTGCGAGAGGTCTACGGTCAGGATACGGGTTCCGAGATGGCCAAGGAGGTTGCCGGTGTCTGGGTGTCGATGTCAGATTCCGCCGTCGACCGATTCAATGCCGCCGGCGGCAATCTGGGCAAGCTCGAGCACTACGTGCCGCAGACACACGACGATGCGCGCATGAGACAGGCCGCAGAGATCCTCAAGGGTGACTCTGCCTTTCAACGCTTCCAACATGAATTTGGCTACACGGCAAACGGCGTGAACCCATACGGCGACAATCAACGGGCGTGGGTGGCGTATGTCTTTGAGCGCATCGACAAGAGTCGCTACGTCGATCTCAATGGCGAGCAGATGATAGATGAGGACATCGTGCGAATGCTTCTGAAGGCGTATGACACGATTGTCCAGAACGGCGCGGAAAACTTTGAGCTTTCGTCTGTGGCCGGTGAGGGCTTTGGCGGCGGCGCTAGCAGGGCTAACCGTGGTGATCTGCACAGGTCGATCCACTTCAAGGACGCCGAGGCGTTCATCGAGTATCAGGAGATGTTCGGTCATGGTCCCTTCTTTGGCAATATGCTCGGCTCTCTTCGCCGCACGGCAAAGGATGCCGCGCTGCTAGAGATGATGGGGCCGAACCCCAACAACATGAACCAGGGCATCAAGCGCATGTGTCAGGCCGAAGCGGACCAGATGAACGGCAAAATGCAGGGTGTCCTTGCGCCGCTCAAGGCAAAGCGAATCGGTCTGTCGAAGGATTACTACGACTCGGCCTGGTCGGTCCTGAACGGTGAGGCGTCGTCGGTCCGCCCCGACAGGCAGTTCGTCGCCAGTCTCTGGGGCGGCGCTCGAAACCTCGAGGTCGTCGGCAAGCTGCAGAGTACTTTCATCAACTCTTTGCCCGACATTGCAACGTACTTTGTCGCCTCTGGGTTGCACAAGGTTCCTATGCTGAGGGCGACGGCAAACCTCTGCCAGGCGTGGGGCGGCGAGTCCAAAGACATCGCGCGCCGCGCGGGCCTGATGGCCGACGCGCTTGCGTCGAATCTCGATCGCTTCGGGCAGAACAATGTCGGACAGGGTTGGACGGGCATGCTTGCCAACGCGATGATGAAGTTCTCCCTGCTCGATCAGTGGACCAACGGCGTCAGGCAGGCGTCCATGATTAACATGATGGGTGTCATGTCGCAGGTAAAGAACTGGAACTGGGACGCGTTGGAGCCGTTCCAAAAGCGACAGTTGGAACGCCTCGGCGTTACTGAACGTGATTGGAAGCTGTGGCAGGCCGCCAAGCCGTATAAGGCACACAATGGCGCGCGCGTCCTCACGAGACAGGACATCCGAGAGGTCGACCTCGATGTGCTGAACGGCATCAACCCCGACCCGGATAGCCTCGACCCGCAGATCGACAATCCGTTCACGCAGAGAGACGTCGATCACGCGGTATCGACCTACGTAGCGTTCCTGCGCGATGAGTCCGGTCTTGCTTCGCTTGCTCCCGATCTGAGGACAAGAGCCCTTTCCAACATCGCGGGCGGGCGCGGCACCTTCGGCGGCGAGGTCATGCGCTCGGTTCTGCTCTTCAAGAGTTTCCCGATCGGCTTTGTGCTGAGGCATCTCGAGCGAGGGAAGGATCTTGTGCAGACTCGCGGGAATGCCAGCGCAGCAAAGTATGCCGCCGCCGTCATTGTCGGTTCGACGATCTCTGCCGCGATCTCGGTTCAACTGAAAGAACTGATCGCGGGCAAGGACGTGCAAGACATGAGCCTTAGCAACACAGACTTCTGGGCGCAGGCGTTGACGACGGGCGGCGGCCTTTCGTTCCTTGCGGACATGATCCTTGCAGGCGTAGACGGCAAAAACGCCTACGGCTCTCCGAACTTCCTGAAGTTCCTCGGCCCCGTTGCCGGCACGATGCTCGACACCTGGGACGTCGCCAAGGCTGCGTGGAACGAGGGGGTGTATGACAAAGAAAGCTATGCGGAAGCGAAGGCGCTCAAGCTTGCGCGAGGACACATGCCTTTTGTGAACCTCTGGTACACGAAGGCTGTCTTTGACCGTGCGGTTTACAACGACCTCATGGACTTCTGTTCCCCAGGCTACACGGCGAGGATGGAAGCGTGGGCGATGAAGACGGCAGGCCAGGAATACTGGTGGGGCCTTGATAAGCTCGAGCCCAGCCGCGCCCCGAAGATGGCCGACGGTCCGAACAAGTAGTGCGCGTGTGCCGTTCTATTCGCACGAAACTGGCTCTCATCATATGGGGGCCTTTTTCTATGATTGAGTATGTGAAAAGACTGGCCGGGCCGTTCACGGCAGAGGGAGCGACAAACCTTCCTTTTGGCTTCAAAATCTTTGATCCGACAGATGTTTTCGTTGCCGCGTCGACCGATCCGAATGTGTCGTCAACGGCGTTGGTCTATGGAAGAGATTACTCGGTAAAGATGAATGCAGATCAGGACGCGGTGCCTGGTGGCACTGTCGTTCTGAACTCTCCGATCTCTTCGGGACAAGTTGTCGTGATTGGGTCGGCTGTTGCTTACACGCAGAATATGCAACTGACCAACTTCTCACGTTTCCCGCCGGAGATAATCAATGAGTCTCTTGACCGCATAGTCGTCCAGATTCAACAGCTTGTTGAGCTGACGGGACGGACGATTTCGCTTCCCCCGACGTCAAGCCTGACCGTTAGCGAGTTCTTGGATAATCTGTTGAACGCAGCCAAGGACGCGGCGAATTCTGCTGATGAGGCGGCTCAATATGCACGGATCTGCGAAGAGATCAAGCAGAACATTTTCATCTACTCGTGGGACATCCCGCACGTGGTCGACACGCTCGACGATGTACGCAACTACCCCTACGACGGCCTCTTCGCCGTCGCGGGATTCGGTAACCCCGGTCAGCACGGAGAGGACATCAGCAGTCGAGTGGTGACCGTAAATGGCGAATCGCAGACTTTGTCTGAGTGGATGACAAGCATTTTGTCTCGCATCAATGCGCTTGAAGGAAAGGTGACGGCATGACAACGACAAATTACTTATCCGGCTATGCCCTCGTCAAAAAGGTCGGCGACACGATGCACGTCTTCGAGCCGAACCCCGGCTCTGCGGACAACCTGCCCGTGGTTGCGGAGGGGAGCAACACGCCGAGAACGCTCAAGCAACGGTTCGCAGATGTTGTGAACGTCAAGGACTTCGGTGCCGTTGGTGATGGTAAGACTGACGATACAGAAGCGATTAAGCATGCACTCGCCGGCGGACGCAAGACAGTTTTTT
>ERZ791829.654-NODE-654-length-28127-cov-3.899972_pt1 | contig 28127 bp, 24 predicted proteins | sample MGYA00510296_ERZ791829 | MGnify/ENA primary metagenome ERZ791829 (study PRJEB30046, sample SAMN00791973) | human gut metagenome | study: EMG produced TPA metagenomics assembly of the A metagenome-wide association study of gut microbiota in type 2...
GCACTCGGCTTGCCAAGCAGCATATTTCTCGGAAATCAGGTTTCCCATATCAATAATTCCTCCTACAACTTGAATACTAAACTTGCGTGTCAGGTCGCAAGTTTAGTATTCAAGTTGGTTCTAAGTTTGTTCCAAGATAGTACCAAGTTAGTGCTAAGCGATGTGCCATTATCCAGAAGCTCTTGTACAGTTTCTAAATATGGCATAGCGTCTCTCCTTGTCTTTTTATGTACTCTTGATGTTTTTCACACTTTTCTCTTGAGCCTTCGCCTTTTGAGATTTAAGGCTTTCGCAAAGTGCATCGAGGCATCTTCCAAGCTCAGTGAAGTATTCGCTCGTATTTCCTATACACTCTTTACTGGCTGCCTTGTTGAGTACATCTTTCGCTTGCTTTACCTGCTTTGAGGCATCAGAGCAATCAACTGGAAGTAAATGTACAATATCATCTAATACGTTGTCAATTTGCATATACTTTTCGGAATATGCTGTGCTTTTTCGACCACGCGGCGTCATATACATTTCCTTGAGCCCCTGAAATGCCTTCTTAGCTTCGATTGATTTCTGCTCTGCAACAGTCAGTTTCTCAACAGAATATAGAGTCGTTATTTTGTTGTAATACGACTTTATAGCTAAAGCTGAACGCAAAGTAACAATAGCACTGATTATGGATAATACAGATGCTATGTTAGAGATGACCTGCCACATTTATTTACCCTCATTTTTCATGTTTTCCAAATAGCATTTGAACTTGGGCATATCGCCGTAGAGTGCTGGAAATACCTCTTCCCATCTCCCGTCCTCCATAAACGCTTGGGCAATGTCTTCTGCAAAATGGTAGTCATTTCGAGGGTCATCCCGGTCCGGGAATATCTCTTTCATGCGTTGTTCAAAGGTCACATGGTTATAATCCCTATGATCATCCAGCTCTTTACGCACAGCATCCATTAAATCCATAATAGCGTTGTATTGGGTCTGATTGACTTCATATTCATAGAGAATTTGATTGATATGCGACTTCGAGGCAACCAAACCAATACGAAACTTTAGGAATTTAACCTCTTCTTTTAACTCTGAGTTGCTCTTTTCAAGAGCTTCCAATCTTTTTTCAAAATCCATAATTAAATACCTCCAAATAGTTACACCAGCGGATGCCGCTTGAAATCCCAAGAGACTTCGGAAGAATCCCAATCTATCGTGGACTCGTCAATATTTGAAGAAACCAACCCTCGAATAGTTTCAGTCTCAACTCCATAGTCAACAATCGGGAGTCTTCCAATATCACCGGCTTGGAAGTTGATTGTCGGTGCTAAAATTCTAAGAATTTCAAGGGCTATCTTGGAATTACAGAAACCGAGAAGAATAAGCAATTCTTGCTTTTCTGTAAAAAAGGACATACCGGCTATATCGGAAAGATTATTCTCTTTGTACCTAAATGCAGGCTGTCCAGAAGTAACAAGTGACCACGAAGCTGACGGCTTGAATTTCAGCTCAAGAGGATAGTCCTGCACATTGCGTTTATCTGCCTTGGCGTGATTGAAGATTTCATCGCCTTCATTTTGCCAGTTTACGATACAATCATTATTTCCGTACCATTTTCTAAACTCGCCACCCTTGTTATAGGGGAACCATTTTGCACCTGACGATGAGGCTTCCTTCCAATCACACGCAGTCGGATTGAATCCTTGAAGGATTACCTCCCACCAAAGGCGAACAAAACGCCCATTTTCGCCAGTTTTCATTCCGTTACGGGCAAGTGCAATATCGCCCAGCGATTTTCCTGTTGCAAACGCACTAAGTAATCCTTTGCTCACCCAATACGCCACCGGAGACCCCGGAATTTTGGAGAAGTTGGACTGGTCTGCCGCATAACGATTCTCCCCCGCAAGGAACATATCCTCTTTCCCTTGCTGAGAAGTCGGCTCGATCAATCGGCAATACTCGCCCTTATAGTCCGCAATGTGGCTCTTGCGGATAACAAACGATGTGGTCTGCACCACTTCGCCGCCGATCTCTTCAAACGCTCTTGCGCCGAGGTGCGCCATATTGACAATATCGACCGCCAGCAGCTTTGTGCGCAGCTTCTCAAAGCTGGACAGGAACATCCAAGCGTGCTGCGTGATCATCGCCTGATAGCCATCCTGCACCAGCATTTCGCCACAGCGCTCAATAAACACGGCAAATAGGTCGGCTTTGCTGTCCGGGTAATTTGCCTTGATAAACTTGCTCATATCATCCGCAAGCCCGGATACAGCAGCATACGGCGGATTTGTCACCACCACATCATACTTCTGCGCCAGCAATTCGGCGCATTTGACCAGCGGCAGCAGTTCATCCAGTGCAGGCTTCCGCATTACATTGATGTCATTGTCAATTTCAGCAAATCGGGCATACAGTCCGGCAAAGTCAACAGGTGTGATGCTCAGAATAGAGCCGTACTCTTTGGCATCCCGCATTTCGGTGACAATGCTCTCGATGTCGGCTTTCAGTTTTGGATCATTCTTATGGAAATACTCGATGGTCATTGCCTGAATGCCGTTGCTCTCACGGATGGCGAAGATATTGGGCTGAATGCCGCGCGTGAGCAGGCGGCGGTCATACTGCCGCGCCTTCATCATGACCGCAAAATAGGCAAGCTGCGCCGCACGGTCATCAATGTCGAGACCGTAGAGATTATTCTTGAGGATGCTCTGCACCGCCTCGCGCTGATTCCAACCGGCGGAGGTATAAATCTGCATCAGCACATCAAAGGCATAGACAAGGATATGACCGCTGCCCATGCAGGGGTCGATGACCTTGATCTCTTCCGGCTTGATGGTCTTGTATTCCTCGCGGAGCTTTGTAAGCTGCGCTTCCACCTCCGGCTCCTGCTCGGCTTCGTCCAGATAGTATTTCCAGCCGCCCCGCAGTTCGGCATTGGGGTGACCTTCCAGCCAAAGCCTGCCGAGGGAGTTTTCCACCATATAGCGGACGATCCAGTCCGGCGTGAAAAGCTGCGTTGCGGCAGGAATGCGCTCCTTTGTGATCTTCACATTTTTCTTGAGCAGTGCAAAGGTATCGTCTTTCAGTTCGGTGTTGTAATACTGATACAGCCAGCCGATAATCTGAACTAAATGATCGCTGTCACTGTTTTGCCAGTTTTCCGCAGTACCCCAATCTACCTCATCAATATCGCTTACAACTTTTCCGATAAAACTATCTTGGTGAAGCATATTATTCGGAAAAAGCAATTCTGTGTAATCTTTATCACGCTGCGCAAGTCCAAACACATCCGGCAGCGCTGCTTTCAGTTCCGCACACTGCGTCAGGAGCAAGTAACGATACAGTTCTTCGGTGTTATTATTTTCAATATACTCCGCGACCTGCGCCTTGTCCAAGCCCTCCATCTCAAGATGAAGGACATCGTTCAGGATCTCCGGCTTGAATGCGCCGGATGCGTCTGAGAACACGCGGATATGGGAGGGCAGGTAGTTATTGACCTCCATAAACCGAAGCGCAACAATGCGGTTAAACCAGATATAGGTGACACGCTCGATAGTCTGCGGATAGCCATTGGCATTGATTTCAGCAATCAGTGCCGCTCGCTGGCTCTTCTCAAGCGGGGAGAGAATGCGACCGCGAACTTCGGTAGCATCCGCCTTGCCGACGTTTCCTTCTTCAATGCCGTACTGATAAGCTCTTTGGGCAATCTGCTTGTAAAGGAGCTTATGCCCGTCCACGGCAAACTTTTGAATCTTTGATTTGTTCATCTTCTTATGCTCCTTTAGTTGATCTGCACACCGTCGCAGCTTTCGAGCGTCTTCAAGAGCTTTTCGCGAATCGCCTCGACGTACTTATCAATGTCTTCCTTGCTTTGCAGACGCTTGACCGAGCATAGGTCGTATCGGCGCACGGTCATGATCTTCGGGGGCTTCGGCGCGGGCGTTCCGGTCGCTGCGGGCGTGGGATTCTGTGCTTCCTGCTGATGTGAGGCAGACATGACCTCCATGCGGCGGCAGATCGTGTCCTTGTAACTCAGAAGCTGCGTAATCATGGCATCCAGCTCGGTGAGGGATGTCGAAACTTTCGCCGCTTCGCGCTTGCACACAAAATAATCGTCCGCCTGATGGAGCAGCGTCCCAGCGTCCCACGCTTCACTGGCAAGCTGGTGAACATCCTGCATACACTGGCGGATGTTCTCGGCGACTTCATCGCGCTTCATATCCAGCAAGCCGTCATAGGCGGTCTTGACCTTCTGGACAAGCTCCGGCAGCTCTCCGATGCGGGAATAAGGCTTCGTCATGGCAAGAATCGTAGACATCGTGTTGATGACGTTCAACGTATCTATATCTGTTGCAAAGTAGTCTTTCTCCTTGAGAATGTTGGCAAGGCGATTCTTAGCATTGGCGAAAACAGTCCACTGCGTCTTGAAGAACATCTCCACGCCTTCCATATCTTCGGCGGAATCGAGAAGATCGTCCTGTTTCTGCACCATCCACTTGAGCAGCGCAACATTATCCTTGCGCTGGCTCAGAACATCGTTCATTAGGTTGCGGGCTGCAGTGACGGTTTCCTTTTCGGGGTAACTCTCTTTGGTGTAGAAATCATCAAGGAGCTTCTGATAGTGGCTCCGCTTAGTTTCAAAGGTACTCAGGACAAAGCGAATCAGTCCATCCTCATCAGAGGGGATGTCCATTGCGCCCAGATAGTCGCGTAGGAAGTTGATGCTCTTGCGAATCAGCTCTTCGGAGGGCGCAATACGCCGCACAACGATGGCTTTGTCAATCTCGGTCTTCTTTCGCAGAAAGTCCACCAATCGGCGTTCTTCCTTGCCGACCACCGCGCCGCCATAGTTGATCTGGATTTTCTGCTGGACGATCAGACGGGCAATCAGGGCTGCGATGTCGATCTCCTTCCAGCCGTAGGGGATCGCCTGATACCGGCGCTGCACATCGCCCATCGAGGTCGTGAGCATCTTCTGATTTTGCAGCTCCAACCACTGGCTGATTTCATTGAGAGCATCTTCGTTGTTCGCGCCCAGTCCGGTGAAGCCGAACTCTTCATGCGTACTGTTGAGAATCTCGAGAATACCAGCATCACTGTCCACAAACTGTTTAACCATGTTGAGCTTGGAATAGACGCTCTCGACAAGGTTCTTCATCGCCTCGTCCAGCTTTTCCTTTGCGGAGCCGTATTTCAGGTCGAGAATCTCTCCGTGAACATAGGACTTGCCCTCGACGATAGCTTTTTCGATCAGACTGCGGGCATGACTTTCCAGCTTCCGCGCCTCGTCATTGCGGTCGCGGATGATCCGCTGGATGCTCTCTGGCATCTGCGACACATTCCGCTGCTTGACATACTTGCGGATCTTCATCGCCTGTTCCAGCTCATCAAAGTAGGGCGTGTCCGCCGAAAGGACAACGATTGCCGCATTGTTGACCTGCGATTCCAAGATAAGCCGCTGAGTGTCAACGCCGTAGAGGTCGCTTGCCACGGTGACAATGCGAAGCCGCATTCCGCCAGTGGACGCGCCGTTCAGCGTCTCGTCCACATACTGATCGTAGGCAAAGTCGTACTTGCCGTATTTATATTTCTTTGCCGGATAGATTTCGCCATAAACCGTCTGAGAAATGCTCTGGACTATCTGTGCGCTGTCAACCGGCGTGTTCTTGATGTCGATGGCAATATCCTGTTCCTCGTCCGTCAGGAAAGCATAGGTATCGCCGTTGCGGGAGATGTAGTTCTGTGTCAGAAGGCGTTCCAGTGAAGCCGTGATGGACGCACGGAGGGCAATCTTGTCCGTGTGAATATCATCAATCATCAGGATGGCGATGTTTTCAATATTCGCCTTGACATCCTCAATATAACGGACAAGGTAGAGTAACTTGAGGACGTTCACGTCCTGCTGTTCCAAGCCATCGTGGGCATCCGCCGCATTCTGGCAGCGGTCGATAACTCGGCGAATGGTACTTTCAAGAAAAGTATGTACCGTGTCATAAAACTGATAGAACGGCACAAGGGCGTTCTCGTCCTTGTCTTCGATTTTCTGCGCCGCCTCTTGGAAGCCGGACAGCATGGAGCGTTCACCGCCCGAAAGGTGCTTGCCGGAGTTACCGTGCTTGCGGATTTCTGCAAGCACCTTCTGGATGATAATGAACTGATACGGCACAAAGGGGAAGGTCGCGCTGAACTCTGCTGCGCTGGTAAAGCCCTTGATATCGAGAATCGGATTGTCAAATGCGAACAGGCTCTTTAAGCCGGAAGCTTCTTTATCATACTCCATCTGCAGGAGGAGATCTGCGTCCTCCGTCTTCGCCAGAACACGCTTTTTGATGACCTCATCGACGGACGAGGAAGACAGGCTCAGCCGAGTATTGAAGCGTCCCTGAATCTTGGAGAAGTCATCGCCAGATACTTTCACAACGGAGTCAATCGCTTCCTGACTTGTGACCATGACCCACACCTTGCCAGAGCATCGTCTACCAATTTCCTCAACAATAGCTTGTAAATTTCCCATCAGATCACTGTTGTCTCCAATAAAGAAGCCGACTTCATCCACCATAAACAAAAGCCGGAAATTGTTCGGTTTGGTGTCAACATATGCGACAATGTCGTCCACCAACTGAGCGACGCTTAACTCATTTGTCTCCTCTCCGTTAAACCAATTACGTGCCGCCTGTTCGCTCATTCCAAGTACATCTTGCAAAACTGTTACAAGATCATCTTCAAAAAAGGCAAATGCGTCGCGATCATCCACCCACGGCGCACCATGTACACTTTCAAACGCCGCACGAAACGCCTCTGTTTTACCCTGCTTTTCGATAAAACGCTCCAACCGAGCAACCTTCAGATCATCCCCATAAAAGCCGCAGTGCCGATAAAACATCTTTGCAAAAACACGTAGAATTGCAGTTTCATCCTTGTTCACTGGTGCCTGTTTTAGAATATCAAACAGGATTGTCTCAGTCGGCATTGACGAGCATCTGGCTGCATCGGCGTACATCATCGGGTCATCGAATTTGTCCGTGAAGTAATCAATAGCGTGTTTACCATCCACCTCTTTGTTGGAGAGAAGGTAAGACAACATTTTCAGAAAGTGAGATTTACCACTTCCAAAGAAACCAGAAATCCAAACGCCTATTTTCCCTGTCGGATAATCGATGGCTTTAACATAGTTATCAAAGAACGTGGCAAAATGGCGTCGTAGTTCTTTCGTGATAATATACTCGTCAAGTTCCTGCTTCACACTACGCTGGTCGTCCTGTGATACCTGCACAACACCGTTGATGTCACGGTCGATGTCCTTTTGGAACATGCTCTGTATTTTCATGGTGTCTTCCTCCAATTACAAAAGGTTGAATGCTCGGTAGTAGTGTCCGTCCAGAAACTTTCCAAATAATCCGAGGTCTTGTCCGTTGAACGATCCCGGATAGAACATGACGATGGGAATGTCCTCAAAGAGATGCTGCATACTGTCCAGCATTTTATGAGAGCGCATAAACGGGAAGATTTTTCCCACGCCGGTCAGGAATAGAACGTCTCCGTATTCATGCGGTTCGTACTTCATGTATTCCAGAAGCGCCTCCGGCGTTGCAATCTTTTGAAGTTGTTTGAGAAGGTATTCCTTTCCGCGCTTTTCTTCCAGTCCGTCCACAGATTTCAAAACGCGCTTGTCCTCCAAGAGGTTGAGAAAAATCTCATAGAGATCGCACTCCTTAATGTGGTATGGCGTCCCGTTCTCTGCTTTCAGCCGGGAAACGAAGTCTCTGACAATCAACTCGTCTGCCGGATCGTAGCAGAACACATGAATGCCGACTTCATTGCTTAATCCTTTGTTGGCAAGAAAACTGGGGTCGGATATTCTGTCCCGGATTCTATCCAACTTTTGCTTGATGTCGCTCATGCCAGAGTCTCCTATCTAAAACAGTTAAAAGCTGCGAGTGCTTCGAGATCGTTATTTCTGCGGATGCCTTCTTCCAGCTCTTCGCAAAGGAACAGCGGATTGAGCCGTGTCGATTTAAAGGTGTCAAGAATCTGGGTCTCGACCAGAGCCTTTGTCAGAACTTGCTTGATTTTATTGACTGTTGACTCGCTCCATCCGGCAATATCATCGTTCTGCTCCTGTAAGCGGGAGAAGAACACGTTCAGGTCTTTTCGAGAAAACTCGAAGTCCTGACTTCGGAACTTTTCTCCAATCAAGCCAACCATGAAGTCCCACACAATGCGATTGTAGCGCATCATGGCATAGAGGTTGATCTGCTTTGCAATCTCAGTAGGAGCCGATGATAATTCCTGCCGGAGTTGTTCATCGTCTAATGCATCCAGCCGCTTATAGCAGCTTCGCACCATGCGGGCAACAAGCCGCTCGGTCGGGTATTGAAATAGATTGTTCTTTTTGATTTTCTCGATAGCGTCCTCCACGGATGTTCCGCTGAGGTAATATTTCGATGCAATGCGGATTTCGTAAAAGAGGAACTGTTCCGCCGTAATCGTGCCGTTATAAATCAGAGATCGTTCCATTCGCTTCTCCATCCAAGCCGTTTTCCCAAGCTCATTGTTATCCTACCATATTGGCGGTCACATAAAGTGGACTCTTACTCTTGCTTTCGTCTACAAACTCCACGATGTCACCGATATTGCAGTCGAGGCAAATGCAGATTTTTCTCAACGCTTCCATGGACACATCTTCGCCTTTTCGGAGTTTCGTCATGGTGCTGGAAGATAGCCCCGACGCCTTGTGAAGATCGCCTTTGCTCATATCCTTATCCACAAGCAGCTTCCACAATTTTTTGTAGCTTGCTTTCATAGTTTTCACCTCAGCATAGAATGTACAGCATAACCATTTCGATTATACCACTGCCGAATCGGATGTTCAATAGGATTTCGTAAACTTTGAGTGAATACGACCGATTTGCACGAATGTTTCGCCTCATGAGATGATGCAGAAAATACATAGTTGGTTTTATAAACCGGCTAAGATATTTTCGTATCGTAGACAGAAGTGATCAAATGCAAAAAACCTCTCAACAGTGCGGAAAATTATCAGCCTCAAACGATTTTTCCTCTTTTCCTGCCAGTGACTGCTTTCCCAGTTTTGCGCTCATCGGTTGTAGTCCATTCCACAAGGATAACAATTTTTCCCACATCAATAGCGTTGTCAATCCCGGCACTCTATAATTTACAGCTCCTCCGTCTTAACCCCCACATGCCCCTCGTAATAGTAGCTACAATCAATCCCTTTCATATAAACCTCTCGGCTGTTGATGTCGTCAGTCAGCGCCGCTTTCAGCAGCACCTTAATCTCTACATCCTTGATGAGGCTGCGTTCCATCGCAAGAAGATAGTCCTCCTTATCCACCTTGCCAATTTCAGTTTTCAGGATGTGGTCAAGCCAAATGCAGGTGCTACGGCCGTTACCTTCTCGAAAGGAATGGGCAATGTTCATTTTCATATATTTTTCGATGATTTCATCAAACGTAGACTGCGGCATTTTATCAATGTTGACCATCCCTGTCGTGATGCCCTACATCACCAGCCAGTTCATGCCCCGCAAGCTGAAAGACCGCCAAGAGGTCATTCCCGCGGGCAACAAGAACCTCGCGTTCATCGGTCAGTTCGTGGAGTTGGAGGGCGACGTGGTGTTCACGGTGGAAACTTCTGTCCGCACCGCCATGATTGCGGTCTACCGCCTGCTGCATCTGGATCTCCTCATCACGCCGCTGTTCCAAGGGCAGTACGACATCCGCATGGTCAATGCGAGCATGAAGATGATGCTGGGCAAGGACAAAATTGAGGTCAGCGACTTTCTGCGGTTTCAGGGCTGTCACAATATGCGGGATCTGGACGGATGAAAGACGGCTTTTTGCGTTTCGCGATAGGATTGGGCGCAAAAGGCATACTGCAATTAAAGCGGATGTATTTGGAACAGATTATACTATTTCCGGATTAAACTGCACCATCTGTTCGCACCTTTTCTCCTCTGCCTTCCGCTCATTGCACTTGAAAAAAGGAGCGGAGTATCCCCCATAACGCGGGCAGTAGAAAAAAGTAGCAAGTAAAAAACTCACAAAACCACTTGACAGAATGCACAAAGTACTATATAATGAAAATGAACCATCTGGAATGGTATAGTGAGTCAAAACCAAGGATTCCGAGGTTCGCCGAGGATTTCCCCACTCCCTAATCGATTGCGAGCTTTTAGAGGCTCCGCCGCGAAAGCGGCTTTTTTCATAAGTGCGCATATCGTGTGGGAAACACTTCAAGCGTTTGCAAAAGCGATTCATAGAGCGACAAAGCAAAGGAAAGAGGCGCACCATCATGAAAGAAGTCTACAATATCGGGCTGGATATTGGCACAAGTTCTGTTGGCTACGCAATGACGGACGAAAAAGGACGGTTGCTGCGCTTCCACAAGCGGCCGACATACGGTTCGGTTCTGTTTGAGGAAGCGCAGACGGCGAAAGAACGTCGCCAGAAGCGTTCAGCGCGGCGTCGGCTGGCACGTCGGCGCAAGCGTATCAAATTGCTGCAAGCACTGGTTGCGCCGGATGTGTGTGCGGCAGACCCAGCGTTTTTTCTTCGGATGAATGAATCGTTCTTATGGGCAGAGGACAGCAAGTATGAGAAGTTTTATGCGAAGCTGCCAAAAGCACTGTTTGTGGATGGAACAGTATCCGTTGAGACGCTGCCGACGATTTATCATATTCGCAATGAGCTGGTGAAAAGCACAAAGCAGGCGGACATCCGCTATGTCTATCTGGCGATGCACCACATCATCAAATATCGCGGGCATTTCCTGATGGAAGGACAAACGCTGTCTGACATCGGTGCGGAAGCACCACAAAAGATGCAGGAGCTGCTGGAATTGCTGACAGACCCCGAAAGTTTTGTCTGCGGGCTTGCGCCGGCAGAAAATGCGGCAAAGGAAGTCTGTCACACGATGGAAAATCACTCGCTCCGTGGCATGGCGCGCAAGGAACAGATCCAGAAGCTGCTGTACGCAGGCAAGAAAAAAGAAAGCAAAGAGGCTGCGCAAGCACTTGCGTCACTTCTTTTGGGCTATAAAGGTTCTTTGAAAGCGCTGATTGGCTATGAAAGTCAGACGGATGCACCAGAAAAAACCTCCTTAGGCGCCATTGAGGGCGAAACGGAAGAAACGTATCTTGCCGGGATGACAGAAGCGCAGGCGGAAGTATTCACGCGGATATTGGAGCTGTATCGCTGGCAGCTGTTTGCGGAAATTCGTCAAAACGGGCAGACGATTTCCGACATGATGGTAGCGCGTTATGAAAAGCATAAGGCTGACCTAAAAAGACTGAAAAAATGGATCAGGACGTACCGAAAAGACGAGTATGTTACACTATTCCGTGATGATAACGACCCATCGGGATATGCTGCCTATACGCACCATTTGACAAGCCCAGCACGCTTTCAGCAAGAGAAGTTTACACGCTGCCGACAGGAAGGCGCGAAAATCAAGAGTATACCAGAAGGTTTCTATAATAAATGCAGAAGAATACTTGAAAGCAAGAAAATTGACCTTCCTGAAAACGCACGAGCAGAAGCAAATGAAATGCTGGAAGAAATGAAAGCAGACAACGTCTTTTTGCCGCTGCAGCGCATCAATCTGAACGGTCAAATCCCGAACCAGATTCAGGCGGAAGAGCTGGCGAAAATACTTGACGCGCAGGGAAAGTATTATCCGACGCTGCGGGAAAATCGGGAGAAAATCCTCAGCATTTGCACGTTCCGTCTGCCGTATTATGTCGGCCCGCTGTATCAAGATAAGAACAGCCCATTCCAGAAGTGGATTGTGCGTGACATGACCCAGCCCGCCTATCCGTGGAATTTCTTTGATGTGGTGAATCAGACGGCAACGGCGGAAGGGTTCATAGCAAACTTGACAAACAAGTGCACCTATTTGCCGATAGAGGACGTGCTGCCGCTGCATTCCCTGCTGTATGAAGAGTACCTCATGCTGAATGAGCTGAACCGCGTCCGCGTAAAGGGCAATCTGATTCGTGACGTTCAGCTGAAAAAGCGGATGATGGATGAACTCTTCGCTAAGAACAAGTCAGTTTCCTACAAAGTGTTTGCAAAGTGGCTTCGGCAGAATAGCCCATACACGGATGTTACGGAGAATGATATTTCCGGCACGCAGGAGCCGGGGAAATTCACGGCGAGTCTGCGCACACGGTATGACTTGGAGAAGCACGGATTCACCGTGAACGACCAGACGACGGAGCAGCTGGAAACGCTGGTGCGCTGGAGTACCATCTTTGAGGATCGCAGCATCTTGAAGAAGCTGATTCAAGAAAAATATCCGGACATAACGGATACGCAGCTGAATTTTCTGGTGCAGCGGCGCTATACGGGCTGGGGACGACTGAGCGAAAAGCTGCTGACTGGTGTGCTGGGTGAATATGAGAATCAGCCGGCAACAATCATGGACGTTCTGCGCGCGACGAATGAGAACTTCATGCAGGTGCTGAATAATCCGCAGTACCATTTTCAAGAGAAGATTGCAAAAGAGCGGCTGATGGAACTGGGCGAACCGAAAGAGGAAATCGAATACGACGAGATCCGGAAATTGCAGGTTTCTCCGGCACTGAAACGCGGAATTTGGACGGCAGTGCGCATTGTGAAGGAACTGATTGAGCATCAGGGCTGCCATCCGCACGCCATTTATCTGGAAAACACGCGCGAAGAAACGCCGGATGAAAAGAAACAGCGCACGCAGTCACGTCTGAACCAAGTGGAGCAGATGTATAAAGAGTTGGCGGAAGATAAGACAGCGGAGAAAGTGCCGTCAGAGTGCTGGGAAGTACTGAAAAACTGCAAGGATAAAAAGAAACTGGATGACCAGCAGTACCTGTATCTGCTGCAGCTGGGGAAATCGCTTTACAGCGGCAAGCCGCTTGATTTTGACCAGCTTTCGGCAACAACGGAAATTGATCATATTCTGCCGCGATGCTATATCGTGGACAATTCGATTGAAAACCGCGCACTGGTGCTGAAAGGTGAAAATCAGCGCAAGGCAGACAACCTTCTGCTGGCGAATAGCATTCGGGATTCACAGCGCCCGTGGTGGAATTATCTGCGCCAGAAGGGATTCATGGGCGAAAAAAAGTTCAAGAATCTGACGCGCAGTGTGGTAAGCGACGAGGACAAGCAAGGGTTTATTGCACGGCAGTTGGTGGAAACAGGGCAGATGGTTCAGTGCGTGACGGAGCTGTTCAAGCGCTATTATCCGGATGTGCATGTGAGCGGCATCAAGGCAGGGCTGTCCTCGGAGCTGCGGGAGCAGTACGGGCTTTACAAGATTCGTGAGCTGAACGACATGCACCATGCGTACGATGCCTTCCTTGCGGCAACAATGGGGAACTTCGTGGAGCGCTTTATGCCGTGGCTTGACAGTGAGTCGTCTGCAGCAATTCGATTCAGGAAAGCGCAGGAAGCAAGGAAAGACGACGATGATAACAAGGTTGATTTAAGTTCGAAGCATGGCATGATACTGGCGAAGTTCAGCCGGGATCAGGTGGATGCGGATACCAGGGAAATCATCCGAAATGCCCAGCAGGAAATTTGCTACTTGAAGGCAGTCTGGGGATACCATGATGGGCATGTGGTGTTTCTGAAACGGCAGAAATCGGGGAAAATTACAGAAGATTCACGATACCGTGCAGGAAACAAAAGTGCGAAAATGCCGCTGAAAAAGGGACTGCCTTGCCAGCGCTATGGTGGATTTGACAGCATCAATCCGGCATTTATGACTGCAATTCAGTATACGCAAGGGAAAAAGGTCTACCACAGGGTTGTAGGTATTCCGATTTACGCAAATGTTCCCACTGGAAAGGCAGACGAATTGATTCGTGCTTTTGCAGCTGATAAGATTCCCGGCGTAACCGTGGTGCGTCCGCGGCTTCTGATGAACCAGATGTTAAAATGGGATGGCGGCGTTTTCGTACTTCGCGGCGGGCAGACAATTGATATTCTTACGGGCAAGGAGAATGCCGCAAGGGTAACGATTACCAACGGAAAACAGTTGTTTGTTTCGGGAAAGGATATGACAACCATTGCTTTGCTCTTCCGTGGGAAAAAGGATGATTTGAACCCGGAACAGCTTAAAGAAACATTGCTTCATTTACTTGAAAAATTCAAAACGCAATATGCCGTATTTTATCAAAAGTGCAAGGCTGACGATATCAACCGTATTTTGAAAAACCTTGAGACCCCTGAGCAGCTTACAGATGCCGATTGGACAGCCATGGTGAGCGAGCTGTTGAATGCGATGGGCAAGCAGCGAAAAGCTTCAAAAGAATGGATTACCTGCGAAGATTGGAGAATCCGAGCCATACCGACGAAGGATGTTGAACTGATTGACCAATCCATCACAGGACTGCGCGAGAAGAGGACGAAGCTATGGCCGGATTCCGAACCGTCGTGATTCAAAGCCCGTGCAAGCTGACGTATAAGGACGGTTTTCTCATCATTCGCGGCGATGAGGTGCGGACGGTTCACATTTCGGAACTGCACACGCTGATTCTGGACACGACGATGGTCACACTGACGGGCTACCTTATCTGCGAACTGATGCACGAAAAGGTGAACGTCATCTTCTGTGATGAAAAGCGGAATCCATGCGGGCAGGTACTCCCCTATGCCGGAAGCCATGATACAGCGGCAAGGATGATGGCGCAGGCAAACTGGAGTGATACGCGGAAAGCGGCGCTGTGGCAGCAAATCATCCAGCAGAAGATTCTTAATCAGGCGGGCGTGATGCAGGAAGTTTCCGTGGAGGCTGCAAGACAAATTGCAGCCTTCGCGGAGACCGTCACGCCTGGCGACGCGACGAATCGCGAGGGACACGCAGCGAAGGTCTATTTCAACCGCATTTTCGGCAAGGATTTTTCGCGCGATTTGAAAAGCGACCGTAATGCAGCATTGAACTACGGCTATTCGCTGCTACTTTCCTGCTTTAATAAGGAAGTTACGGCACGCGGCTACGCGACGCAGCTGGGGATTCACCATCGGAATGCGTACAACAGTTTCAATCTTTCCTGTGATTTGATGGAACCATTCCGCTTTCTGGTGGATGAGGTCGTGCTGCATCAGGGAGAGCGCACGTTTGACAAGGAATATAAGTACGAACTGCTGGACATCCTGAATACAGAAATTTGCTATCAGCAGCAAAAGATGTATGTCAGCACTGCCATCGCCCGCTTTGTGCGCAATACAACGGATTACCTTGACGGTCAGACGGAGTGGACAGAGGGAATGATGATGCACTATGAGGATGCGAGCCATGAGAGTCATCGTGATGTTTGATTTGCCGGTGACAACGTCGGAAGAGCGCGCCGCGTATGGGCGATTCCGCAGAGATCTCATCAAGGATGGCTTTCTGATGATGCAGGAATCGGTATACTGCAAATTGGCAGTCAATGCGGTGTCGGCTGACCTGATTAAACAGCGCGTTAATCGCATCAAGCCAGCAAAAGGCGTAATCCAGCTGATGATTATCACGGAAAAGCAGTACAGCCAAATTGACTATCTGCTGGGCGGCCCGCAGGAAAAACAGCTGGATACGACAGAGAGGTTGTGGTTCTTTTGATACTGCGGAACATCAGCTTCGAGCATGATTTGCCAATCATCGATGATCATGTGGCTTCAATGCAGATTGCCTCTCCGCACCTGTACGCGCGGGTTGTGCAGAGTTTCCTTGCGCTGGAAGCGGGCGAAGAATCCTTGGAGCCCTTCTTATTCTTGCAGGACGATGACCTTCTGGATGCGTCAAAACTGCTGTACGTTGTCACCGACCCGTTCCACATTGATTTTGCGAACAAGAAAATCATGACGGCACTTTACGGGGAAATCAATCAGCTGATTCGGAAAAATCCACTGTGGCAAGCCCGATGGGAAAAGTACATGGTAGAGATGTCAGATTTCATTCAGGAAGTGACGCGCGAAATTCCGCTGGAAATCAGCGCGCCGGACGAAATGACGATACAGGATGTTTGCAAAGCGTTCGGTGTACAGCTGGATTGCCCGCTGAATACGTCACCGCTGGTGCGGATTTGCAAGCTACTGGATGTTCTTGCGGAGTGGATGCCGAAAAAGCTGCTGGTTCTCTGCAATCTTGACAACTACTTTTCGGACGCGGATTGGCAGGAGGTCATCAAGTATACCGCCTACACGAAAGTAAAGGCGCTGCTGATTTTTCAAAATCAGGCGATTCCGATGCATGAGCAGGAAATTCGTTGGCAAATTGATCAGAATTATGATGACAAAATCATCAAGCTGTGATATACTGAAAAAGAAAAGAACCATCCGGCGTGGCAGCAGCTCACGACCGAAAGGTTCCTACCTCATGGATTTGAGGTTTTGGAACTATGTCATTCCAGATGGTTCTACTACTATCGGAATGACTTTTTCGGCGACAGCAATGTTTTGGAACTATGTCATTCCAGATGGTTCTACTACCCTTGCGCTTCGACAATCTTAGCAGCGGCAGTTTTGGAACTATGTCATTCCAGATGGTTCTACTACTATCCGCGGATAATATCCGCTATGCTTGGCGTTTTGGAACTATGTCATTCCAGATGGTTCTACTACGCCCCGAATCGGTGTAGGGCTATAATCCCAGTTTTGGAACTATGTCATTCCAGATGGTTCTACTACAAAATACGGAGGTATGTCTGGCGCGTATGTGTTTTGGAACTATGTCATTCCAGATGGTTCTACTACTGCAAACAGCACGGCTGAAAGTCTCTCGTAGTTTTGGAACTATGTCATTCCAGATGGTTCTACTACGAAGGGAGCAACAATGAGAACCGCATTAAAGTTTTGGAACTATGTCATTCCAGATGGTTCTACTACACGCAGTTACAAGGGCTACACGTCGGAGGAGTTTTGGAACTATGTCATTCCAGATGGTTCTACTACTGTCCCGGTCACGATTAGAGTATAGCACGAGTTTTGGAACTATGTCATTCCAGATGGTTCTACTACGACGGGCGGCAGCCTGACGAACGTTGCAATGTTTTGGAACTATGTCATTCCAGATGGTTCTACTACACGGTAGGCTGAATCAGCTCTCGCAGTGCGGTTTTGGAACTATGTCATTCCAGATGGTTCTACTACCGCGCGGGTGCGCGGGCGGCGCGGGTGCGCGTTTTGGAACTATGTCATTCCAGATGGTTCTACTACCCTTCAAGCCGTCATTGAGGACACGCAGTGTTTTGGAACTATGTCATTCCAGATGGTTCTACTACTCATCGTATACCGGGGTATATTGCGTCTGTGTTTTGGAACTATGTCATTCCAGATGGTTCTACTACGCGCGGGCACGCGGGTGCGCGGGTGCAGGCGTTTTGGAACTATGTCATTCCAGATGGTTCTACTACGGAATGGACGAAGTATTGTGATGAACACGTGTTTTGGAACTATGTCATTCCAGATGGTTCTACTACCAAATACCGCCCGCAAAACGTGCACGCGCTGTTTTGGAACTATGTCATTCCAGATGGTTCTACTACCTTCCAGCAGATGTCCTTCCAGTCGCTCCAGTTTTGGAACTATGTCATTCCAGATGGTTCTACTACATTTGAGGATTCTGCGTCCACCATCAATAAGTTTTGGAACTATGTCATTCCAGATGGTTCTACTACAGAGAATATCGACACTGCCATTGATGACCTGGTTTTGGAACTATGTCATTCCAGATGGTTCTACTACTAGATAGCTGCGTTTGTTTGCGGCACGGGCGTTTTGGAACTATGTCATTCCAGATGGTTCTACTACTCGCGCAGACCGTTTCTGCAAAGTCATCTTGTTTTGGAACTATGTCATTCCAGATGGTTCTACTACAGAGCAAAGCGGTATCCGATGCTTGAACCCGTTTTGGAACTATGTCATTCCAGATGGTTCTACTACGGTCATACGGTGCGGAATACACCAGCATATGTTTTGGAACTATGTCATTCCAGATGGTTCTACTACTCGGCACGTCCACCTTCTCGCTGTAAACCTGTTTTGGAACTATGTCATTCCAGATGGTTCTACTACCAGGAGAATCTCCATGTGCGCTTCCTGTTTGTTCTTCTATAAAAATCAGGTTTTCCTGGTGCAGGTCGGCTGCTGGTTTTACTGAAAACCGATCTTCTTCGTTCCGGTGCTTGGCTTATTAAGATCGATTCCTTTATCCGTGAGGTAGTCGTCCACATCTTCCACGATAATCACGTTGTCGCCATTCTCATCTTCCGTCCGAAGGTTTTGATTCATAATGACCTGATCCAGAACGTTCCGTACAGTCCTCGCATTTGCGAAGTTCGGCTTGTTGCGGAAGTACCCCATGATGTCCAGCAGTCGATTCAAAGCTTCGTCGTCTATGGAGTATCCCTTCTTTGCCAGGAAAGACTGCGCGATGAGGCCCAGTTCTTCTCTTGTGTAATCCGGAAATTCCAGCGTAAACTGGATCCTCGATTCAAAGCCAGGATTTGTGCTGATCATTTTGACCATTTTGTCTTTGTACCCAGCCAGTATAGCGCAGAACTGGCCTCTGCGGTCTTCCATTTCTTTCAGCAACACCGCTATGGCTTCTTCTCCGTAACTGGTAACGCCTCCGTTGACAGTCGTTCCACTTGCCAGAGAATAGGCTTCATCAATAAACAGCACGCCACCCATTGCGTCATTGATCTTGGCCAGTGTCTTCGGCGCCGTTTCGCCGACATACTTGCCAATCAGGCCGTGCGCGTCTGTTTCGATCAGTTTAGCCTCATCCAGAACACCCGCATCGTAGAGAATCCGGGAAAGAATCCTCGCAACTTCCGTCTTTCCTGTTCCGGGATTTCCATAGAAGCACATGTGCAGATTGAAATCTGCCAGACCCTGATTACGTTTTGCGTATGCCTTGATTTTCCTGACCATGCGCTTTACAACGCTCAAGCCAATCAGCTCATCCAGTTCCTCTTCACCGGTCAGAATCTTTTTGGCTGCTCCAGTGGAGGAGGTAGGAAGGTTGATCTTGGCGTCCTGGATATACTTGTTGACATCAACTATGCCGATTTCAGTATCCTCCGTGCCAACGCAGCGCAGATTCTGACACATGATAACCTGATTCAGGATGTTTCGGATTTCTCGGACATTGGCGAAGTTCGGGTCCTTTCTTCTGACATCCGTGATGTCAAGCATCCTACTCAGTGCGGCTTCGCCGATCGTATACTTGCGCTTTTTGAGCATCAACATGGTGATTTCCCTCAGCTCTTCGCGCGCGTAATTGGGGAAGTCCAAGGTAAACTGGATTCTGGATTTAAGACCGGGATTGACAGAGAGCATCTTCTGCATCTCGTTCCTGTAACCGGCAAAGATGACACAGAATTCTCCCCGATGATCTTCCATGGCTTTAACGAGCGTATCGATAGCTTCTCTTCCATAGTCTGTAATGCCGCCGGTATCGGCATTATTCGCCAGTGCATAAGCTTCGTCGATAAACAGCACGCCCCCCATTGCTCTGGCGATCACGGATCTGGTCTTTTCTGCAGTGGCGCCAAAGTATTCACTCACAAGGCCGCTGCGATCTACCTCAATGACTTTCTTTGTCGGGAGAATCTTATTCTCGTAGAGAATGCCGGCAACCAAACGTGCAACTTCTGTTTTTCCGCAACCAGGATTCCCCAGAAAGCACATGTGGATATTCAAGGCATCGCTGTCCTTGTTCATGAGAGAATATGCCTTGACCTTCTTTATACTTTCTTTGATCCCACTGAGGCCGATCAGCTCATTGAGCTGCTTCTCGCTTTCGCCGATTTTCAGCAAACCTTGTTTATTGACTCCCATCATGCCGAAGGAATCCAGTTCAATCATCTTGTCATATAGATCAAACAATTCTTCCTCAGTTTTACCGGAAAGGAAATCAAACGCCAGAATAGCCGAATCGACGTCCGCATACCTTGCGGACAACTTCTCAATGACAATACCTTTAAGCGTGTCATTAGTAGCCGTAGTGCCATCTTCAAAGGTATATACGCTCTTCTTGACAAGAATTGGAGCATACATAATGACTTCGATAGCATACCAAAGCGTCTTCAGCATATCGAATAATTCGTCAGAACCATCTGAGAGCAGGTCGACCACGTATTTTTTCGCAAGCGTTTTTTCTACTCGTTCCTTGCAGCGGGCCAAGTCTCTTATGTAATCTGCGTTCGCCTCAGGATGATAGGTTCTTTTCAGCTTTTCACGATATGCAGTTCCGTAGATGTTGTTCTGCTTGATGAACTTCAACACCTTACGGGACAGTTCGAGCAGCGCATTGAGGATTTCGTCCGCCAAAGGCAGGAGGGATTGATCTGGCGTCTCCATATAAGCAAGCGTAATCTTTGGTAGTTGCACTTCCGGGAGATCAACTTTCACCTCTACCGCAGACAGAGCCTCCTGAAGAACCTCATCAAGCCCATCAAATGTGTCCTTCAGGTTCTCAAGAGATACTTGATACTGTTGGAAGTATGATGCATGAATGTGCTTGCGAATCTGCTCAATGGACTCATTCAGGCGCTCGCAGAACATTTCTGTTTTTGTTGCAGCGCAAACAAACCCTTGTATCGTATGGAAGTCAGGGAAACGTTTATCGTCTTGCGATTTTCTGATGGTCTTTACTTTTTTCTTGTCGTCATCATCATCGGTTTCATTCAGCGGAACTTCTCTGAAGAACTCAAAAGAGTCTCCGGTCACTTCCGTCAGACGGAGTCTTCCGATAAAACCACGGATTTCACGCCTTAACGCGTCATCCTTGTCATACGGCATCTCAAGCATCTTGTACCCGCAGACAGGGCAGCTGCAGCTTTTTTCGCTTTTCTTCACTGCGCCGCAGCTGATACATTTAAACTCTGCCATGTCAATCAACCCTCAGCGCTTTCTTCGCAGCGTCAAGCGGCGACGTATAGAAGATCACTTCAATCTCCTCTTTGAGGTCAGCCTTAAGCAATTCATATTTTTCCTTACTCTCAGCGGGCAGCATGATTTTCTTCGCGCCGGCATTCGCTACCGTAACAAAGATCTCGTCCAGTTCCGTTGTAATTGGCATCATGCTGCCGGACATGACAACCCGACCGCAGATGACCAGAGAGGGCATGACCGGACGATTGGCAAGGCCGGAGAACAGGCCGACAACCTCGGCGACCGAGATTCCATCGCTGACGCCGCGATTCTGGAGATCGTTGAAATATAGACTGTAATCAAATTCTTCGTAAGAGCCGGTGATGATTCTTTCGGCGTTCTCTCCGAAGTAGTTGAAGGCGGCTGTAATGCTATCGCGCACGCTCTTCGGCGCGCGTGCAAGGCCTTCCACATTCCGGAAGCTGAACGTGCCTGTACCGGAAACGAGCTTGTTTTCCAGTCGATAGATACCGAGGACATTCGTCACAGACCGGCCTACACCGTACACATAGCCAGGTTTTTCAAAGCCCTGGCGGATCAGCGTTCCGCCGGAAACTTCCGGCAGCTCCACGATGATCTCTTCACCGGTTTCATCATCAATATAACCCAGATCAACATCGCTGAATTCGCCGGGCGTCATTTTGCGGAGCTGCTCTTTTACACGCCGCCTGCATTCAATGGCGTATTCCAGTATCTCCCGAACTTCTTCTTTGGTCATGCGCTCATTTGGATGAATGAGTTTTGCCAGCCCTGAAAAGGTTCTGCCGACCGCAATCGTATCGCGGGTATTGAAACGCTTATTCAGGGTGAAAAAGGCACTGAAGGAATTGGTGAAGTCGTATTTGCGCATTGCATGACAGAACTCAGAGAAGCAGTCCGAGATCAGCCCATACCCGGTGGTAAACAGAGCAGAGCGCAGTTTGGGCGTCTCCCAGCCAGGTAGATAGGCGTGGATTCTATCAAAGAAAGCAGAGTCGTTATTGAAGGCAACAGGGAACGGCTCAAACAGATTTGTGGTACGCATCATATCAGCAACACTGCGGAACGTATTGCCTTCAAAGGCAATGGAAGCATCTGAGCTAATGGAGTCCGCACCTCTGGCAAAACTGCCGTTTGCCATGTAGTTTTTCATGATCTGCACCATATCGCCAGACGCCTGGGTGATACCAGCCACTTCGTCAAAAGCAATGCAGTCCCAATTGCCCACCAGACCAACGCGACGGGAAGACATATTGTAGAACATGTTAGAGACCGTGGTGGTACCGCTACTCATCAGGATGGAATAGGGGGACAGTTCGCTGTACACATGCGATTTGCCAGTGCCACGGGGGCCAAGTTCAACCAGGTTATAGTTCTTTTGAGTGAACGGCACAAAGCGAAGCAGATAGTGGAATTTCTCCTTCTGGGACAGTTCATTCGGCTCATAACCAGCGGAGCGAAGCAGAAGGTCGATCCACTCATCGCGGGTAAAGAAAGCGCGTGCTTCCTTGATCTCGTCCAGATCCAGATTAGGCATCTGAATCGGCTTGAGCGATGAGATTATAAACGGAGAGTCATATTTGGACTTCTTTTTCTTGATCTTCTTTTTGCGCTTTTGGTTGCCGAAAATATCCTCTTCGAACTCTTCACGGTCTTCGTCATCCGCATTGAGGCCTATGTACTCAATCTTGACGATGCACCAGATGCCGCCGACCAGCAGTTTCTCATTGTGCACCACCAGATCAGAGGGTACTTCAAAGGGATCCAGTCTCAGATTCGTAAAGCGGGCGACATACTTGTCCTCACGCTCATCAAAGATAACCGTGATCTTGTCAATGATCGTATGCTGTCCGTTTTCCTTGATCTTGGACTTGACATATTCGCTCTGATCCGGGCGAACATAGTTCTCGCTCAGGATTCGCCGGATCTTCTCAAGCCCGATCTCAATGGCATCTTCATCATCTGTAGCACAGTACATGCCAAGCAGGTATTCCAGAACATAGGTTGGCACATTTGCACCTTTTTTCATCAGAGAAGTCAGGTCTTTTCTGACGACCTTGCCGGGGAAATATTCCAGGACTTTCGCATCAAATTCTGTCATGTTTATTCCTCCTTTGGGTATGATTAAAAGTCAAAGTCGTTTGAGAATGAAATGTTGACATTGTATTCTTGTACACAGATCAGGTCGCCTGTATCGAAATTCAGCATAAGCAAGTAATACTTTACGCCATTGAACCCATTTTCAGACTTTAATTCAAACGAAGTCTTTGTTTCTTCACCATCCGCCTTCCTGTCGATCAATCGCATCTCACTGATTGGTTTGCCGGATTGATCAACAAAGATCAGTGCATAACGGTTGCAGCAAGAATGATCTTCAGATTGCTTGTATTGTTTTCTCACAATGCTGTTAGTTATCACTCTCTTACCATCATCCTGGAGCGGACATATTTCCGAATTCAGCAATTCATGATATTTGTCTCCTTCCAATGCTCTTACAACACTTGTCAAGTGATCAAATATTGCAGAATTATCTTGAACTGTCTGCTGTTCAATATCTCTCTTCTCAAGTTCTTTTTTTATCCTCTGTTGGCGTTCCTCTTGCTCTCTACGTGCTTTTTCATCTTCTTTTGCTTTTTCAATCTGGCTTGCTCTTTGAGCCTCCATCTGTTTTTTCTGTTTCTTCTCTGCTTTTGCGATCATTTTATCAAGCGCGGCCAGCTCCTTGCTCAGTTTTCTTATTTCCGCAGAGATTGTTTTTGCTTCTGCTTTCTTTTGACTTTTTTGCTGCTTTATTTGAAACTTGCTTCCAAATTTACCAATCAAATAGTTGGTGTGAAAATCGTTTATCTGCTGTTCAATATCCTGGAGTTTAGCTTTCCTTTTCTCTAACTCATCTTGTAATGTATTCAGTCTTTTTCTTCCCTCATCAATCGCTACTGTGAGGCTCTGAATTCTGCTCGCCACTTCTTCTTGTCCAAGATGGAGATTTGACAATTCCTCGTTTGCCTGGCTGTCGATCTCCTCGATTGCTTTTAAATACTGCTGCTTGAGCGCATTGATCACCTGCTCATCCTCAAGCTCCGGATATTCAGCCGCCAAAGATGCATTTTGCGCATGTTGATCATCGATTGCCTTAACAAGTTGTTCTATCTTCTCTGTAACATCAGCGAGCTGGACTTTCACCGGATGTATGCTATTGCAAGCAGGATTTTCTGCTGTTAGAGAGCTTATCTGTGATTCTTGATCCTGTATTGTCTGCGCTAATCGGGCAATCGATGAAGATACTTTTTCCAGTTGATTCTTCAGCGGATGAGTTTCATTCAATTCTGGATCGTCGCGTTGAAAAGCAATCCGCGCTGATTCCTCTTCTTGGATTGTTTTCTCCATTTCGGTAATACGCAGAGCGTTTTTTTTGATTTTTTCCTTTATGTTTCGTTTTTTTTCTAAAGGAAAGAATAAATGCTCGTTGAGCTGCTTCTTCCCAATCTTTCTTTTCTCTTCTCAACTGTTCCAGTATTTTGTGACTGTTGAGTATATTTTTTTGAGCACTACTCAGCTTGTCATCGAAATCGTTTTTAGCTTGTGTATAGGCATTTGACAGTCTTAGCTGTTCGTCTTCCAACCGTCCCAACTCTTGCCGATTAGCATTTATGCTTTGACGCAAAGAACTGACTTTGTTCTGATACTCTCTTTGGATTGTGCTGCAAGTTTCCATCCGTTCTTTCTTTTGATTTTTCAGCATGTGCATTCTTTCTTCATCAGCCATTATACTGTCATGAAGAATTGCAATCTGGACACGTAACTCTTCCTTTCTTTTTGCACGACTTTCTTTAATCTTCTGAAAATTGGAATCAAATTCGATCTGAGCCTTTTCCTTTTTTTCAGTGGTATCGTCTTCAATATTCTTTGTTTTCATGGAAAGTTGAGTATTGAGTGTCGAAAGCTTTGCACGCTGTTCCTCCAATTCTTTCTGTTGTAAGGCACAGGTCTTTTTTAAAGAGGTGCTTTCCTTATTTATTTTTTCCAGTTCACGTTTTTGCACATCCAGTCTTGCGAGGATTCTTTGCTTCTCTTGCTCCTCTTCTTCAATATTGTCTCTCTGCTCATCATCGGGAAGCTCTTTTACAGCTTGCTGCCACTTGTATATCTTTTGCTGATAACTAAGTGGAATGGTTCCAACCTCTGCACCTTTAACGCATATCATTTCCATCAAGCCTATGATAGTAACAAGATCCGTCTTGGAAATGTTTTTCTGATAAAACCTCTTGATGTCAACTTCAAGCTCTCCAAATATCCGTTTCAATTCATTAACGTATGATTTGTTAGCCGCTTTTATTTTCAACTCACGCTTTTTCTCATCCAAATACCAGCAGCGTCCCACAGACTTTATGTCCTCTTCTCTTTTTATTCCAGCTTTTTCGATACTGTCCCGCTTATCCTGAATCAAATCACGGATTTCATCCTCTTGTGAACGGTCTATTGGATGATTCTGATACAGCTCAGCATAATACTCCTCCAGAGCGGACTCAATCATTTGGGCCTGATAATGCTTGTCTTCCATGGAAGCCAATTCGGTATCCAAGGATGCAAGCTCCGCTTCTTTTTCAGAAATCTCTGTTACTATCAAAACTCGTCTCTGAATCAAATCGTTGAGCATTCGCGTTTCCTCCAGTCACATCTGTTACGTAACCAGTATTCTGTCACACATCAAAGAGCGCGGCCTGTTACACGCATACGATTAGGAATCAAAATCATTGACAAATGCGACATCAATCGTGAACTCAACCCAACCCACTACAGTTCCGCTTTCTTTCTCCACGATGGTGAGGTAATAGGTTCCCGTTTTTTTGAATTCCATGCTCTTGAGGGTAAACCTTGTGCGGAACACGCGATCCGATCCATTGTTGCTGGTCTTGTCCGCAATGATGGTCTTTTTATCGCTGACCGCCATGTCACCGGCGTCTGCCATATAAAAAACTTTACGCTTTGCGCATCAATTAGCATATAGTGCAGTTCTGCACTTTTTCCCGTATCTTTACGACTTTTTCCAACCAGATAAGTGAGGATTTTCTCCCATAATCCCGACTTTGCTTCTCGGCTGAAAAAGCTGTACACCGTTTGATACGGTGGAAAGTCATGCGGAAGCTGGCGCCACTGACATCCGGTCTTTACAATGTACAGCACGGTGTTCGTCAGTTTGCGCTTGCTCCACTTCCGATTCCGCATTCCCGAATATAGCGGAGCGATTTCTTTCCACTGGGTGTCTCTCAAGTCCGTCGGATACGGCTTGCTCCCTGCTCTTTCTTCTTCCACGCTGCTATTATACCACGTTTACTTTATCAAGGCAAGTTCTAAATTCATGAACGGTTCTAGGATATTTTGTCATGTTTATCCTTATTTGGGCAATCGAGGAGCTTTGAGCTGTGTCCATTGAACGCCCTCATAACGCTACCAACGGCATCGGTTTGGTATTGCTATGTCTTAAATTGGAATTTCACGGTTTGTGATTCACTTCCTGCTCCAACATAAGGAAACGGTCAAAATCGCTTTCGTACAGGCGATCCTGAATAATCCGATACTTTTCATATTCCGTTTCCGCATGGAGCTTGGCCTGTTCCGCACTGATCTTGCCGGGGCCTGTCAGCAGCTCGTTTCCGTTAAACTCCAAAAAGCCGTCCAGACGCTTCGCCCAGTCCTCCATGCTCATGGGAATCTTGCGCTCCGCCTGTAATTCCGCATAGTCCAGATAAAGAGAGACGATGCGCTCCAGATAGTGCATTTCCTGTTCGCTCAAATAGTTCTTGGCTACCGTCACGTCTGTTTTCAGAATCTTGCCATCCGGCGCATTCTCCCATGTGGTCAATCCCATATGCTCCTTGTTGGCATCCGCGCGCTCCACAATGAGCTCCGCAGCCGTGTGCCTGTGGACGGCAAAGTGCATCTTATTCTGCACTGTCTGAAAGAACAGGCGTGTCGTCTTGGCGTCCTTATCGTAATCAAACGCCGTTGCGTACAGGTCTGTGACCTTCTGATAGAACTTCCGCTCACTCAGCCGTATTTCCCGAATCTGCTCAAGCTGCCGCTCGAAGTATTCGTCCGTGAACATACGCCCCTTTTTCAGGCGCTCCACGTCCATTGTCCATCCCTGAATGGTATGGTCTTTCACGATTTGACCTGCCCATTTGCGGAACTGCACGGCACGCTGATTATTGACCTTGAAGCCGGCGGCAATGATGGCTTGCAAGTTATAGTGCTTTGTGTTGTAGCTTTTTCCATCCGCGGCAGTTATTAAGTATTTCTTAATAACTGATTCCTCGCGCAGCTCACCATCCTCGAAGACTTTCTTCAAGTGCTGATTGATTGCCGCTACGGACACGTCATACAATGTCGCCATCATCTTCTGCGTTAACCAGATATTCTCATTCTCGTAGCGCATCTCGAAGCTGACGTCGCTCTCGCCAGTGGCGGCGACAAAGGTCAGATATTCCGCGGCAGAGCTGCGAAGGGCAAGCTCCTTTTCGCTCTTTCTTGCAGGCACAATAATAGCCTCCTTGCCCTGTTTTCCATGATGATTATATCATGTGCTGCCTAATTTTTCAACAGGCTATCTGCATCGATGCATCGATTGTCCGATTTTCCAATGAATAATTGCTGAATTTGTCCGTTTTTCCATATCAGCGATTATGATACAAACAAGAACAGCAGCAGGAAACCCATGTTACTGCTGCCGTTCCTCTTTTCCCTTATCCCACAATTTCCTCGCGCACAACCTCTTCCGCCCTGCCGCAAATCATCTCCATCCTCTGCACCCACTCCATCTGCTCATTTTCCTTCATCTCCTCATCCACGCCTTCCGCCTCCGCCATCTCCCGAACAAGCACTGCTACCCGCTCCTCACACTCCTTCTGCACGGATTCCAGCAGCGCCGCCAGTTCATCCGCCCAAATCAGCCTAACATACTCGTGCGGATGCTTCTCCTGCAAATAGCGCTCATACATGGATGCCCACTTGCCATTGGGCGACCTATCCGCCAGCATACAGGTAGGAAAGTAGTAGTCGCCCACAAGGGTGTAATGAATGCCGTTCTCCATGATTTCGGCAGGCAGTTCGTTCGTCATCGTCATTTTCATCAAGCAAACCTCCTGTGCTTATTGCCGCCTTGACATTGAACCGCATACACAGCACAGGGGCTAAGGAAGCGCTGAATAATACCAACGATTTCCGTACTCCAGAAATTTGAGTAGG
>ERZ791829.660-NODE-660-length-27743-cov-5.807353_pt1 | contig 27743 bp, 22 predicted proteins | sample MGYA00510296_ERZ791829 | MGnify/ENA primary metagenome ERZ791829 (study PRJEB30046, sample SAMN00791973) | human gut metagenome | study: EMG produced TPA metagenomics assembly of the A metagenome-wide association study of gut microbiota in type 2...
ACAGTTCACCCTGACGGTCTGCGGGCAGTTCCACGCTTCCCAGATCCGACAGTTGACGGTTCATATCCCATTTCACATATTCGATATTGGCGCTGTGCAGAACCGCCGCCACGCTTTCAAAGGCATGGTCTCTGACTTCCTTCCGGGACAGATCCAGCACATACTGGTTCCGGCATAAGCTGCCTGCCCGTCCCGGAATGGCGATGGCCCAGTCGGGATGCTCTCTGTACAGATCCGAATCCGGGGAGATCATCTCCGGCTCAAACCAGATACCAAACTTCATTCCCAGAGCATTGACCTGATCCACCAGAGGCTTCAGGCCACCCGGAAGCTTCTGTTCATTGACCTTCCAGTCACCCAGGCTGGTACTGTCATCATTGCGGTGTCCGAACCAGCCGTCATCCATGACCAGCATCTCAATGCCGAGCTTTGATGCCTGCTCTGCGATCTTCAATAACTTTTCGGTGTTAAAATCAAAATAGGTAGCTTCCCAGTTGTTAATCAGGATCGGTCTCTTCTTATCACGGTATTCTCCGCGGATCAGATGATTGCGGTACATATCGTGGTAATGGCGGGTCATGCCTCCCAGACCTTCCGCAGAATAGGTCATAACGACTTCCGGAGCCGCAAAGCTCTCGCCCTGCTCCAGTTTCCAGACAAAGTTCTCCGGATGAATGCCCATAGTCATACGGATGGAATCGAACTGGGAAAGCTCCGCCTGTGCCAGGAAATTGCCGGAGTATACAAAGTGCATACCGTAGACTTCACCGGCATCCTGCGTAGCATCCGCAGAAAGCAGTGCTATAAAGGGATGCTCCTGATGGGAAGATTCTCCCCGCACGGAGCCAACGCTCTGCTTACCATGCATCAGACTTCTTCTCTCCATCTGGCGCTCTCTCCCCCAGGATCCGTGCAGCGTAAGAATGTCATACTTTTCATCCGTGCAGTCCAGATCCAGGCAGGCAGACATAACTTTTGTCACATAAATAGGCTGCCCTGCCGTATTTTTCAGGATCACACTGCGGGTGATCACATCTTCCTCTTCAAATGTAGTATAGATCAGGTCTGCAGCCAGACCGATGACCGGATCCGCCAGATGTAGGATCAGGGTATCGCAGTCCTCATCCCCCGGAAATGTGGAAGGAAGTCCCGGCAGTGCCGGCTTCTCCTTTACGATCTCATGAGAGACATACTGTAACTGCACTCCTACATGTCCCTGTGCTGTCCGCACGGAAATGGCGCTTTCTCTGTAATCTCCCAGACCGTTTCCCGGATATTCCATGGGGAAAGAATCCAGAAATGACACACGCTCTCTGTTATTCTGTGACGGAACGAAGGGTGCTTCTCCCGTACGCAGCAAATATACCGGTGCCGGTGTATTCTCGGTATACTGCAATTTCTGACCGTAATATACGTGTCCCACAAAATTCTCCTGATCTACAATTGCCAGAAGATAGCTGGTGTGTTCCGTGTCCAGCCAGAAGGTTCTGTCCTGTTCGATGTATCTGATTGCCATAATTTACCTCTTCCTTTATAAAAATTAATAACCAATAGCCGTTTTCACAATATCGGTTCTTCCGGGCATTTCCGAATAATAAATCGCCCAAGGGTTCTATCACAAATATAAAAAAGCAAATGGTGCTTTCGGTTCTGTCTTCAAAAACTGCATCAGCATCAGTCCACAGCGCATGGACACCCGTTCTTCCCGCAGGATACGAAGTACTTCCTGTCTGTCTGCCAGGATCACCTGAATATCCTCGGTATTTTCCATCTGCTGTCCCACATTCTCTGTCACGGTTCCGAAGATCATGCTGCCGCTCTCGTCTGTCAGCCCCTGTGCCAGGAAAAATCCTCTTCGGAAAGCCGGTTCTCCGCCTTCGTAGACTTCCAGTTTCCAGCCGGTCTCCTCGATCATTTCCCGACAGGCGGCCTCCGAAGCGGTCTCCTCCGGCTCGATCAGTCCCGCCGGCAATTCATACAGATAATCATTCACGGGATACCGGTACTGACGCACCAGCACCAGTTTCTCTCCGTCCTCTGTCACTGCGTAGACCGCCATGCCCTCGGGGCGCATACTGTGGGTCTTGTGTTTGATATTGTTTTCATCATTTCGGGACGCAAAATAATAATGAAACGGCGTTCCGTCCCGTCCCAGGGCATCAATGTGATACAGGTTCAAAAACGGATTATCCGTCTGTTTCTCGATTCCCCGATAGTGTTTTCTGTCATTTTCTTTTGCGTCCATGTTTTCCATTCCCTATTTATACTCCATGTCTTTCTGTTCCCATCGTGCTCTGTCATCCACGTTCCCACAGCGCATCATCTGCCGCAGGCGCAGGCAGCCGTGACGGAACTACTGTAGGATCTCCTCCAACAGTGCCACTGCCAGCTCCGGATTCTTCATGCCATCCGCCAGCCCCACGGCTGCGGTCTCCTGATACCATCCGGTCTTCCTTACCCATTCGTTGTTCTCCAGCCGGATCCCCGCCACAATCGTTTCTCCCGTCATGGTATTTAACACCATGATCTGCTGATCTTCATATCTGTCCAATAGTTCCTTAGGCAGATAATCCCGCAGGTCCGCCAGATAATCCGTGCCGCCCATAAGCTTCAAAAATTCTTCGTCAGAAAAAAACACATCCACCGACCGGGTCATGAACAATACCTGGATCGTGCTGAGATTCGTGGAATCCACATCGGAATCCGAGTTGGGATCGATCCAGATCGTATAGTTTAAGTTGACCACATCCCGTTTGGATATCACACCGTGTTCGCGCAGGAAATCCGTAAAATAATCCGAGCTGGTGGCCTCGATCTGTTCCCCGTCCGTATTCACCGCCATGACACCCATAACGAAACTGGTCTTGGTGGCAAAATGTACGATCAGGAAAATAACAATAGCGATCCCCGCTGCCACACCTATGGTAACCCACAGATAATAGTCCATAAAATACTGCCATTTTTCAGAAGGAGACAGTTCTTTCCGTTGCTCTTTCTGCCGGATACGATCTTCCTTTTCCAAGTTGCTGTCTCCCTTCCGTTTCTCGAATCTTCCGTCTGATAATATCCTGCTTTTAGTTCTATATCAGTCTTTAGTATATCAAACTAATTTAACCTTGTACAGCAGACTTTTTAATATATTTTAGGTTCAATTTTGTTAAAAATAAACAGAAAAAGCCCTGCCATGCACTTAAATTAACATGGCAGAGCTTTGTGTTTTCTATTTGTTCGATCAGATAAGAAGTGTAAATGCTTTAGCGGTCCATCTCCGCAATACGTCCGGTGGACTTGTGCTCCTTGATAATCCCCTGGATCTCCTTTAAGTCGGTGCACAGCAGGTCACCGGGGATGGTGTTCTTAAGTGCGCTGATGGCATTGCCATATTCCAGTGCTCTCTGATACTCACCGGGATGTGCCAACAGTCCGTACAGGACACCGGAGATATAAGCGTCACCGCTTCCGATGCGGTCTACGACTTCGATATCGGTGTAAGGTGCTTCCTCATAATAGGTATCATCCTTGGCACTGTAGATAATGGAGCCGAAGGTATGACGCTTCGGGCTATGTACAATACGCTGTGTGGATGCCACGATGGAGATCGGATACTCCTCCGTGAAGCTCTTCATAATGCTCTTGGCATCGCCTTCCTTCAGGAAGGTCAGACGCGCCGTGTCCTCGGAGCAGAAGAAGATGTCCACATAAGGCAGAATGGATTCGATGCATTCCTTCGCCTCGGCGCCGGTCCACAAGTTCCCACGGAAGTTCACATCGAAGGAGATGATGGCCCCCTGTGCTTTAAAGCGCTTGATCATCTCAACAGCGGTAGCTCTCAGTTCCGGGCTGAGAGCCAGTGTGATGCCGCTGGTATGGAAGCAGCGGGTATCGCTGTAGATCTTGTCATCATAGTCATCAACGGTCAGCTTGTTGATGGAGGTATTCTTACGGTCATATACAATACGGGGCTTTCTGGGGTAAGCACCATTCTCATAGTAGTACACGCCCAATCTGGCATCCTTGTCATCATCGTATACCAGATAGTCATCGCTGACACCGCAGAGACGTACACGGTTCTTGATATATACACCCAGGTCATTGGCCGGAAGCTTGGAAATGATACCGCAGCGCAATCCCAGCATTGCCGCACCGGTAATGGCATTCAGTTCTGCGCCTCCTGCCTGCTTGCTGAAGCTGTCGCCTCTGGTAATACGCTCATTGTCGGGCGGTGATAATCTCAGCATGATCTCTCCCAGGGAGAGCAGGTCAAATTCCTTCTTCTCAGTCAGTTCCATAATATAAACTCCCATCTGCATATTTTGCCAAATGCTTTATCAGAATTTCACCGTTACTCCTTACAGTGCAGCGTTGAAACCCCTTACATTTTTTCTTTACATTTGTACTATATCACATATACACAGCCCCGGTAAAGACACTGGACATTAATTAAAAAATTAACGAATCCACATATTCAAAATAATCATCCTCGCTGGCAAATAAGATATATTCATTCTCCACATATCCCATATATCCGCTGGCAGTCACATATCCTTTCATAAAAAATACCTCCTTATCAGAATCCTTTCGTTCCCTGTTCTGATAAAAAGGTATCATTTTTAAAGTCCCATAAAACTCTCTTAATTATTCTGAACCGGCTCTGTTTCCAGCACCAATTCTTTCATTTCTTCCAATAATGCCTCGGTTCTGCCCATCAAAAGCTCCGCATCGGTCTCCACCAGTCCCGTCTTTTTATACTTATAGGTAAAAAACGGATTGCCGTAAGCGGTAAAGCTTAATTCATCCTTATGCTTTTTCAGGAAATCCGGAATCTTGCGGGGATCGATCTTCGCATCCGGCCGGAAGTTGAAGGTAATGCGTTCGTTCTTGCCCTTGATCTCCGTCATGTCCAGACCGTGGGCCGCCATACGGATCAGGGCGATCCGCAGCAGATTGTCCACTGCCTTGGGGATGTTGCCGAAGCGGTCTAACAGTTCATCCTTCATTTCATCCCGCTCTTTTATCGTCTCGATGCCGGCGATCCGTTTGTAAATATCCAACTTCTGTGTCTCGTTGACAATGTATTCCGCCGGAATGTAAGCATCCACATCCAGATCGATCACCGTAGCGAAATCCACTGCCGTATGAATGCCCTTCAGGTTCTGCACCGCTTCGTTCAGCATCTTGCAGTACAGGTCATATCCCACGGCCTCCATATGTCCGTGCTGACTTAATCCCAGCAGATTACCGGCGCCGCGGATCTCCAGATCACGCATGGCGATCTTGAAGCCGCTGCCCAGATCCGTAAATTCCTTGATGGCCGCCAGCCGCTTTTCCGCCACTTCTTTTAACATCTTATCCCGCTTGTACATCAGAAAAGCATAGGCATTCCGGTTGGAACGACCCACACGGCCTCTGAGCTGATACAGCTGGGACAATCCCAGATTGTCCGAATCGTGGATGATCATGGTGTTGACATTGGAGATATCCAGTCCGGTCTCTATGATGGTGGTGGACACCAGCACATCGATCTCTCCGTTAATGAAATCAAACATGATCCGCTCCAGTTCGTGTTCCTTCATCTGTCCATGGGCGTATGCAACGTTGGCTTCCGGCACAAGCTTTGCGATCTGTGCCGCGATATCCGCAATATTGTTCACCCGATTGTAGACATAGTAGACCTGTCCGCCCCGGGCCATTTCCCGGACAATGGCCTCTCTCACCAGTTCGTCATTGTATTCGCAGACAAAAGTCTGGATCGGCAGTCGGTCATTGGGGGCCTCCTCCAGCACGCTCATATCCCGGATACCGATCAGGCTCATATGCAGTGTCCGGGGAATGGGGGTTGCCGTCAGGGTCAGCACGTCCACGTTTTCTTTTAATTTCTTGATCTTCTCCTTATGGGCCACACCGAAACGCTGTTCCTCGTCAATGATCAGCAGACCCAGATCCTTGAACTTCACATCCTCAGATAATACTCTGTGGGTACCGATCACGATATCCACCATGCCCTTTTCCAGATCCTTCACCGTCTTTTTGATCTCCGATGGCGTACGGAAGCGGCTCATCAATGCGATGTTGATGGGAAAATCCTTCATTCTCTGCACAAAGGTGTTGTAATGCTGCTGTGCCAGAATGGTGGTGGGCACCAGATAGACCACCTGTTTTCCCTCCTGCACAGCCTTGAAAGCGGCCCGGATGGCGATCTCAGTCTTGCCGTAGCCCACATCTCCGCAGATCAGGCGGTCCATGATCCGATGGCTTTCCATATCCGCCTTGGTGTCCGCGATGGCATTCAGCTGATCCTCTGTCTCTTCAAATGGGAACATTTCCTCGAACTCCCGCTGCCACACCGTATCTTTTCCAAAAGCATAGCCCTCGCTCTGCTGTCGGACAGCGTATAATTCCACCAGATCCTTCGCCACGGCGCTGACGGCACTGCGTACCTTCGTCTTGGTGTGTTCCCATTCCTTGCCGCCCAGTTTGTTCAGCTTCGGCTTCTTCGCTGCATCGGCGGAGGCGTACTTCTGAATCACATCCAGTCCGGTGGCCAGAATGTACAGATTGCCGCCGTCCCGGTATTCGATCTTGAGGTAATCCTTGACGACCTTGTCTACCTCTACCTTCTCGATGCCCTTATAGATGCCCAGTCCGTGGGTCTCATGTACCACATAATCCCCGATCTTCAGGTCGTTGAAATCATTGATCTTCTGCCCCTGATAGAGCTTTTTCTTCTTTTTCTTACGCTTCTCCGCTCCGAAAATATCACTCTCGGACAGCACCACGAATTTCAGCCAGGGATACTCAAAGCCCTTGTTCACATGCCCGTAATAGGTCAGGATTTCTCCAGGCTGTACTTCCCTCATGGGGTCTTCTGTGTATACTGCTGTCAGTCCGGCATCCTCGGTGTTCCGCAGATCCTCCGCCAGACGTCTGGCTCTGGTACGGGAACCGGACAACAGCAGCACCCGGTAGCCGTTCTTTTTATATTTTTTCAGATCCTTGACCAGTGCTTCAAAGCTGTTGTTATAAGGAGCGATGTTGCGGGCAGCAATATCCACATGCATTTCTTTCTTGAAATATCCGTACTTGGTCTCCATGGTAGCCAGGGTCACCACGGCATTTTTCTCTAAAGTAGCCGCTACCTGTTCCCCACTGTAGAGAATGTTCATCTGTCCCGGCAGCACATAACCTTTTCTGGCACGTTGTTCCATGCTCTCCCGGAATTCCAGTTCGATGGCATCCGCCTGTTCCTTCACTCTCGCCGGTTCATCGATGTAGAAGACCAGAGAACGCCCCGCCATATCTGACAGCAGTTCCGGCATGGTTACCGTATTTTCATAAAAATAACGGATGTAGCCTTCCAGATTGATCTTACTCTGGAACTCCAGCAGCTGCACTTTCAATTCGCTGACCTGTGTGGCGATCCTGTGGGCTTCCTCCGGCTGGTGGGCATCCCGGAAGATTTTTTCCTGTTTGTCTGCTTCTTTTTCAAGCTTACTGATGCCCTTGCGGATCTGCTCTTCCGACAGTACAAACTCTGTGGCCGGGTAGACAGTGATGCTTTCCAGCTTCTCAATGGAACGCTGGCTCAGGATGTCGAAGCTGCGGATGGACTCCACCTCATCTCCCCACAGTTCGATACGATAGGGGTTTTCCTCCGTCAGATCAAAGATATCCACAATGCCGCCACGGATGGAGAACTGCCCCGGGCTTTCCACCTGATAGGCTTTCTCATATCCCATAGCCACCAGTCTGGATGCCAGTTTGCTCTCGTCCAGACTGCCGCCCCGCTCGGTGCGGATGATGTCTTTCTCCTCCCACAATACCTGCGGTGTCATCAGTGCCGCATAGGTGGTAACAATGGTGACCGGCTTACCCTCCACGACTCTGCGCAGGGTCTTGATCCGCTCCTGCACCAGCTGATTGCCGTGGATATCCGCCTGGAAAAAGATCAGGTCCTTCGCCGGATACAGCATGACATTTCTGTCATAAAAGCGGTATTCCTCGTAGATCTCTTTGGCCTTTAAGTCACTATAAGTAACGATGACCTTGTATTTCAGGCCATCGCTGAGTCCGTAGATCATATGAAGTTTCTGGGAGTCCACACAGCCGGACAGAGCTACGGTTCCTTTTCCCTGTCTGGTCACTTTCCGGATCTCATCATATTCCGCCAGTTCTTTCAGTGGCGCAATCAGTGCCTGCATCGCTTTTTCCTCTTACTATACAACCGTTACGCTTTCTTACTGTTAAAATGGTTCATGGCTGCATCCGCATTCTCAGTGATGATCATACGGATAGCTTCTGCTGCGGTCTTCGCCGCTTCGTCCATGATGCTTCGTTCCTCCGCCGGAAAATGTCCCAACACGTAGTCTGCCAGATCGAAGTTCTTCGGCTTCTCTCCCACGCCCATACGCACGCGGATAAAAGTATCATGCCCTAACATTTTGATGATATTCTTGAGGCCGTTATGGCCACCGGCGCTGCCTTTTTTGCGGATACGGAGCTGTCCCACATCCAGACTGATATCGTCGGAGATTACGATCAGTTCCGCGGTGTCATCCACCTTGTAATAATCCACGATCTCCCGGATGCTCTCACCGCTCAGATTCATGAAAGTCTGGGGCTTCGCCAGGATCACCTTCTGTCCGGCCACATAGCCCTTGCCGATCAGCGCCTTATGCTTACTCTCCATGACGGCGATATTTTCTTCCTCTGCTAATCTGTCTATGACATCAAACCCGATATTATGTCTGGTATTTTCATATTCTTTGCCTGGATTTCCCAGCCCTGCGATAATATACATAGCTTTCTCCTTACTTCCTTGCAATCAATACACCATCCTATATTTTCGCATTTTTATGTGGAAAATGCAACCGCTCCCGGCATCAGATTACAAATCTGTTGGCAGGAGCGGTGTATTTATTACTTTACTGGTATTTTCAGCTGCCAGCCTACACGGATCCGATCCGGTACGGTGATCAGCTTTTTATTCCATTTGATTATGTCTGCGATGGTGCAGCCATATCTTCTGGCGATTGCCCAGAGGGTATCGCCGGGCTTGATAATATAAGCGTCTGAATTGTTATTGTCCGTCGGAGCTACCGTTGTACCTGTAGTCCTGTGCTGCGGGATCTTCAGTTTCCAGCCTATATGGATCCGGTTCGGATTCTTGATCAGATCGCTGTTGGCTGCTACGAGCTCGGCAACGGTGCATCCATATTTTCTTGCGATCGCTCCAAGGGTATCACCACGTTTGATGGCGTAGTCCAAGGCTGCCGGGCCTACAGATGGCTGCCCTACGGTAGTGCTGTTACTGCTGTTGGAAACAGCAGGGGTATCGTCATCATCATCGTCATCCGAACTGCTGTCACCGGTATCGGGTACCGCAGGGGCCGGCGTATAGGATGGAGTATCCGGGACATCGGAGCTATCCCCACGATTAGATACAGGATACAACACAACGGAACCGGTCAGAGGCGCATAGTTGGTATCCTCAGGAGTATAACGCCACAAATAGGTCTTATTGGCTTCCACCACTGTGGTATCCGGCAGGACATTGCCCGCATCATCAATCCACTCCAGTCGTCCGGCTGTGGGATGCAGGGAGCCTCCACTAATTCTCAGATCTGCATCCCTTAAGGTCTGGCCGTCAGTGGTGATGCCGGTATATCCGGGAGTGCCGGTGGAAGCTGCTTTTGTGATGGTAATGGTCACAGGTCCGCTGGTGATCGCATTGTAATCATCGTCCCCGGCCTTGGTCGCCGTAACGGTGACGGTCCCCACTTTCGTGGGAATCAGCTTACCGTCAGCATCGATACCGGCCTGACCATCCCCATTGGTTACCGTATAGGTCACATTTCCTGTACCGGAGCCGCCCTTGGTACCCAGTTGCAGGGTATGGCCGAATTCCACGGTGGTTTTGCCGGTAACGGTCAATGCCGTCTGCTCTTCTTTGTTGGTCAGAGTGATCTTTACATTGACGGTGCTTGTCTCATAATTGGTGGACGCAATGGTCACGGGCAGAGTCACGGTATCGCCTACCGCACCGCCTGCCAGAATGTAGGTCACCTTACCGGTGTCTCTGTCTATCTCCCAGTCCATAACTGTCACAGAACCGGTTCTGCCTGCAGTACCGCCCTTAGTGAAGGCCAGGGTACCTGCGTCCACGGGCATACCTGCATTTTGGATTGATGCCTCACCCATGGTCACGTTATACTTTATGCTGACGGGAATATCTGTCAGCGTACGGGCAGCCGCCTTACGAATATTTGGCGTGATGCGCTGCGTTATCTGCTTATAATTCTTACTCTCAGGAGTAAAAACAGCGGTATATGCTGCGGTCGTGCCGGCATTGGGAATCTGCCTGCCGGAGAACTTCCAGGAGCCGGGCACTACGATGCCATTCAGTCTTACCGTAAGTCCGTTGATAACGATATCCGAAATCTTTGTACCGTAAACCGCCCCGGCATCTGCTGTCCCTTCCACCGTCAGCTTGTCTGTCGGCCTGATCGTAAATGTTTTATCAACGCTTCCTTCGTAATTGCCCTGCCCCGTGATGTTCAGCGTATATATTCCTGCCTCTGTGCCGGTGTTACTGCTGACCTTATAGTCCTGCCCCTTTGTCAGCTCTGTACCCCTGTATGTCACTTTGACCTCTGCTGCCAAAGGGTTGCCGGTATACTCAAGTTCTTCAGCATTTGTGATCTCAACCGTCGTATTTTCACTGTTCAGGTTTGCTTTCGTAACGATAAGCTGAAAACCCTGCAAAGTCGTTTGCCATCTGTAGGCGCCATCGCTCTCCTTGCCAATGTTCACGCAAATGATGTTGTAAGCTTTATCAGCTTCCAGGCTCTCCCACCCTATATTGTTACTGCCGTCCATAGTAACATCATAATGGTAAGCACCGTTCCCGTCAGACCACACATCTCTCCTGTGCTCCGTCAACAGAGCCGTCGTGCCATCCTCCTTCACAAGATACCATTCAAATCCCATTCGTCCGATATGACTGTCATTGGTTGTCACAGAAATTGCAAAAGGTATTTTATGTTCGCCGTATGCAATGTTACCGGTTCTGTCGCCGATAACCGTAATCTGGGCATCCTTCGCTGTTAATGTAAGTCCCTCGGAATACTCTATTACCTCTGTAGGATCTACCGTAATATTGCCGTTCATCAAGGCATAACCTTCCGGAAGCAGATGGTAGACGGGGGCGTTGCATTTCAGTGCTGCCACCTTGCCGCCCATAAGTTGAATACCATCTTCTGCACCATCTTCCACAGTCAATGGACTAATATAGCCACCATCCGTCAGCGTCAGCTCCGCACCTTTCGCAACCGTCAGGCCTAGAAGTGCGCCATTTGAACTATCTTTTTCTTTGCTGTCCAGGATTGTTAGAGGGTATCGGGATGTCCCCGATAATGTGATATCACCGGTTATACACTGACCATTCAGATCGAGCGTTCCCAGGGCGTTTTGGAAGCTCCATGTTACTGTAGAAATATTGTAGCTGGCATTCTGACCTTGTAACGCCAGCATACCACCCTTCTCCTGCCAGTCCTGCAGCGCTTTTTCCATATCCGTATAATTTTGATCTTCAAGTTTCGCCACCACGGTTCCTGTCGCATCGTCTGCCACTACCGTAATGCCGTCATTACTCATCAGGGACGTAGCACTGACGCCACCGGGGATTACCGAATCCCCACTTACAGTATCTCCTACCGCATCCCTTTCATGGGTACTATTCACAGCCCTTACCGCCACCTGATCGCCAGGGGCAGGCGCCACCGTTTCAGCACTCCCCATCTCTTCAGCCAGCACCGTTGCCGGCATCATGCCAAAGCACAGAGTAAATGCCAGAACGACACTCAATAACCTTTTCTTCATAAATGCACCTCCGTTAATCAGCAAACGTCATTTCCGCAGGGATTCTGTCCGACTACAACGATCATTTCCCTCTATCCGGTCCATTCTGCGTCTCTGCACCGGAATTCGCCTTTCATGTCATGTAATCTGCTTCGGATACTGTTACTTTTTACTGTAAGTTCATTGTACCATAGTGTATGAAAAAATAATTCTCCCTGCATGAATCGACCCAAATATGTCATGAATCGACCCTGCCCGTGACACGCTAAGGACACTAGGCTAAGAACACTCAAGGGATCGGTAAAAACTTAAACTGGTTATTTTGCACAAATTTCATTTTCGGGAAAACAGCCAATTTCCGCATGGCATATTTCGTTACTTATTTTCCGAATCTAAAGTATCTATTCCCGGCATTGTATTTTATAATAATAGTGGAGTGTTACCAAAACGGTAAGCGGTTCACCTTTCGCCAAAATGATGACATTTTGAGAGCTTCCAGTATTATTGGAGGTGATACAGATGGGAAATCTATTGAAAGGTACATAAGATGTTGGAAACAGTGGTAGGCATTGTCGGTATTGTTGTTACGATCATCAGTATCATCGTAACGCTTATCAGTATCGTACAGACTGCACGGAAACATAAACATCAAAAAAGCAACCGCCCGACCAAGGAATAGGTTGCTTTTTTGATATACCGAAAACTTAGGTGAACCGTTGCTGTACGGTAGCACTCTTTTCTTTTATTATCCTAACACTCTCTTTTGATTTCGTCAATAAAATTCACCATTTACATAAAATTGTACCCGGTCTTGACTTTTCCCAGATTACTGTTATACTGAAACAGTTGTACAGCCCATAAAAACAAGGTCTTATAGGGCTCGCCGATTCCCGGCGTAAAATGAATCGTGTGTTCGGGACCTTCCACACGTAAATAAAAACTAAAGGAGAAAACAAATGAACAAGAAAGTACTGTACCTCGTACACGGAGCGGTGATTGCTGCTCTCTATGTTGTGCTGACCATGTTAGCCAACGCTCTGGGACTGGCAAATTATGCCATTCAGGTCCGCTTCTCGGAAGCCCTGACCATTCTTCCCGTATTTACCCCTGCTGCCATACCGGGACTTTTCCTGGGATGTATCATCAGCAATACCATGACCGGCTGTATGCTGTTAGACATTATCTTCGGCAGTCTCGCAACCCTGATCGGTGCCTTCGGCACATATCTGCTACGGAATCAGAACAAATGGCTGGCTCCCCTGCCTCCCATCATCGCCAACATTATCATCGTTCCTTTTGTGCTGGCTTATGTCTACCACTTAGAGGGCAGCATTCCTTACTTCATGCTGACTGTGGGTATCGGTGAGATCATTTCCTGCGGAGTGCTCGGCATGCTGTTACGCACCGTGTTACAGAAATACCGCAAATACATTTTTGACGTACAGAAATAAGCGGTCATCCCGCCAAAAAGGCGTCCGGATCCTTTCACAGGTTCCGGGCGCCTTTTGCTGTCCACTTGTATTTAATTTTCTATTTTCATATAGGAAATAAAATGATTGCCGTTCTCCGCGAACCATGTTGTAGCATCGTTCATTCCCTTTTTGTACAACTTTCCGGTGGACGGCTCCATGATGACAACGTTGAATTCATTAAATCCGGTCACCAGCACCGCCTCGCCATCCTCCAGGATCGCCAGTACCGGAATATCCTGATTCACATAATACAGTACCGCATCCAGACTACAGCCGCTCAGATCCAGTACCTGTACGCCTGTCATATTTTCTTCCAGAATCTGTATTGCCGTCTTGCCCTGCGCCAGGTCATATTCGGTGTTGCGGGTGATTCCGGCATGCCGCAGGATATTGTCCAGACATACCGTCAGGCTGTTCTTCTGGTCCGTGACACTTTCTTCCTTGATTGCCATGATCTGGTTCCTGCTGACACGATTGCCCTTCAGCCATACCGTAATGCCTCGGTCGTTCGCAACAACCCCGGCGGAATCGTAGGCTTCCTTCACCGCTTTCCCAGGAGCACTGTAAATGCCCTGTACCCCATAAGCATTGTATACATAATATCTGGAAACTTCGCTGACCGCATCCAGTGTCAGTTCTCTTCCGCCCTCAAATACGACCTCCTTCGGATTCAGCACCTTGATAGTCTTGGTATCAATGGTTGTCTTGGTCTGTATCTGCACATATCTCTCATAAATATCAATATCCGCTGTGACTACTTTATTCTGTCCCGGCTCTTCTTCCACATTGTTCATGATCTGGTCATCCAGGATCTCCTGATAGCTGCCGTTCTCAGAACGCTGTATTCTCGACAGGGTGATCTGATTGCCCTCGATGGCGCAATCCACGATGTAGATGCCATCCTGTCCGTATTCCTTCAGATTATCTCCGGAAGAATTGCTGATGCAGACCTTATACATGGGGTAAAAGATCTGTCCGGAATTCTCTGTCCGGATGTCGCTCTCCCTGGCCACGCCGTAGATAATATCTTCTCCCATGAAGCCAAGCGGCCGGATAGCCTCACCGTCCTCCGCCCGGATCACTGTCTGTTCTCCGGTATTCAGATTCCGGACATTCAGCTGGTTGCTGTGGTTGATGTCATCCCCTTCCTGCCATACGATGATCTCATGGTTCTCCGATACCTGAAGGCTGTCATCCTGTCTTATACTTACCAGCTGTTCAGCGCTGCGATTCTCCAGATCCACATCATAGACACCGTTTTCCAGGAAAAAATATACATGCTGCTGTCTGTTCCGGTACAGCAGCTGTTCCATCTCATCCTTCAGCACCGCATAGCTCTTGGAATATGGGATATAGACTTCTTCCTCGATCGTATTCAGCGAATTGTCATAGCTGATGATCTGAATGCCGGTCTCCCCCTCATGTCTTCCGCGATTCATGTAACCATACACGGCAAATTTCACATTACCGCCCTCGTCTACATCCAGGATCTTGATGCCATGATTGTCATACAGAGTCCGCCGGTCGGCATTATCTTTACCATAGAAGGAGAAGATCACTGTCAGTCCGTTGGTAGCCGCATTATAGCTGAGTAACTGCCCCATATCGGAGAACACCACGGTATTGCCATCCGCGCTCTCCATCATATCCACATTTTCATCCGTGATTCCCAGAAGGATCTTGTCATTGGCATACATCCGGGTAGTATCCGGGATCTGTGTCATGGTACGCTCATAATCCAGCAGATACATTCTCTCCGAAGTATATCTGACTCTGTAATACTCTTCGACATTGTAGTAGATCTTATTTTTGCCCTCTCCGGTGGATACCACAAAATCCATCAGCAGAGAGGCCACATTCCCACTGATCTGTGTCAGCCGGATGGAAGCCGCGTCCTCCTGGACCGGTTCCAGACTGCCCCAGGTGATCTGCTGAAAGCTGCTGTGAATATTCACTTTATGAAAAGTGCCGTTATCTGTCAGCTTGGAATTCGGTTCCAGATATTTCGTCAGTTCCTTGGCCACTTCCTTGTCGTATAATTTTCCGTGGAAATCTGTCGCAAATTCCAGGATTTCCGAAATATGCACATCATCATTCCATAAAATAGTCGTATAATAATATACCTTCTGTTCCCCTTCCAGTTCCAGGATCAAGGTCAGACTGTATTGTGTATTCGTGTCGATCAGGTCTTTTAACGTAAGGGAAACGGAAAAGCTTTTCCCATTTGCCTTCCATCCGGTGACTTCACTGTTCTCGATCAGCCGGCTGCCGTCGATGCTGCGAACCTCTGTCGAGATCCCCGTAATTTCTCTTCCGAACGTATCCACGGTGAAATTCGCCTGTCTGCCCTCCCCCAGCAGAGTAATGCAGTCCTTCTGGTAAGCCACATCCATCTCCACGGTATTTCCGTGCAGTTCATTGCATGCCACACCGCCGCTTTCCATGGTGATCATAGGCAGAGTGGCCGGAGCCATCTCCATGGTCATATTGTTATGTCCCTGATTCATAATGCTGCCGATGATCAGTGCTGATGCCAGAAATACTACAACACACACGGCAATTCTAATGATCGTTTTCTTCATTCTTGATTCTTCACTCATTCATTATTCAGCAATTTTTCCAGTGTCGGTGCCACATGGAGCAGTTCCTCCACAGTACCGATATCTGCGCTTTTCTTCGGGCGCATACCGTTCTTTTTCACTGCCCGGATCAACAGATTCTTCGGGGTATGTTCCATATCGATGAATTCCAGGATCTGGGTCTCATAGCCCTGTTGTTCCAGCAGATTTGCTCTCAGAGCATCGGTGAGCAGTGCTGCCACGCGCTCCTTGATGATGCCGTATTTTAACACTGGTTTTAAAGGATCACATTTTATCTGCCGGTTCAGTTCATGCTGACAACAGGGAACCGCCAGAATGACTCTGGCCCCCCATTTTACCGCCTTGTCTAACGCATAATCTGTGGCAAGGTCACAGGCATGCAGGGTCACCACCATGTCCGCCACATCTGTGCCCTCGTAGGTACTGATGTCTCCCCTCTCGAACTTTAATCTGTCATACCCCAGCTTTTCCGCCAGTTCATTGCAGTGCTGGATCACATCGGTCTTCAGATCCAGTCCGGTCACCTGGATATCTCTATGCTGTAATTCATGCAGGTAATAGTACATTGCAAAGGTAAGATAGGATTTGCCGCAGCCAAAATCAATAATGCGGATGGTACGGTCTTTCGGCAGTTCATCGATCACATCCTCGATAAATTCCAGATACCGGTTGATCTGACGGAATTTATCAAATCTCGCCCTGGTCACCCGGCCGTCCGGGGTCTGCACGCCCAGTCCTACCAGGAAATCCACCGGTTTTCCTTCCTCTAAAATATAATGCTTGGTACGGTTGTGAGCCAGTGCCTGCAGTTCCTCCTCTTCAGAAGCAGCCGCCCCCTCCGTCTGCGGTGCCTTGCCACTGTTTTTCACCTTCAGTGTCAGCTTGCCCTTTTTGCTGACCAGAGCGGTGGCCTGCAGGGTCTTCGCTGAGAATTCTCCCTGCCGGAACTGCTCCTGTAAGGCGGTGCAGATCCGGTCCGTCAGCTGTTCTGCTGTAAAATTCTCGTGAAATGCCTGAGTTCCTCTGTAAGCAGTCTCCTGGAACAACAGTTCCTCCCGGATCAGCACCGGGCGGATCTTTACCTTCTGGGTCTGTTCCGGATGACGGCTGTTGCTCAGGATGATCTGCTGCAGATCTTTATTCAAAATTTTCTGTAAAAGTATTTTCAGTTCTTCCATGGTTTATCCTGTTTTTCAAATGTTTTGCGCATATTATAGCACGCTTTCCTATAAGAACGCAATCATTCCCCGTCGTCCACCGTGTCTCCTTTTGTAGATCTCATTGCACACCAACACATGGATCAGATCCTTTGATACTTTTTCCGCTTCCTGTTCCAGGATCGTGCTGATCGTATCCGCTATCCGGAACAGACTCAGGCGGTCCGGATATTCATCATAGATCATGCTTCCTTCATAGTCGTATTTGTCCAATATTTCCGCAATCCTGCGCTGACAGCGTCTGACTTCTCCGGGATAGGTCTGCTGCAGATATTCCAAGTCATTTAATAGTTCCTTTTCATCCATTCTTCCGGGATATCCGGGCAATGTCATAAAAAACGGTCTTGCTACCATTTTAAAATGCCTCATGCTTTTTTATAGCATATGCGTAAAAGAAAAAAGAGGTGCTGCGAAGCTTATCGCAGCACCTGAATTCTCGCCATTGCTCTCTGCAATGCCGTCTCTGCCCTGGCAATATCCGTCTCCGGCGTCTTGCTGCGCAGTCTCTCTTCCGCACGGTGCAATGCTGCCTCCGCACGGTTTTCATCGATCTCATTCGGCCATTCGATAATCTCTGCCAGAATGGTAACTCCTTCGGGAAGGATCTCGGCGAATCCGGAATGCAATGCTGCTTCCTTCTCTCCGTCCTTCTCCGTAATATGCAGGATACCCGGCTTCACGATCACCGTCAGGGGAATGTGGCCCGGAAGGACACCAATCTGTCCTTCCGTGGTATTGAATTCTACCATATCCACAATTCCCTCATAGAATACTCTTTCCGGGGTTATGATACGAAGTGTGAATTCTTTATCTGCCATATCTGTACTCCCCTCTCATGCTATGCATGAACCTTTGCCAGTACATCATCAATGCTTCCGGCATTCAGGAAGTAGCTCTCCGGAATATCATCATGCTTACCGTCCAGGATCTCACGGAATCCACGGATGGTCTCGCTGATAGGTACATATTTTCCTTCCAGACCGGTGAACTGTCCTGCCACGAAGAAAGGCTGGGACAGGAATCTCTGGATCTTACGGGCACGGGATACGACCAGCTTATCTTCCTCGGACAGCTCATCCATACCGAGGATAGCAATAATATCCTGTAATTCCTTATATCTCTGCAGGATCTCCTGTACGCCACGGGCGGTCTCATAATGCTCCTTACCTACGATTCTGGGATCCAGAATGCGGGATGTGGACTCCAGAGGATCCACTGCGGGATAAATTCCCAATTCTACAATAGAACGGGACAGAACCGTGGTGGCATCCAGATGTGCAAATGTGGTCGCAGGTGCCGGGTCTGTCAGGTCATCCGCAGGCACATAAACTGCCTGTACGGAAGTAATGGAACCGTTCTTGGTGGATGTGATACGCTCCTGGAGCGCACCCATCTCTGTCTGTAATGTAGGCTGGTATCCTACTGCGGAAGGCATACGGCCTAACAGTGCGGATACCTCACTTCCGGCCTGGGTGAATCGGAAGATGTTGTCGATGAACAACAGCACATCTTTTCCGCCCTTGTCACGGAAGTACTCTGCCATGGTCAGTCCGGTCAGACCGACTCTCATTCTTGCTCCGGGGGGCTCGTTCATCTGTCCGAATACCATGGTGGTCTTGTCCAATACGCCGGACTCCTGCATCTCGTGGTACAGGTCGTTACCCTCACGGGTACGCTCACCTACACCGGTGAATACGGAATATCCGCCGTGCTCGGTTGCGATATTACGGATCAGCTCCTGGATCAGTACGGTCTTACCTACACCAGCACCACCGAACAGACCGATCTTACCACCCTTCTGATAAGGGCAGAGCAGGTCAACGACCTTAATACCGGTCTCCAACAGTTCTGTGTCCGTAGACTGCTCTGCGAAGGTCGGTGCGGCACGGTGGATAGGCTCGTAAGACACTCCTGCCGGTACCGGCTTGTTATCAATCGGCTGACCCAGTACATTAAATATTCTGCCCAGGGTATTCTCTCCTACCGGTACGGAAATGGGAGATCCGGTGGCGATAGCCTCCATTCCTCTCACAAGTCCGTCGGTAGTACCCATGGCAATACATCTGACAGTGTCATCACCCAAATGCTGGGAGACTTCCACTACCAGTTCTCCTCCATCTCTGGTAGGGATGCGGATCGCGTCATTGATCTCGGGAAGTTTGCCCTCATCGAAGCGTACATCCAGTACGGCACCGATGACCTGGGTGATCCTTCCTTTATTCTCTCCTGCCATTTCTACCTCTTTCCTGCCCGCTATGCGGGCATTTCATAATCAACTCACCTTTTGCACTTATGTCCCTGACAGGTTTGTATCATTCCTAAGCAGACCGTAAAGAAACGTCGGCACTTAATGAGCGCTTCAGCGCGAATTTAGTACCGCTACGTTTCGATCCGAGCGAAAGCGTGTCTGCGTGGAAGATACAAAGCCTGTCAGAGAAAAGCAGTGCAAAATATAAATATTAAAGCGCCTCTGCGCCTGCAATGATCTCTGTAAGCTCCTGGGTAATGCTTCCCTGTCTTGCGCGGTTGTACTTCAGTGACAGATCACTGATCATATCCTCCGCATTGCTGGTGGCATTATCCATGGCCTGCATACGGGCACCGTTCTCACTGGCTGCCGCTTCCATCAGTGCACCATAGATCAGACTGGATATATATTTCGGTATGATCATATCCAGTGCTTCCACATCTTCCGGTTCGAAATTCATCAGCGCATCGGCACCCTCTGTGGATGCACCCGCCTCTGCATCATATTCCACGGGCAGAAGCTTCAACAGCTTCGGCTCGTGGCTCACCGTGTTCTTGAAGTGTGTGTATGCCAGATAAATCTCGCCGATCTCTCCGGCTGCAAATGATGTCAGCAGTTTGTCCGACAGAAGCATTGCTTCGGCATATGTGGGCTCTTCGATGACCTCCGGATAGGATTCCTTCACGGTATATCCCTTTCTCTCCAGAATCTCCCGGCCCTTATTACCGATGGCATAAACCACAACGTCTTCTGCCTTCCACTCCTCCTGTCCAGTGATCAGCTTGGCCACATTGGAGTTGTAACCGCCTGCCAGACCTCGGTTGGAGGTGATGACAATGACCGCCTTTTTGGGGGAAGCCCCCGGAACGAGATACTTATGTTCCAGATGACCTACCCTGGACAGGATATTATTTACGGTATCATACATACAGTCAAAATACGTCTGAGAACGTTCTGCACCTGCTCTGGCTCTCTGAAGCTTTACCGTAGATACCAGCTTCATGGCCTTGGTGATCTGCTGTGTGCCCTGAATGCTGGTCTTACGGCGCTTGATATCACGCATTGATGCCATAGTTACCTCTCATTCTGCCGTATATCACGGCTGACACACTTATTTCAGAAACTCTACTTTGAAATCATTCAGTGCTTTTACCAGCTTCTCTTCCGTAGCATCGGAGATCACCTTTTCCTCAGCGATGGTTGCGGGGATCTCGGGATGCTTCGTATCCAGATACTCGAAGAATTCCTTCTCGAATCTGGTGATTTCCTCTACAGGTACATCCAGCAGGAATCTCTTAGTGACTGCGTAGATGATGATTACCTGATATTGTACCGGCATGGGCTGGTACTGAGGCTGCTTCAGCACTTCTTTAATCCGTTCGCCCTGTGCCAGCTTCTCCTTGGTATCCGCATCCAGTTCGGATCCGAACTGTGCGAAGGAAGCCAGCTCTCTGTACTGGGCAAGCTCGGTACGGATAGGTGCTGCGATCTTCTTCATAGCCTTGATCTGTGCGGCACCACCTACACGGGATACGGACAAACCTGCATTTACCGCAGGACGGAAACCGGAGTTGAACATTTCTGTCTCCAGATAGATCTGTCCATCGGTAATGGAAATAACGTTGGTAGGGATATATGCAGATACATCGCCTGCCTGGGTCTCGATGATGGGAAGTGCCGTCAGGGAACCTCCGCCGTATTCGTCGCTCATGCGGACTGCACGCTCCAGCAGTCTGGAATGCAGGTAGAATACGTCACCGGGATATGCTTCACGTCCGGGCGGACGACGAAGGAGCAGGGAGAGTGTACGGTATGCGGTAGCATGTTTGCTCAGGTCATCATATACCACCAGTACGTCTTCTCCGTTCTCCATCCACTCCTCACCGATCGCACAACCGGAATAAGGAGCGATATACTGTAAGGGAGCCAGGTCACTTGCCGTGGATACCACAACGGTGGTATAAGCCATGGCACCGAACTCCTCCAGTGTTTTTACGATATTAGCCACGGTAGATGCTTTCTGACCGATAGCTACATAGATACATTTTACATTCTGACCCTTCTGGTTGATGATCGTGTCGATCGCAATAGCGGTCTTACCGGTCTGACGGTCACCGATGATCAGCTCACGCTGACCTCTTCCGATGGGAACCATGGAGTCGATTGCCTTGATACCTGTCTGGAGCGGCGTGTCTACGCTCTTACGAGTGATTACACCACTTGCCACACGCTCAATCTTACGGAATTTGTCAGTCTGTACGGGGCCTTTACCATCAATAGGCTGTCCTAAGGAGTTCACTACTCGTCCAAGCAATGCGTCTCCTACGGGAACCTCTACCACACGTCCGGTGGTCTTGACGATATCACCCTCTTCGATATTGCTGGCACTTCCCAACAATACGACCCCGACATTATCTTCTTCCAGATTCAGCACCATGCCATATACATCGCCGGGGAACTGTAACAGCTCACCCTGCATGGCATTTTCCAGTCCATGTACACGAGCGATACCATCCGCTACCTGAATGACGGTTCCGACATCGGATACATCCAGCTGGGAAGAATATCTTTCGATCTGTTCCTTAATGACGGAACTAATTTCTTCTGGTCTTAAATTCATGGATCTGTCGCACCTTTCTTTCAGCCGGTCATCCCAGCTGAATATTTAATAATTGTTTCTTCATATCTTCCAGTTTGGTCCGGATACTGCTGTCCACCACCCGGTCACCCACCCGGATCACCATTCCGCCGATCAGCGTCGGATCCACATGGTAATACACATCAAAGGTCTGATAGGAAGTCGTAGCCAGCAGCTTATTTTTCACTGCCTGCTTCTGGGCCTCCGTCAGCTCCACTGCGGTATCCACATATGCGGTTCCCATCTTTTCAGATTCTCTGACCAGTTCGGTAAAATAAGCAAAGATTGCCTTTAATGAGCCGTAACGTTCCTTGGTCACCACGATCTTCAGAAACTCTGTCAGATCATCACTGACTCTGCCACGGAAGACCTGTTCCACCATGGAGAGTTTTTCCTGTTTGGGGATTCCGGGATGTTTCATCAGCTTGTCAAAATCCGGATTGTCTTCCAATATTTTCTCAAGCTGTGCGGTCTCATTCATCAGCTGGATCGCATTTCCATGGTCGACTGCCGCTTCGAAAAGGGCTTCTCCATAGACTTTGGAAACTAATTTTGCCATGTATCCTCACCCATTTCCTTCAGCGTCTCTTCGATCAGGCTGTTCTGTCTGGTGGTGTCTATGGAAGCGCCTACCAGCTTACCTGCCATGACAGATGCCACGGATACGATCTCCTGTTTGATCTCATCGGACATTTTCTGCTTTTCCAGTCTGGCTTCTTCCTGTGCTCTCGCCAGGATTCTGGCTGCCTCTTCCTTGGCCTGTGTGACGATACGCTCCTCGTTCTGAAGAGCCCGTCTTCTGGCATCACTTAAGATGTCCTCCGCCTCTTTGTCGATGTTCTTCAGCTTCGCCTCATACTGTGCCTTCAGTTCTGCGGCCTTTTCCTGATTGTCCTTTGCCTCTTCCAGTTCTCCCCTGATCTTCTCTTTACGATCATTTAAGAACTTTCTGGCCGGATTGAACAGAAAATAGCTGAGTGCCAGGAACAATACGAAGATGGCAATGATCATCAGGCAGGAGTCTGCCAGCAGCTGCCAGTCCAGGTCAAACAGTCTTGACATGGTCTCGCCTTCTGTTAATAGTATCATTTTCATCCGCATTCCTTTCGTTTAATCAGGGAAGTAAGGGCTTTACGAACAGCAGCAGCATAGCGATCAACAGACCGTACAGACCGGTGGTCTCGGCAACTGCCTGTCCCAATAACATGGTAGAAGTGATCTCGGACTTTGCTCCGGGATTACGTCCTACTGCTGCAGCAGCGTGTCCTGCTGCGATACCCTGGCCTACACCGGGTCCGATACCGGCAATAACTGCCAGACCAGCACCGATTGCAGAACAGCCTAAGATAAAGTTTTCATTAAAATCCATAGTAAATCCTCCTATTATTGAGATTCTTATCAGAATCTTTCTAGCATAGTTTCAGATAGCCATACCTGAACAGTACAGCTTTAAGCGTCTCCTCTTGCATTGGCAATGTAAGTCATGGTCAGCATACAGAATACGTATGTCTGGATGGCTCCGGAGAACAGGTCAAAGTATACATGCAGTGCTGCGGGCCACGCTGTAGCGATCACACCCAACAGTCCGTAGATCAGTGCCATCATTACCGTTCCGGACAATACGTTTGCGAACAGACGTAATGAAAGGGAAATCGGTACTGCGATCTCACTGATCAGGTTAATGGGCAGCCAGATCGGCAGCCAGGGGGGCAGCGGGGAACACATGCCTTCCCAGATTTCCTTCGGCTTCTGGTACTTGAACTGATTGTAATGAATCAGCAGGAAGGTCAGAACACCGAGAGGCAATGTCACGCCGTAGTCCGCTGTGGGGGGCCGCAGGCCTAACAGACCGGAAATATTGCTCACCAGAATGAAGATGAAGATCGTTCCGATGTAGTTGTAGAACTTCGGTGCGGCCTTGCCCATGGGAGCATCCACCATGGCATCCAGCTTCTCCACGATCAGCTCCACCACATTCTGAAAACCTTCCGGCACTTCTCTGGCTTTGGCCATCTGGCGGTTGGCAGCAATGGCAAAACCAATGATAAGCAACATGACGATCAGCACACACACATGTGTGGTCGTTATCCATACCTCATGGCCGAAAAAGGAATACTTAAACACGCCATGTATCATAAAGTCGATATTGTCGGCACCGGATAACAGAATTCCATGTTCCATTGTTTCACCTCCTTATTGTTTATTCTGTTGTTCCTCTGTCACTTCTCCATCCTTCGGGACTTCCGCTTCTTCCGCAGTCTGCGGAGCAGTTTTGTCTTCCGCAGTCTCCTCCGGCATCGCCTGGGGTATCGGATCCGTCTCGTGGAACAGTTTATTGCATAATTTATGGGTAAGCGGCTGTAGAAATGCCGTTACTTTCATACATATAACATAGGTGAAAAAGAAAATCAGAGGATTCATCACTCCGGTCTTCATCATCACCAACAGGAAAAAAATCAACATGACATATCGTAAGACATAGGCACGGATGATCATTTTCGTAGCAGTCTTCTCGGGCTGATCCAATGCCCGGTCCAGGGAACGGTACATATGATATGTGGAGACCAGCGCCAGCAGAACGCCAAACCACAGACTTTTGGCATACATTGCTTCATCCTTTGCAATAAATGCTCCTATGATCTGCGCTGACACTCCCAGGAACAAGATCCCCAGATCCATCTCCAGAACCGTTCTATTTATCTTTTTTAGTGTGTTTATCATCGCCGTCTTCATAAATTGTCCTGGCCATCCGGTATACATTCTGCCCTCCGGCCACAGCTCCCATACAGAAAAGCAGGATCATCCAGAAGTCCGTTCCGAATTGTTTATCCAGCCAGATGCCGGCTGCGGACATCAGGCAGATCGGTACCAACATATTGATACCAAATTGCATGATCAGTGTGATCGCCCGAAACACCTGTCTGTCGTAGGGTTTCTTTTTTCTTGACACTGTGTCCTCCTGTGTTGATTTCTGCTCTCAGCATTTATTTTTGTACATTTTTGAAAATATTTTCCCACTGCAGGGCAAACCTATAGTCATTATAACGAAATCTTAATATGATGTCCAGTAAAATCCTCCTGTCCAAATGGTAAAAAATCTATAAAATCCTGCGAAAAAAAGATTGACTTGAAATCTCTCCGGAAGTACTATTTGAGTAACTATTCAGTGACTTTACACCCTTATAGAAAGAAGGATGACGCGAATAAAGACTACAGACATCAAAAGACAGCTGCGGATCCGTATCGCCACCCCTGAGGATGCTGCAAGGCTGGCTGCCATTTATGCCCCTTATGTGGAAAATACCTCTATTACCTTTGAGTACATCGTTCCTTCCGCAGAAGAATTTGCGGACCGGATCCGTCACACTCTTACCCGTTATCCTTACCTGGTGGCTGAACTGGACGGGGAGCCGGCAGGATATGCTTACGCATCCGCTTTTAAAAGCCGCGCTGCTTATGACTGGTCTGTGGAGACTTCCATCTATGTCAGCCGGAATCTTCGAAGCAGCGGTGTCGGCAGTCTGTTATACGAAAAGCTGGAGGAATACCTGACCGCACAGCACGTCTGCAATGTCTGTGCCTGCATCACCTACCCCAATCCTCCCAGCATCGCCTTCCACAAAAAGCATGGTTATAAAACCGTGGCACATTTTCACGCTTCCGGTTACAAGCAGGATGCATGGCATGATATGATCTGGATGGAGAAGACGCTGTGTCCTCACACGATCCCTCCCAGGCCTTTTATCCCGTTTCCGGAACTGTGACCGTTGTAAAGCACACCGCACAAAGGAGAAACTCTATGAGCAACGAACTTCAGATCTACCGTAAACGGCTGATCCCGGAAGAATGCATTTTATTAAAGGATGATATTATCGTCGAGCAGAACGAAGACTACATTCTGACCAAATGGAAGACCTTGAATCCCAAGACCACGTTTTCCCACGGCTGTTCCTGCTATTATCTCAAGGAAGGCTTCAAGATCAGCAAGTTCTACCGCCATGACGGTTCTCTGCTGTACTGGTACTGCGATATTGTGGAATATACTTCCCGACCGGAAGATAATTCCCTGATCGTCACGGATCTGTTGGCTGACATTATCCTCTATCCCGATGGAAGGATGCATGTCGTGGATCTGGACGAGCTGGCCGAGGCTCTGGAAAAGGGGCTGATCACCCAGGCTCAGATGAGTGCCTGCCTGCGCCAGCTGAACAACCTGATCACCATTATCTACCGGGACAAGTTCGACAGGCTGCAGAATCCGTTGGATAGGAGCGGGCTGTAGCTGCAGTGCTTACTTTTTGCTCCCTGGTCAGAACTATTCAGAGTAACACATTCGCAAAATAAATGAGAGCATAGGCTCTTACGGACACAAGTGTCCGACGAGCTTCTGCTCTCACTTACTTTACTCTGAATAGTTCAGCAGGTTTCCGATGCAGTGTCCCAGAATCGTCAACAGTGTAATATCTTCATCCGACCACTTACGGTTGCGGTTGAACACATCAAAGTTCACGATCACATTCGGCACTCCCTCTTTGCGGCAAAGACATTGCAGGAAAGCACCGATCTCCTGCTTCTGCATCACGGCAAATGCCGCCGGATCCTGGGATCTGAGTTTCAATGTGTTGGATTCTATAAAATTATCATCATCCCCGAATAGCGCAAGATACTTCTCATCTTCAAAAAGTCCTCTTCCATCCGGTACTTCTACCATGTAATTACCATTCCGGCATACCAGCTGCGCTCCCGACTCTGAATAAATCGTGATTCCATCCAGATCGAAGAGACTGCGGATCTGCTGCAGCCGTTCTTCCTTTTTTACAATGGAGTTCACATCGGATACACACAGTTCGGTGATCATCTTCGTGATGACTTCCCGCTTTTTCTCCTTAGATACCGCATAGGCCATAGCCATGTTCTGCATATCGTCGCTTTCCAGCTTGCCGTGAAGTCTCTCTTCATAGATGATATGGCGGTTCTTGCCTTTTTCCTTGGCCAGATAGAGGGCCTTATCCGCCTTGCGCATCAGTTCCTCGTATTCGCTTCCATCTACCGGATACTCTGATACGCCGATAGAAGCTGTCGCATGGGTCTTCGGATCAAATGCCAGAGCAAATTCCTTCGCAATGGTCTTCAAAAGTGTCTTCAGCTGTTCTCTGGTCTCCACTTTCTCCAACAGGATCACATACTCGTCTCCGCCGAATCGTCCGATCACGCCCCGCTGTCCCACCAATTCCTGCATGATCTCCGCCACTCTGCGGATGACCTGGTCACCAAAGATATGACCATAGGTATCATTGATATGTTTGAAATCATCAATATCAATGATCACCAGCCAGCGGACCTGACCATCCTTCCGATTCAGCTGTTCGATGGTATATTCCGTCCATGCCCGTTTATTCAGCAGACCGGTTCCGGCATCCCGGGCTGCCGGAGTCAGATAGTAAGCTTCCTGCTCCCTGTTCCGGTCCGGGGTTATGATACCAGCCACCATATCACGTTTTTTCGGGATCCGGGAGCCTTTGACCCTCCATATTCCCTTGTTCTCCTGCTCACTGACGAATTCCATCTCAAAGAAATCATCTCCATTGCGCAGATGCGCACAGAAAGTCCGAAGCTGCCCTTCCAATATGGCAATATCACTGCCCTCATGTGCCTGCTCCACATTCCGGATCAGCGCATTCATAGGCCCTTCAAACTGGTTCATGGCCCGCT
>ERZ791829.661-NODE-661-length-27686-cov-15.298686_pt1 | contig 27686 bp, 29 predicted proteins | sample MGYA00510296_ERZ791829 | MGnify/ENA primary metagenome ERZ791829 (study PRJEB30046, sample SAMN00791973) | human gut metagenome | study: EMG produced TPA metagenomics assembly of the A metagenome-wide association study of gut microbiota in type 2...
ACATCCATAAGCAAAAGGACGCATGAAAAAACTTTCGTTTTTTCACACGCCCATTCTAATTTTAAGCAATTATACTATTCGTATAATTACATTCTGTCATGGAATGTTCTAGAAATAACATCCATCTGCTGTTCCTTTGTAAGGTCGATGAACTTAACAGCGTAACCAGATACACGGATTGTAAAGTTAGCATATTCTGGCTTTTCTGGGTGTTCCATAGCATCAAGTAACTTATCCTTACCGAATACGTTAACATTGAGGTGATGAGCGCCCTGATCGAAGTATCCATCCATAACATTAACAAGGTTGTTAATTCTTTCTTCTTCGTTATGTCCTAAAGCGTCTGGGTTCATTGTCTGTGTATTAGAAATACCATCTAATGCCCATTCGTAAGGAAGCTTTGTAAGTGAGTTAAGTGAAGCAAGAAGACCATTCTGCTCTGCACCATAACTTGGGTTAGCACCAGGAGCAAGTGGAGTACCAGCCTTACGTCCATCAGGCATAGCACCTGTGTACTTACCATATACTACGTTAGAAGTAATTGTAAGGATAGATGTTGTTGGCTCTGAATCTCTGTAAGTATGTCTCTTCTTAATCTTCTCAAGGAATGTCTTAAGTAACCATACAGCGATATCATCAGCTCTGTCATCATCGTTACCATACTTAGGGAAGTCGCCTTCGATTTCGTAATCTACAACGATACCTGTTTCATCACGTACTGTCTTAACCTTTGCATACTTAATAGCTGAAAGTGAATCTACAACGTGTGAGAATCCAGCGATACCTGTAGCAAATGTTCTCTTAACATCTGTATCAATAAGAGCCATCTCAGCAGCTTCATAGTAATACTTATCATGCATATACTGGATAAGGTTAAGTGTATTAACATAAAGATCAGCTAACCAATCCATCATAGCATCGAACTTATCAACAACTTCATCATAATCAAGATATTCTGAAGTAACTGGCTTGTAAGCAGGACCAACCTGTTCTCTGTTCTTAACATCTACACCACCATTGATAGCGTAAAGTAAGCACTTAGCAAGGTTAGCTCTAGCTCCGAAGAACTGCATTTCCTTACCTGTCTGTGTAGCAGATACACAGCAGCAGATTGAGTAATCATCGCCCCATGTTACCTTCATAACATCATCGTTCTCATACTGGATTGAAGATGTATCAACAGAAATCTTAGCAGCATACTTCTTGAAGTTTTCTGGAAGTCTTGAAGAGTAAAGTACTGTAAGGTTTGGTTCTGGTGAAGGTCCCATGTTTTCAAGTGTATGAAGGAATCTATAGTCGTTCTTTGTAACCATTGAACGTCCGTCGATACCTGTACCACCTACTTCAAGAGTAGCCCATGTTGGATCACCTGAGAATAATTCGTTGTATGATGTAATTCTTGCGAACTTAACCATTCTACACTTCATAACGAAATGATCAATAAGCTCCTGAGCTTCCTTCTCTGTAAGAGTACCAGCTTCAAGGTCTCTCTGAATATAGATATCAAGGAATGTAGATACACGACCTACAGACATAGCAGCACCATTCTGTGTCTTGATAGCTGCAAGATATCCAAAGTATAACCACTGAACAGCTTCCTTAGCGTTAGTAGCTGGCTTGCTGATATCATAACCATAGCTTTCAGCCATCTTCTTCATACCTGCAAGTGCCTTGTACTGATCAGATATTTCTTCTCTTAAACGGATAACGTCATCTGTCATTGTTCCACAACCACAGTTAGCGTGATCCTTCTTCTTTTCTTCCATAAGGAAGTCGATACCGTAAAGAGCAACTCTTCTGTAGTCACCTACGATACGTCCACGTCCATAAGTATCTGGAAGACCTGTGATGATGTGGCTGTGACGAGCCTTTCTCATCTCTGGTGTATAAGCATCAAAAACACCCTGATTGTGTGTCTTATGATATTCTGTGAAAATCTTATGAAGTTCTGGATCTGGTTCATAACCATAGTTCTTGCATGATTCTTCTGCCATCTTGATACCACCATAAGGCATAAATGCTCTCTTAAGTGGCTTATCTGTCTGAAGACCAACTACCTGTTCAAGCTCCTTCATAGATTCATCTATATATCCAGGACCATAAGCTGTAAGACCAGCAACAACTTTTGTTTCCATATCAAGTACGCCGCCCTTAGCTCTTTCTTCCTTCTGTAACTCCTGAAGTCTGCCCCAAAGCTTGTTAGTAGCTTCTGTAGGTCCTTCAAGGAAACTTTCATCTCCATCATATGGCTTGTAATTGTTCTGAACGAAATCTCTTACGTTGATCTCTTCTTTCCAAAGTCTGCCTTTGAAACCGTTCCACTGATCAAAATTTACCATTTTATTGGTTCCTCCTTAAAAAATTAACTGTTAAATTGCATAATGAGTTGTACATTGTATACAAACTTCTGTAAAAATATAAGCGAATCTGTTAATTTCTTAACTATCACTCGCACGATTATGTTAACACCCAAATTAATATATTTCAATACATTTTTTTGTTGTTTTTAGTTTTGTACAATAAATGTGTATATATTTAAAAATGATACTAACAGTATTTACCATATCATTCATTTTTATACATAATAAAATGTAAAATTGTATAATATCAGCTTAATATTATGGTTATAATCAGTGTTATTACTTAAATATATTAACCTCATAATGGACATTTCTTCTTATTAATACCATTTTATCATTACATAATTTTCCTCTGTCTGTATATACTTTACGTACAGATGCAAAAATAGTATTTTATAATTTCATAATTTTCCATTAATTATTATCATACAATTAATATAAAAAAGAAACAGCTATGAAGCAGACATCTACTTTTAAATGACCTAATGAACGAATAGTCATGTAATGCAGAACTAAAGAGTTCGATAACGTAGGTTCAGGTTTGTAAGCCGGAGTATTGTTGTCAGACCATTTACAATATATCAACAATTATAACAGCTTAAAATGATTTTTCTTATATATAATAAGCCCTTCCTCCTGCATCCTCCCCAGCTCAGATGACATAGCACTGCGGTCGACTGACAGATAATCTGCAAGCTGCTGTCTGTTAAATGGAATATCGAACTCATTACTGCCACTTCTGTTAGACTGCGATGAAAGATATGATAAAAGCTTATCCCTTGTTGTCCTTTTTGACATATGTGTAATTTTTTCATTCATATTTACACATCTGTCAGCCAGCATATACATAAGATTTCTTATCAGCTTATTATGGAACTGGCACGATTCGCTGCACACAGTTATTACCCTGTATGTATCAAGATAGGCGATTGTCCCGGCTTTCATAGCAACAACACTCACATTACATACCTTATTATTGCTGCATGCATATGCCTCACCAAATATATCTCCTGCTTTGGCATATGCCATAATATGCCTGTTTCCCCAGTAATCCTCCTGCTCAATGCTCACCTCTCCCTCAATAACCATTCCTATTCGTTCAACAGTATCACCATCATGCAGCACATACTGACCTTTATCCACCTTTTCAAATCTTACATCAAGACATTTTATCATAGCCGCAGTTTCATTTTTTTCAACACCTTTAAACAGACTGCTCTCACTTATAATGTCTGTCCATTTATCCATAACCTTCTTATTTCCTGACACTGTATCCATAATGCCTCCACATTTATATTATCTTCATATGTCTTAAATATATCCATTAATATTTTTATATTTTGTTGTATTTACAACATATATTTATATTACCACATAATATAATGATGTACGTGTTGAAAATGCTATTTTCACTAATTAATATTCACAACTGTCTAACGTGGATATTAAACTAAAATATAATCAGGCAATCGCAAAATAAAGACACAAAGAAATTAGTTCTTTGCGGCTTATGATTTTTCACAAACACCTAAAAACATAGACGAAAAAAGGAGATATAACATTATGATTAGAAAAATTATAGAAATAAACGAAAACTTATGCAACGGATGCGGCTTATGCGCACATGCCTGTCACGAGGGCGCTATCGGTATAGTTGACGGAAAGGCAAAGCTTTTAAGGGATGATTACTGTGACGGCTTTGGTGACTGCCTTCCAGCCTGTCCTATGAATGCTATCCGCTTTATAGAAAGAGAAGCTCCAGAGTACAATGAAGCCGAAGTTCTTGCTAATAAGGCAACAAGTGGAAGTCAGATTAATAACTGGCCTGTACAGATAAAGCTTGTTGCGCCTTATGCTCCATACTTTAATGGCTGTGACCTTCTTATTGCCGCTGACTGTACAGCATATGCATACAGCACATTTCACCATGATTTTATGAGGAATCACGTAACACTTATCGGCTGCCCTAAGCTTGATATGATTGATTATTCTGAAAAACTTACAGACATTTTTAAGAATAACAACATAAAAAGCATAACTGTAACACGAATGACTGTTCCTTGCTGCGGCGGACTCCAGTATGCTGTTGAGAAAGCTATTGAAGCAAGCGGAAAGAACATTCCTTTAAGAGTTGTGACCATCGGAACTGATGGAAACCGTGTGAATTAATACCATATTTTTGTTATTTTACTAACTAAAAAAAGCAGGAGATGCGCCATAGCCCATAGTGCATATGGTACATCTCCCAATTATATTTTCAGCTATTGTAAATACATTAAATATTTTTTATAGAATTAATAACATCCATATAACTTACATTCTGAGTCTCACATAACTTTTTCACGCTTTCATATTCTGGATAGCGTTTCGTTCCTCCATCTGGAAGCTCACATACCTTTATATCAACTTCGCCATATGGTGTTACTGCCTTTTCCATATGTCTTTTAAGTATGGTTCTTTCCATGGCTGTACGCCTTATTCCTATAGTTGTAGTCTGTCTGAATATAATATTCTGAAGCTTATCTATATCAGCCTGTCCGCATATTACAACAAGCTCGTAGGCTGGTCTGTTCTTCTTCATATATATTGGAATATAGTGTACTTCTCTTGCACCTGCTTCATAGAGAAGCTCCATAGTGTACCCAAGAACCTCTGATGTACAGTCGTCAATATCTGTTTCCAGCTTATATATACAGTCCTTTGTCTGTGTGTCTGATAAATCTTTCACATTATGCTGCTCACTATCTATAAGCACAGCCCTTAACATACTTGGAACTTCATAATCTCTTTTACCTGCTCCATATCCCACCTTTTCAATCATATACTTAGATGGAATATCTGTATCTGTTCTTACTGCTGCCACTATTGCTGCACCTGTAGGTGTTACAAGCTCACCCTTGATATGTGTGTGGCTCAGTACAATATTATGCTCTGCTACAATATTAGTTACTGCTGGAACCGGCACCGGTATGACACCATGCTGACATCTTATCGTTCCGGAACCTTCGCATAAGAATGGAACATATACTCTGTCTATTTTAAGTTCATCAAAGCATACTGCAAATGCAACTATATCCACTATGGAGTCAACTGCCCCGACCTCATGGAAATGTACATTTTCTATATCTGTTGCATGGGCCTTTGCCTCTGCTTTTGCAAGAATAAGAAATATATCTTTGGCAAGTTCACGCGCACCGACTGTAAGTTCAGTCTTATCAATTATATCATTAATTTCTGCAAGACCTCTGTGCTCGTGACTATGGTGATGACTATGTTCATCATCGTGATTATGATGATGGTGATGCCCTTCATTTTCTGCTGTATCTGTCACTGCATTTTCTGATATATGCTTATTATCTGTATCTGTTTTATTATCTACAGTTTCACCTTTGTCCTTATGGCTATGACCATGCAGATACTCCATATCGTGGTCGTGATTATCCTTATCAAGTATTACATTAAAATCACATGCATCTATACCACTTTTCTTAACTCTTGTAATCTCTATACTGTAACCACTTAAGGGCATTGTCTTAAGTGTTTTCCTTAAATGTCCTTCACTGGCACCTGTATCAAGAAGTGCTGCAACAGACATATCTCCACTTATGCCGGAATAACATTCAAGATATAATTCTCTCACTGCTTTTCACCTCTTAATAATCTTACTGTGCAATAAACTGCTTAATCTGTTCTTTACCTATAAAACCAATGCTTGTATCTGCAACCTCACCATTTTTGAATAAAAGTAATGTCGGAATAGAAGCAACATTATACTTTAATGCAAGAGCCATTTCCTTATCTGTGTCTATCTTGCATATCTTAACCTTGTCCTGTTCTGCTGCCACTTCTTCAAGTACCGGACCTAACATCTGACATGGTCCGCACCATGTTGCCCAGAAGTCAACAAGTACAGGCTTGTCTGACTTAAGCACTTCCTGTTCAAATGTTTCTGCTGTTACATGTATAATATCCATAATAATCCTCATTTCTGCGCACATTTTACTTATAATGGACTGGTGTATGGTGCGCTATACACTAATCCTATGTATACTTACAAATATATACCTTTATGTTCTCACCGCTGAAAGACTTCTACGATATTCCATACTCTCCCTTTCCATCTGGGCAAGTATTCTTGTAATAGTCCACTGACTGTTTGTCTTTGTCTGCACAGCCTTATAATCTGCCTTGCTGCTGCCATTTCTTAACTCAAACAACAGCTTGTCCATATGCTTGTCTGTCACATTACAGAATATAACTATGCCAGCCTTAGCTTCATTATAAAAAATATCATCACCTGACTTATAATCTTTAGCACTGTCAAGTACATCCTTTAAGGTCTTAGATGTCATATCCTCACTTAAAACTATGCTTTTAATACGCATATTCGATGCACTTTTTATAATATTTTCAGAATTTTTTACATTGTATAATACAATTCTTTCCATACCTATTACACTCCATAATCGTTACTTATACAGCTCATTTCATTTGCGTTAAATAATACACACATTTTGCATTATAAATATATCTTAAGTGGTGTATTATTTAATAAGCTTTTTAATCTCATCTAATTCGGCAGAATGTTTTCTTGAAACTGCTCCCGGATTACGCTTAACCATTCTGAACACACTCTTGTAGCTCTTATTGTGGTCTGTCTTAAGGTTGACCTTTTCATTTTCAAGAGTTTCTAATAACTGGTTAGCAGCCCCTTCATCCATAAGCTTATTCTTAAGTCCTTCAACAACAGCTTCACTCATCTTCTGTAACGTAGCAAGCTTAATTCCTTTTCTTTCATTCATATTCTTTTCAAATGTAAGTCTTCCTTTAGCCTTGCTTACATTATTCATAACTGTTGCTTTTCCTTCTGCCAGCTTTTCTTTCATCTTATTGTAATCATCTTCTGCAAATGCACTTGCAATCTCAATTCTTTTAGCGATTGTTTTAATCTGCTGGTTACTGTTCGCAATTCTTTCAATAGTTGCTTTAAGATCCATAGCTTCATTGAATGACTGGGTGAAGTCTACTGTCATAGCAATAGCTACCACAAACGCAATAATATCTGATATTGTTATCGGAATCATACACACCAGACCCTCTATAGGCCTGTGTACAATTCTTACAAGAAGTACTGAGAATATACCCCATCCTACTGAAGAAAAAAGACATATATGTCCCATAAGATTGAAAGGTTTCTTACTATAATCCCAGTATCTTACTCCAAACATACGCTCCATGCAATATCCTGTAACAAACTCAAGTATCGTTGATGATAACATTCCCAACAGGAATATCAGTGGAATTGAGTCCCTTACACCTATTGTACTTACAAGTATTACTATAGCACCTGAACCATATATAGGAAGTGCAGGCCCATGCAGGAAGCCTCTGTTGACCCACTTTCCTGACTTGGCAGATACATAACAGCTCTCCCATACCCAGCCCATAAAACAATATATAAAAAAGAATAACAACCACTGCGATACAGTATATGTCTGCATTATATTCCTCTTCTTTCCAAGCAGATTAACTATATCATAAATATAGTTAATACTGCTTCTTTATTATTTATCTCACATTTGATATTAAAATATTCTAACACTTTTATTATACATATGTCAAAATTTACTACTATTGTAAATTTTATTAAAAATTTCATGATTATAAATGTTTACTATAGCTCATAACTGATACTTCACCAGATATCAGCTATATATGAATAAGCTTATTAGCAAAATTATAATATGTAAGCTTACTTCACATACCACCACTATATAGGAGAAAGCCCCGCCATATGCCAAACACATATGACAGGGCTTGTACCAGCTCTGATATTCACGTTGCTGTATATGACTGTAACCGATGTCTATATAAACCTGCAACAGTCCGTCACTAACTTAATTCCATATAAGTTCCCTTACTCTATGCTTATAATTCTTGCTGCATATAAGTTCAGTTTCTTCGCATAGCACAATATAATTAGTGTGCATTCTTCTTATCTTCATAATATTAACTATTTCTGATTCATTAATGTACTCAAAACCGCATTGTTTCAACACATCATATACTTCGCCAATTTTCCCATAAAAACTATCCTGAAAACTATCGGTATGAATTGTAATAATCCTGTTGTCACAACTTATATAATTAATATCCCTGACTCTTATTCTTACTACTCTCGTGTTATTTCCACACACAAGAATTCCCTCATTTTCCTTAACAAGTAACTTACATGCACCCATATCCGCTCATACTCTCTCCTTCGTATAATAATATACGAAAGCAGGATTGCCGTTTATTATTATAAAATATTGTATATCTGACGTAAACTGACTATTTTAGAATATTTTTGCTTAACTTTCTTTGCACCAGTTATTCATACCTAACTTAACGGATACAGATATAGGCAAGATAAACCACATATGATACAAGCATAACTACACCATGCCATCTTACAAGCTTCTTCTTAGACCATGCAAATGCCCATACAACTGCACTCATAATAATAAGTATAATTATATCAATAATATTTTCTGATATAAATATAACAGGACTTATCGCACCAGCTATACCAAGCACCAGAAGAATATTAAATATGTTAGAACCGATTACATTTCCAAGTGCCATATCAACCTCGTCTTTTTTAGCTGCAACGATAGATGTTACAAGCTCAGGAAGGCTTGTTCCAAGGGCAACGATTGTAAGTCCAATAAGGTTCTGGCTTAATCCAAGACTTGAAGCTATTGTTGAAGCTCCATTTACAACAAAGTCACCACCAAACTTTATAGCCACTGCACCGCCTATTATATACACGATACACTGCCATACAGGTAATATCTTTATTTCCTCGTCCGTCTCTTCTGCAATCTCAACACTGAGTGTTGAATTTCTTGCGCTAAGCGCTGACTTAATCATCCAGCCAAGGTATGCAGCAAATAATACAAGGAATATTATTCCGTCTGCTCTTCCAAGAAGCATACCAACTTTTCCAAATATAACAAGAAGTATCGCACATAATATCGAAAATGGAAATTCTTTCTTTAATGTATCTGCTGATACCGCAAGCGGCACGAATAAAGTACATACTCCACACACGACCATAAGATTAAATATATTAGAACCTACAACATTACTTACCGCAAGTGCATTATTGTTGCAGAGTGATGCTGTAACACTTACAGCACACTCTGGAAGGCTAGTACCCATAGCAACGATTGTAAGTCCGATAATCATAGATGGAACTCTTAATCTTTTGGCAACTGATGAACTGCCATCAACGAAAAAGTCTGCACCCTTTATAAGAAGTACGAAACCAATAACAAGTAATACTAACGCTACTAAAATATCTTTCATTAAAACCTCTTTCCAAATGCATTTATTCTGCATTTTATATTTTTTACTGACTAACTATTTACATGTAAATTGCAACAACTGTATTTAATATCACAAACAAAAGTAAATTATTTTTGTGCATTTTTCTGTGTTTGCTCATTTATAGTATTAAATATAATACAACTTTGTCTCCATTACAAAGACTTATCTTTTGTAATTCATTTAAATATTTCTAAATAAAAAAACTTATTTTTGTAATTTTTATCTGCTCATTCATAGTTGCTTACAATTACAATATTCCAAGTCCATCAAGAAGAATTTTAACACCTATAAGTATAAGTATTATACCACCACATAACTCTGCCTTAGACTGATACTTATCACCAAATAAGCTGCCTATCTTGACACCTGCTGTTGAACAGACGAAAGTAATGCATCCGATAAATGATACGGCTGGAATTATATTAACCTTAAGAAACGCAAGTGATACACCGACTGCAAGTGCATCAATACTTGTAGCTATAGCAAGTAAAAACATACTCTTAACGCCCATATCGTCATTGACTTTTTCCTCTTCACCAAATGATTCCTTAATCATATTACCACCGATAAATAAGAGAAGTATAAATGCTATCCAGTGTGAATACTTGGTTATCATATCCGCAAAAAGACTGCCAAGATAATAACCTATAAGTGGCATAAGTGCCTGAAATCCACCAAACCACAAACCAGCTATACACATATGCTTCACTTTAATCTTACCAAGTGATAAACCTTTACATATTGATACTGCAAAGGCATCCATCGAAAGACCAATGGCTAAAACAAATAATTCAAAAATGTTCATAATGTGCTCCTCTTCCTGTAATTCCCCTAATTCATCGTTACTCTTCGCTCGCAACGATAAGCTCAAGATGCTTCGCTTCTTTCGCTATCGCGGTGCTCCTCGAATGAAAAACCATTTTCTCAATTATTCCTGCAAGCAGAATAATTGTTCATATGTTTTTTCATTCTCATCGTTACTCGCGTAAAAAAAAGCTCAAGGACAGTAGGGATTGCTCCCTTACTGTCCTTGAGTCTCATCATTTAAAGTAATACCGGGTTAATAATTATATTGTATTAACCATTATGTCGATATAACTGCATATCAGTGTGTATCCATATTATAACCATATATTATTACTTAAAATACAGCTATAATCATAATACAGATACATGTATGCCGACTACTCCCTCAGGGGATTTATGTTTTACGTATTGTTGATATAATATCATCAATAACGTTTGCTGACAATGTTTTTATTTAAAAACATTGATTCTTTTGCGCTCATTATATCATAATTTACTCTTTATCTACCCTGCACTCACGAACCCGCGCTTTCGCGCTTTTTCGTCCTGTTTCACAGGACTGTTCGTTCGTTAATGGCGCAAGAAAAGTAGCTCATTATATCATCATAAATATTGTATGAGTAATGAATGCTGCTATCCATGCTATGCAGCACTGCATAACTACTACCCCTGCTGCATATTTACTGCCAAGCTCTCTCTTAATAGATGCAATTGCTGCTATACATGGTGTATACAACAAGCAGAATACAAGGAATGCCATAACTCCTGCTGGTGTTACTGCTGCCAGTATTTCTGCTGTGCTTCCGAAAAGTATTGATATTGTTGATACAACACTTTCCTTAGCCATAACACCTGTTAAAACAGCGGTTGCTATTCTCCAGTCACCGAATCCAAGTGGGCTGAATATAGGTGATATCAAGCTTGCTATTGCAGCAAGAATACTATCCTTTGAATCAGTAACAACGTTGAGTCTTATATCGAAATTCTGTAAAAACCATATAAGAATTGTTGCAATAAATATAATAGAAAATGCCTTCTGTAAAAAGTCCTTTGCCTTCTCCCAGAGTAACTGCATAACATTCTTGGCACCTGGCATTCTGTAGTTAGGAAGCTCCATAACAAAAGGTACCGGCTCTCCCTTAAACAGTGTCTTCTTAAATATAAGTGCCATAATAATACCTATAACTATACCTGTAAAATACAGTCCTATCATAACCAGTGCCGCATGCTTTGGGAAAAATGCAGCTGAGAAAAATGCATATATAGGCACCTTAGCTGAACAGCTCATAAAAGGTGTAAGCAGAATTGTCATTTTTCTATCTCTGTCTGATGAAAGTGTACGGCTGGCCATAACACTAGGAACACTGCATCCGAATCCTATAAGCATTGGTACTATACTTCTTCCGGATAATCCAAGCTTACGTAACAGCTTATCCATAATAAATGCTACTCTTGCCATATAACCACTGTCTTCAAGTATTGATAAGAAGAAAAACAGTGTAACAATTACAGGAAGAAAACTAAGTACGCTTCCCACACCATTAAATATACCATCAATAATGAGTGCATGTAACACTGAATTGACATTCATGGCTGTAAGTGCATTATCTATTATGCCTGTCAGCGCATTTATTCCTATATCAAGTATATCCGATAACCATGAACCTATAACATTAAAGGTAAGATAAAACACAAGTGCCATAATCGCTATAAATGCAGGTATACCAGTATATTTGCCTGTTAATACCTTATCTATCCTGCGGCTTCTTATTCTTTCTTTACTCTCTCTTGGCTTGACCACCGTATCTTTACATACTTTTTCTATATAGCCAAATCTCATATCAGCTATGGCAGAAGCTCTATCCATACCACACTCTTCCTCCATCTGGAGTATGATATGCTCTATCATCTCTTTCTCGTTCTGTTCAAGTTCAAGATTCTTTAGCACTATTGCATCACCCTCGACAACCTTGGATGCTGCAAAACGTTCTGGATATCCAGCCTTGTCGGCATGGTCACTTATAAGAGCCATAATTCCATGTATACATCTGTGTATAGCACTGTCTTCCGGACAGAAATCCATTATTTCTGGCTTTTCCTGATATTTTGCCACATGAATTGCATGCTCTACAAGTTCACCTATGCCTTCTCCCTTAGCCGCTGATATAGGTATAACAGGAACACCTAACTGGCGTTCAAGTTCATTAATTCTTATTGAGCCACCATTAACCCTTATCTCATCCATCATATTAAGTGCCACTACCATAGGAATATTAAGCTCCATAAGCTGCATGGTAAGATAAAGATTACGCTCTATATTAGTTGCATCAAGTATATTAATAATTCCCTTAGACTTATCATCAAGAAGGAACCGTCTTGTTACAATCTCTTCACTACTATATGGTGACATTGAATATATACCCGGCAAATCAGTTATAAGTGTCTCAGGATGACCCTTTATAACACCATCCTTTCTATCAACTGTTACACCAGGGAAATTACCAATATGCTGGTTAGAACCCGTCAACACATTGAAAAGAGTTGTTTTACCGCAATTCTGATTTCCTACAAGTGCAAATGTAAGTGTCACATTGTCAGGAAGTGGATGCTCGTTTTCCTTATCATGGAAACGTCCTCCCTCGCCCAAACCGGGATGCTCAGTTTTTATATGCCTGTCACCTGTCTTATCTGTTTTTTTTCTTTTATCCTTTGTATGTCTTTCTCTTATTGATGATAATCTGTTTTTATCTGCATTTTTGTCAGAAGCTGCTTCATCATCATTACAATTAGTGCTTTCTGATACACTATTAACTGCAGTTTTATTAACCGAATAAGGCTCATCACTATGTATGGAGCTTACTTCTATCTGTGCTGCATCTGCAAGTCTTATCGTTAATTCATATCCATGAATTCTTAATTCAACAGGATCTCCCATAGGTGCATACTTTATAACAGTTACTTCTGCCCCCTGTATAAGTCCCATATCAAGAAAATGCTGTCTTAATGCAGCCTCACCACCTACTTTAAGAATTGTGGCAGTCTGACCTGTTTTCATATCTTTAATAGTCATATGTATAACCCCCGTATTTGGTACGGATGCTTTCTTATGTCATTTTCATTTCTATATTTACTCACATCTTTAATACATATGTTAACATATAACTTAATGATAATAAATATCAATAATTACACATTTATTAGCATTTTACATATATTTTTTTGTTTATTTTCTCTTATAATCACACATCTGATTCTTCTGCCAGCAGTTCATTAACCTTATCAACATCAACATAATCCGTATCAATATTATCTAATTCAATATTATCCAGATTAATCTTATATTCATCTATATATTCTTCTGTACTATCAGAAGCTGTATTCCTCCATTTTACAGTATCAGAAGCTTTTGTATCTTTTATATTATTTTTATTTATAGATTCCGTTTTTCTTCCAATATCAGCTTTGTTTTGTTCGTTAACAGTTTTATTGTTGTTTTTCTTATCCATATTGTTATCATCTGCTCTATTCAGTACGCTGTTGTCTATTTCATCTTCCGTATTTTTAGCTCTTATAGCTGCATTTTTATCTACCATATTAACATCTGGAGCATCATCACCTGCTATATAATCACGTCCTGCAAGACTTATATGTGTCAGTTTAGTTATTCTGTCATACAACATATTTCTTGTAGCACTAAGAAGACACAGCAAAAGGTCGATTGCCATATAAACTGCTATTATCACACATATTGCCATGCAGACTACAAAAGCATAATATTTCCATTCACCTTTATATAACCCCGCAGTCTGTATATAACGGTATATATAATATGCATATGCAACTGAAGGCATCCCCACAACATACAGTATTATATATCTTGCAGCCAGCCTTAATATACCAGCTTTACCTTTATTCTCTGAACTTACAATCTGGATATTGACAAGTGCTTTACCTAATGTACGACCATTACTTATAGCTGTCACCAATATAAATATAAATGCTATATAAGCACTTAATGCAGCAGTATACCTGATGTCATATATAAATACTGATATCTTCTTGTTATTAAACAAAATATATACAACAGCCGGTATTATGACTATGAACATATCTATACACCACGCTATTCCACGTCTGAATTCTGATACTACACGGCCCTTCTTATAAGCTATCTCATCCAGCTTGTCCCTGTCTGGCATCATAAACACAAATAACGGTGTTATGATATATCCAAGGACTCCTCCTGATGTGTTACATATAAGGTCGTCCACATCAAAAAATCTATACGGATATTTGTATATTCCATATAAACCTGATAACTGTGTAAGCTCAAAGAACAGGCTGTAAAGGAACGAAAATATGAGTACCTGCCACCATGGTCTTTTGAAATAATATCTTAAATAAACTCCGAATGGCACAAGCAGCAATATATTAAATACTATCTGCCAGAACTCTGAATTTTTCAACAAATTAATATATGTTGATGGCTCTGAAAAAACTATTCCTGATGTAGCAATAGTTCTTCTTACAGCATCAAATGGCACAAGCAGCATACTTGCAGTATTAGGTGTTACCGACTCCCTTGGTGGAAGAGGCAGAACTGTCATAAAAAAAGATGTAAGCATATAGAATATAAATGTATACACTATCCCTGTTCTTAGAACAAGAAGCGAACCATATTTATGGTATTCATATAATATATATGGTATCGTAAATATAATTGCAAGTATTGGGAATATATAGCATGCTGATATTATTGGTTTTAAGTATACTTCCATAGTTTCTCCTCATCTGTTATACATATTTAATATTGTCAGGGTTAAATGTCTTAAAAGATTACATAGCCTTATTATTTTGTAAGTATAGCATAATTTTATGATAAGTCTATGAATTTTATATTTAAGTTCTCATTAATAATCTCTATGATTAACGTAAATATCATCTAAAGGACTAGTAAAATTATCAACATTACATAAATAATAAGAAAATTCTGTAATTCTGTTGTTGACACACCCGCATTTCAATGCGAAAATAACGTGTAGTCATGTAGAAATATATTTTTGCTTTTTAGTATTTTAATGTTATATTTTTCAGGCATGAATGTTTTTTCTATAATAAAATGTGACTATAGCGGAATATACATAAGAATAGAATAATCCGCATCTGAATGGAGGAATAATGTTAGAGATTTTAAAAGCGGTGCTTTTCGGTATCGTAGAAGGTATTACAGAGTGGCTCCCTATAAGCAGTACAGGACATATGATTCTGCTTAATGAAATTATGCCACTTAAAGTATCTGAAGCATTTTACAGTATGTTTGAAGTAGTTATCCAGCTTGGTGCTATCCTTGCTGTAGTTATTCTTTTCTGGCATCAATTATGGCCTTTTGGAAAGAAAAACAACAAAGAACCACTTGCTGAAAGTGGTGCCGGTGCTTATGTAAAGTGGGATATATTCAAGTTATGGTTTCACATTCTTGTATCATGTGTTCCAGCCGCTATAGTTGGTATACTTTTTGATGAACAGCTTGAAGCCTTATTCTACAACTACACAACTGTTGCTATTATGCTTATAATCTTTGGTGTTGCATTTATCATCGTTGAAACTATGCACCACGGAAAGAGGCCTAAAGTACGTAACCTTACAGGAATTACTTATAAGCTTGCTTTCTATATCGGACTTTTCCAGCTTATAGCTGCTATATTCCCAGGAACTTCACGTTCTGGTGCAACTATAGTTGGTGCTCTTATCCTGGGTGTTTCAAGAACAGTAGCTGCTGAATACACTTTCTTCCTTGCTGTTCCTGTTATGTTTGGCGCAAGCCTTCTTAAAGGCGTAAAGTTCCTTATGCATAACTCTATGACATCTATGGAATGTACTATTCTTATCGTTGGTATGGTTGTAGCATTTGTTGTATCTTTAGTAGTTATCAAGTTCCTTATGGGATACATCAAAAAGCACGACTTCAAGGTATTTGGATGGTACAGAATTGTACTGGGTATAATCGTGCTTATATGTGGCTTTGCGGGAGTTATCGGAGCGTAAGGCTTAATAGTTCTACATTCAGGTAAATGTAATATCTGCCTGCTGTGTTTATTAAGATACAGATTTTTACTTTTTGACCCAGACATTTAATATTACATTAAAATGTATAATATAAAAGCGGTATTTCTAAGACCATAAAAGTCATGAAATACCGCTTATTTCATACGCTGTTTTATTACTTTAACTTGTTATACTCTTCATCTGTAACAGGCTCACACCATTCGTTCGATGTTTCCTCACCCGGTACCTCAACAGCCAGATGTGAAAACCAGCTATCTGGTGCTGCACCATGCCAGTGCTTAACTTCTGCTGGAATATTAATGCAGTCGCCCGGCTTTAATTCTATAGCTTCCTTTCCTTCCTCCTGATAGTAACCACGTCCGGCTACACATACGAGAATTTGTCCTCCACCGCTCTTTGCATGGTGAATATGCCAGTTATTTCTACATGCTGGTTCAAATGTTACATTGAATATACCTACCTGACTTGTAGAAACTGGTGCAAGAAAACTCTTTCCGCTAAAGTACTGTGCAAAACCATCGTTAGGTGCTCCGATAGGAAATACCATCTGCTTTGCATGTGCTCTCATTTCTTCATCATCATATGGAAGGTCACCCTCTGCCACTTCCCATACTTCCTTTGCAAGATTAAATACTGCCCACGCCTTTGGCCAGCCTGCATAGAAAGCTGTGTGTGTTATAACTGCTGCTATTTCCTTCTGTGTTACGCCGTGTGCCTTAGCATTCTGAAGATGAAACTTGAGTGAAGAATCTGTAATACCCATAGACATAAGTGCTACTACTGTTATGATACTTCTTATCTTTACATCGATATCCTGATTATTCCAGTTTTCTCCGAAAAGCACATCATCATTAAAATGTGCGAATTCTGGAGCAAATTCATTAAGTGCTGTTCTTCCTGCTGTCTGTACTATTTTTTTCATTATATTGCACCCGCCGAATAACCATTAGCAGTATCAAAAAAATCAATTCCAAGTCCAAGTGCATGTTTTACCATATCCTCTGTATCACTTTCATCAAGTGTCCAGTCATGCATAGTGCCTGCCTTACCAAAGCTCATACATCCAACGCATACCTTTGATACCTCAATATCGGTGTTACCAAGCTTTGTATACTCCATATTTGTTATCCATCCTTTCTGCTTTCTATTTTTTCAAACTATTAAATTTTCACGCTATTAAAAAAGATGCCCTTTATGGACATCTTTAATATAATATTATTCAGTTGCTATGTCTAATACCTATTCTGTCAATCACATTATGCCCAAAAAGCATTATAGTTTTACTTATTTTCCATAGAGTCTATGAGTTCTATTGCTTCTTTAATCATGCAGTCACAATGTGTTTTCTTATCTCCGCCCTTAGCTGCATTGACACGTAGAAGGTCTACACAATTAATATTTCCCTCATGATTATTAGCTATTGTCTTACGGAATTGATTAATCTTAGCAGGGTCATCTATACCTTTAGCTCCAAGTACCATCAATGCACTTGTAATAGCTCCGCATACACTTCCATTTTTCATACCACCGCCGAAGTTACTTCCTATTGCACCCGCCATATCTTCTGACAGCCCCAGCTCGTCTGCATATGCACACATAATTGTCTGGGCACAATTATGCACCATAGGCTGCTCATTTCTAAGTTCCATTGCTTTTTTTACATGTTTATTCATAATTGTATTATCTCCGTTTCTCTTATAAAATATACTCAGGTTGTCTGAAATGTAAATGACTGCTCCGTATGACTGTTCGTTCGTCAATGGCGCAGGAAAAATAAATGTCCGCTTCGCAGCCGCTTACTTTGCTTTTTGCTAATTATATCATATTTATCTATTATCTGCATATAAATGTATATTCTTTTTAAATATTTTATAAATTTTTATTGACACTATCAAGAAAATGCTTTATATTATGGATATATTATTTATACAGATTGCAATTTATATTCCTAATATACTATTCTATAATTAATTTACGAAAGGCGATATATGAGTGTACAACTTAAGAATAAACATACTATACTATGACCTACGATGCTCTTAGTTACATTAAAGAATACAATAACATTAAAAATAAACACAAGATTAATAAGGAACATTTTAATTTCCCTGAAGGTTTTCTGTCCGGAATTAATAAAGATGATAAGTTTCATCCTGTCATTACCATTGTTCTTTATTATGGTGAAACGCCGTGGGATGGTCCGATGTGCCTGTCTGATATGATGGTTCATATGCCTGAACATATCCGTCCATTTTTCTCTGATTATAAGTTAAATCTCGTCCAGATACTTGATTCCGACAGACTCCCCTTTTATAATAAAGATGTTAAGAACCTTTTTGATATTATCAGATACATTTATAAAAAGGATTTATCATCCATATATGAAAAGTACCAGTCGGATACTATTGACTATGAAGTTATTGAACTAATCAGTGTTATCACTGATAATCCTAAGTTACTAAATCTATATAGTAGTCAGAACGAACATTTGACAGGAGGGAATATTATGTGTAATGCATTTAAAGAATTAGAGGCTGAATGGATGGAGCGTGGCAAAACCGAAGGCATTGAGCAGGAAAAACAGCAGTCCATTATCTCAATGCTTGAATTCGGCATAACCAAAGAACAGATACTAACCAGATACTCAAAAGAAGATTTAGAAAAAGCAGAGGCAGCTATCGCCTATAAGTAACAGTTAGATATCTGATATCTGTATAGTTTTTATTTTATGCAGAATGTATAGCGGATAGTACTTCGCATATATCTCCATCTATGCATAATGCTCTATCACTAATCTCCTTTGGTGCAAATGCTTCTCCATAATTAATGCATACATACGAAGCATCTGGATTTTTATATGTTTCATTCCAGAAGTTATATTTTACTATGCCGGGTGTGTTCATTCCTACTCCAAGTTCTAAGAATAATACCCTGTCTTTTTTATGCCTTCTCATAAAGTCTGAATATCTTCCTCCTGCCTTATACCATCCCTCATCCTGCACAAATGTATCATCTGCCCTTAAGTTCATAGACATCGGCTTTCCACATACCGGACAATATGGTATAAGCTTTGATGGAATTCTCATATCTTTCTGCTGCTCTACCATATCACGCACAATATCTTCATTATCATATGTGACATCGCTACAAGGCTCACTGCACTGGAACAAGCCATAATCCCCCTGTGTATAGAATAGTCTGTGTTTATCAAAGCCGGTCTTCTGGAACTGGTGGTCAACATTGGTTGTAAGCACAAAATAATCTTTATTCTTAACAAGTTCAAAAAGTCTTTTATATGTTCCATTGTCCACATCCATATATCGGTTAATATATATGTATCTCGACCAGTAAGCCCAGTGCTCCTCAAGACTTTCAAATGGATAGAAGCCGCCTGAATACATATCTTTAAAACCATACTTTTCAATGAAATCAGAGAAATTATCTTCAAAACGCTTTCCTGAATATGTAAACCCTGCCGAAGTTGACAGACCTGCTCCTGCGCCTATAACTATCGTGTCCGATTTATTCAATAACTCTTCTAATTTTTTCACTTTACTATTCTCATATTTTTCATTACATATCTTAAATCTTGTATCATCTGAATTAACTTCTGCTGCTTTTACATTAACTGTCTTATTATCGGTATCCAAGCAGCCTCCTGTAAATGCTGTAATCTTCTTCTTTAAAAACATTAAATACCACCCTCTCTATTCTGTCATCCTCTTTTAGATAATTCTGTACTGTCTGCACGGCTATTTCAGCAGCTTTATTCTGTGGAAAATGAAACACTCCAGTGGATATGCAGCAAAATGCTATACTTTTAAGTCCACTATCCGCAGCCAGTTTAAGACATGACCTGTAACAGTCTGAAAGCTCATTACAATGCATTTTCGTAAGTCTTCCTGATACAATAGGGCCTACTGTATGAAGCACATAACTACATGGAAGATTATATGCCGGTGTTATCTTGGCGCTCCCTGTCGGTTCTTCATATCCCTGCTCATTCATAAGTTCATCACACTTAAGACGAAGCTGTATTCCGCTTACGCTATGTATTATGTTATCTATGCAGGAATGATTTGGTATAAAGCAGCCTCTTAATGCACTGTTAGCTGCATTTACGATTGCATCTATCTTTAATGTTGTTATATCACCACGCCACAATACAAGTCTGTCATCAAGCGGCGAAGCCTCTAATGCAGTACTGTCAGTTATACCACGCATACTAACTTCTTCACTTAAGTAATCGTCCTGTAGCCTGCGGAATTCATCACTTATAGGTTCCGGCTCACGCACATTCATAAGTCCTCTTAACAGCCTTTTCTGTTCCTCCTCATCCTCTGGTATGCTTAATGCCCTGTATTGAGGCGACTCTGCAAGCAGGTCTTTTATAAGTTCTATTCTTTTTTCTTCGTGTGTCATATCTATCCTCATTTCTGTGCATGTTTTTTGCGCATAACAAGTTTGTATCAAGTGCGCGCAGACACAAATCTCGCGTGTGAAAAATTGATTTTTCACACTCTCCCCTTATTTAACATTATAATGATTTATTGGCAAAATGTATTTTTAAAAATTTACTCACTTATAGTTATTTTAATATTTTCTCATCATATTGTTGTATAATGTTACTATATTTTATCTACCTTTTATAATCATTTACCCACCAAATATTTTATTTAAAATATTTATTACTGTATATTATTCACTGCCTTGACAGGACAGTTCTCATAACACGCCCCACAATGAAGACAATTATGTTTATTTATTATATAAGGTGTTCCCTCATATATACATTTCTGCGGACATACCTTCTGGCACGCTCCACAACCTATACATTTATCTGTTATATGATATCCTTTTTTATGTATTGTAGCACTTCCAAGCTTGTATGTGTCCCTGAATATAGGATTAACACCAAGATTAAAGTACTCAAGCTCTGCCTTATCAATACAAAACACTATTCCTATATTTCTTGTGTCGCCCGGATATACATTGGCAAGATATGGCTGTTCTTCAAATATTTTATCCATCCACTTTTTCTGTTCATCCTCCGCCACTGGGTATGCCTTTCCCGACAAACGTATCATTTCCTTATATTTCGTATAAGCAAGTGTCTGAACCCTTCCATCTCTTAACAACTCTTTACAGAAGTTCTTACCTCTTGCCGTAAAAAAATATAGTGCATCAGGCTCATAATGAATAGCACTTATATTTCTTATCTGTGGTGCGCCAGTTTCATCAACCGTTGCAAATGCAAGCACCCCAACAAGCTGCATTTTTCTTAAACATGTTGCTACGTCCATAATTTTCCTCCATTTAACATTTATATTTTTAAGTTATTACTATAAATGAGCAAATTTATAATATTGCACAATTATATCCGCGCCAGAAAAACAGATTTTATAATCTATTAAAATGTATCTGAGGTACAAATAAAAGCAAAGGATTTTTCTGTATTTGCTCATTTATAGTTATTTATAAATTTTCATATATTATTTCATTTGCAAATCTATGGTATTCTATTTATTTTTTCGGATAAAACATTTTTACTCTTCAATAATTACGGTTCGTCCTGCCCTTCGTGGCTTACTGTGTGGCTGTTCGCCATCTATCAATCCAAGAATAACGAACCCCTGACATGCATAATTATCAGGCACATTCCATTCCTTCATTAACCTCTTACCTTCTTCTGATGCAAATGTTTCATAACCTCTTGATACTATACACGATGCTATTCCAAGCTCTGTCGCCTGTAGCACCATATTTTCCATAATACAGAACGCATCGGCTGTCTTGAAAAGAAAGTTATCCTGTCAAAATGCGCCATATTCATCTTACCTATATGAGCTGTAAGTTCTTTGTTATGTACCGCAACCATCATACTTCTCTGACCTCCACCTGCGTTAGGCGCATATTTTCATTATAATAATATTATTATAATTCTTCACCCGTAATATCGTTTCTTGTCTTCCAGCACTGTGGGTCAGCACCATAGAAGCTGCCATTCGTGCCATTGGCTACCGCAGGACATCCACGGCACCACGCCTTAAGTTCACATTTACTGCACTTCGTAAATTTATCATAATCTCTATAATTTTCCATCTGCCCTACCCAGACATCAGCAAGCCTGTCCTCATATACATTGGCAACCTTACTGTCAGTAACTCTCCTGCATGCCATAATATCACCATTGGAAGCTATCGTTATATGGCAGTTACCACAATTACAGCCGCCATATATCACTCCTGACTTAGCATATTCTGGAATACTGAATTCTCCATTTTCGTATTCATATAAGGTCCATAAATGGTCTTTTTTATTAAAATAAGTTTCGCACCCTTCCGCTTCATATTTCTTTATCTTTTCATCACATATCTGAAGCAGCTTTTTATATTCCTGTGGTGTCATACTTGTGTCGACCTCCCCACCTGTAGGAACATATCTTGAAAATGCAAATACTTTTACTTTCGCTTTAACAACTGTATCCATAATATCTGGTATCTCATTCATATTGGTCTTTGATACTGTACTCATAATTACACTCTTAATACCTGCACGGTTAAGACATCCTACTTTTTCCAGTGTAGTATCAAAGCTTCCGGGCTTTCTGAACCAGTCGTGAGTTTCTTTCATTCCATCTAAAGACATCTGATATTTTTCACAGCCACACGCCTTTAACATCTGACAGACTTCATCATTAAGGTGGAAAGGATTACCCATAAGTGTAAATGGAATGTCTTTACTTTTCAGAAGCACCATAAGTTTCCAGAAATCAGGATGCAGAATAGGGTCGCCACCTGTTATATAAAAATATGGTATTCTGTTATACACCCTGCAAAAGTCCTCACAATTATCGACAACTTTCTGCATCTGCTCCCATGTCATACTTTTTAATACCTTACAGCCATCTCCTGAAAATATATAACAATGCTTGCATCGCTGGTCACATTCATCTGTAATATGCCATTGAAATGAAAAATATGATTTTCTCTGTGTATTCTTGCTCATATCCGCACCCATCCTCTCTGTTTAAAGTTGTATTATCTAAAACTCTGCTCAATTAACTTTTAATCAATATTTACTGATAATAAAAAACTGGTTCAAATGCACATTTATCATTATCAATACATCTCTGTAAATAAATATACATATTATTCTTTAACCAGATTATCTGTATGCATAGGCAGATAATCTGGTTTTACTATTAATATTTGTTATGAATATCTAAGCACTCTTCTTACTTATCTCCTGCCCCGCATGCTGTTCCACATGCTGCTGGTTTCTCTTCTGGCTTTTCTCCTGCTCCGCACGCTGTTCCACATGCTGCTGGTTTCTCTTCTGGCTTTTCTCCTGCTCCGCATGCTGTTCCACATGCTGCTGGTTTCTCTTCTGGCTTTTCTCCTGCTCCGCATGCTGTTCCACATGCTGCTGGTTTCTCTTCTGGCTTTTCTCCTGCCCCACATGCTGTTCCACATGCTGCTGTCGCTGGCTTATCCTCTGCCTTCATCCATCCAAATAAATTTGCTAATGCCATAGCTGTTACCTCCTGTATTATGTATTGTCTGGCTGTCGCCGATTACATTTTTATAATATCAATTATTGAAAATTAAACAACTACGCACTTTTTTGTGGGTTAGTTACATAAAGGTGACTATTGGATATTCCCCAAAATAACAAACACAGGCTCATGAAGTATTCCTTCACAAGCCTGTGTCATTCAAATATTAATTTTACAAGTAATCAATAATTCAGCAGTTGCATCTGCATTTCATTTACATAATCTTGTTACCAGCTCTTGAATATTTAATACACTCTTTACAATAAATTGATATATTAACTATCCATATCAGGCTTACTACAAGTGATGGAAGAAAGCCTGTATTAAACATAAGTGCGCTGATTGCAAGAATAATTTCAAGTACACAGCACATACTATTTGTCATATTAAATGCCTTGTATGCACATTTACCAACAACAATCTTTTCAGCCTCATCACATGTTTCCATCCATTTCTTCTGAAACTTCATATCATATACCGATGCTGTTTTTTCCGGATTCATTATCTTTATACTATCAACACACTTCTGCTGTATGATAACACTTTCTGCCATAATACACAAAAATGCTATAATAGCAGCTCCAAAACCTACTGTGCTGTTAACTTTTTCAAATAATGATGTACCACATGAATAAGATGCTGCGAGAAGAAAATATGAAATTATAAGCGCACCGCTTGAAACCCACTGAACTATAGAAAGCTTCTCTTCAATGATGTCTGATACATCTTCATCTTCACCATCCCACATTAACAACTGTTTCTTTGCCTTTTTGTAATAAGGAACTAATACAACCGGCATTATAACCGCTATAGCAACCATAATCCATGGTGCAACAAACATTCCAAACTTAAGTCCTGCCGCCTTAATACTTCCTGACAATCCATCAATTCCATTTGCAGCAGCAAAATATCCCATTACACCTCCAACCAGAGCAGCAGCGATACATAACACTATAAACTTAGGCAATGCCTTTCTGTTTGCTTTCTTAATTTCTTCATTTCCCATCATTTTGTTCCTCCTGTAAATAAAATACTTCTTCCACGGTGACTCCACATACTTTTGCAATCGTTAATGCAAGAGTGACTGACGGCGAATAATCTCCCCTTTCTATAAGACTGATTGTCTGCCTTGACACTCCGCACAGTCTTCCCATCTCCTGCTGATTGACACCTAGCGCAGCCCTGCGTTCTTTCAAACGATTTCGCAGTATCATACTACACCTCCATATGACAACTTTTATTATCATCTTGACAAGTTTCATTGCTATTATGACAACTTCTCTTGTCATTTTGCATTATACTCTTGTCATTATATGGTGTCAATACTTAATTAAAATAAAATAATATCCAGCAATAAGACTACATTAAAATCTACCAAACAATAGATTTTAATATTTATATCTCATTACTGGATATTATTATTCCTCAAACATATTAAGCATTTTATGAAGTATCCTATATAATTCTTTTGCATCTTTTTCATCAAGTGCAACGCAGCCTGCCATTTTATATGGCACTTCGACAGCTTTTTCCCGAAGCTGTCTTCCTTCATCTGTAAGACTTACTATAAGACTTCTCTCATCCTTTACATCACGCTGCCTTATAATCAGATTTTCTGCTCAAGCCTTTTTAAAACAGGTGTCAATGTGCCTGAGTCAAGATAAAGCCTTGCGCCCAGCTCTTTAACATTAATCTGACCGTCCTCCCACAGCACCATCATAGTAATATACTGCGTATATGTAAGGTCGATATCATCAAGATATGGCTTATATCTTCTCACAATCTCCTTGGCACAGGCATATAAAGGAAAGCATAACTGGTTATCAAGCTTTATCGCCTCATATTTATCATTATTATTTTTATCAATTACCTTTTTGTTATTGCTCTGTTTTACTGTAGAACTTTTGTCAGATTTATTATTTTTCATACCGTTCCTCGTTTCTATGCACATTTTCATACCGACCTTAATCAAGCATTGTTTTTTGTATCACAATGACATATTTTTATAATTTATTAAAATGTATTTTAGTCACCAACAAAAAACTCATTTTTATTTACTCATTTATAGTTAAATATTCTAGGATACTCTCCCAAATTTATCAAATATTACTCAATACCAATCTGTAACTTATAAATATTACTATAATATATACTACAAATATCTATTTTCCTGCCGGTTCAAGCTGTCCATCGTAAGCCTTTCTTACCGCAATCGCAAGCTGTCCGGAACATGAGGTAGGTCTTCTTCCGCACTTTATATCGCCAAGCTTACTCTCTATATCTTCCACTGTCCAGCCGTCAAGAATTCTTTCTATGTACACAATCTATTGTCAATAGGTTGTGCGCAATGTATTTTATTATTTTGATTTTAAATATAATATAACAGGATAAATACTAATACCTTTTACTTATTTATTGACATTTTTCATATAAGAAATATAATTATTATATTGACGAAACTGAAATATCATTATTTACTAACCAAGCAAATATGGAATTATTATCTATATAATATAGGTAAAAAGACTTAATTAATTAGGAGGGAAACTATGCTGACAAAGGAAGAATTACCTGAATGTCCTGTAGCAACAACCGTGCAGCTTATCGGCAGCAAGTGGAAGCTGCTTATTATAAGAAATCTGCGTATGCGCCCTTGGAGATTTAACGAACTAAAAAAAGACCTTGACGGAATAAGCCAGAAAGTGCTCACTGACAGTCTCCGCTCTATGGAAGAAGACGGGCTTATAACACGTACTGTATATCCGGAAGTGCCACCACGCGTTGAATATGCACTCAGCGAATTAGGTCAGTCTATGAGCCCTATTCTTGATGCTATGCAACAGTGGGGAACTAATTATAAGAATTCATTTAATTAGAAGTCTGCTCAAGACATTTTGCAACAGCATTTTTTATTGCATTTGACGTAACCATTGCTCCTGATACATCATCTATATCCGGCGTTTTTTTATTATTTTCTAATTATACCCCTACTCAAACCTCCACGTCTGCCCCTGTGTCTTTAACGGATAACTTATAATGCTTGAAAGTGTACTTCCAAAGAGCACCAGAATAACAATATTATTAAAAGCAGACGTATAAGAGTCTTTATAAATCTTTGCTAAAAATGTGGCATATAAAACTATAAGAATTAAAGGGGTTATCATTGATGAAAATAACATTCCCTTATCTTTAAAAAATAATTTACGGTTTCTGTCTACAAGCGCAGCTACTTCTCTCATTACTGTCCACCTTTCTTTACTCTGAAGCTTAAGTCATTAACTGCCTTGACATCACCAAAGCTTTTATTTAGATGTTCTATTTCTATAATATCTATATATACTTTTTCTTATCACGTCTACACTCATAACAGTAAGTTGCATTTTTAGCATACTAAGTTGCATAATTTACATAGATATATTGGCGTTATTTATCAAAATATATGTGTTACACAAACAAAATTTACCTAAAAAAGGGGCTGTGAAAAAAGATTAGTCCCGAAAAAAAGAAAGACCAAGAGTTTA
>ERZ791829.672-NODE-672-length-27194-cov-9.590626_pt1 | contig 27194 bp, 29 predicted proteins | sample MGYA00510296_ERZ791829 | MGnify/ENA primary metagenome ERZ791829 (study PRJEB30046, sample SAMN00791973) | human gut metagenome | study: EMG produced TPA metagenomics assembly of the A metagenome-wide association study of gut microbiota in type 2...
GCGGGTGGTTGTTTGTACCACGCAAGCGTGGCACTGGGTAAACCCATTAATAAAAGGCACAGCTGAACGGATTTTTCCGTAAGCTGTGCCTTGTTCTTAGTTGTGTATCACTTGCTTTTTTACAATTTCTGTTGCTTATAAATTTCATACATTCTTATTTTTCGGCTTTCCGCAACTATTGACATTGAGCCTATTTAGTTTACAATTCGAGGGAATTTACATTCAGCAGAAACTCATAAAGTCCAAGATGAAGTATTCCGTCCTCGTCCGTCCAAGACTTCATTGAAGTTTTGCTGATAATAATCTTTTTAAAGAAATCCTTTGTATTCTTCAAAGGTCTGAGTTCGGTTTCAAGTTTTGACGGGTCCGAAACATTTAGTGCGGATTGAATATAGTATTTTTTAGAACCCTTGTTTACTACAAAATCTATCTCGCACTGTTTTTTTGACCTCTTTCCTACACTCGTTTCCACGATTTCTACAACACCGACATCAACGGAATACTCTCGACACAGAAGTTCATTGTATATAATATTCTCCATTATGTGCGTTTCTTCCTGCTGCCTGAAATTAAGTCTTGCATTGCGAAGTCCGATGTCGGCGCAATAACACTTTGATGGGTATTCAAAATACTTCTTGCCTTTTACATCGTATCGTTTCGCATTGCTGAACAGAAACGATTCAATTAGATAATTCAGATAGTTGGAAACGGTTGTACCTGAAACCTTAATGTTTTTCACCGTCTGCAAGGTATTTGATATTTTGCTTGCATTGGTAAGCGAACCGACAGAAGAACAAAGGTCATCCGTTAATTCGCTGAGCACATCAGGCAACTCAATATCATAACGCTCCACAATGTCTTTGAAATAAACCTCGGTGAAAAGAGTGTGCAAATAGTTCATCTTGTCTGCGTCGCTCTTTTTTGTTAAAACAAGAGGCATACCGCCGTACAAAGCGTATTCCTCATAGGCGTCGAATTTATCTCCGCCCACAAAAGAATAATACTCTTTGAAAGAGATAGGATAAACTCTAACCTCATCACCTCTGCCACGAAAGGCAGTCAGTACATCTTTCGTGAGCATTTTTGAATTACTGCCTGTTACATAAATGTCAACATTGCGAAGCCGCATAAGACCGTTGAGTACATTGTAAAGCTTAATGTTCTCAGGGTTTTTAAGTTTATCCTTTGTGATTGCGTACTGCACCTCATCAATGAGAATATAGTACATATCTGAGTTCACGATTTTCCCACGAATATATTTCGACAGTTCATCGGGATCACGGTACTTTACAAAGGTATCATCATCCAAGGCAATCGTAATGATCTGTTCTTCTTTTACACCGCTTTCAATCAGATAATCGTAAAACAGATTGAACAGCAGAAAACTCTTACCGCATCTTCTGATTCCGGTAATGACCTTAATCAGCCCGTTTTCTTTTCTGTCAATAATTCTGTTAAGATATTCGTCACGCTTAATAATGTTCTGCATTGTAGCCCTCCGCTCACTGAAAACTTACGGGTATTTTCCCCTGACTTTCAAGTATAGTATACCACCATTTTTGCAAAATATCAAGCACTTACTTGAAACTTAAGTGTATTTGCACCTAAGTTTTTATTATATTCCCAACATCTCTCCCCCTCTCTATTCTACCGTCCTCATCAGTCATTCTTGCAACACGAAAAAATGATTTTACAAGAATTTAAGACATAAAAAAAGAGCCCAATGGCTCGGATGTTAAAAATATTAAATTAGTAATTGTTATTGATTATTCTCAATTCCTCGATATACTCTTATTTTTTGAGATTTACAAGAAGGTATCGTTTTATTCACTCCATGCTGGTGTGAGAGGTCGGCTACTCAACTAATGGGTAGCCTCCTACTCGATTAATTTTATTGATTTACTCAAATATTTTATTCTTGCAAACAAATTAACTTTTAAGAAATATATCTATACAATTTGATTATATTTCTTACGAATGTATAAACAGAATGCATTATAACTAATATTGAAATAACGCTATAAAACAAGTTGTTACCACAATCTGCTATGAATACAAACGATAAAATTCCCACAAACAATAAGAATAGACTCTGTGTTACGCACAATAAAAACTGATTTCTTTTATAATTACTTTTATTCAATATTTTTTTCTCATTAAGCTCAATGTCAGTTATTTCTATTTCATCATTTGATAATACCTGTGGGTAATTATAGAAATCATTTCCACCAATATAATTTTGTTTTCCCATAAAATCAAAATTCACATTCAGGAAAATATTTTTTCTTTCAATCAAATTTTCATCAAAAGTAGCATTAAAATCAAAGGATATAAAGTCGATATAATTGTCCCATGAAGTAATTCTGTAATTATTAATCTTGCCTCCGCTTTCAACCTCTTTTCTATAAAAATAAGGAAAATATGGAAGCAAGTTTTTTAAATTAAAATGAAATTTATTTTTTATTTTCATAGTGTTGTAAATAATAATATTGATTTTATATGTCCCACTTTTGGTAATAGGAATACGCTTTTGATTTTTAAATATATCGATACCATTTACAATAATTTCACATTTGCTATTATTGTAATTGTTAAGATTAACTATTAAGTTTGCCATATTTTAAACCTCTTTTATACTTACTAAATGCGTATAACACCATCAAAATGTTTATCAGTAACAATATCAAGAACTCCCGCAATAAATGCCCCGGTAGATAGAAACATACAAACCGCGTCATATAATTGACTTACTCTTTTACTATTAAGAACACCCAAAATCTTTCCTATTCCTTTATTGATAATGTCATCTCGAATTAATTTTGTATAAGTAATCCAGTAAATTTAATAAGAATTTTTTTGCATTTTGATATTATTTTCTTTATTATATACTTTGCAACTTTTTTTACTCCATATTTTTTGAGGTACGTTTTTACTGCAATTTTTATTGCATGGTATGCTAAGGCAACAGGTGCTGCAAACACATCGATAATCAAATCAATACCAAATGATACCCAACCACTAGATATACCTATGCTATAGCCTTTATTGTCCATATTCATTACCACATTATTCTCACAGTAAGAGAACATATTTGTACTTAGCGGAGTACCTGTGTTCGTATCGCAATATATATCCGCATTCAAAAATCTGCCTACAAAAGGATCGCAGTAGCGGCTTTGGAGATAATAGAGTGAAGTTTCGGTATCATAAACATAGCTACGATAGCGAATCGGGTTCATTTCACGGACTGTCGGGTCACCTTTGGTATCTTTTATCTTGCCCCAAGAGTCATAGACATAGCTTGCGACTTCTGTACCCGAAAGGTCGATCATTCTTGCTACATCATTAAGGCTGTTGCTATTTTCGCTTTAAATTGTATCACAAACAAAAAGCAAATACAACATAATATCTATTGTTTTGGTACAATTTCAGTGACTTATGGGTGGGCTTACCTATGTCAGATTTTTGTATCTGTATTTCATTATGAATTTACAATTTAATAGAAATATTGAAATTATTTTCTCATTAATCTGCATCCCCGTTATTCTCAAAATAACTATACTTTTTTAAAAATAGAACTGTGTGCAATATGACAGATTTTATTTAAAATAATGCTAATTAATATCGGTACAAGTAGACCAAATACAAGATATACAAAAGCCCACTGTTGCAAACCGTTTGGAAGATAGTAGTACCATATACTTGATTTAAATGATGCAACATTAAAGTCACCAAACAATGAGCCTGAAGTAATGAGGCTTAATCCGTAGAATACAAATTTTAGGCACATAAAACCTACAAGCTGATTTACCATAATTCCGTATGTGTTGTCAGCTATAAGCCTTACAAGCTTGCTGTTTCCTATGGCAGGTACAAGCAATCTTGAAACTCTCAACCAAAATGCAATTGCTGTGATTGACGAGATATACGGAATTATAAAACCGTTGTTAAATTTAGCAAATGACGACGGAGTGTACTCCAAATCTTTGCAAAAAGTTAAAAGTATCAGCTGTACAGCAAATATAATTGCAAAGTACGCAACATTATTGAGAGTGTCTTTCTTTTCAAGCACAGCTTTATAAAAGCGACCGAATTCATAACACGGCAGAAAAAACATTGTTCTGACAAGAAGTTTCACTATACCGTTAATTGCAGTCGGATTTTCTAGTGCAGTGTTAATTCCTATCATTCCGATTGCGAGATACACTATCAAAACTATAAATTCATTGTCAAGATGAATCAGTTTCAAAAATTTTCTGAACAGCACATTTATTATACAAACCAAAAACAGCGGGTACACAAACCATGAACCGAGGTTATATTGAAAAGCCTCACCGTCAACAAACGGCATAACAAAAAGATTGTATAAATCAGGCTTTGCACCTATAGTAAATCCAAACAAACCGAGAAATGCAACCATACCACCGTAAAATATATTCCACAGATACGCAGGAATAAGAAGCCGCTTTGTTCGTTTCCATATGTATTTTCCGACATTTTCTTCGTAATCGGTTTTGTAAAAATATCCTGATATAAATACAAACAGTGCCAAATTATACGAATACGGCGGAAACCAGTTATAAGCAAGTTCCATTCCGCCATGATAACAATGTCCGGAAACTATAATGATAATTCCGATTGCCGACAGAAGCTTGAATTGCAAATTCACCCCTCCGTCAGTATTAACGCTACGCAAATTTCTACCCTTTTTCAAAATTCAACTCTCCTTAATTTTTGATTTATATTAAAAATATTACTGCTTATTTTCCCTTTTACTTTGTTAAATCATATCTCAAAGCAGCACTGTAAACTTCAATTGTGCAAAAGCTGTAAAAAAATCGACAAAAATTGCACTCTATAATTCTTATTTACGGAAGCAGCTTCAAACTTTATTAGCTTTAAACCTTATTTAAATTTTTTGATAATAAAAGTTTCAAATTTCTGTGAGACACAAGGCCAAAGTATAATAACGGAATTAACGCAAATACGGCTAAAACATAAAATTCAATACAAAAATGCTATCCTTTTTCGTATAATTTTAACACAATATTATATATTAGTCAAGCTATTTTATTGCTATTTTATGCGTTAACTGATTATTTTGTATCTGCATTCCGCTTTCTTGGCATAACGCCTTAAAGAAAGGATAGCATTTTTTAGAATATTTGATTTTAATCAGGTAAAAATAGTGAGTTTTTAGGTAAAAATTCGGTTGTCTAAAATTACCGAAACTATAAATTCATTATTCTTCTCCGAAATAATCACATCTCCCCCATACTTCTGGGCAATACTTTTTACTATAGAAATTCCTTTGCCGTGATTTTTCTTATCTGCCTTATCAGTATGCAACAAATGATTTTTAGACAATACAGAATCAATAATTTTATTTTTGCATTTAAAAAATGTAGTTTGTAAAAACAGCCGTGCAAGAGGAATGTTCCGGTTTTACGGCGCAAACAGAACAGGTTGATTTTCAGGCAGAATTGCACATAACCTCTAAAGCAGAATATGTTTAAGACGGTGTAATACTGTAAAATATGAAACATCCTCATAGATTAAAAATCAAGGACCACCCAAGAAAATAGGTGGTCCTTGATTTTAGAGAGATTTTATTTTTAAAAGGAGTTAGAAATTAGCTTATTTTATTTATTTATACCAAAAATATATTTCGTAGTTTGTGTATAGTTTTCGTTTGCTTTTAATATTGTCGTAGGAAAAGTCTTGTGATTTACAGCATCGGGAAAGCCTTGGGTTTCAAGACAAAACGCTGAATTTTCTCCGTATGTTGCTGAATCCTTTCCCATATTGGACAAAACATCGACATAATTTGCTGTATATACATGAACACCTTTCTGAGAAGTATAGCATTTTAATGTGATTCCGCTGTCAATACCCTCAGCTTCGGCCGCAAGCACAAATTCTTCATCAGAATGATTCAGCACAAACATATGATCAATACCGTTTGCAAAACCAATCTGCTCGTTTTTTCTGTCAATACCATTTCCAATTAACTTGGGTTCGGTAAAATCAAACGATGTATTCTTAACGGGAGTTATCTCTCCTGTGGGATTGAGGTTTGAATTTATCGGTATGAAGAAATTTGCATTTATTTTCAGCTTGTGATTTTCTGTAACTTTACCGCTTTTATGTCCGTTAAGATTGAAATATGAATGATTGGTCAGATTACATATTGTGTCTTTGTCGGAAACTGCCGACCATTTTATCGTAAGTACATTTTCATCATCAAAGGTGTAGCGTACAAAGACCTTCATATTTCCGGGATATCCCTCATCACCGTCGGGACTGTCAAGCATAAAGAGAACTGTATTTGGAACTTTATCATCAACTACTGCAAGCCACACTTTGCGGCTAAAGCTGTTAAATCCGCCGTGTAGATGGTTACTCCCATTGTTTACAGGGAGCTGATAATCTTCTCCGTTAAGAGTAAACTTGCCGTAAGCAATTCTTCCGCAACATCTTCCGACAGTAGCACCGAAGTATGTTCCGTCAAATTCATAACCGTCAATGTGCTCATAGCCGAGAACTACATCTCTAATACTACCGTTTTTGTCGGGAACTTTTATCGAAACGACACTTGCGCCTAAATCACATAATGTCACGCTTGCTCCGCTGTTATTTTCTATTGTATAAAGATGAGTGTTTTCACCTTTGGATGTAGGTTCAAAATTCACTACCCTTACCTTTGACATTTTAGCACTTCCTTTACTACAGCGTCTTTATAAATTTATCAAAAGCCTTTTGTCCTTCAGGAGTTCTTTTGAATACACCTGCATCCAAAAGAACATTAAGAAACACCTTTCCTATCTCATTTTGAATTATTGAATCAATATTATTTTCATTGATTTCATCATACTGTGAAACAAATTCATTTACCCACTCGGAATGTTTGCTGATTTTCGGAATTTCACTTACATCCTTGTGATTAAGAATAGCATCCTTTAAAATAGCCATTTCATCTTTAAGCCTTGAGGGCAATACTGCAAGTCCCATAACTTCAATAAGGCCGATATTTTCTTTTTTTATATGATGCAAATTCGCATGAGGATGAAATACTCCCAGAGGATGCTCTTCACTTGTAATATTATTTCTGAGAACGAGGTCAATAACAAATTTTCCATCCTTTGTAAAAGCAATCGGAGTAATAGTGTTGTGAATTTCACCGTCTGTTTCGGCAAAAATGCCAACATCTGCGTCCGTGTACGCTCTCCAACTCTTTAGAATATGAGAAGATAATAAAATAATGCTGTCCTTATTTTTACCTGTCAATCTTACAACTGACATAGGCCACTTTACAATTCCGCACTCCACATCATCAAAGCCGTTAACAATAAACTTTCTTTCAACCTCTGCCCTATTAAGTGCAAAGCTGTATCTGCCACCCTGAAAATGTTCATGTGTAAGTATTGAACCGCCTACAATCGGTAAATCAGCATTCGAACCGATTATATAATGCGGAAACTGTGAAATAAAATCAAACAGTTTTCTGAATGTGGAATCATTGATTACCATTGGTGTATGCTCACCGTTAAATACAATACAATGTTCATTGTAATAAACATACGGAGAATATTGCATAAACCAGTTATCTCCATCAATGGTGAGCGGAATAATTCTGTGATTATCTCTTGCAGGATGATTTACTCTTCCGGCATATCCCTCATTTTCCTTACAAAGCAAACATTTCGGATAGCCCGACTGTTTTTGAAGTTTTGCCGCTGCAATAGCTTTCGGATCCTTTTCAGGCTTTGAAAGATTTACCGTGATATCAATATCACCGTATTCGGTTGATGTTTTCCACTTTAAGTCTTTCTTAATACGATATCTTCTTATATAATCGGTATCGCAGCTGAATTTATAGTAGCTATCGGTTGCAAGTTTAGGAGAACAGCTATAATTCTGCCAAAATTCTCTTATTACTTCTGACGGTCGCTTAACAAGTGAAGCCATAAGCTTCACATCAAATAAGTCACGATATGTTACTGTATTTTCGGGAATGATTCCTTTTTCGTATGCATAATCAAGAAGTCCCGACAAAATTTCTTCAAGAGTATCCTCGTTATCTGCTGTAAGGCAAGTACAGCTGTCATCGGGTTCATCCATATGGAACAACGACAAAAGCCTATTTTGCGTGTAGATTATATCCTCTTTTTCAATAAGTCCTGTATTGATTCCGTATGAAACAAGTCTTAATATTAAGCCGTAAACGCTGTTCTTCATAAATACCGCCTCACTTACTATAGCCGTTGGGATGTGTTGAATGCCATTTCCACGCTGTTTTAATAATCGTTCCCAGATCATTATACTCAGGTTTCCAGCCAAGTACGGTTTTCGCCTTATCGCTTGATGCAATCAATACAGCAGGATCGCCGTTTCTTCTGCTTTCTTCAACAACCTTAATATCTTTCTGTGTAACCTCTTTTGCTTTTTCAATTACCTCACGAACAGAAAAACCTACACCGTTGCCAAGATTGAATATATCACTTTTACCGCCCTTCATAAGATATTCAACTGCAAGAATATGAGCCTGTGCAAGGTCAGTGACATGGATATAATCACGAATACAGGTTCCGTCAGATGTGGGATAATCAGTACCAAAAATACTTATGTGGTCACGGGTACCCTGTGCCGCCTGAAGAATAATCGGAATAAGGTGGGTTTCAGGATTATGTGCCTCACCGATTTTTCCGCTGATATGTGCTCCGCATGCATTGAAATATCTGAGAGAAACATATCTTAAACCATGTGCTTTTTCAACCCAATAGAACATTCTCTCCATGGATTTTTTTGTTTCTCCGTAGCAGTTTGTCGGATTTGTCGGATCGGTCTCAAGAATAGGAGTTCTCTCAGGCTCACCGTATGTTGCAGCTGTTGATGAAAATACAATCTTATCAATTCCGTGAGCAACCATTGACTGAAGCAAAACCTTTGTGCCGTTGAGGTTATTATCATAATATTTGAGAGGGTTGGTCATACTTTCACCGACAAGTGAATTGGCTGCAAAATGAATTACAGCATCAATACCTTTTTCTTTATCAAAAACGCTGTCAATTTCACTTCTGTTTCTGAGATCACCTTTATAAAATTTTGCTTTGGGATGAACCGCCTCAATATGACCTGTTTCAAGGTTATCGAATACAACAACCTCATTACCGCTTTCAATAAGTCTGTAAACTGTATGCGAACCGATATATCCGGCACCGCCTAAAACAAGAATTTTCATTTTGTCCTCCTTAATAAAAACAAAACCTACATAATCACATTACTTTTATTCCGCCGTATTTTCTCACTTTGAGAACATGGCAGGAGTTTTCTCCGAAAATTTTATTTATAAATTCTTTGTAATTACTTACAAAATCATTTTTGACAAACGCCTGAATTGTACCTGCAAATCCACCTCCGTGAACACGGCACACGCCGTAATTGCGAAGAAGGCTTTCGCTGAGTGCAAGGGCTACCGAGATATTCTGATGTTGAATATCTCTTGTTGTATATACATTCTGAAGGTACTTGAATGATGAATTTCCTGATTTTCTGATTGCACTGAGAAATTCGTCAAATTTACCGTTTTCAAGTGATGAAACGGCATTTTTAACATTATGCTCCTCATTAAAGAAATGAATTGCACGAAGCACCGGTCTGTCGCCGACAGCCTCACGAATTTCGTCAAGGCGAATATAAAATTCGTTTGAATCACAATCTCTCAGATAATCTTCTCCGAGAAAATTTGCAACCTTTTTCATTTCCGAGGGAATCATAGCATAATCATCTGTAAGATCAACATGATCACCCTTTGTGTCAACAATACAAAGACTGTAATCATATTTTTCAAATTCGGTAGGTACTTTCTTAACAATTGGCTTTGTCGGATCTTTAAAGTCAATGTTAACCATTCCTCCGACTGAACAAGCCATTTGATCCATAAGTCCGCACGGCTTTTTGAAAAATACATTTTCAGCATACTGAGAAATTTGAGCAATCTCAACTGAATTTATTTTCATATCATTATATAAACCGGAAATAATAGTTCCGACAACTACTTCAAAAGCTGCTGACGATGAAAGTCCTGCACCGACAAGCACATCACTTGTTGCATAAGCATTGAATCCACCAATTTTGTATCCATGATCCTTAAGTCCACGAAGAACACCTCTGATGAGGCTGACTGTTGTGCCTGCCTCATCATTATTAACTTCGAGGTCATTTATATTGAGAGTAATCATATCATAACCGTCAGAAACAAATCTTACAACATCATTGTTATTCTTGGCCGACACAGCAATAGTATCAAGATTAATTGATGTTGCAAGCACCATTCCGTGCTGGTGATCTGTATGATTACCGCAAACCTCACTTCTGCCGGGAGCGCTGAATATTGCTACTTTATCAGGACAAAAAATTGTTTCATACTGCTCAATTGCATGAACATATCTTTTTTTCTGATAATCAATCATTGATGAATCTATATATATATCAGTGAAAAGATTATCAAATTCGCCGTTTGTAATTTTTTCAATTGCTGTTTTAGTATCAATCATTTTATTTACCTGCCTTTTCCGTAACTGTAGGAAGGAATACAGAAGGCTCTGTATTGCCGCTTTCATCAAGCTGTTGTGTCATATCAATCTTGCCTTCTCTTCTTGCACTGATTGTGTTGATAACCTTCTTCATCATACCGTCATTGAGCTTATATTTCTTTCTGTAAACAACATAAGCAATAAGCATACAAACTGCAGGAACAATGCACATAAGTGTACTGATTGATGCTACTGTTGCAAATGACTGTTCCTGACCCGGAATATACTGTGTGCTTCCAAGTGCCGCACCAATACCGAGTGCTGTAAGAGCCGCTGTGAATTTTACGATAAGCGTCTGGAGTGAGAATACAACGCCTTCATTTCTTGTTCCAAGCTTAAATTCACCATAATCAACAACATCTGCAAGGAATACTGTTGCACAACCAAGTTCAAGACCTGTACCAAGTTTTACAATAACACCTGAAATTGATGTGAGCACAACATTGTGCGGAGCGAAAATACCTACGAGCAAAAGCATTACAAGACCAAATGCCGGTAAAAGACATGCAAGAAGGAACGAAGTTTTTCTTGAGAGAAATTTTGCAACCTTAGGGAATACGATAAGACCTACAACCTCTGCGATTGATGCACTGATCATAAATGATGACATCATTCCGGCATCACCGCAAACATATTTGAAATAATATGTTGCAACACCCATAATGCACTGAATGCCGATGTTGTAAAGGAAGATAAGAGTTACCGCCCAACGAAGTTGATCATTCTTGCCGATGATTGAGAAAATATCTTTAAACTTAACTTTCTTTTCCGGAACAGAATCATCTCTCTTTTTCGGAAGATTGATTACTGTAATACCGATTGTAAGAATAAATACAATTGCAATTATGATTGCAAATCTGTGATAACCTGCCTGATTTGTTGTGCCGCCGCTGAGAGCCTCAATAATTTGAACACCAAAGCCTGCAATAACAAGTGACTGACCGATACTTGCAAAGATTCTCGGAAGTACCGAAACTTTTTCTCTCTCCTCAGGATTTGAAGTGAGGTTAGGAATAATTGACCAATAAGGAATATCCATAATTGTGTAAGTCATACCCCAAAGTATGTAAGCTGCTGTTGCAAATACGCAAAGTCCAACGCCATCGAGGTGGAAGTCTGTGAATAAAACAACAAATACAATTGAATTAACCAGCGTACCTATTACAAGCCATGGAATAAATTTACCCCATCTGCTGCGTGTGTTATCAACAATCATACCCATAAACAAATCATTAAAGGCATCCCATAACTTTGCAACAAAGAACATTACGCCGATAAATACCGGGTTAACCTTGATGATGTCTGTGAAATAAATCATTGAAAATGTGGCAATCATACCATAAATCATATCTTTGCCGAGGGCACCTAAAGCAAAGGTGTATTTGATTCTACCTGGGATTTTGCCATCAAGTCTTGGTTGTGATGATGTCTGTTTCATAATTTTTCCTCCTTTTAATTTTAAATGAAACGCCGTGACAACCTGCACAAAAGATTTCGTCATTATTAAACAATAATGTTTCTTTTGTTTTTATGTTAACTAAATTATATGTTTTGTTTCGTAAACTGTCAATAGTTTTTGGTAAACATTTTTGCTTTCTCTGTTTTTCACTAAACACAACTTGATTTTTTAGTAATATTTCACTATAATGGTAGTGAGGTGATTCAATTGGCTACAATCAGAGATGTTGCCAAAAAGGCAAATGTATCAGTAGCTACTGTTTCAAGAGTGCTTAATAACGACACTACCCTCAGCACCTCACTTGAAACAAAGCAAAAAATATTTGCAGCAGCTAAAGAACTTAATTATGTAAAGAAAAAAAGGGTTACATCAGCACCTTCATGTCGCATTGGAATTCTACAATGGTTCTCTTCCAAACAGGAAATTGAAGATAATTATTACTTTTTGATGAGACAGGGTATCGAGGACTACTGCTCAAAAAATAATATAAGTATTGTACGAACATTTAAAACAGACAATGACTATCAGAATGTACTTTCTGATGTTGATGGCATAATCTGCCTCGGAAAGTTTAGTAAACAAGAAATAAAATTACTGCATTCTTTGAATAATAAAATTGTTTTTCTTGATATGACCGTTGAGAATATTGAAATCACATCCGTATCACTCGACTTTCGTCAGGCAGTGTCCGATGCAATTAAATATCTATATGATTTAGGCCATAGAACAGTTGGCTTTATCGGAGGCATTGAACAGCTTGAGGACGGAACGATATTTCCTGATAAACGACTCAACACTTTCACAGACATTTGCGATGAACTAAACATTAAATATGATGGGTTTATTATACAGGACAAATTTTCAACATCATCAGGTTATAAAATGATGTCAGAAATGATCAGCAAAGGGAATCTCCCCACAGCTATTTTTGCGGCAAGTGATCATATTGCAATCGGTGCAATGAGAGCTCTGCAAGAAAACGGTTACAAAATTCCTGAGGATATTTCTGTTATGGGATTCGATAACACGGAGCTTTCGGGATATACAAACCCTCCGCTCACTACGGTAAACGCACCTGTATATGCAATGGGGATTTACGGCATTAGATTTATTTTGAATCTGATGAAACCTAAAAGCACCGATTATTATTCTCCTATGCGTGTCTATCTGCCTTGTCCAATAAAAGTTCGCAACTCATGTGCAAAACCTAAAAGTTTATAATTATTAACGTTATCATACGATTGTATGCCATAATAAATTATAATTATAACTCCACAAATGATAGATTAAGTCGGAAGAATATAATTCTGTTAATGAATTATAATAACTAAAAATTCATTTTGCACCCCTACTCAAAAGCTATAGTTTTAAAAGTAGTCTGCCCCCTAACTGAGTTACGCAACCTGCATGATGGATTTGGAGCAGGGAGATATCTTATGGGTCGGAAAGGGCAGAGTGATGAAGGATTTTGAAAAGTTCTTTGAAGATATGCCTTCCGACTCCTTGTCGGCAGTCATCGGATGGACAAAATGGTTTCAGGCGGCGAAAGAAAGTGAGATTCCCACATTGGTACGGTTTGCAATTCAAAAAGAAAACGGCTCCCCGCCTTAGCTGCCCATACCATCTACTCAATCAGCACCGGCAAGCTCGAAGGCTTCAACAACAAGATCAAGGTTGCTAAACGAATCAGCTACGGTTACCGTGATGATGACTTCTTTTTTACCTCGATTCGCTATCTTTCTATTCTTTCTGTCCATTCCCCATCCCACAAAAAATCGTGATGAACCAAATTTAAGGAGCTGTGAAGAAATGAAGTTTAAGACTTCGTTCTTCGCAGCTCCTTTGTTTTTTGTGAAATAATAATGCAATTGTTAAAAAAGCATACTTCCCCCCTGAATATTGTTCAAAGCAAGCATTTGCTTCGCCCTACTCAGTTAGCCCCAACATAACCGTTGACAAATCGGGCAACAGAAATTTTGCATTTTACAAATCTATTGCCCGACATGAATTTTAAATTTTAAACTGTCAATTTTTATTTTGCTAAAAGCTTAAATCCCATAATAACAACACCTAACACCACGAGGACAATGCCTGTTGCACGGTTCAGGGTTTTGGGCTTAGCTTTGTTTGCAAAGACGGCGGCAATTCTCGCCCATATAAGGGTGAACGCTATGCAGAGAATGAACACAAACCAATCGGGTGTGCCACCAATCATAAAGTGCGAAGCTGCGCCTGTCAGGGCGGTGAATGTCATAATGAATACGCTTGTGCCGACAGCGGTTTTCAATTCATAGTTCAGCACGGTCGTCAAAATCAAAAGCATCATCATTCCTCCGCCCGCACCTATAAATCCGCAGATAAAGCCGATTAACATTCCGCAGATTACAGACTGGATTGCCCTCTTTTTTGCCGACACACCGAGCATAGCTTCTTTAGTTGTCATAACGGGACGGATGATAAATTTTATGCCGAGCAAAAATGTCATAAACACGGAAAATCCGCCCATTGTAGCTGATGGAACAATGCTTGCAACATAACTGCCGACAATCGTAAACGCAAGCACACTCGCCATCATAATCAAGCCGTTTCTAACATCGAGATTTTTATTTTTATGGTATGTATAAGCCGAAACTGCACTCGCCAAAACATCGGACGAAAGTGCGATTCCGACTGCCATATACGGATCCATATTAAGAAAAGTTATGAGCATCGGACTTATTACAGCCGCCGCACTCATTCCTGCAAAACCTGTTCCGAGACCTGCGCCCATTCCTGCAAAAAATGTAACTAAAATTGTAATAAATATATCCATTTAATTTCCTCTATAGAATAATATAACTAAATTAAGATTATTTTAATTTTGCCGTTTCATAAACAAAAGCCGTGAAATCAGCATTATTACCGCAGTTCCGACAAGTATCTGCAACGGGTACAAAAGTACGCTTTCACTCGGAATAATCATACTCAAAATTGTCAATGCTCCGGCAGGCGGAATATAAATTTTTGTGCAATAAACAATTACAAGCATTATCGCCGTGGCTGTCAATGCGGCAACTGTCAACGGCAATCCGAGAGTCATATTCAGCACATATCTTGAAACCGCTCCAACAAATGCACAGACTGTTATCAGCAAAACCGTCTTTACCGGCTTGTTGCGAGCCTTATTTTTCGGACGGGAAAATTCCGTAAACGCCACAAGCAACGGCGGTGCAATTGCAAATTTAAAGCCCGACCAAATTGCGAAGAATCCCACAACGGCAACACAGATTGTTCTTACGGCTGTGTCAATCACATCGCTCTTTGCATGCAGGTTTACCGACTGAAAATCCTCTTTATCTCTTATTTTAACTTTCAAAAGAAATCTACGGAATAATACAACCGCAATTGTCAGCAAAAATGCGGCAATCGGGTATATAAAGCTCTCAGTCTGCATCATAACGGGCAACACAATTGCCGAAATCATCGGTGCAAATGTTGTTCCCGAAAACATAAAGAGAATTTGTGCAAATACAAATGCAATCAATATTTCAAGATAAAGCCCGACTTTTATGTATCGGACTGTCAGCACACCCGCAACAGCGCAAATCGCAATTAACGCAATCATTCGGCTGTCATTGACTTTCCAACCTTGCTTTTGTGTAACCATATAACCAATTGCAAGTGCCGTTATTTCAGGAAAGATTATCTCCCCCTCACCCAATATTTCCGCAACAAAAGTCATTATACCGACAAGTATAAGCGTTAATACATACGGTAATGCGTTTTTAAGTGATTTTGTCAAATTCAGTTTCCCCATTTTTTATACTTCTACCCACTTTTCAATTCAAACTAACAGCACTATTGTATCATAAATCTGTCAGCATTAACAGACAAAATTTATTCATAGATTTTTCCCTTAACAGCGTATCTGTCATTATGCGTGGATATGCAGGTCTTGCAAAAGACGCTGTACATATTGGAGGTTCAGCATATAATAAAAACGGCGCAGAAATTAGCGGCGTTTTTTAAGTCACCTACGGTTTAGGTATCAAAATATAAATATTTGTACAGCAAAGCCTCCTGCAACTGCTTGAATTTTACACATTACAGGATAATGGGTGTTGCACAATAACACTTGATGTCATTTTACAAGTCCTTCTACTCTCTTTGGGGTAATTTTTGTTATCCCCTGTCTGTATTTTTTAAACTCCGAATAAAACTACCGTTTTATTGCCAAAAGTCCAGTGTTTATCGGACTTTTGGGCATAGAAAAAACGACCTGAAAGATTGCTCTTCAAGGTCGCTCAAAGATATTAAAATTTACACATTACAGGATAATGGGTGTTGCACAATAACATGTGAATTTATTCCCACTCCTAAGTGTAAAACAGACTTTAACTGTTTTTGTTTAAGAATTTTGACTTGATTTGCTTTAATTTGGTACAGATTATCTCAATTCTTTGAGGTATTTCTGCTTTTGCTATCAAATAGCTATCACACGGATGCTATCAAGCATAAATTAATTGATGGTTTTTATTGTTCTAAATCAGCAAACTAAGCGTTAATCAAAACTATTTGATTAAGATTTTATATCGCCTTTTGTGCCCGACAATTTAAACTATTCATATTATCTATAATCGACAGCGCTCTGTTATCACTTTTGATGATAAGATAACGATGATATTCATAAAACGATGATATTCATAATCTGTTTTACAAATATTTTATATCAATACTTCAAGTTAATCACAACACTTATCATCGAAAAAAAGTAAATCTGGAACTATAATATTTAAAACAAAAAATAAAATATACATTTTTTATTTGTGCACTTAAAATATTTAATAATGACGCTTACCAAAGTTAAATACACGAATCAAATGTAACATTAACTTATTTAAAATACACTACAATAAGACTTTATTCATCTATATCAACAAGATCATCATTTTCCAATTTGTCAATTTTATTTTTTCGCAATATAAGTTGTTGCTCAAACTCATTTGATATTTTATTTAAATTATCTATTATGTTATTGTCATCATTAATACACATTTTATACAAAATCTCAAATCTAATCATTCGATTTGAGATTTTATTGATTCCTTCGGATGAGGCTAATTTATATTTCTTTATATTCTCATACAAATGTGATAATTCATTGTCTTTATTGTTAAAAACAAATTCGTTTCTAAAATTATTGTAAGTGATTACAAACTGTTTGAATTTTTCGAAAATGCTATTGTTTATTTCTACATTATCATCAATCATTTTAAATGCAACAGAAAACATTGTATACATTTGCGCTTTTTTTGAAATAAAAGAAATAGTCGATTTATCCGTCAAAGATTCTATTATGTCCATAGCCGAAGTTATACGAGTATTCAAACTATTGTCCTCATCAAATTCATTTTTATAATCATCATAATAGTCATTGATTTTTTTACCATTAGTTTGATCTACAATACCTTCTTTTGATAAAATGTATATTGAACAACAATACTCTACATCCTTCATTCTTTTTGCATCATTAGAACTAAATACTCTTTTTGTCTTCCAAAAATCCATATTTGACAGTGCAAAACATTTATCTCCGAATACACTGTCTATACTATTGCGTTTTTCTTGCATATTTAAACTATAGTTTGTTAAATTAAGTCTAAAAAACATTTGTTTTATATCCTCTAAACTACAAGAAGAATCTATATCAACATAGGATATGGGATAAGACCAAATAATATTCTTATCTTTATTAGATAGTTCTTTGAAGTATTTTTTTCCACATTTTTCCTTTATCAAATCATCTAATAGATATTTTTCTTCTAAAGCAAATTCGCCATTTATATATTCGGTTATTGCATTTATACGTTGTTGTCCATCAACTATGTGAGTTATAGCTGTACCATTCTCTGGATTTCTGTCTGCAATCCAAAAAAACACTTCTGGCATAACAAATTCTAATAAGATAGTTTCAATTAATCTCACCTTGTCCTGAAGCGTCCAAACTTTTCTTCGCTGATAATTCGGATCTGCAAATAATGTACCGACAATAAAGTCGTGATTGATTTCTTGAATAGTTTTTGTATTTCTTCTAAATATAAATTTCACAGTTCTATCTCCCTTTTTATTTTTCGTAAATTTTGTAAATTATAATCTTCAAAATCCTCCCAACTTCTATATATCCTGTAGGATATATCATGCTTAAAATATAATTCATTATGTAGTCTTTTTTTTGAGACCGAAGCAGTTTCATTCCATTCTTTTCTACATCCATCAATAATAGTAATGTTTCTTTCATCTATATATCCTCTATACAAGCCTTGATATATGTGTTGGTATGTGTCTTTATATTTATTTTTATACGAGTGCCTAAATAAATTCCAATAATAATGAAAAATGTCACTTGAAATTATAGCAATATCTATATCAGAAACTTTTCTGACTTTTTCATTATCATTAAATGGTAAGAACAGTTTACTCTCCTTATTATACATATTATTAGGTGGACTTAAACTAAATCCAATTTTTCCGCTTCCAACCATCATTACAGAATTAAAACTAACTTGCAAATTTTCACTTATTATCAACCTGTAATCATCAGATATTTTTAAAACTTCGTCTGGTTCTTTCCCCATATATTGTTCAAAATACCAATTATCAGATCGTATTATATGCTTTGTATAAAATTCTTTTTCATTTTTAAATTTTAAATCCTGTTTTATTTCATCAAGTGTATGAGACATCATCATTCTCCAATTTTCACATAACTTTCTATGAACTTTTTAATATTACGAGCAATACCTTTAGACAATAAATACGGCACGCCATTACCTACTGTTTTAAACATTTCACTTTTCGATATTGTTTTGGGTAGTACAAAATCTTTCGGTAAAGACTGTATTGCAAGTGTTTCTGAAACGGACAACCTTCTTGCTTTATATGGATGTAAATGAACCTCATTGTTTCCATATGCCGCTGTTGGGGAGTATCTCCATCTATGTAATCGTTTAAATGACTTCTTGCTAACATCACCCTCTAAAATAGTATCAAAACGTTTTTTAGAGCGTGGTTCAAAATAATCATTTGCATTATTATGATTATATACATCATTCTTCCTAAACCAATATTCTACAGTTAACTCTTTAATTATGTCATTGGGTGGTTCCAAATTGCCGTCAGGAACAAACATTGATGTGACAGGCCAATTTATTTTATTTATTTTTTCGAGAGAATACTTTTTGATTGTTCCCCAATTAAAATTTGATTTTAATATTTTTCTAGCAGTATTTTTATCTTGGTTTATTAGATTATATTTTATTCCAAATAGTATGACTCTTTCTCTGTCCTGTGGTACTCCATACTCTAAAGAATTTAAGAGTTTATCAACACATACATATCCTTTTCTTGAAAAAGAACGCTTTATTTTATCATACTCTTCTCTATGCTTTTTGGTGTTCCAAAGGCCTTTTACATTCTCAAATACAAAAAAATCAGGTTGATACAATAGTATTACTTTTTTATAGCTATTTGTGAGTCTACCATTTTCACCTGTTATCCCCTTATTTTTTCCAGCTACTGAAAAATCAGGACAAGGCGGTCCGCCTATAAACCCTATCATCTCATTTTTTCGATTAGCATTGATATAAGATAAGAGTTCTTTTTTTCTTTTTCCCTTCAATAAATCGTTAATGTCTCCACAATAGTATCCATATCTCGGCTCTTTTAGATTCATATTTTGTCTTGCATACTTATATACATCCAAAAATGACTCATTAAATTCATTAACAAAATCTATGTAGAAGCCTTCATTTTCAAATCCCAAGTCTAAAAATCCAGCTCCTGAAAAAAAGGAATATATTCTTAAAGATTTCACTTTCTTTCTCCTCTATAACTAAAATCCTATTTACCATTTAATTCGCTAAAAAGATAAAATAATTAATGCAATAAAATTTTTAGATCTACATCATAATAACGCTAATTTTCATATGATGTAGACATTATAACATCATATAATTCTTAAATTTTGAAACATTATATAGTTACAAAATTTAAATAAATTGCGAATCTATTCAAAACTCAGTACAGATCTCTTTATTATACCACTCGTGCGGTGGTAATGTTGAATTAAACGCCGTTTCAAATATAGGATATAGCTCCTTATATGTTTTTCTGCTGGAAACTATTTTCTTCAATTCAGATGTCTGTAAAGGAATTATTTTCATTCTCGCTACAGACTTTGAATAGTCTTGTGAATCATAAAACGGCGTTGTTTTTCTGCTACGGAAATCAGAAACAACATTTATGTTGAGATGCATTTTCAATATAACTATTCTACAAATATATTTTGTCTATGGTATCTCATATTAACCATCATTTCGTTTGAAGGGTTATTAACATATATCTTATTTGTGTCAATATTTATTCTGGAAACATTTTCACAACTTAGTTTATTAGATATCAGAATCTTCATATTATCATCAAAAGTAATTAACCCAATATCAAAAAGCTTATCATATAATGGGGATAATAATAGTCCGTTTTCCGAACTTAATCGTTCGTAATTTGAAGCTGAACGCCAAGGCTTAATATGACTTGCTAATAACAAACGGTTATCATTAATTCCGGTGATTATACAATGCTCATATTTTTGTATTATCCTATCTCTGAAGATTCCTTGACCAATTCTAGATTTTATTATCATTTCTTTTTCTGTATTTGAAATATCTAAATTTGCAATCATTTTCAATTGTCGATTGATTATAGGATTATCATATTCTGAAGAATCAAAATTTTTGAATTTCCAGTAACCCTCACCCAATCCATATACTGAGCGAAATAAATCTTCGCTTCCTCTGTAAGATTTCGTCTGGATACAATGTCTTTGTATTGTCGCCCTTACATTATCTTTCCAATTAGGGTTGGAAAAAATATAACTCAATCGTCCTTCCTTCTCAATAACATCATATATTTCATTTAACGATCCCATACCGTTTAATTTATTAAGTGCTGATATAATTGATGAAAGATATGTTGTTCTTTCCATTTATAGTATCACTTCCATCTTTTCAAAATCTTCATCCGTGGCTTTTCGTAAAACCCTCATCTGTGATTCACCATTATACCACTTTTTTTCACTATGCCTTATAGCGTTAATTTGCCAGCCGCTGGTAATTATAGTTTGATGATCACTATTCCATTTTACAACATATAATGTTTTGCTAAAATTGTCTTTCATACATTTACCTATTAATTTTTACAATTTTTGTTTTATATTGTAACTTATATTTATTACCTAAGTAACGTCTATTATTTATCAATGAGGTTTTGTATGTTCCGGTTGCTCTCATTGCAATCCCTCCGCTGATTTATTCTAACTTAATTATAAATTAAATATAGTCCATTAAATCGGACTGGATTCAAATATCTTTAAAAAACTCGGAAAGTGATACATCTAAGCCGTTTGCGATTTTTTTAATATTGACAATTGAAATATTGCGTTTACCGAGTTCAACGCTTGCAAAATAAGTTCTGTCCATACCTATTTTTTGAGCAAATTTTTCTTGACTCAATCCGGTATGACTTCTTAACTCTAGTATTCTATTACCAATTTTATCTGTAATCATAATGCACCCTCGATATTAAATTGCACATACCGCAGACTATATTCATACAGTTTAATTATATGTTTAATCCGCAAATAAGTCAACTGTTTTTAAGCAACAAAAAATCGGCAGGGATTACTCCCTGCCGTCGTTATGTTTATACCTTGTAAATTATATCCGCATTTACAATTTCCGTTGCACGGTTACGGATATTGTTCATTTTTCGAACCCATAGCATTTGGTCGGTTGCTTTTAAGTTTTCGGTTACATTTTCTTTTTCGGCTAAGTCTTTTACCAGCCGGAGAAAAAGGTCTTGCGCCTGCTGTTCAATATCGGCAAGATATGAATTGAGCTTACCGCTTGTCAGCAAATTGTAGTAATGCACTTTATGATTTTGCTTCAAATATCGTTTATGCCTCATTCCCCAAACGCCGATATTCGTTTCCCTTTCTTCTTCCCCCGGTAATAAATCAGGCAACATATAGTCGCCCACCTGCGTATAAGTACCGCCTGCTTTTTCAAAAATTGTCTTTGCCATTTGTTTTACCTCCAAAAATTCATTTATCTTGAGCGTGGATTTTCACGCTTACAACCTTTGATATTTCTTGCCTGTTCAAGCAACCCGTCAATCTGTTTATGCCCGAAAACTTTGCGCAAAAGCTTGTAATCTTTGACCTCTGAACGCAGATTTTCGTTTTCATTTTTCAGCTTGCTGTTTATTTTCGATAACATTTCGTTCTCACGATATAGGTTGCCGTTTGTGATGTTTAGCCTATGGTAATTGTCCCAACCTTCAAAGCAACGAGCCAATGCAGTCTTAACCAATGCTTTCAACTTTTGAATGAGCGGCTCTGCAATTTTAGTTTTATACGCTTTTGCAGTCATAAAGCCCTGCGGCTCGGACAGTTGATATTCGGGTGCGGTATCGAGCATTTCTTCCACATTTTTTAAGTTTTCCAAACCATCATCATAATTTAACACTCGCTCGGATAAAACATTAAATTCAGCTTGTTTTTTCTCAATTTTAGCACCTAATTGTTCAAGTTATGTCGCTCGCTCTTGCTTTTTGTAATCAAGAACAGACAAGTGTTTTTCGTGAGTACCCTTGTGTTCCCACTCAATTCCGTGCCGTTCCATAACGAATGCGAGTGCGGATTTTTCTGCGCTTACCCATTGATTCCACTCGGTATCTCCACGAGTTCCGCCTTTGAAACCTTGTGTGGCTAACGCTTGTTTCAGGCTTACCCTCGTATCAAGTCCACGCTTACTGCCGGTTGTGAACGGAAGAAAATCAATGTGCAAATGTGGCGTTGCCTCGTCCATATGCAGATGAGCAGAGAACACTTTTAGGTTGGGATTTCGTTCTTGAAATCCACGGTAATACTCATCTAAAATTTGTCTTGCAAGCTGTCCGTTTTCGCTTTCGGCACTCATATTTTCTTTATCGCCAATTTGTAAAATCAGTTCTTGAAATGGCTTTTCCTGCTTTGAATTTCTAATTTTTTCATAATAGTTTTCTATTCTGCGGTCGGCTCTTGTCTGCTTTTCGTTGTATCTTTTTAGTGCTTCGTCAAACAATTCGTGATAGATTTTCTTTATCGGCTCGTTACAGTAATCAATGTTCAAATGCGTTCTGCTACCGTCAACATTTTCAGCCTTAAACTTGCGGCTGTTGTGATTTACCGAACCTTTACCCACCATTGCGCTTATCGTTCTTTGCATAAGTTATACCTCCAATCTCATAAACTTGCTCGTCCTCGGTTCTGTTACTCTTGTCAAGAGTAACGCAAAAGCACTTTTGACAGGCAATCCCATCAAAAATGCAACCTGCAAGCAGGTTTTGCGCTCTCCGAGGGGCAAAGAGCCGCCTTTGAAAAGGCACTCTCTGCACACTCCACTAAACTTTATCCGTGTCGGTCTGTGTCGATAGTGACGGTGATTTTGCTACCGCCTAAAACAGCGACACAACCGTCACACTTCGTCACGCTGTTCATAAATCAAGCTGACTTTACGCCCATCGTGACAGCGTTTGTTTTGATAACTTATTCCATACTCGTTAAACAAGCGCCCTGCATTGATATTCAACTTCATAGTCAACGCATTTGCTTTCATATCAGCACCGAGAAATTTAACAAGCTCTGTCGGACTGCCATACCATTCGGGGTTTTCATTTGTAATTTTGCCGGCTATATTTTCAAGCAATGGTTCGGTCGGCAACTTCCAAAGTTCTGTTTCAGTTCTCTCAAGTTCCCACACAAGAGTTTCGGGATTGTGATTAAGATAAATCTTTTGGTCCGGTTGGTCTCTGCCTGAAACTTCAAGCGTTGCCGAATTGCTTGTTCGTTTTTCTTTCCGTAAAATAAAACCACCGTCAGCGGCACCAAGCAATCCGTTTGTACCCGAAATCATATCAAACTTGTCATCGGAATTTTGCTTCCTTGTATGATGAACAAGCAGCAAACATATTCCATAACTATCCGCAAACTTTTTAAGCCTTGTGATAATCTCATAATCGTTTGCATAGCTGTAATTGTCTCCGCCGACTTCACGCACCTTTTGAAGTGTGTCTACGATAATCAATCTTGTATCGGAGTGTTCCGCCATAAATTTTGAGAGCTGTTCATCAAGTCCATTTCCAAGTTGACCTGCCGAAACAGAAAAGTACAAATTGTCCGTACTCTCCGTTCCAAACATTCTGTATAATCTTTCCTGCAATCTGTGGTAGTCGTCTTCGAGAGCAAGGTATAGGACAGTTCCTTTTTTTACATCAAAATTCCAAAGCGGTGTGCCTGTGCTGATATGGTAGGCGAGTTGTGTCATAAGAAAACTTTTGCCAAGTTTCGGAGCTCCTGCAAAAATATATGTTCCGGGGTAAAGCAAGCCGTCAATCAATGGCGGTTTGCTTTGATACACCGTGTTATATAACTCACGCATAGAAATCGTTTTCAAATGTGATGGATCGAACTGTTGCAAAAATTCCTTTTGCATCTCTTCAAGATAATTATCTAAGCTCTTGTCAAATTCGTTAAAATCGGTTATACTGTTGTTAGTTTGTTTTAGGATTGACTGCTCCGTATCTGCACCAACAGATACAACAGGAGCGGTCTTTTCTTTTTCTGTCATTCTAATACCTCCTTTAATCCACCGAGAATATCTGCAATCATTTTGATTAAGTCAAGCAATTCGTCATTGACTTCACCACCGTTCTCAATCCTCTGTAATTCCGTAAGTACATCTGCAAGATTATTACGCAAAGCCTTATATACTCTCGGATTACCTTGCACGATTACTTCTCGGTGCGTTAATCTTCGTGTTATATAGTCCTGTTTTGTCAAACCCGAAAGCTGAACATAGCGCTCAATCTGTTCCCACTCTTCGGGCGAAACTCTAAAAGCCACAGTCTTGCTTCTCCAACGGTTATGTTCATCTCTGTTTTTCAGTGACATATTACTTTCTCTCCTTCCATAATTCATCAAGTGTGTTTGCCATTTCGTTTTGTTTTGACGGATATATATGTGTATATCTATCGGTAATTTCCACGGTTTCGTGACCTACTCTATCCGCAATAGCAGCGGCTTGGTAGCCTTGATTTATTAAAAGTGAAACATGCGAATGTCTCAAATCGTGAATACGAATACGCTTTACACCTGCGGCTTTTGAGCCCCTATCCATTTCGTGATGAAGATAGCTTTTTGAAATAGGAAATATCCTGTCGCTGTTATTCGGTGAATAAAACATTTTCAAATATTCTTGCATTTCATCACATAAAAACTGCGGCATTTTTATTGTTCGATTGCTTTTCTCCGTTTTCGGTGGAGTAATAACATCTTCTCCGTGCAATCTTTGATAAGATTTGTTGATTGTAAGCATATTGTTTTTAAAGTCAAAATCACCGGCAGTTAATGCAAGCAACTCACCTACACGAATACCTGTCCAATAAAGCATTTGAAAAGCATAGTAGGAAAGCGGCTTGTCCATCATTTCATCAGAGAACTTACTGTATTCCTCCACAGTCCAATAACTCATTTCCTTGCGTTCTTCCTTACCCATATTACCGACTGTGGATGCCGGATTTAATCTTAAACCATAAATCTTGATTGCGTGATTAAATAAGGAACTTAACTGGTTATGAATTGTTTTTAAGTAACCTTGCGAAAACGGCTCTCCGCTTGAATTTGTTTGTTTTCTAATCTCGTTTTGCCAAGCGATAACATCTTTTGCCGATATATCACACAATCGCTTATGCTCGAAATACGGCAATATTTTAGTTTTAATAATATGCTCTTTGGTAAGCCAAGTGTTTTCCTTTAACTTCGGTCGAACATCTTTTTCGTACAATTCCGTAAAAGTCTTAAATGGCATAGTGACATCGGCTTTCTTTTCTGTCAAAAATGCTCGTTCCCACTCCTGTGCCTCTCGTTTGGTGGCAAAGCCACGCTTTAATTTTTGCTGTCGCAAGCCTTGCCAATCGGTGTAACGGAACTGCACATACCAAGTTCCGTTTTTTTCATTTTTAAATGCTCCCATTCTAATCGCTCCTTTCAGTCGTTTTGGTTGAGTAAAATTTTTCGTGAAAGAATTTACGGTCGATTCTGCCGGGAATTGTAATACACCCGGTTGACTGTAATTCCTTATTTAATTTGCGTATAAGTTTGTAAGCGTAAGAAACGGAAACGCCCATTTCTTCTGCCACATCTTCAACACGCATAAACATTTTATTTGACATTAACATCATCCTTTCATTTTTATATTTTCATATTTAGTGTCGGAGAACTTTCTGACCGCATTCCGATTTGCCCGAGCGGATGCACCATTACCGTGATGTATGACGGCTATTCAGTTGTTTGCAAATAGACTTAACGCTATTTGCTTAATGATTATACTAAACATATTCCGTTATGTCAAGTGGTTTTCGCGAAAATATTAAACTTTTTTGTTTTGTGTTGCTTGACATTGCTTAACTTGTTATGCTATGATATTTAACAGTAAAGTGAGAGGAGCTATTGTATGGCTATCGGCGAAAGAATAAGATTTTTTAGAAATTTAAAAGGTATGACACAGAAGTACCTTGGTATGCAGGTGGGCTTTCCAGAGAAAACCGCTGACATCCGTATGGCACAGTATGAATCCGGCAGCAGAACGCCTAAGGCTGATTTAACAAACAACCTTGCAAATGTATTCGGTGTTTCTACAAGTGCTTTAACTGTGCCGGATATTGACAGTTACAACGGCTTAATGCACACGCTTTTTACTCTTGAAGATTTATATGGCTTCCGTATTGGTAAACTTGATGACGAGCTTTGCATACGACTTGATAAGGGTATGGGAACAAACTATCTTACAATGTTTGATATGTTTTCCGCTTGGCAGGAACAAGCCGAAAAACTTAAAAATGGAGAAATCACAAAAGAAGAATACGATAACTGGAGATATAACTACCCCGAAAGCGTAGCTTTTAATTCTCATAAGTAAAACAGAATATAATAGAAAACGCAAAAAAGGCATTACCGACTGCAAAAGTCAGTAATGCCTTTTATAGTATTAAGATAATTGTACCTG
>ERZ791829.691-NODE-691-length-26607-cov-12.359182_pt1 | contig 26607 bp, 39 predicted proteins | sample MGYA00510296_ERZ791829 | MGnify/ENA primary metagenome ERZ791829 (study PRJEB30046, sample SAMN00791973) | human gut metagenome | study: EMG produced TPA metagenomics assembly of the A metagenome-wide association study of gut microbiota in type 2...
CCTAAGTTCTGCCGGAACTTGCACAATCGCTGTTTCAAGGGTGTATTTATTCCCGCCCGAAATACCTGATGTTGGGTAGAAAACTGATACGTTGAACTCGGCCGTACTTAGTTTCATTCTTTCAACTATATCACCAAACATTCCACCGATCCTGCTGGATGTATTGGCACCTTTATTTACTTCTGTCTTGATGGCCTCAGCCTGTTGCTGTAAGACACTTAATTCTTTTGCCATATTGTTTTCTTTTTGTTGTTATTCAAATTTGTCATCAAATGTTCTGTCAAATATTCTTCCGGATTCATCAGTAAAGTCTACCCGTGATAATGGTCCGGAACCTTCCAGTGATATTGATACTTGCCCTATATCTCCCAAATCTGCAGAACCGGATAACTTGGTGATGTATGCTTCTCCACGGTATCTCTTTGTATCATCCCAAGTCTGTTCATCGTATATGGTTGAGCGGATAGGGGAGAAGGTAACTATAACAGGCTCCATGTTCACCATCTTTTCAAACAGGTAATCAAATCCGTCATGTGTGTATAGATGTGATGATGTCATACTCCATGAAAGCCTGATGGCTCTTTTCTTTACCCACTTTCCATTTGTTTTTCCTGTTATTGTTTTGGTTTCAACCTCAACCGATATGGAACATGACCTGTCTTTTGCCAGACGCTTTAAATTCGTTTCTGACTCTTCCAACCAGATGGCTAAATCTCTACCTTTTATCACTCCCATATCATTCAAATGTTTGGTTTGCGTCAATACTTCCGGTGGCCCGGATTGAACCTCTTACTGACAAGACTCCGTTTCCATCCATCAGAGCTGCTATCACATTTTCTCTATTCTCTCTCACAAGCTGTACTATATCTATCTGATTCTGTGATACTGCACGGCTCTGTGCTTGATTGCTCATCTTTACCTCTGTAGTAACATACCTCTTATTTCTTGTTACACTATATCCCTGTGGGTAATTCTTTGACCTCGGAGTTGCCGGGATAGTCCGTGTGATTATGTTGATGTTTACATCTATCATATTATTTTTATTTGTAACGGATAATTTGTCTGACAATTCTTTTCATTCTTTCTCTAACATGATTATTGACATTGTGTCTTGCTGGTAGTCCATCTCTCCTCCTGTATACACAAATCTTTTCCCGTCCTGGCTCTCATCCGTTATCGTATCGAATGGTATTATGTCTGTAATGCATACCTCCTGAGATAGCCTGAATCTTGATGATTTGTATTGATTGACTAATCTCTTTATCAGCATTTCTTCTAACCTTACATTACCGGCCACATGGCTGCAGTACAAATCATCTGTCAGGTATCCACCTGAACTTTTAATCAACTTTGAATAGCAAGCCCCATCTTCATTGTACGTTGATAGCTTTAGTTCAATCTCATCAGCCTCATTTATGTAAGATTTGTTCACCTCATTTTCGTATATCCTGTCATCCTCTGAATCATCCTTTTCATTCAAATTTTGCTTATAGAAATTGAATGAAAGGTCTTTCAGATACCATCCATACGGTTGTTGAATCAATACATCTCCATTATTCCCATAAATTGTGAATTCCAGATCTCCACTTATGCCTTCATCCGGTATTGTAACTACATATCCTTTTGCTCCTGGATATGGCATAGACAATGTTTTTTTATTTATAATACTTGTGTAATTATTGTACGAATCAGGTAATTCAGTGTACACATTGAAGATGCATATATTGTTAGTCCATCCTTCCGTAGGATTATAGTATTTGTCTCCTATTCTTACACTGCATGGAATATACTGTGTTTCGTGTGATGGACCGTCATATCCGTTTGGATCATAAGCCATGTCTTTTCTGAAAATGGGCCTTAATTCACCGTCTATGCAGAATATTCCATCCTGGTATTGTGCATAAGATGACTTAATCCTTAATACAGGCTCATTACCTGTAAATACAGAGGTATATGCCTCATCATTCGTCTTTCTCAGCTGGATACATTCATCATAAGAATATTCAGAGATTTCATCCACAAACGGCTGCCCGTCTGCCGGCCTTTTACTGCTATACCCACATACCTTCGCCAGGAATGCACCTGTTAATTCATTCGTTCTTCCCTTATATGCATCAATATCTCCTTCTATAAGATTCCCATTTTCATCATAAGTAATTAATTCCCACTTGTCGGATGTCAGGAACATTTTATGTGTGGTATACTTTTCCAATCCACTAATGTTTATTACCACATCATCTGGTATCTCAAAAATCTCAGTGTCATTATTGAAATCCATTTCCGGTACCAGTTCTGAGATGTTGTAATTTGAACAAACAATCTTTACTTTGTTGTATCCTCCCATTACATCCAACGTGTGGTTATTACCATCATATCCAATATTCTGTATTACGTGAACTGTGACTGATTTCTGTTCGTAGCTTTCACTTATCCTACTATCAGATATGTTATGCCTATAATACTTTCCGTCCATATTGTCATAATCTACGATGGCCATGCATCCTCCCCAGTCTGTAGCCGTCCACCCAAACAATTTCATTATCTCTTCCAGTACCTCTTTGCAAGTCATAGACTCATCATCCTCATCGTACCAGTTCTGGTCGGCAACCGACAAACTTTTCATCGGACTGTTCCATGCGTTATAGTCCGCTTCAGTCAACGCATACACATGAGGTATCAGTATCTCATGGTATCTTGTTCTTGTTTCTTCCACCATCTTTACCAGCAAGTCCCAAACTGTTCTTGATGTCTTTTCTTCCACTGAAAAATCTACATTCTCCAGCACATCAAAGCATCCCACACATTCTATTGACAGCGTGAATACTTCATCTGCATATTCCTGCGTGTATAATTCCGGTTTTATGAAACCACACCAGCACACCTTGTCTCCCTGTAGTAATGTTACTCTGTATTGCCTGTATTCCGTAGAATACAGCTGCTGCAGATAGTCTGAACCTATCACATTGATTGTTGCCGATGATGACCGTATTGGCGTGTACAGGAAATCATCATCATTCGGTGTCACTATTATAGGTGATTCATCCGGTTCCAGTTCCGTAGATTCTCCTGTATAATCTTCTTTTTCAATTTCAATTACATAAGCAACACCCTTTGAGCTCTCAAATGGTATCGTATAAATCAGTCCGTAACTCATAATTTTTTTCCGGTCTTTTTCATATAATTTTTCAATACTAAAAACAGTTCATCACCTCTTACCTTGAAGGATGTGATGTTAATGTCATTCTCTCCAGACGTCATCTGATAGAGTGACTTCTGCTGTTCTTTGTTCAAAATCATTTCTCCTGAATTGACGCGCGCCAGCAGACGGTCTCCATAAAACGATGAGCCTCCAATGATACCTCCTTTCGCAAATTTGGGAATTGCGGCCATTGATGCAATCAAAGCAGCTACGGCCGCTACGGCCATTGCCGCTCCGACAAATGGTATAGATGCCACTGAACTTGCAGCCCCTGTTACTGCAGCCTCAGCATTTGCATTAGCTTCCGCTTTCTTCACCGGTATTAATGCCATTATGGCCGTTGCAGCCTGTGCAGCTCCTTGTATGATATTCGCAAAATAACTGAACGCATTTTGTGAGTCACTATCGAATGTTCCTGACAGATTTGATAGTGCTGATTCAACACTACTTATCGCGTTCTGATAATCATTCATCGCATTGATTTGGTCTTTTATACCCTGATTCCCAGTTATACTTTCTGCGTATTTTTTATAGATATTAATCTGTTCTTGTAGCTGCTGTTGTTCTATTGGATTTGCAACAGACATCAATGATGTAAGCTCACTTATTTTAGAGCTTGTGAAATCTAATTCTATAAGTTTTGCCTTTAGTTTTATCTCTAATGGAGACTGTGGTAATTGTTCTTCTATTTGTTCTTCATCTATTGATACTGGAATTTTTACAATTGGAACAGTTCCTGGTATTGCTTCAAATTTTCCTCTATCTGACATTTGCTGATTTAACCATCCATTCACATTACTTTCAGCTATCCAGTCAGATTTTGTTTTTTCCTTTGCTGTACGTGCGGCTTCTTCTGCTGCAGCTTTTTCTTTTGCTGCTTTTGCAGCGGCTTCTGCTCCCGCTTTTGCTTTTTCTTGTTCTCTATTGGCTTGTTCTAAGCTTTTTCTTTGCGCCTCTACATTATCATAAATGACTTGGCGCATTGTATATTCATTTTTAGATATTTCAAGTAGTTTTACCGCTTCCTTGTACGCTTTTTCTTCTTCGAATGCAGCTCCATTGATATTTACTAATTTTGCTCTTTCCCATTCTTCCCTCTTTTTTTCAACATCTCTTTCACGTACTTGATATGCTTTTGCTTCTGGATACATATAGTTTGCAGTTTGGATTTCTTTATTTAAAGCATCCTCTCTGCTCATTCCACTATCTATGTATTTTTGAATACGTTTGTTAGATTCTTCTCTTTCTATTCTTCTTGAATTCTGTGTATCGTATTGATACCTTTCATCTGCTGTCATCATTGCTCTGTTTGCCCAGTTGACAGCATCTCTCAGATCATCTACAATACCTTTTAAAATACCGTTACTCCCGGCCATTGTATTAATGAATGAAGTCCAGGAACTTTGCAGTTTCCCGATACTTCCAGCCAGATTATCATTATTAATCGCGGCTTGGTCATAAGCTGTATTGGTATCCTTAATGCTTTGGCTCAATTCATCAAATGCATCCTTCTCTTGAAGTATAGCAATTGCAGCCGTTACGGACTCCTTACCAAACATCTTTGTAAGCTGTACAGCATCCAGATTCATCTTTGATAGATTATCAATGGCTGTACTTAATCCTACTACAGACGGCCTTAAATTTTGGTCTGCGGAACTTTCCAGCGTCAGGAATATATTTCTCAGGTTGGTACCTGCTGATGCCGCATCTGTGATTTTGGGTGCAATGGCTTCAATAATGGCCACCAGCTCATTAAATTTTACACCTGTACTGCTGGCTGCACCACCGGCGTTTTCTATGGCTTTATTCAGATAGGGAATGTCTGCACTACCTTGCTGTGATGCTGCGGCCAGTATGTTGATATAGTTTGCAGCTTCCGATGAACTGGCTCCCATCTGATTCAGTGCCCCGGTTAAAGCCTTTGCTGCTGTAGGTACATCCAGCTCTGCAGCCTCAGCCAACACCACTGCAGCCTCAGCCGTCTGAGTCAACGCGGTTTTGTTTTTCAATAGTTCTGGCATTTGGCTACCTATCAACTTGAATGCGTCTACCATCTGTGAGGCTGACTGAGTTGAATCCATTCCCATGCGTATTGCTTCGGTCCGGAAATAATTCAACTCCTGAGCCGATACACCAGTCAATGACCGCAAAGATGAAAGTGACTTTTCAAATTCCATGTTGGCCGTTACAGCTGAATGAATGGAAGTGCTTATCCCGACAAACGCAGCCGCGTAGCTTGTGAATGTGGTCAGTCCACTAAATACCCCTTTAGATGTGGCAGCAAATCCTCTCAGATTTTTTTGTGCCTGATACAGATTCTTATTGAATCCGTCCGCATTAAGCAATAATCTCGTGAATATGTTACTCATAGTTTCTTCTCCATTTTTTTAGCTCGTTTTCTTAATTCTTCCAGTTCCTGCTGGTCTACTCCAGTCTCATCATCTTCTTCATCTTCCAGTTTCATCACATCTTCCAGTTCAAGTGTCCTCCTTGATTGACTCTGCAACACCGCCCACATGATTAGTCTCGTATTTTCAAGTTCAGACCGTTCTTTCCGCCTCATTCCTTTCATAAATACGATACATTCCTTGAAGTCCATTTCCTCAAAAAAATAGGCAGGAGACACGCCGCCCCTGCCTACAATTTCTTCATACAAAGCAGATACACTTATAGCTTCTCCGTTGTTTCTTCCGCTTTTTTTTTATCTTCAAAGTATTGTGTCAGTCTGCGTGATGCATCTGTCATTTCTTCCTGAAAAGCAATGAAGATTCCTGGATTATTGTCGCACTCATCAATCAGTTCATCAAAAGTCATTGTGTATTCCGGATTGTATGCAAACAGGGATGCGTGCAGCAATTGATAATACTCCTCTGATGTATTTCCCTGATAAGAGTGGCCGAAAAGCTGTTCAAACTTAAACAGGCACCGCAACGAATATTTTATCACGTGTTCTTTACCTCGTATATTGACCTTCTTCATGAATCATCCTCCTATGCTCCAGCATTTTTCTTTAATTGTCCCTTTCCTGTAAGGGTGATTGTCATTGTGGCATTGTCGCCATTCTGTGCGTTCAGCTGAATGTCTGTAATCAACGCCGAACCTCCATAATACTTCTGTGGAACCGTCCATCCTTCTTCCGGAACCTCATCATTAGTGATGTTGGTAGGAATTCCTACTTTTACCTCAACCGGTTCACGTGTCAGCATCAAATCAAGCAACTGCTCGTATGAGTTAACAGATTCATCTGCACTGCATAAGTTTTCAGATGTTGCCTCCCATGTCATTTTCGTGATTTCTTCATCACCCCAATCTCCGGAGTCTTTTGTACTGCTGTCTCCGGTTTCTGCTGTCAACTTTAATGTGTGGTTTGTTGCCAGCGCGATGGCTTTGTCGTTGACAAATACCATCAGGTCTTTACCTTTTAATTTTTTAGCTTTGGCCATAGTTATACATCTATTTTAATGGTTAGTTCTATTATTCCACCAAACACTCCATCATCCTCATCAAAATCCCAGGTGTTTACTTTTATTTCCGACACATCCAGATAGTCTACTTCTTCTACATCCCCAGAAAACAGCCTTTCCATTTCCGATATGAGCTGTAACGGCACATCCTGATTTTCGCCAAACACAGCTATCGTAGATGTGATTTCCCTTTCATACTCTCCATCTTTGGTGTCACTGGATGCATTCAGCTTTGCGTTCTGAATGATATACGGCAGCTTCACATTACGCATGATTGCAATAGGGTATATTTTCCCTTCTATAATCTCTTGTATGGTGCTGTCTGATTCCAGTCTTTCCTTTATGTACCTGAATATATCTGTGGTGTTCATCGTTTGCTTGCTATTTTCTGGATATGTTTTTCTATATGTTTCTGTAAGGTTGATTGTGCCTCATTAATCTTTGATTTTGACGCTGTTGAAAAGAAATGAGATGCGGTAATCTTTCCTGTATATCTTTCTTTTCTCAATCTCCTTGAAAACATTCTTTCCTTTTTTATCCTTTTGTTGAAGCGTTCATCTGTACCTTCTTCAAAGAATTTTAGAAGGAAAGAAGGATTTTCTTTCTTTGATGATCCTCTGCTTTCCTGAATATGTACTCTGAATCCAAGTGTCCTTTTGTATACCACGTATCGCACCCACTTTTTCAGGTTGGTTGCGGCCAGTGTAGTTCCTGATGCTCTGTTCTGAACTGTATTAAGATTTGATTTTGCTTGTCTTTGTATGACTCTTGCAGATGCAGCCAGTCCTCTTCTTAGTGCTTTCCTGGATTCGTCCGTACTTAGATTGAGTTCTTTGAACATTCTGTTTACTCTGGCTACATCAATCTTAACTTCGATGTAATCTTTTTCAATACTACTCATTGACCAGTTCTATTGTTAATGTCATCATGTTGTGAGATTGATCAGGGTTGATGGAGTTTATCTGGTAGATTTCGTTGTTGTATCTCACCCTCATTTCACGCTTTATGGCAGACCTGTAGTAGATTGTCACTTTGTTCACCTGATTGTGAGCATACTCCATGTTTGTTTCCTCATATTTACCGGATGCAAACTTTACAGTGGCTCTCACGGTTATGAAATCTTTCCATGAGTATTTTTCTCCGCCATGTGGCTTTTGTGTGATTTCTCTTTTGAGAATTGTGATTCTGTCTCGTAACTGACCTGCCTTCATTGTGATATTGTTATAGTGAATAATCTCTATATAGTTGGATAAGGTGTAATGCTCCCTGAGCCAGCGTATGAGTCTGTGATACCGTCACCTCCTCTCTATTGTTGTAATACAAACCAATCGTTAGCATAATGGCTTGCTTTATGGGAGGAGGGATGACCTCTCCACCTCTTAAGGTTTTCAGGTCATCCGTACTTTTCAAACATAACTCTGCAGCCACCTTAGCTTCAGCTACTTCAATCAACGATGTAATGTAAGAATCATCTTCTGTGAAGTCTGATTCTACATTGAGATGCTTTTTTGCTTCATCTAAAGTGATATACATCGTTTACCCTCCTTATGCAGCTGAACCGTCTTTAAACAGTGCTTTTGCGATTGAGTTATCACGTCTCAGGCAAGAATCCCAGTAACTGTTTACGATAATGCGTACAAATGCTTTATCGGCTTCTGTGTACGGGTCCACAGTCAAATCCAAAGCTCCCCACTGTCCGATAAGTAAATCGGCCCAGTTACCGAACAAAGCACCCCATTCTGTTCCCGACTTTTTGTAGACTGCATTTGTACGTAATGTATCGTATCCGTTCATCTGTCCGTTTTCCGACATGATGTAGCCGCTTACTCCATCGTTCTTCAAAGTCGTTTTTGCCAGGCCCACCAGTGAAGTATGTACAATGTATTTCGTGTTACCCATCAAAGCATTTGCCAAATCGACTGTCGTTTCAAGGTTTACGACACCTTTCCATGACAAAGCTTCTGATTCTGTTACATATCCGGTAAACAATCCGTTAGGCTTTTCAGCTGATGTTTCTGCACCTCCCAAAATTGTTGCTTCCAGTTTTGATGCAATTGAGTTGATGAGGTCTGCTCTCAGCATAGCCTCAACTCCCAAAGAATCCTGTACCAGCATCTGGCGTGATACCTTCAAGATAGAAGTAAGTCGTTTCGGCTTCATCGTTTTCTTGCTGAAGGTTCCAGCACCATCTGTTGCAGATGAGTTTTCGTTAGCCCAGTTTGAAGTGCTACCTGAGTAAGTTGGAATATCAATGTCTGATACAAGTCCTGTCAGCATGGTTGCTCCAGCCTCAGCCAAAACTAATCGGTCTCTCAACGGTTCCACAATGTTCATGAAATCTGTTTCAATCACGTTGGCACCTGCACTTCCGGCAGTAATTTCAGCACGTGATTCAACCGGTATAATCAGTGATGTACCACTTTTAGGAAGAATTCCTGACATTCTCAATGATGCTTCACCACGCTCATTCATTTTTCGTATGTTCTCACTGTAATGTCCTCCATCTGCCAGTTCCAGCAATGCTTTTCTCAGACTGAACTTTTCTCCAGTAGTATGTTCGTCTTCAAACTTCATTGCATCACGCTGTGCCAGTTCCAGATTGATTTCTGTCATACGAAGCTGTATCTCTGTAATCTGGTCCTTTTCTTCTTTAGACAACTCGCGTTTTTCCTGTTTTGCCTTGTTTACTAGGTCAACGCCTTTTTTGTACAACTGGCCTCTTTCTTCTGCCAGTTCAACTCTTGTTTTTTCTTTCGCCATAATTCCTACTAATTAAGACTGTTAATAATATTGTTGTAATATTCTTCACTTATTTCCTTCCGTTCTTCCAGTTCCTTTTCGGCCTGCTCTTTTCCTCTCATGCTGACCGTTGTTTTGCTGTATGCCGCATTGTATACAGGGGAAACATCGTATATCCTGGCAAACTGGCTGATAGTACGTTTCCATTTACCGTTTTTCATCCTTTCCCATTTCTCTCCACCGTCTGCTACAGTAAAGGCAAATGAAGATTGATTGATTTCGTTTCTTCTCAGGTTTTCCAGCAGTTCATCTCCCAGCATCGTGCGTGGTGCTTCAAATCTGTATTTCAATCCTTTTGAATCAACTGTCAATGTCAGTGAGCCTTTCCCGTTTACTGAGCGTGCCAGTATTCCTCTGTCACGGTTGTGGTTGAGTAAGGCAAATACATCACTTTTCTCAATCACTCCATCCAGCGCACCTCGTTCAATCACTTCTTCAAAATCCAGTCCGTCTGATTTTACACCAAACAGCATGGCATATCCTTCTACTGTTCGCTTTTCATTTTCCTCTGTCACTGATACAGGGAATGTGGTATTTCTCTGTTCCAGCATTTCTTTTTGTTCACTCATAAATCGTTTTATTTCTAACGGAACATTTGTCTGACAAAATCCGATTATTCTTGATTTCCTTCTATTATTTTTTCTTTTACAGCATTTTTCAGCGTCATCACGTTTACCTGTACGAAAGCCTCGTCTCCATTTTCAATCCGGCTCATACCGATTTCTCTCCGGATTTCATTTGGCGTGGCAGCTCCTACATTTGCCATATCTTTCCAAAAAGCCCCCTGGGCTGCTTTATCTGCACGCAAAATGGCTGATGTGTTGAATTCTGCCTTGTACATGCTTCTTTCTGCTCTGCTGAATACTTTCCGGTTAATTTCTTGCTCTATCTTGGTGATGACCGGCAAAGCTGTGTCTGTCAGATATTCAAGCTGTGTGGCTTCGATGGTAGAGTAGGAGGATTTGCTCAGGTCAAACGCTTTAACAGGAGATACCGAAAAGAAACGGCATATATCCACTACATTGAATTGGCGGCTTTCCAATAACTGAGAGTCCTTTGGAGAAATTGATATGGGCTGGTATTTCATGTTTCCTTCCAGGATTACAATACCACCCGGACGGCCATTATTAGAGTTGGAACGCTCTTCCCATTGCTTATAATTTTGTTCTTTTTGTTCCTTCGTCAGTCGTGCGCCTTCTATTGTCAGCACACCGCTTACTGCGGCCCCCGACTTGAAGAATCCAGCAGCATGTTCCTCAGAACTTGTAGCGATTCCTAAAGTTTGTCTGGCATGTGTTAACGTAGATACTCCGATAATTCCATCATAACTGAAATTAAGCACATGTATCATGTCGCATGGTTCAACCAATTGCGTAAATCCGGATACCAGGTATCTTTTCCTCCTTATTCCTTCTTTGTCTACTATCCATTGTATTGATACCTGGTTTGATGGGATGTACACCAGTTGGATAGGAGTGACTCCATCCTCACCACGTTCTATGTATGCATATCCGTTCCCGGTCAGCAATACGGATGCCATAAGAGTTTTTATGAAAACGTAGCGCGTCATATTCTCGTTTGGCTCCAGATCCAGCAGCTCATAGATAGGATGTTTCGTGTCTTTCATTTTGAACCCTGCTTCATCCAGCCTGAACACTTCCAGCGGCAATACAGCTACTGAATCGGATATTAGGTCTACACACCTGTACACCGTACTCAATAACATAGGGTATTCGCGTGATGCCAGCTGAATTAAACCTGTTCCTCCATAAGCTGACACCTGAGATATTTCCTTCTTGGAAATCTTTCTAAACTCGTAGCCAAATAATTTCATTTCGTTTTTATTTGAAACGAAATTTTTGTCAGACAAACTAATAAATCACATTATCGTATCTTGGGCACATCAGATAAACTCCCAGAGCTTCAATCATGGCAATTACCCCGTCAATCTTTTTCTCTTCGTATTGTTTGCTTGGTTTCGTGTTCCCGTTCTTGTCACGTGCCATTACCACGTTTCGGAAACAGTGTCGTGTAATGATGTTATTGTCAATTACTGCCACTCCAGACAGCAATAATCTTTCCAGTTCTTTTGTCGGTTTGTTGAAGTTTCCGATGCTCTGTGAATACGGTTCCATCGGCAATCCTTTTTCTGTACAGTTAATGACGAACTGAGTAGCATTCCAACTGTCATATCCTATGGTTACAATATTAAGAATCTGACCTATTTCCATAATCTTATTGAGGATAAAATCATAGTCCACCACATTTCCCGGAGTTATACATAAGGCTCCCTGGCGTGCCCATTCTCCATACAATTCTTTGAATCGCTTTTCTGTTAATGCCGCCTCCGGAAGAAAGTAGAATGTTTTCCAAACCATCTTTTCTGTTGTGGGTATCATAACAGAGAATGAAGTCAAGTCTGATGTAGATGACAGGTCCACTCCGATAAAACAATCCAGCCCATTGTATTCTTCTAAGTTCACATTAGCTGATGCAGAAAGTATGTAATCATCTTTTATCCATGTCTTTTCAGCATCACACCATATATTCAGATTCTTTGTCTTTATACCTACTTCATCGCTTGGTGTATTGATGGCTTTCCTTACCTGTGTTTTAAGATACTTAGTCTGTACGGTTACTCCCAGATTCGGATTGCTTTTCACCCATACAGCCTCATCTTTCCAGTCATCTTCTTTATCCAGGCAGTAAATAGCAATAAACAGCGTATCATCTTCTTTCAGCCCCGACACTACCTCCGTACACATTTCCCTGTACTGGTAGCATACTCCCAGACGGTCAAATCCTGCAGTAGTAATGATTACTGCCATCGGATTCTCTCGCATACCTTGTGAGGATTGCAATACATCTTTCACGCCAGAGTTTTTGGCCGCGTGATATTCGTCAATCAGATACATGGATGCATTCGGACCGTCCAGCTTGCTTGAATCGGCTGCCAGCACTTTCAGTAAACTCAGCGTTCTTTCGTACTTTATGGTGTCTCTGTATGGATCCAGGAATTCTTTTCCGGGGTCCAGCATCTTGCTAAAGTTTGATGCCATGTTGAAAGATACCTTTGCCTGGTCTTTGGAATTGGCCGCCATATAGACCTCCGCGTTCATTTCACCGTCTGCTATCAGATGGTACAAACACAACGCAGACGCAAAAGCAGATTTACCCTGCTTTCGCGCCATTTCAATGTAAGCCGATTGCACCAGTCTTTCATTTGTCCCTCTCAGGTAAAAGCCATACATGGAAGCAACAATCCACTCTTGCCATGCTTCCAGGACAAATGGCTTTCCAGCATGTTTCCCGGTGTAATGGTGGATGATTGATATGAATCCACATACCTGCTCTACCTTATCTTCTCTGAACTCATACCGTCCATCATACATTAATCTAAAGAAACGCTCAGCAGCCAGTTTTATGTAGTGTCCTGTTACAATCTTTCCGCTTAGTACATCTTCTGCATATTGTATGTATTTCTTTTTTCGTGTCATACCTGGTGTTCACGGAGGTATTCTTTCAAAGGTGACTGGATAGCCTCATCAATATTCTTCATCGTTTTCAGTTTTCGTTTGCTCATAGCAGTCAGCCCGAACTCTTTAGCCAGTTCCAGAAACTGCGACCAGTTTTCTTTCAGAATATTAACCTCCGGCCTTTTTACCATTTCTCCCTTTTTGTTTGTCATCGTCATTCCGTCTGTAGTAATCTTATCCACACAGATAAGATACATTTCATAAGCTGTTGCCATCCGGTGTAATAATGCCACATCGAACGGAGCCAGCTCACCGCGCTCATTCATATCTCTCACAAGGTTGCAAATGAGTTTTTTAGCTTCTTTATGCTTTACGTTTTTGGGCAGCTTAAACTGCACCAGAGTTGTTTCTGCCATAGTTTTCTCTTTTTTTCAAACGTGATTTTTGTCAGACGAAATCATTGTTTTAACACATCGCAACAAAATCCCTATTTTGGCTTTTTTCAAAAATTGCCTCGCGTGTCGAATGGGGTGGGGCGAGGTTCAAGTTACTTGACCTTCTAAAATTTCACCCCATACCCCCTTTGATGTCATTCCCATTCGATTTGTTATGTATCATTTGATGATGCATCTTGCAAATGCTCATTAGGTTCTCATAATCATAGGCTAAAGCCATCCTTCTCATCGGATTATCTGTTGACATGAATGATTCGATGTGATGCACATCCTCTGCAATTGTTGTCTTTCCTTCCTTCAGGCACATCTCACATAGTGGTTGCTGTGCTATCTTTAATTCTCTCAACTTTCTCCATCTGGTTGATTTGTATATCTTCCTTCTTTCCTCATCATAGAGGTTATTCTCCTTCTTTTTCGCTTTCTTTGGCTTGTAAATTGTCGGCATAAGTTGTGATTTTTAATCGTTTTGAGTTCTTTATTGTTTGGTATTGCACCGTTCTCATTCTGTAGATGAAATACTTTACAAATTCATTTTCATCTGTTATATCCGCTGCTTTCTCGTCTGTACTTACTTTGATAATCGTATCCTGAAATATATCTTCATAGCTTAGACCGGCATAGTATATTTGCCGGTCCTTTGCTGATATGTCTGAGAGTCTTTCATACAGCTTAGCTATCATCAATAACACCTTGCTGTTTGCCTTGCGTTCGTTTCTCATGGAGTATTATGTTTCCATTTGTATCTGTTATGTCACTTATTTGTTTTCTGCAAAACGCCCTGATTACTACAGAGAGATTCGTTTTCATCTTTATTGCCACTTCATTTAGTGCCATGAAGGTTGATTCATCAAATCTCACCATTACTCTTTTATCCTTTCCCATCTTTACATTCAATGATTCTCCATGCTCTGATATTGTTGTATAACTTTCCATTGAACTCTGTGACATTGCAGTTATAGTCTACTTCTACTTTCTGGCCAACTGCCAGCCATTGGTTGTTTACATCTTCTCCCATCACATCGAAAGCCAGCGACTGAGCGTATTTCCCTCCGTCTGTTTCTACTACTGCTGTACGCTTTAAGATTATTCTTTTATCCCTTGTAGTGATTGATTCTATATCTTTCACCACGGTTATTTGTCCTTTAATGTTCATTTTAATTTATTTCAGTTTTAATTGTTGGTTAGCTTATCTTTCCGTTATATTGATGTCATGATGCAGCCCTCCTGATTAATCCCATGTTACGGTTTACAAGTTCGATTATACGGTTATGGTATGCGCTTGTTTTATTACAGGCCGCTCGTGATTGAATTACTTTAAATGTCTTTAATGATACCTCAACAGTTTCCATACGTTCTCCATTTACTTTTGCTGATAAGATAAGACTATCCTTTTTCTTGTAGTATTCATTTTCATAGACACAGTGATGCATGCTGTCACCTTCATCTATGAACTCTAACACACTCTGTAAGACTTGGATTGATAGTTCTCCGTCTGTTATTCTTATTCCAAAGAACTTCTCTTTTTCTTTTACGTAAACTTTATTCTCCTTTTCTGCTTTTTTGCGCTTCTCTTCTTCTGTTACTTTCTTTTCTATCTTTTTATATGAAGCTAGTGCAATTTCATGCGCTTTGTACAAATCATCTGGGCAAATAAATTTGGGGTTGTGAATGTCTTTCCCGGTCATATTCATGAACGAAAGCGTATCAAAGTATATTGATGCATCAGTTATCACATAATGGTTTCTATGACAGATATTCATTTGCGGCATATATTCCAAATCTTGTTTATTACTCCTTACCATCCAAAGGAATACATCGTACTGTCCTTGTTTTACTATTGTCTCTGCATGCCTTGATACCAGCAGCATCTTCATACACTCTACAACTGACACGTATGGCAACTTCTCTATAGCTTTGCACCATCCGTATTTTCGTAGTTTTCTTGTGATGTTATAGTCTGGATAGAAATAATTACCAGTCACATCGAACACGTCTTCAAGTACATAATATCCATTACAGCTTTTATTGTGTTTTCTTATTACATATTCTGTGTCGTAATACCATTTGAAGAAATTTACTCCACGAGTGTACCTCTTTGATACGATTATCTCTTCTCCATCTGGTGATACCCAATTCTGATAAACTTCATTTATGGTATATTTTGTTGGATACCCTTTGTGGTTTATTCGTTGGACATAAAATGTTCTTATTACCTGCCATTTATTGTAAGTATGCACCACAGAGTAATATTTCGATTCTGTCAGATTATCTTTCCGTGGATTTTGTTCTAATATGAGATGATTCAGGCAGCTGCACTGATACCCTAATTCTAAATCCACCTCCAATATACCTGGAATCTGATATTCTATGTTACCACAGCAATGGCACCACACTTCACCGCTTTTCTTGTAGTATCCGGTTGATGGGAATATAGTCTTTGCATATTCTTTTTCTTTTTCGGATATAGGTCTGAGGTGTGTACTCATTTCAAGCACTAAGTTATTCAAGTTTATTCTTTCCATAGTTACATATCAAATAGTGACAGTTGTCTTGAATCAAATATCTTTTGTAGTTCCTGCTTCGTTTTCTTTCTTGCAGATTTTTGTTTCACCGGCTTTTCTTCTTTGACTGGTTCTTGTACTACTGGTTCCTGTACTGTAGTCGGGGCAACTACCTCCACACGTTCTTTCACATCTTTAACCTTAATGTTGTCCTCATCGTAGTAGTGTACAGCCCATCCATATACGGTTGCATCATCCACCCCGACTGCATTTCCTCCCTTTGCCAGCTTCTTGGCTTGTGAGTAAATATACTTGCAGCATTCCTTTATGCTCTTGTTTGCTTTCTTGTAGGTTTCAGCAAAGAGAGAATCGGTCTTTGCACGATTATCCAGATATATTTTGATAGCTTGTTCCATACTTACTGCTTCCATTGCTATTTCCTCCTAATTTCAATCAAACCTTTCTTCACTTCTTCCTGTAAGTTCTTGATGTCATCCTTTGACAGCATACATTCAACTTCTCTATTGATGTTGTATCCTGCAGGTAAGGAATATTCAGCCTGTATTCTTGCTATTTCGTCTTTTCTGTTAGTCGCATAACAGATTGTTCGTTTCTCTTTTCCCATTTCCTTGTTTTAAGGTTTACCGACCAGCTAATGGCTGTATAGGACAAGTTACCTGAAAAGATAATCGGACACAAAATAACTCCCTAAATGAAACAAACGCTGTTTCAATACGTTTCACGAAAAAGTTATTTCTTTGATTTTCAGTCATATTCCTATATGCCTATAAGGTCATTAATTTTTTGCCTCATTGAAAAGGCTCAGTAACTTGGTTTTATACTCAATCTCATGAGGTGATTGAAGCATCCTGAAATGGCATTTAATCTCATCCCATGAGTTGATGAACTCTCTTATAGTACGATATTGCTTGTCAGTCAAATGTCCTGACTTCCAACGCTCGTATGTACTTCTTAGGTAGTCATCCCTTCCCAGCCTCAACAAAGCCTCAGCCTTATCTATCTGGCTTGATTTGATACCTTTGTCTGCAGTTAGTCTCTGCCTGAATCCTATTGTGACCCAGTCACGGTAGAAGGTATGTATGATGTTGTATATCGACTTCTCCGAGAAAAAGTCAATCAGGTTGACAGACTGTCTCCTGTATATGGTCTCAATCCTTAGAATATTACCTTCACATAGTCTTCCCTTATCGCGTGCCTCAAATCCTTTGTCATAAATCTTGAAAACCTTCTTGATGTTCTTTGATTTCTCCGTTGTTTTCTGACGGTTCTTTTCAAAGTTCGCATCATTGAAGAGCTCCCTGTTCCTCATTACACCAATAGATTCGGCCAGAGATATGTATTCAATCGGATCATGGTCAACTGGTATATTCAGACCTACCTCATAATAGGTGATTCTTACTTGTTCTGGGTTTATATCCCATTCATCCAGCAGCTCTGATACAATCTGTTTGGCATCCGATATGGTGAACATCTGAGAGTTGTCCAGCGTGCCATATCTGCACCTCCAGAATATCTTATGCAGTGAGCATTTTATTTGGGCCGTTCTTCCTCGTATCTTCCACCATATACCCTCGATGTTGCTTAATGCCGATGACTGATAATAGATTTCGTTTCCCTCCGTACATTGTATCAGATGGTGCTTTCTGGCTATCCTTTCCGCATCACGTACAAAATCAATCTGGGCATTAAAAATCATCTTGTCAAACATGTTGTTTCAGTTATATCTTTCCTTCATTCAGCAACGTCTGAATCTCATCTTTATTGGCTACCATTTTACCTCCTATAAGGCATGTCCTTATCTTTCCTTCACTTCTTAGCCTCCATAGTGTAGTACGTGATATTTGTAACCACTCACACAACTCCGGCATGGAAACGTAGTCGGTTTCACGGTTATACAGCGTTTCAACCTTCTTCTGTATATCGCTTAACCTTTTCTTCATATCATTCCATTCACTCAGAGGTATTGTTATCATTTCTTTTCCCATTTTTCCTCCTCCAGCTTTTTAACCTCAGCTTTGTAATGGCTTATCAGAGCTTTCAGCTCAAAATCACTCAGCTTGCAGGTCTGGTTCTTCTTTGCTTCAAGTAAGAGCACCCGGCTCAGGCCGATTTTATTTATCAGCCGTTCCCGGTAGTTGTAGATGTTTCCTTCATCAAACCGATTGCAGAACTTACATTGTGCATGGCAGTTATCTTCATCAAATCTGGTTGACATGTGACCTCTGTTGATGTAGTGGCCACAATCAGCCTCATCGTATGACTTAATTTTTCCACAGCTGATACAGCGGAAAAACAGTTCTCCATTGCTTACAAATGAATCCCTCAGCCGGATGTACTTTGAAAACCATCTGTCCAGCGTTGCTACCAGTTTCTGATGCTCCGTCTTTCCTGAAGCTTTGCTTTTTCGTTTATTGTTCCACATAGTATCTATAAAAATCACCGGCTCCCAATCTCATTACCTTTACCTGTTCTAACCTTAAACACTATGCCATGAGATTATGTGTTATCCTGATGGAGCCAGTGATTTCTGTTTTTTAATTATTCAATAAATGCCGTGGCCGGATCTTTTAATTCAACCTGATACAGACCTACAGCCATTTTCCTCACACTCTTTACTTTTGTAATGACGGAACTAACCTCATCATCATCCATCACTTCCACAATTTCACCCACATCAACCTCATATCTGGTCGTGATAGGAGAGAGGTTGCCCGATTTTATTCTTTTCATTACTGACGGATGTACATATATTGTGGTCATATTCCTATCTTGTTTCATCTGTCTGCTTTTCTTGAACGTATGGGAATACATCTGATAGGTTGCTGTCAGATACAGAGTCAACGGTATATTCAAACATTGTACCTTTCATTGCAGCATGAAATTTATCTTCTGCATCTTTGGTAGAATCACCGGCAACCAGAGCATAGTATGTGGTTTTCTTCTTTGTTTCTTTCCCTTTCTTTCCATACTTTATATCTATTGTATGGTATTTTACTTTGAACCACTTTCCTGCCTCAGCCTGGAAAACATCATCATATCTTACTTTCTTGATAGATATTACACTTATACCACCATTTGCCAGAGGTGTAATCTGCTTGATTACTATTGATTCTGCAACAGTCATGCTGTCAGCTTCAACTAAATATGTACCTTTTACTTTCTTTGATTTCAAGCCATTATCCTTTGAGTATTTGGCTTGTACTTCCATCCATGTTTTCATGTCTTTTTATTTTTAGGTTATTACTATAATACCGTTGATTTAGCGTCCAGCTTATATCCATCCCAAATCTCTGGCCGTGTGGTCATCACATACCCATTTGGAATGTGTATTTTGTGGACTGGCTTAATTGAACTTATTCTGCTTACCTGTTCTTTCGCATGTGTCAGATGCTCGTCCATCTCCACATGTGACGGAGGATCTGCATTGGTAAGAGGTAACAATACAATCATGTCATCCTCTTTTGACTTCCTGTTCGTTGTTTCCATTATCTTATGTTTTTATGATGTTGCTTTAGAATATCCCGGCCCATTGCTGGACCGGGATGAAATGAGTTAAAGTATGATGTATAGCGCATCACTGCGGTAGTTTCTTCTCCATTGCCTGCACGTATCGCATCACATCGTATGCGCTCTCTGTAGTGTCTGCAGGCTCAATATCCTGTTCTTCCTCTGTACGTTGGAAGTGTGTGGCATCCTGGTAGTCGCATGTTCCGGCTATCGCCATAATTACCATCATTCCGAGGCATAAAAGTGCCCCCTTAGTCATGTCATTCAGTTTCATAGATTCAGATAATATTCGGTTAATTCTCTTTTACTGTAGTACACGCATCCGTCTTTCTTGTGGGATGGTATCTGTGTCTTGGACCTCCGCTGTTGCAGGGCGTTCAGGCTTATGCCTAAGTATTCAGCCGCCTGCTTGGGAGTCATCAGCTCGTCTGTCATCTGCAGCACCTGTTCTGCCACCTTTGCTGCCAGCCTGTTTATGTCCGAACTTGTCATCATATTTGTTATCTTTGTAGTATTATTCACTAAATCATTATTCTTATGGCAATCAAGCTTATTACACCCCAAATGAAAGACTTAGCTTTAGAGTATTTGCTGTCTTCTAATTCCCTCGAAATTGATATTAATAACCGTGAATTATCTCAATATTGTGGATGCCTTCCATTCCAGGTCGGATTGATTCTTGAAGAGTTTGAAAAAATGGAACTTCTAACTATTGAATCTACTAACGATGGATTAACGGTTACAATATCTGCAAAGGCGTATGACATGCATACACATGGGGGATTTACTGCACAAGGCTAAAATCAATTAAGTTGGGATGTGAGATGGATGTGTCTTATTCAAAGAACTTCTCCTTTTTTAATGGCTTCCACGGTTACGAGCATGTAGCAACAGTGCTACATCATCCGGAAGCTCAATCAGTACAACTTTATCGTTATCCATCCAAACCGAATCTTTTTTTGATGATGCCAATGATTGCCTGGCATTCATTTTCATCCCCAGTTCCCTTGGCTATTTTTTCAAAAGCTTCAATGTCTCCACAGAAACGTCCACACGTTATCTCTATTTTTTTGTATTTTGTCAGATAAGCATGGACGTGTTTTTCATGAAAGATGATACAATCAAAACCACAGTGTTGGTTGTTATTATTAATAAGTGCATAACCTGATATATATGCTTCACCATATATCGATACATTACATAATATCGTTGAATAACCTGATATACGAGCATCGCCAAATACCTTTGATTCATCGCTTACCAATGCATATCCTTCCACTTTTGCTCTATCATAAATTATTGCTCCTCCGGAAATGAATGCATTACCGCATACCTTTGCATTACCAGATACAGTTGAATTTCCAAATACATCGGCATAATCAAATACTTTTGCATTGTCTTGTATATTTGCTTTTCCATGTATCTTTGCATTTCCGTAAACCTTTGCATTATTACAGAGAAACGCATTACCATATACTTCTGCATTTCCAGATATACACACATTTCCGCATGCAATTGCATTATCGTAAACTCTTGCATGACCAAAAACACATGCATCATCGTATACCCATGCATTACCAAATTGGCTGAGGTTATCTTCTCTTTCTACATAACCTCCCAATTCTCCTTTTTTAAATGGTCCGAATGATTTTATACACTTTATTCTGTAAAGCCTAACTCCATCTCTTATTATATATCTATTGGTCAATACGAATTTTTTCTTTGGCTTATCAAATAAGCATAAGAATCGCATCATTATTACCTTAAAACTTCCCATATCGCTTGCTACTTAATAATTTGAAAATCTAAACTCATTCCGTACGTGTTACCAGACAATAACCTATACAGCCTTTAGTAGTGCAATCAAACTTATAACCAAGCTGTTCAAGACGGTTTATCGCTGTGCGGATTACACTTGAACGAAATTCCATCTCACTAAATTCCGCTGTTTCACCCACGGGAATCAAAGGCAATGCCCGTTCCGCTCCCGTTGCCATTATCAATCCTCGCTCTCTGTTGAGATTTGATTTGAACTTTTTAACCTTTAATCTGTCTTTTCCCATACTCTTTTTAATACCTTTACATATTACATTAAATTATTTGTATCTGTGATAACCTTTATTTGTTTATCACGATGCAAATATAAGTAGGATATTACTTATTTCAAAGAAATAAAAAGTAAAATATTACTATAAGATAATTTTGTATGAACGAAAACGCAGTAAAACAAAGAATTAGAGATATTCTTCTTTTGAAAGAAAGCAATCCAACAAAGTTGTCAAAGGATTTCTCTGTAAATCAAAAGACCTTAAATAATCAAATTAACTCCGACGTACAACTATCATCAAGTACAATATTACTTATACTTCAAGCTTTTCCGGATGTGTCTGCCGAATGGCTACTTCGTGGAGAAGGTGAAATGCTGAAAGGCAATCAGCCTCAACAAAAAGAAACAACCTCCAAAATTTGTGGAGAATTTGAGATTGATGAAAACGGATATTTAAAACTTAAAATATAAATGTTATGGACAATAAATTTGAGCTTACCGAAAAAGAAAGATTATCGTATATTTTACAATTAGAAATTCTAGAAAAACTATCTCCAGAGAAACATCAATATACGGAGTTAAAAGACGCTTTAAGTAACGGTTTTACTTATCATTATAATGATTTAGTAGATTTCTTTTTAGATAACAATGAATTATCTATTGAGGAAAGTAGGTTAGTTCTTGATATTCTTGAAATGTACAGAGGCCTTATTTTTTCCGCCACAAAACTCGGTTGGGAAAATATGGGAAAAGTAACATTTCTTGGATTTGACGGCAACGATTCCATTGAAGCTAAAATGCGCAATTATGTACGATATCTTATTGAAGAACTAGGTAGATACGACGAAATAAAAAAGTTTTCTAATATGGATTACAATAGTCATAGTGAAATGCTCCCTAAATATAAAAGAATGCTATCGCTATTTAATGAAATCCCCCAACAAGAAAAATATTCCATGAACGAAAACGTCTTGAATAGTATTTTAAATGTTTAATAATTGAATGGATAATATGTGTATGGATGAAAATGGCTACTTGAGAATAAAAAAATAATTATAAACCATAATGAAATGGCATAGTATTGTAAAATGGGTAGGTGGGGTGCTTTCTGCATTTCTTGCTGGATGGCTTTGTGAAGTTTTTAAAGATTACTCATTTCCTGGTATGATTTTGAGTTTCATACAGTGGATAGGTAGTTTGTTACGTATAAAGCTTGAGTTGTGGATTTTTTTGCTGTTTCTTATAGGGTTAGTAATTATCATATTTATTGTACTTCATTTTTCAGGATATAGAGCGAATCAAGAAAAAGCAAAAGAGAGAGAAAGGAATCGTGCTTTAATAAAAGAAGTACAGAGTGGTTATAAAGAAGAGTATTTGGATGGTATATTGTGGACGTTTTCTGGGTATTATGCATTAGAACAATGGCATTTGAATGATCTGCAAGCTTGTTGTCCGAAATGTCATACTCCATTATATGGTAAACAATGCCCACGCTGCAATACCTCTTTTTACGAAAATGTGAGTCTACTAGATCCTAATAAAGCCAGTATTATTATTAGAGATAACTTTAAGAAAAAACTTGATGCTATTAAAGCTAAGTCATCTGTTTAGTGTTGTAAGATTTTTTATTATCATGAAAATATATCATTATACATCTATAGAAACATTAGACTTGATATTGCATAGTAATGGATCTGGTTAGAATCTCAAGTTGCATTCTTTAGATAATGTTAATTCCGGATAGAACAAATTTATTAAACTAACAAAACATCAAAATTAAATATGAGACTACTTGATATTAAAAGATATGTCAATATTGCATATGACAACTTTAATCCAAAATTTTCTAATAATGGGAATATCTATTATTTAGATAATGTATTAGAAGTTAAACAATCTTTGCAGGCTTTGTATGATAGTGGTATTTTAATATTTTCAAATTTAGAGATAAATGCTCGTAATCAGATTGTTTCAAGTATAACTGATCGCTTAATATTGGATTCCAATCAGTATAATGCCTATAAGAAAGAAATTGATCAGTTAAGAATGACTATTTCTGTATTATATTCATGGATGAATCGATATGTCCAAACCGAAGATACTGATGATATTATAAATATAAAGCTTCCAATTATTCAAGATATAAGTATTTTGGCTAAATCATGCTCTATAATTGATAAGGCTTTGACTCAATCTGTTTCAGAGTTTGGCGGAGAAATTAAGTTCAAGCAGTTAGATTATGGTTCTTCATGGGTTACCATATCTGTTGCTACAAGTGCTGCTGCTGCATTTGTTATGGGATTAGCTAGAGTTGCATTTTATGTTGCTAAGAAATATTATGGTATTAAGCTTATGCAGAAAGAATATGAGCGCCAGGGGATGAAGAATGATATGCTAAAAACTCTAAAGGAGTATAATGAGCAAATCATAAAAGAAGAAATAAACAAAAAAGCTAAAGCAGTAGAAGAAGAATATTATAAAGATCAGCCATCTGATCCGGAACGAGTAGGCCGTTTGAGAAACTCCATTACTGAACTTACTAAATTAATTGAACTTGGTGGTGAGATTCATTCTTCAGCGCTTTTGGAGGAATCAGCGGAAAACAAAATTGATTATAAGCTTTTATCATCTATACTTCCACAAGGATTATTGACAGACGGTAAATCTGAAGATTTACAAGAAGATAATGAAGATAAGTAGTGTATAAATAAATTCAGATTATGAAATACGTTATTCCTATACTAAGCCTCATCATATCAGTCATCGCACTGGCTGTAGCATTACCCAGACCAAATAATCTTGGATTTGATTACCTGGGTGTGATTGTAGCCATCATATCATTGGCCACTGCTTTTTCTGTTGGATTTCAAATCTGGAATGCTTTGTCACTTGAAAAACGATTGCAAAAACTTGAGTCTAAAATAGAAGCTGAAAATATTGCTAAGATTGACACCTTAGAAGAAAAATTGACAACTGATTTTAATAATAAAATCAAAGAATTGGATACCTGGAGCTCATATAAAATAGACCTCGTTACGGGGACAATAGCACTTAATAGTAATAGTTTTGATGATGCTTTTTCTATGTTTGTAGATGCTTTGCGATTTGAAACGGTTTTATCAAAAGAATTTAATAAAAATATGGGGAATGTTTTAACATTTTCTATTCTCTCTTTAATTAATAGCGATTTTGTGATTAAGATTACGGATGCAAATCAACAAAAATATATAATTAAAACTATCATGGATAGTGGCAAAGAAGAGTTGATAGAGAAGATTGGAATCATTAAAAGTCAGATGTTTTCTTCAACGAACTAACAATAGTACTAATATCATAAAAGTTCAATCTATAATCATTCATATTATGCCAAATACACCACAAGATAGGATGGAGGATGTGAGTATTGCGTATGTTATGGCCCTTTGTGCCCAAAATGGCTATACTTTACTGCCTGTATCAAGGGATAATGATGGAATTGATGTAAAGATAATCTGTAAAGATTATCCAGTTGATGATTGTCGTAACTTATCTCCAGAATGCAATGTTCAATTAAAATCGACATATAGTAAGTTCACACAACTTGCAAATGGTGACTTTTCTTTTTCTCTTCCTGTAAAAAACTATAATAAACTAATATCAGAAAATCGATTGGTCCCAGCTATTTTAGTAGTTTTGCATATGAACAGAGATGAGAAGGACTGGGTAGTACATCATAATGATAGGCTTGAAATAAAGAAATGTGCCTATTGGGTAAACCTTAAAGGATTTCCACCAACAAAAAATAAGGATAGCATAAATGTAACTATTCCACATGGAAATGTTTTTTCATGTGACGAGTTAAAAGAAATTATGACTAAAATAGCAAGAGGAGAAGAATTATGAAAAATATAAATCGAGTTATAGATAATATATCATACGATAAGATTGTAAAGCTTCTCGTAGCGCTAAATTGGTCTCAATATCATTCTTTGATGAATGGTAAGGTCCTGCAATATGTGTCTTCAGATAGATGTTATGCTGTTTTAATTCCTACAGTTAATACTTTCGATGATTATTATAGCGTAATGGAAAATACTCTTGGAAAAATAGCATCTTATTTAAATACTTCAATTGAATCTTTAATAAACAGGATTCTTGGATATTCATACGATATTATTAAATGGAGAGTCTCAGGTGACCATACGAATAGTGGAACTATTCCTTTCTTTGATATGGCTACCACAATAGATAATATTAAAAACATGTTGGCCACATCATATATAGATGTATTAAATCCTGGACAATTTCACAAAAAGGTATTTACTACAGAGGTGAATGATAATATATCTAAATATTCTTTCGGACAAAGTGAATTTGGAAGCTATATTTTTAATATTATGTGCCCTTTGGTCGGATTCCAATATGAAATGTTCGATGATTCTCCTGAAAATTATCCCATAAATAGAAGAATTAATATTCATATTTTAGATTCCATAAATAACATCCAGAATGATATATCCAATGGAAATAAAATAAAAGTAGATGAAGATGTATCTGCCGGAAAATATAGTGTGAATTTCCTTGATTCTTTAGCCGCGATTTATGATAATTCTTTGGATTCGAAGGTCAATATATCTATGGACTGGTGTAAAGCTTTGTCTATGATAAAATCAAACATCCCTTCTGATTTGGAATTAACTCCTAGAATAATAGAACATGTATATGAAGTGGCAGATAAATATAGACCTAAGACAGAAGAGGATGTAAATAAAACATTCTATGGAAAGATAGAGTCTATATCAGCTGATAGTGAAATTGATAAAAGAGAGTATGTTGGTATCAGATTGATTATTATTGACGATAATAATAGAAAATCAACCATACAATCTAAGTTAAATTACCAGAAATTCTATTCTATTGTTCAAAATGCTTTTGATAATGGTTTAACCGTAAGACTTTGCGGTAAGTTGAAATCAAAAGGATATATTAAAAGAATAGAAGAAGGAGTTATCAGTATTCCAGAATAATAAAATTCCGTATGTGCTATACTAAGATGCTATACCAAAGAGCTTAAAAAGTCGGTAACTCGCTAATATGCTTATTTATTGTAAGCATCCGATAAAGTACACATTGTAGATTCATAAAACAACAAACTCTTC
>ERZ791829.704-NODE-704-length-26129-cov-6.277940_pt1 | contig 26129 bp, 41 predicted proteins | sample MGYA00510296_ERZ791829 | MGnify/ENA primary metagenome ERZ791829 (study PRJEB30046, sample SAMN00791973) | human gut metagenome | study: EMG produced TPA metagenomics assembly of the A metagenome-wide association study of gut microbiota in type 2...
ACCGCCTCGTACTTGTCAGGCGTGCGCACTTTCGACAGTACATAGGGGTCTGTGACCATGTAGAAGCTGAGCGCAGCGGCGAACGCTCTGCACTCAACGCTGAGCCTGCAGATGTCCTCTGCGGTCGGCTTCTTAATGCCGAGTCCGAGGAAGTACCCGGCGGCGAAGGTCTCAAAGTCTTCGATCTTTCTCATTGCTTATCAAGCCTTTCGGCGAATTTGGTGCAGTCTTTGGCAATGACGTCGAGCATGAATGCAACGTGTCTGATTGACTCAGGGGCGGGAGGATTTCTGAGAACAGTGATCGTTTCACCGATCAAGCTCCCTGCGATTTGAAGGCAGCAATTTTCCGGCAGAGGGTTCATCGTACTGAACTGGTCGACGTGCTCTTCGATCCTTCTGTAAATCACGCCAAGCTCAACTTTCGTCTTGTTAATCAAGTGTTCGTTTGTCATTTGCGGTCCCTCATTTCTTTGCCGAGAAGCTCGAGATACATCGCAGTGCGCTCGAGATGGCGTGCATAGAAAAGAATCGTCTCAGGGTTACTTCTCCAAGAGATTTCTTCAATCGCCTCGAAGAGCCTTCGAATGATGCTCAAACGTTCAGTATCTTCTTGAGTGTCGTTCGACATAAGCTGAACGTCGCTCTCTTCGAGCACGTTTCGTTCACGAAATTCCCTGTCGATAATTTTGCGGGCTTGTCTTGCTGTATTTCCAACGGTGCAAATGACGGTAGGGTCTTGCATGTGATCTCTCCTTGAATGGCTTGAGCCAGCTCTCAGTCATTAGATCTTTTCTAATAACTGAGTAACTGGCTTTCTTTCGGTCAAAAAAAAGCCCCCAGCGGTGCCGAGGGCCGGAAAAGAAAAGCCCCGTCAGTTTCCACCGACGGGGCTTATGAATGAGGCTGTTTTTAGATCTTTTCGTTGATCCCTAGCTGTTTCAGAATCTTATTGGCAAGGAATCTAGAGTTGATGCCATGGTCAACCGTGGTTTGCTTGTCTTTGCATCGCCAAATCTCGTGGTCGCCTTTCCCTTTCCTGACAAGGTAGGCATTGTGTCTGGCGAAGATCTCTAACAATTGCTTGTAGTAGCCGTTCATTTTTACGGGAGAGCTGCCACCAGAGTCATGCTCGGGCGAATGGACTGGTTTACATCTGAGCTGCTAAAGGCTTCTTCCATTGCCATTTCGCAGCACTCTCCAATCTTCCTTTGAAGCTCTACAAAGGTCTCCCCTTCGGTCACGATGCCGAGATAAGGCTGAAAGTCATTGCATTCGGCAACGAGCATCTTGCTTTCTTCGTCATACATGACGAATACCCTGATTTTCAACGGAAGGCCTAAGCGCGCGGCAATCTTCCAACCGGGGAAGCCAACGCGGTACGCAAACATTTATGTCTCCTTTGATCGGTGATCCATAGGGAGACTTCATCTTACCTACGCATGGCTTCAGAGTAACTGCGGGTTAACCCTTAATTTTAAAAGCCCATCCAAGCGTCCTCTCGCCAGTCCCCTACGCTTGAACACATGCGAGAAGGCGCTTGAATCGGCTTTCGATCAGGTCGCGGCTGCGCATCGTCTGCGCTCAGGCCGCTCGGGACGTACATCCTCTGCTTCGTTTCAGCTGATCCTGATCTAGCTCGTGGGGGGCGATCGTCCGTCGCCATCGAGCATCCGTCGCTTTCAGGTGGTCCCCAACCCAACCGCACTGGAAGATGCCCTCCAGCCGTCCTGCGTACTTTTCATACACGACCTTTGCGACTACCGTTCCGTCGCGTGATGCGCTCCCGACAGACCCTTCTGTCCAGGATCGCACCCGTTTGGCGGGCGGTCCCCGACGCGCTGCAGTCCCTTTCTCTCGCTCCGTGCCGCCGCCGAGGCTCCTTGCTCGGGAGGGCGGGGTTTCGTCCGCGGGAGGGGGCGCTGTAGCGCGCCGAGATTCGATGCCCTTCCCATCGACGCCAAGCCTTGCGGCTTGGGTAAGGGATGTGTTGCAATCCCTATAGCTTTTATTATAAGCAAAGTAATGGCGGTGTCAATAGGAAAACTCATAATTTCAAACAAAAGCTATGTTTGCGGGCAAAAAAAAGGCCACCGCGAAGGTGGCTCTTTGCGGAAATCGTAGGTTAGAGACCGCCTGCTCCAGACCTGTCGATGACTCTTCCGACGATGTAGACGAACTCTGTTTCAGTAGCTGGGATTACTTCTGGCTTCCATGACGGATTCTCTGACACTACATATAAGTCGCCATTCATGAGGCGGCGAAGACGCTTGACTCGCCACTCACCGCGATACGTGAAAACGTAGACGCGATCATTGATGATGTCTCGTTGGGCTTCGTCCACGGTTACGGAGTCTCCGTCAAAAAGAAGCGGCTCCATGCTCTCGCCAGATACTTCAAATACTTTTAGGTGCGACTGTTTGTACTGGTGCTTCTGGAGCCAGGAACGTCTGTATGACTTGGGTTCTGCGGTCTCGTCGATTGTGTAGGTTGGCGGCGTGTAGCCGTCACCGGCGGAGCATTGAATCGTATACACGGGGATTTTCACAAAGTCAGAGTCGTCGTCGATTTCCTCGGTGATGAGCGGCAGGACAGGTGTGGCTTTGGGCAAAGGATCGCCTACACCGGCAAGAAGCCATTCATACATAACGGGTAGTTTTTTGCAGATGGCAACGGCTGCCTCGGCACGGATGGAGGAGGTCTTACCGTTCAGCCAGTGCGCAACAGATGGCTGGCTAACGCCAGCAATGCGGGCAAGCTCTGACTGTGAGAGGTTGTAGGTGGACTGCAACCAAGAGATTCGTTCAGAAAGCGTACTCATAATTAAAAATCTTATAACAGAGCGTCATAACAGTTCCTCTAGTAAGCTATAATAAAAGCTATAACGCACAAGGAGTTGTTATGGACTTAGCCAAACAGAGATCTACTGCAATAGCGCGCTCGCTGGTTTCGGAGATTGGTACCCAGTCGAAGACCGCGAAGGTGGTCGGGGTTTCACAGCCCACGATTGCTATCTGGATCCGCAACGGGATTGGTCGAACTCGAGAGAACGATCTCCGGTTCCGATTTCCAAATTTAGAGACGTGGAAGCTTTTCCCGGCTTTGGAGGTCGTTGACAAATGTTCGTCCGACCAGAGCTAAGAAAGGGCGACGTTGACGTGCGCCTCAAAGCCCCGAAAACGATGATCGAAAAGCTCGACTTGCTAAGCATAGCTTTCGGCCTCACGAGACAAGATGTGATCCTGATTGCTCTTGACGCTTATGTTCAAGAACTATCCCATGTCTCTAAGGTACTCGCCCCAGCCGTGGCGAAGCAACGGAATCGTGACGGAAACGGAACGGACGAGGAGAGATAGCGATGGGATTTCTTGCAGTTTTTAAGGTTCGCGGTTCTGGGTTGACGAACAAAACCGAAGTCGACGTTCTGGAGGCTTTAGCTTTCTTTATGAACGATCAATCTGGAGTGTGCTTTCCGTCGACCGATGCGGTCGCGCGGATTGCTCGTGTTCACCCGAATGTCGCCAGAAAGACGCTCAAAGAACTCGAGGCCAACGGCCTGATTTCCACGCGACAAGCTCCTGGCTGTCGTCGATATTTTGACCTGCATCTAGACCGCCTCCCCCTTAACGAAACTGCAGGGGGGAACGATCTTGACGGGGTTAAAGAAGTTGAACCCCTTAAAGATGTTGAAGGGGTTAAAGAAGTTGAAGTAGTCCCCTTAAAGAAAGTTGAGGGGGCCCCTTTAACTTCTTTAAGTACACCCCTTAAAGATCTTGATCCCGAACTAACAAAAGAACTAACAAGAGAACAAAGAAGGGAACTGACAAGTTTGGATGCACCCGAGCGCACGCTGTGGGAAACCGATCATTTTGACAACACCGTCAAAAAGATCGAAAAGCCAAAACGGCAAGCAACGGACAAGGGGTCTCGACTCTCAATCACAGAACTCCCAGACGACTGGAAGGCTTTCGCTGAGCAGGAAGAACCCGACCTCGACCCGCAACGCCTCTTTGAAAACTTCCACGACTACTGGAACGGACTATCAGGAGCAAAGGCAATCAAAAAGGACTGGACGGCCACATGGCGAAACTTCGTCAGAAGCTTCCACAACGCCGAAGACTGGAAACGTCGTCCGATGCTCAAACGTGCTCCTGTCCATTCACCTTCAAGACCTGGTCAGTTCGTTGAGAAAAAACAATCCGAGCGTGACTACTTTGACTGGTAAACAAAAAATTGACTACTGACATCACCACGAAACTCAAAACGGCCTGTGCCATTCCCGCCTCAAAGGAGGTGACGTTCGAATGCCAGATTCACGGCGTCCAGACGTACACCACCTATCTGCGTCGCGACGGCTCTTGGGCTGAGCCGTACTGTCCAGAATGCCGAAGGATCGAGAAGGAACGCGCCGAGCTGCTTGCAGAGATGCAGGCGGACGCGAAAGAGCGCGCCGGTGGCTTGACTCGTGCGCTTCACTGCGAAAGGCCGCTGGACTTCGACGTTCCTTGCTTCGCCAACTATCAACCTGAGACGCAGGAAGAAGAACGCAACCTATCCATCTGTCGTCGCTTTGCCGAGCGGTTCACGGAACGTGAGCTTGAGCGAGAGAGGGCGCATAACGCACAGGAACCGGATTGGCGCTCTAAAAACTCCATGGGTCTTCTGCTCTTCGGCAACTATGGCACGGGCAAGACGCACCTCGCCTACTCGATCCTGAAGGAACTCGATCGCCAGGGACTGCCCGGGTACTACATCACAATCCCCGACCTCTTCGACCGCATCTCCGACCGCGTCAATCGCATTGACGTGGCTGACGTGCTCGGAAAGCTTTGCATGGTCTCTTGCCTTGTCCTCGATGAGATCGGAGTCCAGTCTGGCGACGCCGACGAGAAGAAGCGTCTCTACCAGATCATTGATGGCCGTATCAAGAACGGTCGCCCGACCATTCTCGTCACGAACCTCGATCGCTCTGAGTTAGTAAACCTTTTGACCGAGCGCGTGGTTTCTCGCGTCATCCAGTCGTCTTACAAGCTTTTCTTTACTGGACGGTGCAGGCGTGAATCCGTCCGTCGCTCTGCTGAGGAGGTTTTCTGATGATTCTTGATGAGTTCACCGGTCGCAACTGCAAGCGCACCGAGTATATCGACGCTTCAGGCAAGCACTGGATCGTGCGCACGGACCCGGTCTTCGTTGAACGCAAGCTCGACCGATACGAGACGACGCTGCTACTTCACCTCGAGCACTGCAACGTCCCACGTCGCCGCGCCACCAGCGCAACGAAAGAACGCGCATACCTCAAGCACGATGGATTTGTCGCACGGCTACAGCGAGAAGACGCAACGAAACAGGAGGAAGTATGAGATGGAACATCAAGGGCTTCGACCAGTACGAAGTCGACGAGGCAGGGCAAGTCTGGGCCAAGCCGCAAAAGCGCCGATTCGGCAACAGCTGTCGCCTGATCCCCGAAAAGCTACTCAAGCTCGAAAAGGCGGGCACGTGGCAGATGCGGAAGGCGGGGCTGCCACAACGTCTACGCCCCGACGAAATTGAACAACTCAAAATCGCAAAAGGAGAAACCGATGCAACTCACTCGTAGCTCCCGCATGTCCGAAATCAAGGACGAGGACTTTGAGCCGATCGAGAAGGACGGGAAGCTCAATGCCCCCAAAATCGGCGAGCGATGCCTTTTCCTGCTCAGAGCCTGGCACGGGCGTCCTGTCAATGGCTTCAGGGTCTTCGGATATCGGGAGGACGATGCGCTCATCTACGTACCTCTCTACAAGCAAAGCCTGTCGCTCCTGAACGTCAAGGGCTGGATCCTCGCTGGCGGTGAGCCGTTCTACAACGGACGATTCGGAGGCGCGAAATGACCAGCCTCTTCACACCTGACGAACTACCGCGCATGGCTAAAACGCTCAAGACGCTCGAGACGACCATCGACGCGATCGTCTGCGCAGATGAAAGCCAGCACGTGAGAAATCACGTCTGGGATCGTGCAGAAAACCGAAAGCACGTCAAGCAGGCTCTTCGCGCCGCAAAGCACCAGGCAGATTCCATGCTGCGACTGATGGAGCGCACCGACATCGAGAGACTCGCACATGAATAGAAAAGTCTTCGCGCTCGGGCGCATGAAGTCCGGACAGATGAACCGCACAGAGGCGGCTTATGCAACCACGCTAGAAGCCGCCAGAAACGCGCATGAGATCGTCTGGTATGCCTTTGAAGGTGTCACCCTTAAGCTCGCCGACGGATGCCGCTACACCCCTGATTTCGCCGTTCTGCGGGCTGACGGAGTGATGGAGATGCATGAGGTCAAGAGCTACTGGATCGGAGATGCCAAAACGAAGGTCAAGGTAGCAGCTGAGAAGTTTCCGTTTGTCTTCAAAGCTGTCTACAAGCAAGCCAAGAAAGACGGTGGTGGCTGGAGGATTGAGGAGTTCTGATGATTACGAAAGAGCAAGAACGGCGTTTGCGGAATTGGGCAAGGGCTAATCGGGAATGCCCTCGAGCAAAGAAAGGCGCAACACTGGTTTTCTGCGAGTCACTTCGGTACTACTACGATCGCCAGCCGGAAGAGGACGAGCAACCCCCAATCAAACGATCCATTCCCGCTGCAAAAGGCATAGACCTGGCAGATGCCGATCTACTGGATGAGGCTTACCGAGACAGGCAACTGACTAATGTCTACCGAAACCTCCTAAGGCTCTACTACTGTTGCTTCACCTCTCCAAGCGTGATCGAGCAGAAGTTATCGCTGGGACAGAAAACCTTCCTTATGCACAAAGAAAGAGCGGTAGCAAAGCTTTTCGAAATCGCCGATTCTCTCGAAGAAAAAGTGCTAAAATAACAGGGTATTGATAGAGCAGTTGGCTCTCGGTTTGACTCCGCAGCTCCCGAAATGGGAGCTTTGTCATGTCCGAAAGAAACGAACCCGCAAGCATTGGCAAGCGTTTCAGAGCCGACGCTAGCTTGAGTTAAGATGTAATTGAGCCCGTGGTGAAGAACTGCGGGCTTTTTTTCGTTTACAACACCGCGCACGCCTCTCAACGATGCGCAACCCGCGCGGTTTCCATTCGCTACCTTAGGTCAGTTTGCTCTAAGGCCTGGGTGGGGAGAAATCCTCGCCCTCTCTAATTCCTTGGGTTACCTATGAAGAAAGCTATTGTGGCGGCCATTGCGGTCGCCTTTTTCGTTTCTACAGCAGCTGAAGCACGAGGTGGTCGTGGGTTCAGCGGCGGTCGTTCGTTCTCCCGTCCTGCTCCTACGAAGAGCTATGCACCGAAGCGCACGACCGTTGTGAAGAAGAACACGACCGTCATCAACCAGACGGTTCACCAGAACACCTCCTCCAGTGGCGGCGGCTTCTGGTCGACCGTCATGGGGGCCGCCGCAGGCTCTATGGCAGGCAATGCCATCTACGACGTGATGACGAAGGACAACGAACCGAAACAGCCCGCACAGGCTCCTCAGCAACCGCAGGTCGTTTATGTTCCTGTCGGTTCTGACGGAAAGCCCGTTCAGCAGCCCCAGTAAGACAAAACCCGCCAAGGCATCTGCCTCGCGGGTTTTTTATTGCCCAAAATCCTCGGAGGAACCGTGAGATTCGTTGATGTAGTCTGCCGGTTCTATGACGGGGCCGCGGACTTTAAAGAAGAGGATCATCCGCGCGATGGAGATGGCAGGTTCACAACTTCTCGTTTGCAAGCGTCAAAAAAGTCAACCAAACAATTTAGGCGTGAGCATGTATCAAAGTCGATCAAAGACTTTTATGGAGAAGAGCTGAAAGGTCGTGGTCTAACTGGGAGAGAGGCAGTTTCCAAACTGGTTCAAGAACAACGAGGTCACATCAAGGCGGCGTTTCATCGAGAGGACATTGGAGACATTGACCTAGTGTGGGGAGATCCGATCGCGGGACTGTGCCACGTGTTCTATCGCAGGATTCAGAAAAAACAGGATGTGCAAAAAGTCATAAATAACATCTCGAACACGATCGCAAACGGGAAACGAAACCCGTCAAGAGAGGACGATAGGAGTTATGTGATTGAACACGGAACGGTTCGAGTGATGATATCGAAAAGTTTCAAGGAAGATGGCCGGGTTCGATTGATGATAAGTGCATACGAGCCGGATGGAAGACCTGAAGGCGGGAAAAAAGAAAACCTCCGTAGTTAACGGAGGTTCTCAACTTGAGCATCACAGGTGCGGTGCCGCTGACCTGTGTTTCACCCGCCGCCAGACTTCGCAAACGGAACTCTTAGTTCAATCTCATCTTAATCGAAAACCGCTGATAGCACAAGCCACGGCGTCATATTTTTAGGGAGGTGTTGGCTTATGACGCAAGAACAAACCAAGGCCGCTCCTAAAAAGATGGGGCGTCCAAGCAAGTACACGGAAGAACTGGCTCAAAAGATCTGCGACTTGATCCGAGAAGGCAAGTCTGAACGACAGATCTGCAAGATGCCGAACATGCCAACCGCAATGACTTTGCGGCGTTGGAAAGAAGGCAATCCGGACTTTTGTGCCCAATCCGCGCGCGCGAGGGAGGAGAGCGCTGAGAAGTTCAATGACGAACTCCTCGACCTCCAAGACGAACTCAACGACCAGTTGCAGACGCGTCTCTCAACCGGCGAGGACTTTCCGAAGGGTGCGGTTGAAGCCTACAAGGTGCTGATGCAGGAAAAAGCCCGACAGGCTGCTTGGCGTGATGATTCACGCTACGGCAATCGCAAGACCGTAAAGGTTGATGCGACTGAGGACGCCAAGGGCATGGCTGAGGTTTACGCAAAGATGTTGGAGGCTCAGAAGGATGGCTGATCCCTTCCGAGAGATCTGGCGGCCGCACCGGTACAAGGTCTTTTACGGCGGCCGCGGCTCGGGGAAGTCTTGGGCGGTCGCGCAGGCGTTGATCGTCATGAGCGACCTGGCCTGCATCCGCGTGCTGTGCTGTCGTGAAATTCAGAACTCGATCCGCGATTCGTCGTATCAGGTCCTAAGGGACACCGCTGAGCGTCTTGGCATTGCCGGGCGCTTTTCCTTTTTGGAGTCGGAGATCCGCCATACCGTGACGGGGAGCCGTTTCATCTTCAAGGGCCTGTGCCGCAACGAGCAGAGCGTCAAGTCGACCGAAGGCATCGATGTGTGCTGGGTCGAGGAAGCGCAAACGGTCTCGGAGGTCTCGTGGGAAGTGTTGATCCCGACGATCCGCAAGCCCGGCTCCGAAATTTGGGTGACGTTCAACCCGCTCAACTCGGACGACCCGACCACGCGGCGCTTCATCGAGAACCCGACGCCCGACGCCTACGTGCGCAAAGTCAACTACGACGAGAACCCGTATCTCCCCGATGCGTTGCAGAAGGAGCTTGAGCACGATCGCAAGACCGACTACGAGAAGTATCTCCATATTTGGGAGGGCTACCCTCGAACCGTCAGCGACGCTCAGATCTTTCGAGGCCGATACGTCGTCGAGCCGATTCCTGAGGATCTTTGGAAGAAGGCGGATCGCCTTTTCTTTGGAGCGGACTTCGGATTTGCGCGAGACCCTTCGACGCTTGTGCGGTGCTTCATCATCGACAACCGCCTCTACATCGATCACGAGGCGTATGGCGTCGGGGTTGAGATCGACGAGCTTCCGCAGCTCTATCGAGGCGTCCCTGGCTCAACGCAGTGGCCCATCAAGGCCGACGCCGCGCGACCGGAGACGATCTCTTTCTTGAAGAACCGCGCAGGCTTTCAGATCTCTGCCGCAAAGAAGTGGCAGGGATCTGTTGAGGACGGCATCGCCTACCTAAAGGGCTTCGACAAGATCGTCATCGATCCGCGATGCAAGCACGCCGCCGACGAGTTCCGCCTCTATTCGTACAAGGTGGACAAGACGACTGGCGAGGTCATGCGTGTCATCGTTGACGCGAACAACCATGTGTTGGACGCCATCAGGTACGCCCTGGACGGCTACATCACCAACCCGCAAAACGTTTATTGGGAAAAGCTGGCACGACTATGAAGATGCGAAATCGAAAATCGGCTCGGTCGCTTGCCAAGCAAAAAAGCGACTTCATGCGTTTCACCGACGGCGTGAGCAATCCTTTGCTTCGCATCGGAACAGGAACGCTCAATAGCTTCGCCGCGAGCACCTACCGCCCCGAGTTCGTCTCGATGGGGCGCCAGGTCCTTGAGTGGGCGTATCAGACCTCCTGGCTGTGCGGCCTTGCGGTTGACGTTGTCGCCGAGGATATGACTCGTGAGGGAATTGAACTGAAGCTCGACGATCCCCAGATTGCGGACCGCATCAATGCCGACCTTGACGACTACGGCGTCATGGAAAGCCTCTGCGAAACGATCAAGTGGGCGCGGCTCTACGGAGGTTCGATTGGCGTCATCCTGATCGACGGTCAGAGCGTTGACGAACCCCTTGAGTCCGTTCCGCCAGGAAGCTTCCGTGGGCTCCTGGTTCTTGATCGGTGGCAGCTCGACAACACGAACTTCGACCCCGTTCAGGAGATGGGTCCCGATTTCGGAAAGCCCGACTACTACCGCGTCGTCGCGAAGAATTGCGAGGTCGACTTCGGAACGGACCGTATCCATCACTCACGAGTCATCCGACTCGAAGGGCGAAAGCTCCCTTTCTACCTTCGCCAGTCCTATCAGGGATGGGGTGCAAGCGTTCTCGAGCCGATCTGGGATCGCGTCAAGGGCTTCGACATTGCCACCTCGGGCGCGACTCAGCTCCTTTCCAAGGCGTACCTGCGGTACTACAAGGTCAAGGGGCTTCGAGACATCCTGACGAACCCGATCGCTGCCAAGGGCTTCAAGGCTCAGATGGACACGATCCGCGAGTTCCAAGGTGCTGAAGGCTTGACTGTCGGAGACGTGGAGGATGACTTTCAGACTCTGACGTACACCTTCACGGGCATTCCCGAAGTCATGCTTCAGCTCGGTCAGCAAATCTCGGGCGCGCTCGGCATCCCGCTCGTCCGCCTGTTCGGTCAGTCCCCTGCGGGCCTGAGCTCGACGGGTGAGTCGGACATTCGTATGTACTACGACTCGATCAAGAAGCAACAGCGCTCCATGCTTCGAAGCGGCGTGAAGAAGCTTCTTGACGTGATGTACCAGTCCGCGACAGGCAAGCCTGCACCTGCGGACCTGTCGTTTGACTTCCGTTCGCTTTGGCAGATGGATCAGAGCGAAAAGGCTAGTGTCTGCGCCACTGCCTTCGCTTCGATTCGAGACGCCTACTCGAACGGCATGATCGATCTGCCGACGACCCTGAAGGAGCTCAAGGCTCTGTCCGATACGGTCGGCATATTCAGCTCAATCACCGACGAGGACATCGCCGATGCCGAGAAGATGGAGGCGATGGACCTTCCTGAGGCCCCGGAGTTGACTTATGAAAATCTCCAAGCGCAAATCCCGAACGGCCTTCAGGGAGCCAACCCGAACGGCCAGACTCGACCGTTGGTATCGAACCCAGCTCTTGAAGATCAGCGATCAGGTCTCTGAAATCGTAAGGGCCATTGACGATGAGGACCCGATCCTTTTCGCGGGCCGCGCACAGGCGGCGCTAAACGCCTACAGCGGAACGCTGACCGACTGGGCTACGCAGGTCTCCAAGAAAATGGTTCAGGAGGCCGCAGACGCCGATTATCAGGTGTGGCTCAAGGTTGGTTCAGCGATTAGCCGAGAGACCAGAAAGCTTCTTCGAGAGTCAGGTGCAGGCACTGTTTTTAGGAGTGTACAGGCCGAGCAGATCGACCTCATCAAGTCGATCCCCACGGAGGCCGCCGTCAAGGTTCAGGAGTGGACGAAAGACGGTCTCTCAAGTGGTGAGCGCTATGAGTCGATCGCAAAACGCATCAGGGAAGAGCTTCCCGACATCACGAAAAACCGAGCAAATCTCATCGCCAGAACGGAGACCGCGAGAGCACGCTCCAACTTTACGCAGGCAAGAGCGAGGAACGTTGGGTCGCCTGGGTACATATGGCACACGGTTGGCGATTCGCGCGTGAGGCCAATGCACGCGGCCCTGGACGGCTCTTATCAAACCTGGGACAAACCGCCGGTCTGCGACGTTGGTCGTGGCGGGCAACCGCTTAGGGCGCACCCCGGCTGCATTTGGAACTGCCGGTGCTGGCCCGAGCCCGTGTGGCCTGAGGAGTTGCAATGAAATTCAAAGACGGACAGTTTTTCACTGTCGAAAAAGTAAGTCCTCGGATGGAAAAAACGCCCGAGGGCTTTTTGCTGTGCAAGGCTGTGCCGATTTCTAGGGTGGGAGTCTTCAACTACTCGCCCGAAGAAACGGGGTTGACCCCATCAGCCGACGGGGTCGTTCACGTTGAGCGGCCTGCTGAGGAGCTTTTTGCTGAGGCCACGATCAAGTCCTTCGAGGGCAAGGACGTTGTCTTCGGTCACAGCTCTTTTGTGGACCCTCAGAACTGGAAGTCACGATCTGTCGGGACTGTCCAGAACGTCCGTCGTGGCGAAGGCGACGACGAAGACAAGCTCGTAGCTGACCTCCTTATCAAGGACAGGCGTGCAATCGAAGCTGTTGAGACGGGTCGCTTGCGCGAAGTCTCGTGCGGTTACGACGCCAATACCCAAGATGTGGAGGGAGGCCGCGTGCGGCAGGTGGGCATCGTGGGAAACCATGTTGCTCTGGTTGAAAAAGGGCGGTGCGGAGCCGCCTGCAAAATCCGAGATGGAGCTATGACTGCAAATCTGAAAACCATTCTTCGTCGCGTGTTCAAGGACGGCGACGAGGAGAAGTTCAATGAAGAGCTTGACAAGGTCGAAGTGAAGCCCATCGGCGACGAAGACGGCACCGACCCGATCACGCCGAGGGCTGACAACACGAAGACCGTTGAAGAGCGACTCGCCGTGCTCGAACACGAGTACGGCGAAATGGGCCAGAAGATCGACGCCATGCGTCAGATGCTTGAACGGCTCATGCCTAAGGACCCCGTTGTCGACGAGGACGGCGACGACGACAAGGGCGATGATCCCGAAGCCGTAGAAGTCGAAGATAAGTACGCCGAAGAGGTCATGGACGAAGCTGAAGAGCTTTGCCCCGGCATGAAGCGACCCGTTGGCGACGCGGCCAACGGCAAGTTCACGAAGGGGCTTATCAATCGCATGAAGCGTCAGGCGCTCAAGGGTGCGGGCGTTAAGGCTTTCGGCGATTCCGCAACGCTCGACGGTGCAGCACTCGATACGGCTTTCAAAGCCGCGCTGATGCTCAAGCGAGCCAGCAAGAACCCGCGCGCGAAGAAGTTTGGCGACGGCCGACTCACCGATCGACCTTCGAACACCGACCTCAACAAGCGTTTCGCCCAGTTCTGGAACAACAAGGAGTAAATCATGCCGCAGTTTATTGGCACCTCCATGCCGCGTGGCTTCGCTGGCGCGTTGACCCGTGGTTTCTACGACAACACGACCGAAGTCAAGGCGAACGACTCGACGGCTCCCGTCTACGAATTCGGCGTCCCTGTAAAGCTCAATTCTGCGGGAACCGGCGCAACCCCGACGACCGCAACCGGAGATGCCGTCTATGGCTTCTCGGTTCGCTTGTACGGACAGGCCTACTGCTCGCCTCAGGGCCAGTACGTTCAGAATCAGCAGCCAGTCACCGTCATGCGCCGCGGCTACATGGCCGTCGCTGTGAAGGGCGGCACCGCCGCTCTTGGCGGCAAGGTCTACCTGGACGCGTCGGGCAAGATCTCCGCTGACTCGTCCAACAACACCGAGATTCCCAACTGCATCTTCATGGGCGCGGCTGACGCCAACGGCCTCGCTGAAATCGCCTTCAACATCTAAGGAGCACTCTCATGCGTTTCAATGATGCTGACATTCAGTCCACCGGCGCTTTCCTTGTCGGCGAACTCGAACGTCTTGACCCGGAACTGTATGAACCGATTACCGACTTCACGTGGTCGCGCGACATCGATCTTCGCACCGACGTGACGATCGCTGACGAAGTTTCGTCCTTCATCTACTCGACTTTCGCGGGCGGCTTCGGCGGCACGAGCGTCGGGAAGAAGTCCTGGATCACGGGCGCCGATTCCACGCCTGCTCAGGTCTCTGTTTCGCAGTCGAAGGTCATCAAGCCCGTCACCCCGTGGGGTATGGATGTCTCCTACTCGATCTTCGAACTCGAGAAGGCCATGCAGACGGGCCGCCCGATCGACGTGCAGAAGTACGATGCGATGCGCATCAAGCATCAGCTCGACATCGACACGCAGGTCTACATCGGCGACACCGAACTCGGCGTCAAGGGCCTCCTGAATTCCGACGACATCGTGACCTCGGGCAACATCGGCACCTACGAAGCGGGCACGACGACGCCTGAACAGGTCATCGAGATGTTCAACGAAGTTCAGAATGCTGCTTGGGCCGCCACCCAGTACACGCGCATTCCGAACCGCATCCTCGTGACTCCGCAGCTCTTCGGCGCTCTCGTGAGCACCCAGCTCCCGAACACGAACATGAACCTGCTTCGCTTCGTGCTTGAGAACTCGCTCAGCCGCACCGCCGGTGGCGATCTTCAGATCCTGCCGTGCAAATGGCTTGCCGACACGACGGTTTTCGCCACGCCGCGTATCGTGGCCTACACGAAGGCCCGCGACGTGGTGCGCTTCCCGCTGGTCCAGCTCCAGTCGATGCCGGTCCAGTACCGCGACTATCAGCAGTCCGTGCCGTACTACGGTGCTCTCGGCGCGGTCGAAATCGTCCGTCCGGAAATGCTCTACTACGGCATTCTCCAGGACTAATTGGGAGGACTCGGCATGAAGCGAATCACGCTCAAAAGCAACGTCCGTTTTACCGAACGAGGCGCCGTGAAGAAGGTCTTTGTCTTCGAAAAGGGCAAGACCTACGAGGTCGAGGACTCGATCGCAGACAACGCCTTCATCAAAGAGCGTCTCGCTTCTGTCGAGGTACTGAAGAAGCCTGCGGCAAAGCGCAGGGCAAAGAAGGAGGTGAGCAATGAGTCAGGCTCTGACGATTGACGAGTTTCGTACTCGATTCCCTGCGTTCACCTCCGAGCTTTTCCCTGACGGCGCGGTGCAAATTCGCCTGACGCTTGCGGACAAGTTCTTCGACGATGCGCTGTGGAGCGATCCTGATGTTCGAAAGCACGTGATGGGTCTCTACACCGCGCATTTCCTGTCGATGGACGGTTCGAAGTCTTCGGGCGGCGCAGGGCGAAGCGATCCTGCTTCTGGCCTTGTCTCGAGCAAGTCGGTCGACGGTGCAAGCGTCAGCTTCGATACCGGGTCGACTGCTTGGTCTAACGCGGGATTCTGGAACTTGACGCCTTACGGCAAAGAGCTCTGGTATCTGATGCAGATCCTTGGTGCGGGAGGCATTCAGCTGTGAGTGCAAAGACCATCCTTTCGGTTGAGCATAAGGTCAAGAAATCAAAAAACCTTAAGAAAGCGTTTGAGGACATAATGCGGTCTTCGATTTACGTCGGCATCGCCAACGATTCGTCCAAGAACGGTCGAAAGGACGGCGCACCGACAAACGCGCAGCTCGGCTACATCCACGAAAGAGGCTCTCCTGCGGCCAACATCCCTCCTCGACCGTTTCTTGAGCCCGGCGTCAAGTCGGCAAAAGAGAAGATCGAGAAGGGGCTTGAGCGTGCTGCAAAGATGGCCATGAGTGGAGACGAAAAGGGTTTCGAGGCTCAGATGGAGCGCGTCGCCCTTTCGTCGGCCTCTGCGGTGAAGGGGTACATGAGGAGCGGCGAGTTCGCGCCTCTGTCAGAAACCACTATTCGCAAACGCCTGGAGAAGATCAAGAAGTCCGGTGGCACCGGGTCGGTAATCAAGCCGCTCATTGACACCGCAAGCCTCTTGAATGCAATCGACGGCGTTGTCGTGAAGGAGTAACTCATGGCTGAACTTGATGTATCCGAGGTCATTCGTGACCCGCTCTTTACGTCGCCGGTGACGCTCGTCAAGAAGGATCAGACCTATGACGCCTATGGGAATCCAACGTGGGTCGAAGAAGAGTCTGAGTCGCTTGATGCGGTTGTTACGTCGGACATGAAGAATCTGGAACGCGTCCCCGAGGCACTGCGGTGCGCGGGGATGATTCTTGTGCGCTTCATGATCGACGACGCGCCCGAGGGCTTCCGTGGCATTGGCTACGACACTGTGCTTTGGCGTGGCCGAAGCTACGTCGTCAAGGACTGTGCGGACTACTCGCAGTTTGGTCAGGGTTTCATTCGAATGATCTGCTGGCCTGGAGATTCGATCAGTGCAGAACCCGCTTTTTAAGGCCGCCACGGACTCGGCCAAGGCAGGCGTTCTCTCGCCGATCGAGACGGACTATCGAGACCCGAACGATGTGCTGAGGCTCTACCTCAGCGCACTTACGGGCATCGACCCGACTCTCGTTCGTAAACGCTGGCTGTCTGAGCCTGGCGATCAGCCTCCGATTGCCGTCGACTGGGCGGCAGTTGGCGTTGATCGCGTGACGACGTGGGGTACGCCATTCATCGAGGGTCGAAAGCCCGAGACGATCAGCGACCCCGACGACGTTCAGCAGACCTCGTGGCAGACGCTTTGGTGCGTTGCGTCTTTCTACGGGCCTAACGCCGCCGATCTTGCCGACCTTTTCCGATCTGCTTTGCTAGTTCCGCAGAACGACGCCGCGCTTCGCCAGTACGGCTTGACTACGCAAGGTGTTGAGGATGACGTGATTCACGTCCCCGACCTTCTTTTTCAGCACTGGGTAGATCGCTACGACGTGACCTTCAAGGTCGGTCGCTCGGTTACCCGTTCTTTCGGCGTTCGCGCGATCGTGGCCGCCGGAGTCAACATTCTCACGGAGAAAACCTATGTCCCTTCCGACCCTGCCGGTCAGTGACGTGGTCAATGTACAGATCGTGATGTCGCCGCGTGCGGCCGCGCTACGCGACTTCGGCGCTACGCTCATCATCGGCTCGTCCGACGTGGTTGACGTTGAGACCCGCATTTGCACCTACGCTTCGACGGAGCTCACGCAGATCGCCGAAGCCTTCGGCTCCACGTCGCCTGAATACCTGGCCGCAGTTGCCTTCTTCTCGCAGTCCCCGCAGCCCTCCGAAGTGCAGATCGGACGCTGGGCCAAGACCGCAACCTCTGGTCAGCTCCTCGGCTCGATCCTCTCCGTCGCTCAGCAGGAAATCTCGAACTTCCAGAGCATCTCTAATGGTGCGTTTGACGTGACGATCGACGGTCAGGTTGTCAACGTGACGGGAGTTGACCTTCAGGCCCAGAGCAACCTAAACGGCGTTGCCTCGCAGATTACGGCGGCCATGCAGAGCAAGGGCACGTGCCTTTGGAATGGTCAGCAGTTCGTCATCAAGTCCTCGACGACGGGAACGTCTTCGACGGTCTCGACGGTCACCATGACGGAGCTTTCTTCCGCCCTCGGCATCGACAAGGGCACGACGACCGTCACGGGCGCCGCCGCCGAAACGCTCGTTGACGCCATCAACGCGCTCATCGATCGCCCGTCTTGGTACATGGCCGTCCTCGCTGCCGATTACGAAGACGACGATGCTGTTGCCGCGTCCGCTGTCATCGAAGCCGCTTCGCCGTCGCGCGTGATTGCCTACACGCTCAGCGACACCGCCGAGCTCAATCCTTCTCAGACGACCTCTCTTGGGTACAAGCTCAAGAACGCGGGCTACAACCACACGATCACGGCCTATTCGAGCACGAACCCTGCCGCCGCCGCGTCCATCCTCGGTCGCATGGCAACGGTCGACTTCCTCGGCTCGAATACCACGATCACGCTCAAGTTCAAGCAGTGCCCCGGCGTCACCGCCGAGAACCTCACGCTCTCGCAGGCCAATGCTCTGCGCGAAAACAACGTCAACGTGTTCGCGGCCTACGACAACGACACGGCGATCCTGCAGGAAGGCACGATGGCCGGTGGTTGGTTCATCGACGAACGCCACGGCCTTGACTGGCTTCAGAACTACGTTCAGACGGCCGTGTGGAATTTGCTCTACACGAGCACCACGAAGATCGGCCAGGACGACGAAGGCTCCACGCATTTGGTTGCCACGGTATCCGAAGCCCTTGAGCAGGGCGTTCGCAACAACCTCATCAGCCCTGGTGTTTGGCAGGCCGGCGGGTTCGGTGCGCTCAAAACGGGGGACACGCTCTCGACCGGGTACTACGTGTACATCCAACCGCTCGAAGAGCAGTCCGCCGCCGAACGCGAAGCGCGTCAAGCACCTCCGATTCAGTGCGCCGTGAAGCTCACGGGCGCGATCCACTTCGTGGACGTGACGATCAACGTCAACCGATAAGGTGAATGAATGGCTACTTACTCCTTTCTTCAAGTCACCGCGACACTGACGGGTGCCGCAGGCGTCATCAACCTCGGCTTCGGTGCGGCGGGGTCCAAAGAGGGCATCACCGTCGCTCAGACGCAGGCTCGAAACGCGATGACCCCTGGCATCGATGGCTCCGTGATGCACAGCCTTCGGTGCGACAAGTCGGGAACGGTGACGATTCGGCTTCTCGAAACGTCCCCTGTCAACGCTCAGCTTCAGGCGATGTATGACGCGCAGTCGCTCACTCCTTCAGCTTGGGGCGCCAACGTCATCGTCATCGTCAACAGGGGAAACAACGAAACGACGATGTGCCGCAACGTCGCGTTCCAGAACGCACCGACGGTGACGTATGCCGAGGACGGCGCTATGCGCGAATGGGTTTTTGACTGCGGTCAGATCGACCGCGTGACTGGGACGTACTGATGGCTATCGCACCTGAACCTGTTGTTTTGGGGGATCGCGAGTACATGATCGGGCGACTTGACTGCTTTGATGCAATGCACGTCGCTCGACTCATCAGCCCGCTCCTTCCCTCCTTCTTTGGCGAAATCATGACCCGCGTCGTCGACCTCGTGAAGAAGTCGAAGGATGAAGAGGGCGCGAGCATTGACGACATCTTTGCGGAAGTGACGCAGGTCGTCGCTCTTTGTGAGCCGCTTCTCTACCGCCTCTCTTTGATGGATCGCGAGAAGTTCGAGAGCGTCGTCAAGACTTGCCTTTCCTGCGTCGAGCGCAAGACGGGCAAGACCTTCGGGCGCGTAGTGGTCAACGGCAACCTGATGTTCGCGGACATGGAAATGACCGAGGTTCTCGGTCTCACCGTGCGCGTCATCAATCGTGAGCTTCGCCCTATTTTCGTCGAGCTTCTTCGATCTGCCGGAGGCTCGGCGGAAGCATCCCCGACGAAGTAACGGAGAGGATGATGACTCTGCCGGACGGTATGGATTTCCTGATCCGTCCGGTAGAGGCAGGCATGTGCAGATACGAAAGTCTCCGAGACGGCACATTGACGCTCGAAGACATCCTTCTCATGAATGCGTACCTTGACAACCGTGCGCACAATCTCGCGGAAGTTCGAAAATGGCAAGCATCCTTGAGGGATTCCTAGTACGGCTTGGCTTCGATGTTGACCAGGACGGAATGCAAAAGTTCAACGCCAACGTCGCGAGTGCCGCAAAGCGCGTCGCCGAGATCGGAAAGGCGGCGGCTGCAACAGGCATTGCCGTCGGCGCGGCGTTTGTCAAGTCTGCAAGCGATGTCGACAAGCTGTACAAGATCTCGAACAACACTGGGGCGAGCATCAAGGGGCTTCAGGCCATCTCTCGCGCCGTCGCCAATGTTGGTGGAAACGCGGAGAACGTCCAGGCGGCATTCGTTTCGCTGTCCGACAACATCAAGACCTACGGATCCAGCTTTGAGCAACTGCTCAAAAACAACCTGGGGGTGAGCCTTTACGACGCTCAGGGCAGAATGCGAGACATGGCAGACGTCTTCGTCGACCTGCGCAACAAGATGGCTGAGATGGCGAAGACGAACCCGGGCTTTGCCAAGCAAACCGCAGAGCTCATCGGCCTTGGCGGCGCATTCGACGACTTGATGAAGAAGGGGTTTGCCGAAGAGCTTGCTCGACAGCAGAAGGCTTCTGCGGCTTGGGGCGACTCTCTCGACAGAAACGCTCAGCGCGCAAACAACTTTACGACGTCGCTTAGTCGTCTGTGGGATACGATCACGACCGGTGCGCAAACCGCATCTCTTGACTTTCTGGAGGTCTCGGGTCTTGACACTTGGGTCGAGAACCTTGCGAAGACGGCGGAAGTCGAACTTCCCGCCTTGGCAAAGACCTTCAAGAAGGGGCTGCAATCCATTTTTGATGGAAGCTGGTGGGACTCCATCAAGGAAAGTTTTTCTGCGATGTCCGTAAGAGGCGCCGCATCGGAGGAAATTGAAGATCCCGAGGTGCGAAAGCTGGTAGAGGGCTACGCTGAAAAGAGCAACCTGCGAACCCTCCCTGAGCAAATTGCCGATGCCCACGAGGATTCGAGAACCGAAACGCAGTTGGCCTACTCAAATCCTGCGACCGTTCCGAAGTGGCGACCTGGCGCCAAGATGGATGCTCCGAAGCCCCAGAAGCCTCTCGGAGATCCTGTGGGTGAGGGCTCGCCGCAGGGGGGCGATGTTGATCCTGTGGCCAATAACGTCGAGGCCGACGTTGCGACGCGGTACGTCGACAGCGTTGCGACGCGTCAGGCGGTTGGAGACGTCGTTCAGTCGGGCGGGACGGTAAGCGATAAGCTTCAGAAACAAGGCGGGGCTTCAAACTTGACTGTCAACCAGAACATCGTCGTGAACGGAGTTCAGGACGGCGCAAGGTTTGCGAAAGACCTGGCGAAAACCACGAACGAAACGGTTAATCGAAACGTTGGCGCAAACGCCTTCTAAGGAGGTCAAATGCCTTCACTTGAAGCCCTCCTTTTGGGCACCAAGCGCTCGATCGAGCCGACCAATCTTGAGGGTCAGGTCACGGGTGAAGCGATCATCCCTGACGTGACGATCGCAGAGACCCACTCTGACGAGGTCGTCGTGACGACGCACCCCGTGGACACCGGCGCACAGATAGCAGACCACGCTTACCGACAGCCTGCCTCTGTTATCTGTACGTTCGGATGGTCGGACTCTTCACGACTGGTCAACTCACTCTTTGACGGCTCTCTGTTCAAGGGCATCGAGTCGGTCAAGGATGTGTACGACAAGCTTCTGCGGCTCAAAGATGCTCGGCAGGTGCTGAAGCTTTCGACGGGGAAGCGGGTCTATGACGCCGTAATCATCACGAAGCTGATGACGACGACCACGGTCGACACCGAGAACTCGGCGATCATCGAAGTCACCTTCCAAGAGATCATCACTGCACGGGCGAGAACGGTAACGCTTGCATCCGTCACGCAGTCGAACGCAAGCCGAACCGCAGGGACGTCTAACGGCGGAAATCGATCTGCTCAGCAGATTCTCCTCGGAGGTGCTCGGTAATGGCGACTTACGAAATCCCGCTGACGGCAGGGGCGCAGCGCTTTACCGTCAACTTGGGCGGCATTCAGTACCGAATGACGCTTACGTACCGAAATGCGGTCGGCGGCGGCTGGTTCTTGGATATGGAGCGGATCGACGAGGCGGACGCCATCTTCGGCATGCCGCTCTTGATCGGCATCGACCTTCTTGCCCAGTACGAGCACAAGGGCTTCGGCCACCTTGCGGCGCTCATGGACGCGGGAGCGACCGGAGAGCCGTCCTTTGACGACATGGGTTCGACGATTCATCTCTACTGGAGTCCTGACGCATGGAATACTCTCAGTGGCTTAGGTATTTCAAGCTGACCGTCGCGGTTGACGGATCCAATACCGAAGCGCTTGACCTGAGCGACTTTCGCGTGCGCTTCTCGATCACGCAGGCCGTGCTTGGCAAGCCGACGACGGCAGACATCACGGTCTACAACGTGTCGAAATCGACCGTCGACCGAATTCAGGTTCCCACGAATCAATCGGTAGGTAACCGACGTCTGAAGGTCATCATCGAGGCAGGGTATCAAGACGAGCATGCGACGATCTTTCAGGGCGACCTCTGGTGGAAGTCAACCGGCAGAGAGTCCGAGACTGATACTTTCATGCGCCTGATTGCCGCCACGGGCGACCGAGCGCACCAGTACGCAGTCGTGAACGCCGCGATCCCTGCGGGCGCCACGCAGGCTCAAGTCTTCTCAGTTGTCGCAAAGTCGATGGCAGAGAAAGGCGTTGAGTGTCCCGGTGTCCCTCAGGAGCTTGCGACGACCGTCAAACTGCCGCGCGGCAAGGTGATGTACGGAATGTCAGCAAAGGCCATGCAGGGACTTGCGGACACGAACAACTTCTTGTGGGGCTACGGTTCGGGCGGCCTGGTGGCGATTCCAAAGACGCCCAGTTACGACGAGCGAAGCGACGTTGTCGTGCTCACGTCTCAGACTGGACTCATCGGCCGCCCAAAGCTGACTGTGAACGGCGTCGAGCTTCAGTGTCTGTTGAACCCTCGAGTCGATGTTGGCTCTTACATCTTGATCGACAACCGGAGTGTCCAGCGTGATGCCTTCGATACGAGCTATCAAGCCGACATCGTGAAGAACGTGGCGACCGAGGACTCGATGCTGAGTGCTGACGGACTTTACCGAGTCATCTCGCGCGAAGTCGTCGGAGATACGCGCGGCACCGAGTGGTATTTGAACCTCATCGCAGAGGGCGTCAACGCGGCAGTCAAGCCGATGACGCCAACCGTCCTCAACAGCTTCACCAACATGTAAGACGATGATCGATCCAAACACCTACGTAGGCGACCCGAACGCGATGCTCGATCAGGCGATGACAGCAAGGCTGTCAGGGCTTTGGACGGCTCTGCCCGGCATCGTCCAGGGCTTCGACCCTGTTGCCATGACGTGTCAGGTTCAGCCTGCCATTCAGGGCAAAGTTCGAAGCGAGGACGGCTCGATCGTCCTCGTGAACCTTCCAATGCTCCTTGACTGCCCCGTCGTCTTTCCTCGCGGCGGCGGGTGCTCGCTCACCTTCCCGATCAGGCCGGGCGACGAGTGCCTCGTCGTCTTCTCCAGTCGAGCGATTGACCTTTGGTGGCAGTCGGGCGGCGTTCAGCCTCCCGTGGAGATGCGAATGCATGACCTCTCCGACGGCTTCGTGCTTGTCGGGCCGTACTCGCAGACGAAAGTCCTGAGCGCGGTCTCGACGGACGCGGTTCAGCTCAGAAGCGACGACGGTCAAGCGTTCTTTGAGCTCAACCCTCAAACGCACGACTTTACGCTTTCGACTCCTGGGAACTTCTCGGCTACGGTCAACGACTTTTCAGTGCAGTGCCAAGGGTTCTCAGTGCAGTGCAACAGCTTCACCGTCAACGGATCGACCTGCGACGTAACGGCCGGCTCAAGCGTCACGATCACCGCTCCGACGATCGCTCTAAACGGTCAGATCACTGGCGGCGGATCAGACGGAGCCTCGGCGACCTTCACGGGCGACATCAACGCCTCTGGCGACGTGACGGCAGGCTCTACCAGCCTGCAGGGGCACGTTCATGGCGGCGTCCAGGCAGGCGAATCGGATACGGGAGTTCCCAAATGAGAGTCCGAAAAATCACATCCGACGGCGACTATCGGCTCGGCCACGGAAACTTCGACTTCTATCAGGACACGGCCGAGGGCGTCGCGCAGAACGTGATGACGCGTCTTGCGCTTTGGCGCGGAACGTGGTTCATCGACACGCAGGCGGGCACTCCTTGGCTGCAAGAGATTCTCGGCAAGCATGAGGCCGTTGACGTTGTCCTGAAAAGCCGAATCCTCGACACGCCGGGCGTGCTCTCGATCCAGTCCTTCGAAAGCATCCTTGACCCTGACACGCGTCGCTTGACCGTTTCGGCAATCATCAACACCCAGTACGGGGACGCAGAAATTATGGAGACGATCTGATGGAACCGGTTTTCCAAGTCACAGAGAGCGGAATCAGCGCCCCTTCCTATGAGGAGGTGTTGACCTATCTTCAAACCGAGGCGCGCCGAATCTTCGGATCCGATATCAACTTGGATGCGGACACGCAAGACGGCCAGCTGATTGCGATCTTTGCGGCGGCCATTCACGACACGAACTCCCAGGCCATTGCGACGTACAACTCCTTTTCGCCCCTGACGGCAAAGGGCGTTGCGCTCGACAGCGTCGTAGCGGTCAATGGCGTGGAACGCCAAAAGGCCACGGCCTCGCAGGTCGACCTTCTCATCGTCGGTCAGGCCGGCACGATCATCACGAACGGCGTCGCGCTCGACAGCTTCGAGAATCGTTGGCTCCTGCCTGCGCAGGTTGTTATCCCCGTGGCGGGCGAGACGACCGTCACTGCGACGGCGGAAGAGCTCGGAGCGATCGAGGCATCGGCTGGATCCATCACGAAGATCGGTACTCCGACGCTTGGATGGCAGTCCGTCACGAACCCCCTGTCGGCCACCGTCGGCGTCCCCGTCGAGACGGACGATCAGCTTCGCGCTCGACAGGCGAAGAGCACCGCGCTTCCGAGTGTGGCGCTTTGGGAGGGCATACTTGCCAGTCTTCTTGACCTTGATGGCGTTACTCGCGTCTCGGGAGTCAACAACGACACGGACCAGACTGACAGCCACGGCGTGCCTGCGCATACGATCGCGATGATCGTCGAGGGCGGTCATGTCGATGAAATCGGCAAGATGATCTTCCTCAAAAAGTGTGAAGGCACGGGGACATTTGGCGATGTTTCGACGACGCATGTTGATGAATACGGATTCCCGCACAACATCACGTTCAGTCGCCCGGTCGTAGTTCCGATCTACGTCACGCTGACGATCAACCCCGCACCCGACTACCTTTCTAGCGTCGCGAACGAGCTTCGAGAACGAATTGTCGGATATGTCAACTCGCTTGCGATCGGCGAAAGCGTGAACATTGGTCGCGTCTTGGCCTCGGCAATTTCTTCCTGCCCGGGGGTGGACACTCGGTTTGACGTGATTGGTATCACAATGGGCAAGACTCAGGAGGGACAGTCGGGCGCAAGCATTCCTATCAAGTGGAACGAGGCGGCGACTTGCTCTCTTGAAGACGTGACGATCACGGTGAACGCATGAGCAATACGAATCAATACACCGATCTGATTGCCGGGGCGCATCGGAACAAAGAGAAGTTCACCGAGTGGATCTACACGCTCACCGAACCGCTGAACCAGGCTCGCGAAAAGCTGATCGAGATGCAAGCGTTGTTTGACGTGGAAACGGCGGTTGGCGTTCAGCTTGATGCCGTTGGCGCCCGCGTCGGCGCGTCGCGAATTCTGCCGACAAAGCTTGTAGGCGTTTATTTTGCACTTGACGACGTTGGTGGTGTTGGACTTGACCTTGGCTTGTGGAAGGGGCGCTTCGACCCTGACGACGGGCTGATCAGTCTTGATGATCCCACTTATCGGGCGGTCATCAAGTCCAAGATCCTGATGAATCACTGGGATGGCACCAATGAGTCGCTCCCAGGATTTGTGAATAAGATGCTCGGTTTCTTTGGTGTGTCCGGCAAGGTCATCGACATCCAAGACCTAAAGACGATGCACGTCATCATCAACCTTGGTCCCGAACAAACTCCACGGGTTGTCTATGAGCTTTTGAGCCGCCGAATCATCGACGTTGTCGCAGCTGGCGTCGCTCTAAAGATCACGGACAACCTCCCTTGGTTCTCCCTGGACTTCGAGACGGACTCTGTCCAGGGTTTGGACAATGGGTACTGGCTCCCACTTTCATAACTGAAAACGCTTCACTTGCCGCCTATGTGCGGCTTTTTTTTATGGGTGAAAACATGGCAGGTGTAAATCAGCTATTGCCTTTCGCAAACGGCGACACGCCGAACGTCATTTCATTCGACGACTGGAACGCGCTGTCGGCGCGACAGAGCGGCTTTCAGAGCGGTATTGCCAGCTCTCAGCAGTTCAACTACATCTTGGCCCAGGGCGGCGCGGCAGGCTACGTGATCGGCCAACTGGTGGCCGACTACACGACTGAAACGGCGACCATTTCTGCGACTCCGCTTTATCAGTCATTTAAGCAGGCGATGAGTTCGTTCGTTTCGTCCTCGCCCGTGACCGCCACCGGAAGCACGACGCCGCGTCCGCTCGACGAGCGATTTGCGGATTCGATCAACGTCAAGGACTTCGGCGCGGTTGGTGACGGAAAAACAGACGATACAGAAGCGATTAAGCATGCACTCGCCGGCGGACGCAAGACAGTTTTTT
>ERZ791829.713-NODE-713-length-25782-cov-25.873907_pt1 | contig 25782 bp, 22 predicted proteins | sample MGYA00510296_ERZ791829 | MGnify/ENA primary metagenome ERZ791829 (study PRJEB30046, sample SAMN00791973) | human gut metagenome | study: EMG produced TPA metagenomics assembly of the A metagenome-wide association study of gut microbiota in type 2...
CCAGCATCCGCCGTTTCCCGAAAAATATCGTCGCAAGCATGTTCGGTTTTGAAAAGCGTCCTTATTTCGAAGCTGAAGAAGGCAGCGAAAAGGCACCTGAAGTGAAGTTCTAACCTACCCTCTTCACAATGAAACGAACATCTTTATTCGGAATACTCTTTTTACTGGCAACTGCCTTCAGCACTTTGCGAGCTGAAGGATACAAAGTAGAAGAGGTTCCCATGGTACACCTGCAAGACCGGACACGGTATGTCAGCAATCCTGACGGAATTCTTAGTGAAGCGGCTGTAGCTGTAATGGATACCACCCTCTTTGCTTTGGAACAGAAAACCGGCATCCAGACCGTGGTCGTAGCCGTACGGCAAATAAAAGGCGGTGATTGTTTCGACTTTGCCTACCAACTGGGAGAGAAAAACGGAGTAGGCCAGAAAGGTAAAGACAACGGACTGGTCATTCTGCTGGTCACAGAAGAAAGATGTATCCAGTTTGCTACCGGATATGGACTGGAAGGTATTCTTCCCGATGCCATCTGTAAACGCATCCAAATCCGTTACATGAATCCCTATTTAAGTAAAGGTGACTGGGATTCCGGTATGGTAGCCGGTATTCAGGCCGTACGACAAGTACTGGATAAAAGTTCCGGAGCTCCCACTCCTCCCGAAGGTGAATCAGACGGACTGCTAATTTTTATCATCCTGGGATGCTGCTTTATCCTTGTACCTGCCTTATTATGGTATTCCGCACGCCAACGAAACAAATGTCCGAATTGCCATAAGCATACCTTACAACAGGTTTCAGTTCGTACCATTTCACGCGTAGGCAGCGTACGTACCGAAGAAATCACCTATCTGTGCAGCAATTGCGGACACGTACGTCACACTCACCGAAAAGTCGATGACGACGAATTCCATCACCGGGGAGGCAACGGAGGTCCCTTCTTAGGCGGTCCGTTCTTTGGAGGTGGTTTCGGAAGAGGTGGAGGCGGCTTCAGCGGCGGCAGTTTTGGAGGAGGAAGCTTCGGAGGCGGTGGCGCCGGAAGCAGATTCTAATCACAATCAATTATACTATACAACGATGTACAATAACACTTTTGGAAATATCTTCCGTCTCACCAGTTTCGGTGAATCACACGGAAAAGCTATAGGCGGAGTTATCGACGGATTTCCGGCAGGTATCGCCATCGACATGGATTTTATTCAACAGGAACTGGACCGACGCCGTCCCGGACAATCGGCCATCACCACAGCCCGAAAAGAGGCTGACCAGGTAGAATTTCTTTCCGGAATATATGAAGGGGTATCTACCGGATGTTCCATCGGATTTGTGGTATGGAATACCAACCAGCATTCCAACGATTATAACAACATGAAAGACGTATTCCGTCCTTCTCATGCCGACTTTACCTATACACAAAAATACGGTATACGCGACCACCGGGGAGGAGGACGTTCTTCAGCCCGTGAAACCATCGCCCGTGTAGTAGCCGGTACCCTTGCCAAACTGGCATTGCGACAGCTCGGCGTTCGCATCACGGCCTTCACTTCGCAGGTAGGAGAATTCAAGTTGGATAAAGACTATACCGCATACGATTTGAGTACCATTGAAGACAATCCGGTACGCTGTCCGGATCAAGAACTTGCCAAGCAGATGGCTGACTATATTTACCAGACAAAAGGAGAAGGCGATACCATCGGTGGTGTCATCAGCTGTGTCATACAAGGATGCCCTATCGGATTGGGCCAGCCGGTTTTCGGCAAGCTTCATGCCGCCTTGGGCAATGCCATGCTTAGCATCAACGCTGTCAAAGGCTTTGAATATGGACAAGGTTTCAGTCACATGGAGATGAAAGGCAGCCAGCAAAACGATATATTCTATCGTAACGGAGAGAAAATAGCCTTCCGCACCAACCGCTCAGGAGGTATTCAGGGAGGTATCAGCAACGGCCAGGATATTTATTTCTGCGTAGCCTTCAAGCCGGTAGCTACGGTATTGATGGAACAGCCTACAGTCGACATCTATGGCAACGAAACTATTCTAAAAGCCCGCGGACGTCACGACCCTTGTGTGTTACCTCGCGCAGTCCCCATTGTGGAAGCTATGGCAGCTATGACGATACTCGATTATTATCTGCTTAATAAAACTACACATCTGTAAATAAAAATACCATGGAAATCAAACAATACATCCAAGAAAATGAAGAACGGTTCCTGAACGAACTGTTCAGCCTTATCCGCATTCCCAGCATCAGTGCACTTCCTGCGCATAAGGACGACATGCTGGCCTGCGCGGAACGCTGGCGTCAGCTACTGCTCGAAGCAGGAGCCGATGAAGCGATGGTCATGCCCTCAGAAGGACATCCGTTAGTCTATGCCGAAAAGCGTGTCAGCCCCGATGCTCCGACCGTACTGGTCTATGCACATTATGACGTCATGCCGGCCGAACCGTTGGAATTATGGAAAAGCCAGCCTTTCGAACCGGAAGTTCGTGACGGTCGTATCTGGGCACGCGGTGCCGACGATGATAAAGGACAGTCCATGATTCAAGTCAAGGCTTTTGAATACCTCGTACGTGAAGGGCTGCTCCGCCACAATGTGAAATTCATTTTTGAAGGAGAAGAAGAAATCGGTTCGCCCAGCCTGAATGCTTTTCTGAAAGCACACAAGGAACTGTTGAAAGCCGATGTGATCTTAGTGTCCGACACCAGCATGTTAGGGGCTGACCTGCCGTCCCTCACTACCGGACTAAGAGGACTGGCTTACTGGGAAATTGAAGTAACCGGCCCGAACCGTGACCTTCACTCCGGACATTTCGGTGGTGCAGTGGCCAATCCTATCAACGTGCTCTGCGATTTACTTTCAAAAGTCATCGACGCAGACGGACGTATTACCGTTCCTCATTTCTACGATGACGTAGAAGAAGTACCGGCTGCCGAGCGCGAAATGATTGCCCAGATTCCGTTCGACGAGAAAAAATACATGGAAGCCATCGGGGTGAAAGCCCTGAAAGGCGAAAAAGGCTATTCCACACTGGAACGCAACAGTTGCCGCCCGTCATTCGATGTATGCGGCATTTGGGGAGGATATACAGGCGAAGGTTCCAAGACCGTATTGCCTTCTAAAGCCTACGCCAAAGTTTCCAGCCGTCTGGTCCCTCACCAGCAGCATGAAAAAATCTCCCAGCTGTTTGTAGACTATCTCACACAGCAGGCACCCGACTATGTACAAGTGAAAGTCACTCCTCTGCATGGAGGTGAAGGCTATGTGTGCCCGATTGACCATCCGGCTTATCAAGCTGCAGAAAAAGGATTTGAAAAAGCTTTCGGCAAAAAGCCACTGGCTGTACGTCGTGGAGGAAGTATTCCTATCATCAGCGATTTCGAACAAATTCTCGGTATTAAAACCATTCTGATGGGATTCGGACTGGAAAGCGATGCCATCCACTCCCCGAATGAGAACTTCTCACTTGATATTTTCAGAAAAGGAATAGAAGCCGTAGTGGAATTCCACCAACAATATAAATAACACTGCACAAAGCACATTCCTAAAGGGCACTGCACAAGGAGAAACAAATACACTCACTCCTTGTACAGTGCTTTCATTCTTAATGCTTTCGATGCTTATCTCTTTTCGGTACGCAGCAAATAAAGCCACGTGTTATCTTCCCACGCACCGTCTTCCTGAATAATCTGGAAAAATAGTTCCATTTCTTCTACCTCTTCCTCCGGAAGCCCTTCTGCTCCCTTAGATCTGATATAGCGCGAGACAGCTCTTTGACGATACGGACTGGCAATATTCAGATACAATGAGCCGGAGTTATCCCCCCTTGCAAAATACATAGGCAGGAAGTCTCTTCCGTCATTAAAGAAATCGGTGAAAAAAATTGAACATGGCAGCGGCTCCCCAATCAGTTCCGTTTCCACACAACGAGACTGTTCCTGCGTAAAAATCCAATTCATACGGTTCGGTATCATACTGGAAATATCATATTGCAGCGTAGCAATCTGCACAAAGTTCTCTTCTCCCACTTCTCTCACAAACACATCCAGCGTAGCGTCCGCATGAAATATCACCCGCATCATCTCCGTACGTTGAGCCACCCTCTGCCCCATTTTGCGCAGCACATCTTTCACCAAATCCGTTTTTTTCCATACTTGTCCGTTCCATTCCACTTCTCCCGGACCACCAACTATTAACGACAGACAGTCCTCTCCAAAATGAAAATCATAAGGCGTGTCCAGTTCGATACAGGATTCGTTCATCTGATACCGGCAGGTGATGGACAATTTTTTCTCCTCTTCCTGTGGCATGAAATACCCTTCCACCTCCAGATCATAAGGCTTTCCGGAAGACTTTCCGGAAAAAACAATTTCAGACACTCCAGGAACTACATCCACCGCCAGTTTAATGTCATCCGGAAGTAAGGATGAAATCGTCAGCTGTAGTTTGGTCGTATCCGATTCTATCGCATCAAATTCCACTACGGGATATGCCCATGCATCTTTCACTCCCAATGCTTTCCCGTTCCATTGGAAATCAAAAGCCGAGCCAGAAAAACGAATCTCACACATTTCACTCTCCGGGTTCAGTAGCGGCAATGCCTCTTCATTTTTACAGGAAAAGAAAAGTAATAGTATCCCAACGGACAAACATTTCAAAACCGTTCTCATATTCTTTCAATTAAAAGTTAACAAAATCAGTTCTCAATGGGAACAAATGGATATACATTGTAATACCAGTCACCAGAATTATAATAATCCCATCGGAACCTAGGGACAAAAGTATGGCTTGACACAATCGTATTTTCCCTACCATTATTTTCCACTTTCATTTCAACAGTTACCACTAATATATAACGTGACATAAAAGTCAAATGAGGAACCGCTCCTTGTTCTCCTTCTGGAGTATTAGGTAAATAAATTTCAAAAGGCGCCTTATCTCCCCAATTCCATAGTTCCTCTCCATTCTTATCTTTCAAAACGACTCCAGTATAAATATAAAAAGGTGGTCTATATACCTCGTCATATAACAACTCCGAAGAAACAGGTCTTCGCTCATTATGCACACCACTGGTACCTTCATTTAATGCATCATATAAAACAGTATGACTCGTTTCATAAATTTCGCCTTTAACAGTATAACTTTTTACCGACGACAACATTTCCGGATTCAGGTTTAAACAGTCATCCAAATCCGAAGCATAAAACTCTGGTCCCATGGACTGATATATCTGAACTGCTTCATCGTTATCCTGCTTGTAATGAGTAGCATAAGGAGAGAGTCTTAAACACGGATAATCAGACAAACTCCATACACCCAAACGACCGATTTTGTCTGGAGAAAGAGACAATGTGAAAGGGGGTATCAAACCTGTGGCAAGCGTTTCTATCTCTCCAGAAAGAGTTACCTTTCCATTCGTCTGCAACATAACGGTCTGTACGGTATTTTTTTCCCCTATCAAACCCACCAGTAAAAGCACCTAATAACGTACTAACTCCAGAAGAAACAAGACTACCTGCCCCTTTTACAATTAAAGACTTTATTTCTTTAAATACTTTCTCGCTTTCAATTGCTTTCTCCACCCACTTCTCTGCTTTATCCCCTGCATATTTAGCTACAGATTTCACTATTTTATCTCCCTTATTATATGTTGTTGAAGAAAGAATCAGTCCTTCTGTGGTACTTTCAAAATCACCATCTAATTCAATTGTACTAGTAGTACATGAATGTGGAATTATTTGAAGCGTTCCTCCTTTTAAATTAGGATCATACGCCAACTCTGTCTGAAAACAATTCCAGCCCACGGTATATCCTTTAGAATCATCATTTGATATATTGCCTACATAAATATCATAAATATCCTTCCTTGTAGACAGTTCCGCATAAACATCAGAAAAAGCTAAACAAGATTGAGGAATCTCAAAATGCAATTTCCACATTGCTGTATTCTGTAAATTCGCTTGTTCTGGCTCCAAATAATAAAAAACTTTTAGTACCCCCGTATACTTATTATGAAAAATCAGATAATTCACTCCTAAATCTCCATAACCATTAACTGTATGGGCAATCAACTCCCATCCATCTACAGATTTTATGTCCATTCTTATGTCATAAGGAATCGCAGTTGTAGACTGAGTTGTATTCCATGGCGTATTAACATGATTTCCTGAAGATAATGTTACCTTTTCCCATTCCTCCCAATTCAATTGTCCCGAACGACTACGTCCTGCATCGGACTTAGGATAAGCAACTAATTCCCGAACAGTAGGTAATGCCTTTACTTTTTCTTGAACTTCCAATTCATTTGAACAAGACATTACTCCTATTCCATATAGAAACACACAAAAGAACAATGATTTTTTCATAACCTTAGATTTTGATTTCGCAATAAATATACGTTTTTTCTTTTAGAAATACAACTCCCGGACAAGAAAACATATATTCATTTAGTCAAAATAATACACGGCTCTTCCATTTTCCCAGTACTTTCCTAGAAGTACTGGAGTACCGCCGGGGAAGTACCGGAGTACTACTGAGGAAGTACCGGAGTACCGCTGGGAAAGTACTGATTTAGTTAAATGAAAGAGCCATGGCCAATAATATCAACTTTCAATGCGCGCGAGAAACAACTCTATTCTTCCACTATCAGTTCCAGCAGCACCGGAAGATGATCGCTATATCCTCCGTGATACCGCATTCCTTTATAGGTGCGGAAAGGCGTATCCCCTCCATACACATTATCTTCTTCCAACAAAAAAGGGAAACGTAGAATAGAGACTTTTTCTTGTGAAGTCCTTGTACGAGCATCCGGCTGCAACAGAGCACCGTTCACTACCATCTGATCCAGTACACCCCACTCTCCTTTATAACGATAGGTCCCTCCCTGCTGGTTATCCATCAGATTATACAAGGCACATAACTGCGGCTTTTCAGACAAGGCAGACACACGAAGCCCTTCCTGCAACGACTTTCCATCAGGATAGTCATTAAAGTCCCCCATAATAATAAGACGGGGATTCTGCCGCTCAGCCATGACCGAATCAGCGGCTTGACGGATTCTGCGGGCCACCCACAAACGATAGGGATCTGTTTTCTTTGCCCCTCCCACACGCGAGGGAAGATGACAGACAAAGACATCTAACGTATCTCCGCTTACCACACGCCCCGATACGTACAGCACATCTCGCGTAGGACGCATACCCAATGAATCTGACGGAATACGAATTTTCTGTGAAGCGAGCAAGCGGAACGAGACTGGTTGATACAACAGAGCCACATCGATGCCACGCTCATCGGGCGAGCTGGTCATGACATACTTATAACCCACTTCACGAAGCGGAGAATAACGGGTCAAGCTTTTCAGGCAATAGTCATTTTCCACCTCACACAAACCCACCAAATCAGGCACCTGTTCCTTTCCTGCTGCCAGTATCACCTTTCCAATCTTGTTCACCTTATCCTGAAAGCGACGGTACGTCCAGTTCCGTACACTCCCCGGCAAAAACTCTGTATCCTGCTTTAAAGAATCGTGACGGCAATCAAACAAGTTTTCCACGTTGTACTCCATCACCCGGAACGCATGCTGTGCCTGAGCCGGTGCGGCACTCATGCCGCACACAGCCCATAGCAAGCTATAAATTAGTTTTCTCATGAACGAGCCGGAATATTTACCAGCACATCCAGCAGATGACGCCAGAACTTGTCCACCGTAGGAATCAGCATGCGTTCATCCGGTGAGTGCACGCCACGCAGCGTCGGTCCGAAAGAAACCATATCCAATGACGGATATTTCTCCAGGAACAATCCACATTCCAGTCCGGCATGAATCGCTTTCACTTTCGGTTCCACTCCAAACAGACGTTTGTAGCTTTCTACAGCCACCTTCAGAATTGCAGACGACGGATTCGGTTTCCATCCCGGATAACCGTCACCGGTCACACAAGTAGCTCCACCCAGTTCAAATGCTGAACGTACCATCTGCGACATATCCTTGCGAGAAGAAAGGATAGAGCTACGCTGACTGGTCACTACCACAATCTTGCCGTCGCGCATCTTCACGGAAGCCAAGTTAGAAGAAGTCTCCACCAAGCCTTCCATATCCTGACTCATGGCATACACTCCGTGATGCACGGCATACAGTGAATGCAGGAAACGTGCCATAGCTTCTTTTTCCATCACCTCTGCACAAGGAGTTTCCGACTCCAGTTCCATGGTCAGGTTCGGTTCTGTCACCGCAAACTCATTCTCCACCTCAGCCAGGAATATATTCAATGCTACCCGTACATTTTCTTTATCAGCCATCGGTACGGCACAAACGGCATGCGCTTCTCTCGGAATGGCATTGTGCAAGTTACCTCCGTCAATGTGGCTCAGACGCAAATCATACTGCTTCATCAAGATTATCAGGAAACGGTCGAGCAGTTTGTTGGCATTGGCACGGTTCTTATTGATGTCGTCACCAGAATGTCCGCCGGTCAACCCTTTAACTGCCACACGGAAGAAGAAATAACCTTCAGGAGCTGCTGTCATAGGGCAAGGGAATTCAGCTGTGGTACCAGCACCTCCGGCACAGCCGATAAACAATTCTCCTTCATCTTCCGAATCCAGGTTTATCAGAATATCGCCGCTCATGAAACCTTCTTTCAAGGCAAATGCTCCGGTCAGTCCCGTTTCCTCATCTACGGTGAACAAGCACTCCAGCGGTCCGTGCTGAATATCATCTGCAGCCAGCACAGCCAGTTCAGTCGCCATACCGATACCATTGTCAGCCCCCAGTGTGGTACCTTTCGCTTTCAACCATTCCTCGTCAATGTAAGTTTCAATCGGGTCTGTTTCAAAATTATGTACTGTCTGGTTATTTTTCTCGCATACCATGTCCATGTGCGACTGCAACACCACTTTTTTCAGATTTTCCATACCAGCGGTAGCCGGTTTGCTAATCAAGACATTTCCAGCCTCATCCACTTTATATTCCAGCGCATGGGCTTTTGCAAAGTCCACCAGATAATTTCTGATTTTTTCTTCCTTCTTGGAAGGACGCGGCACACGACAGATTTCTTCAAAATAATGAAAAACCGATGCCGGCTTCAAATCTTTCTTTTCCATAAAAGTATTTCAATAAACGATTAAAAATTAGATGCAAACAAAAGTTAAATACAGCGTTTTTCCTCACATAAAAGGCATTTTTAAAGACAAAACCCTGAGGAATCGTGACAAAAACTATATCTTTGCACCACAAAATTAATAGAAATGCTCAAGACTCTCCTGATAACTTTGTTAATAGTTGCTATCTGCATAGCGCTATTATCGGTGAAAATACTTTTCAAGAAGAATGGACGCTTCCCTAACACACACGTCAGCGGAAGCAAGGCCATGCGGAAAAGAGGCATCGGATGCGTGCAATCGCAAGACCGTGAAGCCCAGCGCATCAATCCCCACGCCATTCCTGAAAGACAGTCGGCAGCAACAGAACAATGAAGCTAATAATTAACTAAAAAACGATATCAATATCATTATGAAAAAAATGAATGTTTTGAAAGGACTCCTGGCTCTTGCCGTAGTATTCCTGTTTGCACAATGCACAGACAACAAGGGAACTTCTACTGAAGCTTCTGCTCCGGCAGTAGCAGGTACAAATATGAAGATTGCCTACGTAGAAGTTGATTCGCTGCTCACTAAATATCGCTACTGGAATGACCTGAACGAACTGATGATTCAGAAGGAAGAAAACATCCGTACGACATTGAATGAAAAAGCAAAAGAACTGGACGGCGAAATGAGAGAATTCCAGCGTAAACTGGAAAACAATGGTTTTGCCAGCCGCGAACGTGCAGAACAGGAAAACGCACGTCTGTTGCAGAAACAGCGTGACTTGCAGCAGTTGCAGGAAAAGCTTTATGCTGACCTCCAGGCTGAAAACCAGAAGAACAGCTTGCAGCTTCGCGATTCTATCAACTCATTCTTAAAAGTATACAACCAGAAAAAAGGCTACAGCCTGATTATCAGCAACACTCAGTTGGACAACCTGTTGTTTGCAGACAAGTCACTGGATATTACACAGGAAATCGTTGACGGCTTGAACGCACGTTACACTCCTAGCACAAAGAAATAAATACTCATTTGATTTTATCATACTAAAAAGTCCGGCCATTGCGACCGGACTTTTTTATTTCCTGCAGATGCATCTTTTACATCTCATTGAGCAAGGCATTCAGCTCACTCACCATCAGGGCAGGCGACTTCTTATTCGTCTTTATCCAACCTTCCGGAGTAAATTCCGACAGTTTGGCATTCAGCTTCTTCAATTTTCCGTTTGCTCCCTTGGCAGCCAGTTCTTCCCGAAGGATATGGATTTTCTCACAATCCTGCAAACCTTCCACCAGACGTTCGAAACGGATACTACTACGCGGACCAGGATAGATGCTGTACGTATCACCAGCTGCCCACGTACGGAAACGTGAATCGCGTAGCGGATCCATTGGCCAGCTGTTTACTGCCCAGCGAAGATAACCGTCATATCCTCCAGCCACCGCATGAAGCACCGTCCAGGCCGCTTCAGCAGGTTCAGAGAAAGTAAATGTATTAGGGAAAGCCTCCGTACAACAAGTATACACCGTACTGATTTGCCCTTTCCGTTCACGTTCTGCCTTTACCTCTTCCGGGAACTGATTGCCATAAGGGATACTCAAATAATACAAATCCCCCTGAATCTCCTCATGGTAATTGCCGGCCAGCGTAATCTTGAATTCCGGATCGGCCGCCTTAATCACCTTAATAGCTTCACGCATAGCCTCCATCGGACGTTCGTCCATAGAAATGGCAGTCTTTTCAAACCACCCCTTCTCACGTAAGTGACGAGAGAAATCTTTCAGGAACGTACCCCAGTATTCAGCGTAGGCTTCCTCACCTGGAGCAGCCTTGATAAACTGCACGCGGTTGGTAGCCTGATCAAAATAATCAAAGCTCAACGCCCATGGAATCATCGTGTAGCAGCTAATCAAATCCTTGATACCCACTTCGTTCATCATAAATTCCACCCACTTGTCGAACACCGTATAATCGTACACCCACGTACCGTCCAGCTTCTTCATCCGGAAAATCATGCTGTCGTAATGGTCCTCCGTCTGTCCGGCCCACGGCTTGTGCATGATGCTGGCAGTAATGGCCCGCTGTCCCGCATTGGCCAGCATCTTCATAATAGGACGCATGGCATCAAAGTGCTCCTTGCTCCACAACGGCACCTGATAGTAACGCGCCACGGCATACGGATTCTGCCACAAGTCCAAATGAAACGCCCATTTCTGCGGTTCCGGCAACGTGCGGTTCACTACCTCAATTTCAAACGGCAGTTTCATGGCTTCAAAATTCTTTCCAGATACCGTCAGCGTACCTTTATACTTCCCGGGGCGTGTATCAGCAGGCACCCATACATTCAGCCACACGGGCTGCGTACTGCGCGCCTGAACTTCGCGTACCCGCACAATGTCAAGCACATCGGCCACCATGGAAGAATCCCATTCCGCCTTATTCTCACGAGGGCCACAACCTCCGCTTCCATCTTTATTTAATTCATCCGTCATTACATAACGTACGAAATACGTATTCACGGCCGAGGCGGGAATTACCGAAGAACCGTTCTTCAATTCACTGACAGCAATTTCCGCTCCTTCCAGTTCTTTCTGCGTCCAAAGCACAGCCTGTGCATTCACACGCTCTCCTTTCCAAGCCTTCAGCCGGAGCATACCAGTCATTTTCACGTCGGGCACATTCAGTTTCTTGTAACGCACATCCGTCGTTCCCCAACAAAACCGAACCGGAGCAGTCATTTTGCTCCACACCTCTTCCCCGTCGTGCGGCTTCGTATCGGTCAGTTCTACATAATCTCCCAGTGGAAACTTTTCTGCCTGCTGAGAAAAACAGGCCGGCCCGCATGCAAGCAGTGCCGATAAAAACAAGATTTTTTTCATTACTTATTATTTAGGTTTAGTGCTAACTTAAAAGTACAGAATAAAGCCAATGCTTATCTTTACAAATTTACAGAAAAATGCCTAAAACCTCTATGGCAAACAATGATTTTTTGCCAGGCTATTACTCTACAAAATGCCCAACTCCTTCGCTACCCGACATGCTTCAATGGAGCTTTTCACCTGAAGCTTGCTCAAAATCTCCTGACGGTGCCGGCTGACCGTGTGCACACTGATAGAAAGCTGGCTGGCAATCTCCTTGCTCATCAAGCCCTTATCTATCAACCGGAGAATTTGTTTCTCTCTGTCCGACAAGATTTGTGCATCCTCCTGACTGCCTAATTCCATCATTTCTCCAGTAACCGAATGAACTACCCTACTCTTGCCGGAAAAGCCAAATGACCATGGAGTATACACGCATAATGCCAGCCACAAACTATTCCCTATAGGAGAGGGAACATAAAATAACCGATGCAGCACAAACTGATAGTTTCCCTGCGCATCCTTTATACGTAACTTATTGGCCAGATAAAAATCAGTCCGCTTTGTCTTGGGCTGACGTCGCACAAAGTGAAAGAAACGAAGCTCCTGCAAATACTTGTCGTGCAAATCATCGGGATGAATCTGCTTCAAAATCTCTTCCTCTCAAATAGAATCTATTTTCTCTTCCGTGCCATTCTCACGATTCCAGCCAAACACCTGAGAAAAGCGCCCATAGTACACGTAACTCACATTCGTATGCATATCACTCAGCACAGATACCGCATTTTCCATTTCCGCATAGCCCATGGCAATTTGCTTGTATTTTTCCAGTTCTGCCACAGGCTGTTGCCCTACCTTGTAAAGCGATTTCTGTTTCGAAAACTCATTGTTCAGTTCATCGACTATATTCATACAAAAATGGTTATTAATAATCATTGCAGATTCTTTTCCGGCATCTTACATTTGCAAAGATAACTTCCCGGCGGATTTTATCAGCAAATATATCTAAGAATCGTAATTAAATTATCAGATATGAAAAAACGACTTATAACAGGTATGGCCCTCTGGGCATCCCTGCAATGCGGAATGGCCCAGTCACTGGAAAAAATGCAATGGTTCAACGAACCCGAACAATGGAAAATAGAAAACCAGGCACTGACCATGTACGTCACCCCACAGAGTGACTACTGGCGAATTTCACACTATGGTTTTACCGTAGATGACGCCCCGTTCTATTACGCAACTTACGGAGGCGAATTTGAGGTCAAGGTAAAAGTGACCGGAGACTATAAAACCCGTTTCGACCAGGCAGGCCTGATGCTGCGCATTGACCACGAGAACTACATCAAGACAGGCATTGAGTTTGTAGACGGGAAATTCAACCTGAGCACTGTAGTCACCCACAAAACCTCCGACTGGAGTGTCATCGCACTGGACAAGCCGGTTCCTTACGTATGGATTAAAGCGGTAAGACGACTGGATGCCGTGGAAATATTCTATTCGTTCGACGACAAGGAATACGTCATGATGAGGAACGCCTGGTTGCAAGACAACACTCCCGTACACGTAGGTCTCATGGCAGCCAGCCCCGACGGAAACGGCTTCAATGCTACTTTCGAACACTTCAAAGTGAAACACCTTCCTGACCTTCGCCGACAGGAATGGCTGAAAAAGAATGCGGAATAAAAGAGTTTATGAGCTTAATTCCCCAGGCATTTCACTTAACATTCAGAAATGCCTGGGTATCCATTGGCAAACTTTCTTATATAATATGCCGGAACTCATATTTTTTTACCTTTGTAAAAACAAACCACTATGTTCGAAGACCAGACAAGAAAGTACCAATCATAACACAAGCACACAAAAAGACATCATGAAATCCCAAAGAGCCAAAAACGCAGTCAGAAGACTCCTGATGAGTATCTTCTTTTTAGAATGTATAGGAATGACTTCGGTGTATAGCCAAGTACATGAGGCAATTAAACCTTATGTAGATTTTCTATCCCATAAACAATTGCCTGCAAAAGACTATATCCTTTCCTTATTTAAGAATCATGACATCGTTTTTATCTGCGAACGCGACCATCGGGATATTACCCAATATGAATTATATCTAGATATACTGCGCGACCCGTATTTCACGAATCATGTAGGTGTACTTTTTACGAAGGTTGGCTCCCGGAGCTTAAATCCCGAACTAAACCAATTTCTTAGCTCAGACAAAATGGATAGTACGGAAGTAAACAGTCGTATTCTCGACTTTCGGCGGAATATGCTTTTCTATCCGGTATGGCATTGCTACAATTGGAGCATGCTGGCACAAGGTATATACCAATTAAACAATACGCTGCCGGAAGAAAAGAAAATTGCCTGGTATCCATCAGACATTTATTTTGAGACGAAAAATCCCATTAACAAAGAAAAGATTAAAAAGGCTTATAACCAATATAATGATTACTATCAGCGAGACAGCCTGATGGCAGACTATATTATCCGGAAAATAAACGTCATGAAATCCAAGAATCAGAAACAGAAGGCACTGATTATCATGAACTATCGGCATGCATTTAACCCGAATTATTACCGACAAAAGGGAGTTCCGGAACAAAATGTAGGACGTTTCTTGTTTGAAGCATTTCCCGGGCAATGTGCAAATGTGCTGGTCAATCAGTTTGCACTAACGGCTATCCATTCAGACAATGACATAGCCGTAGCTCCTACACAACAAGGAAAATGGGATGCAGCCTTTCATCATCTGGGTATAAATGATGCCGGATTCAATTTCTCCGGTACACCTTTTGGAAAAGACGAATTTGACCATGACCCACGGACCTGTCCGGGTATAACCTATCAAGATGTTTTCACCGGTTTTGTGTATTATCGGTTTATCCCGGAATTCAGGATTGTGGTCGGCGTGCCTCATATAGCCGAAGAAGGATTTGCTGATGAATATAAAAAGCGGGAAGCAATCTATTACGAAATCCACCAAACAGAGAACCCACATGAGGCTCAACATGATATATGGAAATTAAATGAAATAGAAGAACGGTCGGAAGATTTTCTCCCCAATCTGATGCAACCCATTCAGCAGTGGTTGAAATAACTATTCCATATTAAGGAAGTTATATGCAATCTTACAAACAGATAGTATATAACTCTTGAATTCATTCATTTGCAAAGTCATTAGCATACACGAAATTATAGAAATCAATTCTTCATACAAGCAAGCGGTATAAAAATTGCGCTTTTAAGGCATGATTTTATGCCCTAATAGACCGCCGGAAAGTGAACGGGTATGTCCCGGAATATGCAACCTATCAAAACCACTTCGTGTCTTTGCGGTGATTTACTTCGTGTTTTTGTGGCATTTTAGGTGGTATTTTTGTGATAATTCTATTTTGATTTCCTCACAATTTCAAATCCACCTTCCCAAACTCCAAACCGATTTCCGTCACTTCAAATACTGAGAAGTCCCTGAAAACCGACCTCACGGCAAGCGTAACCATTGCCGGATCCTGCTTCAACAACAACATCAAGGGATAGAACAGATAAATGTCATCGGCTGGCTCGAAAGCAGATTGTTGAACAGCCTGAACCCGTCTATTGTCTCATTTTTACTTTTCTTGGCCACTCTTTTCTTGGCGTACTCGAAAGCCTCCTTCATCAGGAAGTTCTTTCCGGACACCTCACCCCACTAATCATGTTCCCATATTTTGCTTGGAGGCTTTTATAGGCCCTACTCCTTCTTCTTCGCCTATCTCCACACTGTACATAGACTGAAGCAGCCTTGCTTTCCTGGTGAAAGCATTGTCGCTTCCACACTGGTTTCCGTATATTTTGTCTTTATCTTCCATAAGCTTTTTAATACTTCATTCCATCGGTGTCCTACCCAATAGAGCTCTAATATAAAATTTCTTGACCATATAAACGAACTGAGTATACCAATAACAATTAATTAGTCATATAGACACGCAAAACGAAATGTGACATTGCTTTAATCTACACATAGTAGAAATTACTTAGTCATATAGACACCATTGACAACTGACATTTCATGCTACGAATCTACACATAGTAGAAATTACTTAGTCATATAGACCTGCGCCAGCAGCAGAAAGGCTAGCTCGATCTACACATAGTAGAAATTACTTTGTCATATAGACATAAAAAACGGTCTTTGACATTCTTGACAATCTACACATAGTAGAAATTACTTTGTCATATAGACTGTTACTACGGGGTAATTAATCAGTTACATCTACACATAGTAGAAATTACTTTGTCATATAGACAAATAACCATGCCCGCACCCGACATTATCTACACATAGTAGAAATTACTTTGTCATATAGACCTGGGTATGCTTTCTGTTCGCTACGTGCATATCTACACATAGTAGAAATTACTTTGTCATATAGACTTGTTATCGCCGTAGCGGTATGCCTGGAAATCTACACATAGTAGAAATTACTTTGTCATATAGACGCTTACTATGCAAATATCCATATTTTTTATTAATAATCAAATAAATAAGCCTATATTTTTATCGGAATATTTCCCCACCTTAATCTATAGAATTCAATAGGCGCATTGTAAATCAGCATATTACAAACTATGTTATTGATATAGAAGACTTAGGTTTGTAATGCCTATAATTATTAGAAGAAAACTATATCAGTATCGCGATGAATAGCATTCCCGTATTTTACCAAGGTATCCTTATTTATCTCAAAAATGACCACACTATCATCTGCACTAAAATGTTTGGAATACGCAACAATCTTTAATTTTATATTCTCAATCACTCTTTTTGTATTAACGACTTCATAAACTGAATATTGCAAACGAATTGCACCATTTTTAGTCAGCATTCTCTGAAATCGAGAGCGGATAAGGTCATCCGATATGTCATAACTAACTATTACCATTAATATTTAAATAAAGGGAACTCTGTTTCTGATTTTCTCTGCATAAAAAATCTATAATAAGATTGTATGTATCTGAACACATCCATTTTATAGCTAATAAGAGTAGAATAAAATAATTTATAATATTCACCACAACATTCATTCTTCAAATGATATTCTGACTTCAATAATACAAAATCGGATTTTTTAAACTGTTTTCGATTAAGACTATAATCACCCTTCCCATTAGTTGTCTTCTTTTCATCAACCGTTTTATGAGCAATACGCCCCATTGTTTGAGGAGCAGCATGATACTGACTTTCATCCGATTCCATATACACATTATGCAGGTATATGGAATACGGACAAAAGATAAAGTCATTCAGTAATGATATAGCTATGTAATCATCCATTTTTGCAACAACCTTGAGCAAATGAAAGCCATTCTCTATTAGTTATAGATAGAGCAAGCTTCTTCTCACCGTTACTTTTCTTAATCTTATCAAGAAGTATCATTCCTTTTCTTGCAATGTTATATGCTCCGTTTGCGTCCGCATTTTGCGGAAGTGTTTCATCTACGTTTCTGCTATCGAAAAATTCACCGTTTTCATTGCATACAGGTGATACCAGATAATCTATATCAGTACCTGTCCAACTATTACGCATCTGTAGCACAAGCTTAAATAGGGATATAAGTTCGATAAAGAATTCTTTTTCTGTACGTTGCATTATCTCATCTTTCAGATTTGAAGATAAGTCGATGCCAAACCTTTCAAACAGCAGCTTAATATTTTCGGTAAGATTTATTTCTTTATTATCCCATTGAGAATTTTTATCCGGATTTCTAAAGGTGATAATTCTATTACCGTAGGAACAAACAGTCCAATCAGTTTTAGTTCCTTCGGCTTTTTTCGTGAATTCACCATAATTGAATTTCCATTCAAACATATCTCTTTCCACATTATACCTTATAGAATCGAACTTACTGAAAAAGCTTTTTGCCTTATCAACACTTTCATACTTCACATCAAACAAATTTACAAAACCTGTTACCGGATCCATTTTACTGGTATTCCAGGCGGGGATATAAAAGAGAAATCCGCTTTGTTTACCTAAAGTATTAAAACTCTCAAATTTATTAGCTAACTGATAAGCATGCATAAGCCCACCAGGCAAATCAGAAGACTGTTTCTTGAATACGAGATAATTTAACTTCTCAATGAGTTTCTTTTCAAATTTCTGATAAACCTGCTTTTCAACCTTTTGTCGACCACGCATAAATCCAGCATTCAAATCCTCAAGCATCACAATCGCATTATATTTGACCATCAATTCAGAAATCTTATGAATAACCTGACTTAAATAGCCTTCTTTCAAGTCTTTTATGTTAGCTATACTTTGCCAACTCTGTCTTGCCTGCTTTCTTTCATTCTCCTTGACATTAAGCAAATCATGGTAATTTGTTGAATACTTTTCACCATTATATTCAACTTCTATTTCATTTAAAGAGAATTGCTCACAGATTTTTCCATTTCCATCAATCACTACAAGATATAACAAGTTTCGTTCACCACGGTCAATCCCTATTATATGAGTATCTGATGCCGAACGTAAATAGTCTATCGCTTTCTGGTTTATATTTCCATTTCCATCCGCCTTGAAATTCATGGTTATTGGCACATGAAACTGGAACTGGTCGACGGTATAACGCTTATCTTTAATCAAGTCATATTTAAGAATTCTTTCTTCATCTTTATGTTTAAGATTCTTTTTCTTTATGGGTATGTTAGCCGGATGAGTTGGATGTGATACATTTATACTTGCCTTACGGAAAAAGACTTCAGCCTCACCATTTAGTTTATACACCACATCCCCAAGATTTGTTTCATCAAACAACATTTTCCAATACAAGGTATGCATATTAGGCGTACCTTTGCTATGCTCAGAAAAATCCTTGTTATAAATCTGAAACAGAAAAATCTTACCTTCATCAACAAGCTGATCCACATACGTAGCATCAATCGGCTTAAAGGATAATTTATAACCTTGATTCTCTACTTCTTTATAAAAACCACTCATATCTTCATATGTAGAAGTATCAGAGAACTTGAAGCCAAAGTTTTTCCAATCCTCATGTTTGTCCAAAGACTTCTTAAAGAAATCTATCAAAGTATGACAATCATCCAAACTAAAACAAGTACCCGACTTTTTATGCGTGCCCTTTTCATAATTTGACAACAAACGCTCATTAGGCATGAATTCATTTATCCTTGATTTTGAAAAGAAGACCTTAGGTAGCATCTTATTAGCACCTGGTAAAAGTTTATACTCCATCTTCTCATAGCAATTTCTATCTGTCCCTGATGGATATTTCAAAAAGACTTTTCTGGATTTGTTATTCATTATGGCCAGATAATATTTGCCATCACGACGCAATATTACAGATGTATTATCCGTTTCTTTATTAAGGTCCCAGCCATTCAATAAAGTAGGATTCTGGAAATTTATTTTTATTTTATCTACAGAATACGGCTTCTGAGTGACATAATTACGAACCATATTATATAAAGGAGTAATCAAGTCAAGCAAACTCCAATACTCAATCAAATCGCCATAAAATCTTTCATCTTTACCGGTTTCATCACCATTACCCAATAATGGTTTTACATAAGCCTGTAAGTCTTTAACTGCGTCAAGGAACTGTTTTATCTTTTGAATGGAATCATTATCTTGTATTAATTTAGTGTCAGTCGATTCAGAGTAAAGGCCAATCACCTCTTTCACATCTGTATAGGTATTGAGAATATGCGAAAAATGATTTTCTTTCTGTAACGAACTGCTATTCACAGCCCCTAACTTGAGAAAATAATCTTCAATCTTATACTCACCACGAAGGCACTCATTTATAAAAGCTAAAGAAAAACTTTTATAAGACTTGAATATCTTATCTATACGTTCTTGATAAGTCTCATAAGACTCTTTTTTCTTTTGAGGATTCATCACCTCTATTTTTTGCTTTATCTCAGAAGATATTTTACCCCAACTACCTGTTGCCTTTTGTGATATATCAGTAAGTTGCAAATCATTCTTTAGGAAAATACCTTCAAGGCCATAACTACCCAATGAAGCAATAATCGTTTTCAACCCTCCTTCTGCAAGAACTGTATCATGAATAGTATTCCAGAAATTCACTATTGCACCGACAACCTGACTATCATTCTCAAACTTCTCTGGCAGCCATGACGCACTTTCTCTATCACTAAGTATCTGCTTGAAAAGAAGCTTCATCTTGGGTAATTTCTCTTGCTTATGCTGCTGGTTATAAAGATTAATATATTCATTAAGACCTTTAATCTTTTTACCTTCTGATGTGGTTTTACCACCTATAACAGTATTATAAGCATCTATTTGTTTCTGACTTAAAGTCTTATTAAAATACCCCAACTTAAACATTTCACAAAGGGTTACCAACTCCGGGCAAAGTTCTTTCTGTATAGCATCAAAATTCTCCGAGATAGAAGTATTCTGTATTTTTGCAAACACTTCCATATTATCAATAAACTTGGGAAGATTCTCATGAATCAGACGAAAGGCTATAGACGTGGACTTTTCTTCATCTGAATACATATTTCTACGGTTTTCATGAAAACCTTTGAAATATACAGTAAAATTACGAAATTCTGAGATTAGTGCTATTTTCTCATTTGCATCAGGCTCATTTTTAACAAAATCAATCAAATCACTCTGAATCAGCTCTTTTTTATCAATTCTTTTAAATATTTCGTTCTTAGTTAGTTGAGCCACGACATGTTTCCTCAGATTAGTTCTGACCTTGGATGACAAGTTCTGAATTTCTTCCGTTTTATTGCGAATATTATGATACAAATAATATTCCTCCAAAGAATTGAATTTACCCGTACTTTCCAAAGGTAATTCAAAGCCTGATAAAGAATTCTCAATATAAGCTCTATGATAGTCATCAATAATAGCCTTTACCTTCACATAGCTCTCAGCCCTATGCTGGTCTTCTTCCAATATTCCACTACCAATAAAATATTTCAATGTTTCCCCTACAGGAATCAATCTAAACCGCAATGTCTTTGACAAAGGGTACAAATTTGTAAACCCAGAAAATGTTTCCATAATTTATATTGTTAAGTTACATTATTTCAATTTCACCCAAACCTATTTTATATTTCTCATCAATATGCATTCCTTGTCCATTACTTTCCATATACCCCTCAATCACAGCTCTATTTACAAGCGATGCATATTTCATTGCCTTATCAATTAAAGGATAAGCTCCCCATCCTTCTTCAAGCAAATTATACTTGATTCTATCATCAAAAATATGATTATAATAATCAAGGCTGATTACAGACAAATCCCTTAAACGATGTACAATTGCAGCCACTGACACTCCATACATAGTACGCAATGATGAAAGTTCAGAAACAGAAAGATTATCACGAATTTGACCTACATAAGTATATACCACTTCTTTAGGCAATAAAATAGCAGATGCAAATCTATGGCACATCCTCTCTTTCTTATTATAATCCATAGTCTCAAGCAATGGAAACAAGATATGTGCAAGTTCATGCAATGCAGTAAACCTCTTACGCTCCACTGTTACATTATTTTTCTTCAGTACGATAAATGGAGTCTTTTTGTTTATCCAGCCACACAATCCATCTACATCCTCCTCTATATCAAGTTCAAGTACTTTTACCCCGGCCAATTCAAGTATCCTACATACAGATGCGATAGCATCATTACCAAGTCCCCATTTACGCCTGACCTGCATAGCCACGTTTTCCATATCATCAAAACATGTTATACTCAGACCTGAAACAGGATTTTTAAAACTTGTCATAGCATCAAAAAGATTCTCCAAAGCCAAATAATGCCCCATCCATATCTGCACTTCAGAAATAATGCGCTGTTTCACCTTTTGAGGTACAGGCTCTTTACTACGAAAAGATATATCAAAAGCGACAACGGGTTTCCGTCCCAAAAGAAAATCCGGAAAGGCCTGATAGAGCTTGCACAAAGCATCCATGACCACAGGAGAAGGTTTCATCAACCCTCTTTCATATTTAGAAATAGCTTGCTTTGTAACCATTCCATTCAGACGTTGACTTACCTCTTCAAGAGTAAATCCACGCATTCTCCTCACATTCTTCAGCCATATTGAAATTGTGTAATTCATAACCTTTTTATATATTTGGTTTACAAATTTATGAATTGCAATATAAATATCAACTAATAATTATATGTTTATCAACATTATATAAATGCAATCAACCATATAATTAAAAATCGCCCCCAAATATCAGGTATATCAAGTTAATCATCAAAGCAGTATTCTATCTCATATCCATGAGAACGTTAATCTTTTACTCCCAATGATTAATCAAAAAATCTCAATATAACAAAATGTCAAATCACACTCTTCCACATCAGAATTCTGTAATTTAGCAACCCAGAATCCCGTTATCTCATTTTTTACAACAAAACGCCCATTCATAATTCCAAAACAACAGAAAAAACAACCAAAAATAAAACACTATTATACAAACAACACAAATTCACAATACAAAAACCATAAAATCCACACAGATATAAATCAAAAAGAAAGCTTCATTTTATCTATAATTTATCTCATTCCAGCAACGAAAGTCCTCAAAAGTCTTCACTTACTTTCCCCTCTCAGAACGCCCAAAAGCGCATTTCCAAAAACGCAAGTACATTTAAGTTCAAACGCACTTGCGTTTTCCTCCAAACGTAAAAGAGTTTTCCAAAAAGCTCTTTAGGGTTTTCCTCTAAACTCCTCGGCATTTTCGCCCGAAATCTCGCTTTTCACACAGATTTTCTCGTGTTTGATTACCTAAATTCGCCCAAACCTTCATTTTTACACAAAAGTCACCCCTTCCAGAAGGCTTCTGAGAGGGGTGACAAAATCTACGGTAAGAAAAAATGCGAAATTCAGCTATTCAAAAAGAAAGCAGAATTCCGCATTTCAAATCTTTTACTCAACAATATTTGCAAAATAAAAGCAAGATGATTTTTCAAACTAATACATATCCCAGTACTTTTCGCACTCATGAAGGTAGTCCGTTTCCGGATGAGAACCGAACACCAGCGCATAGAAGGAAGTACCTCGCAAACGGGCACGGTGAATGTCGGCCAGCAACGCGTCATCGGGAGGTGGCATCTCGAAATCGGAAATCATCACCACGTCGGCACGTTGCCAGCCATGGGTGCGCAGCATCATCAGGGCTTCGGCAAAGGCTGGACGCGCATCGGTTCCTCCATAGAAACGACGTTGTAGGAAATCCACCAGCATCGGGAAATCGGTTTTCAGGTCACGAATCAGCAAGGTTCGTATATCCTCCGAAAAATTGATGACATAACATTTCCGCGAAGTGGCCTCCGTCAGACGGGCAATGGCCAGCACGGCCGATTTGGCCAATCGTTCACGCTCTTCTCTCATGGAGCCGGAGGTATCTACACAAATGATATAAGGACCCTGTGAGCTGACTTTCTTTTTTTCCGGTGAGGGATTGGAAGTGTCTTCATGCGAAAAGGAATCAAACTGCTGCAGGCGTTTTTCCACATAACGTTGCATGAAGAAGGGATGTAGCACCTCATCCGTGAGGTAACAGTACTCCACGGGCAACAGACTGTTAAGGTCATCGCCCAAGGTCACACCTTCCACATCGCTCTGGGGGGCATGACGAATCAGACTGTCAGCCTGAAGTCCAGACAAGGAATCGAAACATTCTTTCCGTCCACCCACGTTCTTCCCCAGGCAGCGCACCAGCTCGCGTATCTGGCGGTTCTGCTCCATGGCTTTTTCGTAGAGGACTACTTTATGGTAGAGTTCCGGATGGTTCCGCAACAGCCATTTCACGCGTGAGCCCCGAAGATTGCCTTCCGTTTTCAGGCCGAACGATTTATCTAAAATCTGAAATCCTTCGCACAGGCGGAAGAGGTGCTGATACTGATAGTCGTATTCCTTGACCGTGAGCAGATGGTGCCACTTGTCGAGGAAGAGTTCCTGCAAGGCTACCCGTTCTTCACTCCGTTCGGGAAGACGGGACAGACGACCGATGTAATAAGATACATCGAGTTCGGCCAGGGTGTAGCGTTTGCGGAAGGCTGTTTCCATCCGTTGCAGAAATATCAGGAAATCGGTCGGCGGCAGGGTTTCGTGCTCGTAGAAGACTTCCCATTCGGGGGTGTAGCGGGAATAGAATTCCTGCAAGGAAGGGGCCGTCTGGCGATAATATTCCCAGATGCATTCTTCCAGTTCACTTTCCAGCACGGTGCGCTCCTGAATGTATTCTTCCATCCGCGCCCGGCTTCGCTCACGAAGTTGCTCCAAATAGGCTGTCTTCAGGTCTTTCAGACGGATATTCCTCGTTCTCTTTCCGGTATGCATGTTTCATTTCCTCCAACTCGTTCCGATAGCGGAACAGGGCTTTCGACGGTTCGCCCAGTATCCGGCTCATGGCTTCTTTCTCTCTTTTCCCGACAAACAGATGGTTTGTGCAGTAGTCGGCTTCTTCTTTCACCCAGTCGCCGCAATGGGCTTCTGCATGGCTGAGCCGTTGTTCCAGCTGGCTGAAGCGTGCGGGAATGTCTTCTTGTGCCTGTACTTCCATAGCGGGCAGCGACGCACAGTCGGGAGTGCACAGCAAGGGGTATTCATAGTCGTTGATAAATACTGAACGACGGCCACGGCGCAAGGTATAGACTTTCGATGGGGATACCTTATTGCGCATGGAAGGGTCGTATTTCTTCAGTACATAGCAATCGGTCTTGTACTTGTCTTTATGCAGATAGAACTGTTTGCCGACGTCGTCCAGCTGCTGATAGTCGGACGCAAAGAGGAGCAACCGTCCGGCCAGGCGTACGCGTTCCACCTGATAGTAGTATGTATCGACCAGCTGCAATCCGGCATCGGCCCGCTCGCGCAAGGCTCCTGCCGAGTCGAGTTCTTTCTTCAAGGCCTGCAAGTCGGCTTCAATGCCCGACAGGTTCAGTACGTAGCCACGCACGCTCTCGCCTACTGCCGTCAGTACGGCATCGCGTACCCAGTCTATCTGGCTGGTCTCGTTCCACAGGCTGTGTACCATTAGCAGGCAGTCGGACAGGCGTACCTCGGTGTTTCCTTGCAGAAAGGCAGCGGCCCGCAGCAGACGGACGATTTTCTTCCAACGACGGTCGGACACGTAGAGTGCCACAGAGAAGGGTGAATCGGCATTCTCCAACTGGCGGTTATAATCTTCTAATTTATCCTTGATGGAATGGATGACTTCCAGCACGGAATAGTGCAGGCCGACGGATTTCATCTGTTCCTGCCACTGGCGGTATTCTTCGTCGCTCACTGCCAGATGTTCGTCTATTTCCGGCTCGCTTTCGTCGGCAGTGGAAATCATCCGGTCGAAATCGGACAGGTCTTCAATACCGCCCACCAGCTTACGCACCAGGAAGCGGTCGTACAGTGCTTCCAGTCCTTGTCCTGAAGCTGGAAGTTCGTTCGATGCGGCAATCAGTCCTTTCATGGGAACCCGTACCGAGAACTGTCCGTTGCGGAAGATTTTTTCATTGATGACGGTCAGAAGAGCATTCTGTATGGCGGGACCGGCTTTCCAGATTTCATCCAAGAAGACGACGGTAGCGGCGGGCAGATAGCCTTCTGTCATTCGTTCGTAGGTGTCTTCGTTTTTCAACCGGGCAATGGATACGGGACCGAATATTTCATCGGGGGTACTGAACCGCGACATGAGGTATTCGAAAGCCGTTCCTCCACGGAACATCAGTTTCAACCGGCGGGCTACCATACTCTTGGCCACCCCCGGAGGGCCCAGCAGGAAGATGCTCTCTCCTGCCACAGCCGAAAGCAGCGCCAGGGCCATGACTTCT